>Ga0182011_10005034_pt1 | contig 10455 bp, 8 predicted proteins | sample 711E1DmetaG_FD_120481 | JGI IMG/M metagenome (GOLD analysis project Ga0182011, IMG submission 120481) | Permafrost microbial communities from Stordalen Mire, Sweden - 711E1D metaG | ecosystem: Environmental > Terrestrial > Soil > Wetlands > Permafrost | place: Sweden: Stordalen | collected...
AATCGCCATCGCGGAAAATCAAATCCATCTCGCCGCGCCTTGAGCGGAAATTAGCCGCAAGAAACTTCAACCCTTGCCGCTGTAGGAATTTTTTTGCCGCGCGTTCACCGAGTGCGCCGCGGCGTAAATGTTCCGGTCTCGCTTTATCCACAAACCACGATTTTGCTTTTTCCAACAGCTTCATTGGAGATGATTCCCCTCACCCGTCGCTTCGCGCCACCCTCTCCCCGTTGGGCGGGGCGAGGGAATGTTGTAGTGCGACTTCATGTTTTCTCCCTCTCCCCGCCAAACGGGGAGAGGGCCGGGGCGAGGGGAATTTTTACACACAATTTATGCTCTATTTGTGGCTCAAAAAAGTTTGCGTTCAACGGGTTTCAACGGCGCGAAGCTGCGTCGATGAATCGGACAAGGGCCATGCGCCGCAATTGCCGCGAGATGGCGCGCCGTGCCGTAACCCTTGTGCGCCGCAAATCCGTAAACCGGCCAGCGCCGGTCAAGCTCCAGCATCAGCCTGTCGCGCATGACCTTGGCCAGCACGCTCGCGGCGGCGATGGAATAACTGCGCGCGTCGCCCTTCACAATCGCCGTTTGCGGGACGCGCATCGTTTTGACCGCAAGTCCGTCCACGAGCACGTGCTGCGGCGCCGGACTTAATTTGGCCAACGCGGCATTCATGGCGTGATGCGTGGCGCGAAGAATGTTCAACACATCAATTTGCGCCGCGTCTATTCGCGCAACCGCAAATTCCACTTCACCGCAGGACGTGAGAAACGCGAAGAACTTTTCGCGCTGCATCCGGGTGAGTTGCTTGGAATCGTTGAGGCCCTCAAGGCTGCGCGGCAAACCGGATTCCGCCCATTTTGCCGGCAAAACCGCCGCCGCCGCCACGACCGGTCCGGCAAGCGGGCCGCGTCCGGCTTCGTCCACGCCCGCGATGCGCATCACGCCTTGATTCCACAATGCGCGCTCGAACTCGAAACGATCCGTTTGTATTGCACGAGCCATTTTTTTATAGAACGCCCGACTGCGTGTTTCGCCTTCGTTAAAACCGGCCTGCCAGCCGTAGCTCGGAGCGGAGCGGAGAGCGAAGGCTGGTGCGCGCTGCAGGTTTTGAACCTGCGACCCCCAGTGTGTGATACTGGTGCTCTACCGCTGAGCTAAGCGCGCAACAGACCACAGCCTATCCACCGCCGGCGTCGTTTCAAGATTTTCTTAGAACCGTGTCGCGCTGCGCCCATTCGGGGTCCGTGTCCGGACAATCCAGATTGTAATGCAGTCCCCGGCTTTCGGACCGCATCAACGCGCTGCGCACGATCAATTCCGCCACCGTCGCGATGTCGCGCAATTCCAGCAGGTCGCTCGTCACGATGAAATTCCAATAATATTCGCGGATTTCCTCCTGCAAATTCGCAATGCGCTTGGCTGCGCGCTGAAGCCGCTTGTTCGTGCGGACGATGCCGACATAATCCCACATGCATCGCCGGATTTCGTCCCAGTTGTGCGAGACAACAACAAGTTCATCCGGATCGGTCGCCTTGCCCGGCTGCCATATGGGAATTTTTGCGTCCACCGCGTCAGGCGGGCCGGAAAGAACTTTCTGCGCCGCGCGATGCGCGCAAACCAGCGCCTCCAAAAGCGAATTGCTCGCCAGCCGGTTCGCGCCATGCAATCCCGTGCACGCGACTTCGCCGACGGCGTAAAGTCCGGCAATGTCCGTTTCGCCATCCACAGTCGCCATCACGCCGCCGCATTGATAATGCGCCGCCGGCACGACAGGAATCGGCTCCTTGGTGATGTCAATGCCGTAGCGCAGGCACGTCTGGTAAATGTTCGGAAACCGGTCAATGATGAATCGCGCCGGCTTGTGCGTGATGTCGAGCCACACGTGTTCCGCGCCGCTCTTTTTCATCTCGCTGTCAATCGCGCGCGCCACCACGTCGCGCGGCGCAAGCGATTTCAGCGGATGGTAATGCTCCATGAACCCGGCGCCGTCGAGCGTTTTGATCACACCGCCCTCGCCGCGCACAGCTTCGCTGATAAGAAACGACTTCGCCTCCGGATGATACAGGCAGGTCGGGTGAAACTGGATGAACTCCATGTTCGCAATCGCCGCACCCGCGCGATACGCCATCGCCACGCCGTCGCCGGTCGCAATGTCGGGGTTCGTTGTGTAAAGATAAACCTTGCCGCAACCGCCCGTAGCCAGAATCGTCACCGGCGCGGAAAATGTTTCAACCCGACCGGATTTCCCATCGAATACATATGCGCCGAGACAATGGTTTGCGCCCTTGAGCCCAAGTTTTTGGCTCGTGATTAAATCAATCGCGAGATGATTTTCAAAAATCTGGATGTTCGGCTGCCGCGATGCCGCATTCAGTAACGCGCGTTCGACCTCATGCCCCGTCATGTCCTTCGCGTGCAAAATGCGGCGCTTGGAATGGCCGCCTTCCCTGCCAAGATCGAGTTGCCTGCCACCGTCCTCGTCCGGGGCGTCGCGCTCGGAAAATTTCATCCCCAACTCCATCAACTCCACAATGCGCGCCGGCCCTTCTTCCACAATGGTGCGGACGACGCTCTCCTTGCACAACCCCGCGCCCGCAGCAAGCGTGTCGCGCACGTGCAACTCGAACGAATCCTCCTTGCTCGTCACCGCCGCAATGCCGCCCTGCGCGTAATTCGTGTTTGACTCCGCCCGGTCCTTCTTGGTGACGACGGCCACACGCCCGCGCGCAGCAAGCTTCAATGCGGAGAACAATCCCGCAAGACCGCTGCCGAGAACGAGATAGTCAAATTGTTTCATTTTTTCACAATCGCGCATTATCAATCAACCGCGTCTTTCCCACAAAAACCGCCAAAGCCATATGCGTGCCGCGTGCTACTTTTGAAACAGGCATCAGCGTGTCCGGTTCAAAAAATTCCACGTAATCCAATCGCGCATCAGGCTCGCATTCGACAAGTTTTTTCACGGCTGCCTTCAATTTTGACGCAGGAAACGTCTTTAGTTTTTTGACGGTAGCGCGTGCCATTTGAATCGCGCACCAAAGGACGGTCGCCTGCCGGCGCAAATCGCCGACAAGATATTTGTTGCGTGAACTCATCGCCAGCCCGTCGCGTTCGCGCAACGTCGGCGCAACAATGATTTTAACCGGAAAATTCAAATCGGCGGTCATGCGCTTGATGATGGTCGCCTGCTGCCAATCCTTCGCGCCGAATATTGCCACGTCCGGCAATACGATATTGAATAATTTGGCGACAACTGTCGTCACGCCCCGAAAATGTGTCGGACGCGACGCGCCTTCCATCACTTTGGATAAATTTCCCTCGACGACATAGGAGCTGAAATTTTGGAGTGCGCCGACATGTCGGCGCTTTGAAAGCGGTGACGCGTCACCGCACTCCAAGACTGGATACATTTCCCTGTCGCTCGGCGCAAAAACAACGTCCACGCCTTCCGCTCGGCATAATTTCAAGTCGCGTTTCAAATCGCGTGGGTATTTTGAAAAATCCTCCTTCGGCCCGAACTGCGTCGAATTGACATAAATGCTGACGACGATTTTCCCCGCCTTGCGGACTTGCCGCCGCGCCACGCGCACGAGACTCATGTGACCGGCATGCAAACAGCCCATCGTCGGCACAAAACCGACTTGCGGGGTCGTAGCCGTTTTACGGCGAAGACCCACGCGCTGCCATTGTCTGACAAGCCGTTGCATCGCGGCAACGGAAGTGACGATTTGCATGTTAGAACAGTGCGGCAGTTACGTCGGTCAATCAATCCAATTGTCGCTCTACAACATTTTAGCCCAAAGGTGATGTAGCACGACCCGCAGGGCCTTGTCCCCAGAACTGGTGACTGGCAGGGAACGCCATGTCGCGTATGCTCATGGCAGCAAGTATTTAGTTCTCATACGAGAGGCCGGAGTAGTGTCCGGCCTCTTTTTTATTGGAAACGGCAGGAATTCTACACCGGTTAATCGGTTTTCTGTTCCGGAACTTTGCCCGAATCAGGTCAGGGTTGTTCCACGGGCAAATAGACCTGAAATGTGGAGCCTTTCCCGGTTTCACTTTCCACGAGAATAAAGCCGTCATGGCCTCTGACGATGGACAAGGCGGTGGACAATCCCAAACCTCTGCCTTTGCCGAGTTCTCTCGTTGTGAAGAACGGCGCGAAAATCTGATCGCGAATTTTTGGCGGAATCCCATGCCCCGTGTCCGTCACTTCAAACAACACGTATGGCCCCGGTTTGGCATCGGTATTCAAACTGGCAAACCGGTCGTCGACGATGAAATTGCGCGCTCCCAACTTCAGTTTGCCGCCTTTTGGCATGGCGTCGCGCGCGTTGACGGATAGGTTGAGCAACACTTGATGCAATTGCGTCTGGTTGCCGGAAATAGGGCGAACGTCCGCGGCAATATCAGTTTCGACTCCTATGGATTTGCTGAATGTTTCAGAAATAGTGCCAATGACGCCTTCGAGGAGTTGCTTGGGATTGACTGGGTCGCATCTGCCTTCCAACTCGCGGCCAAACCGAAGGACTTGTTTGGCAACGTCCGTGCCATGTTTGGCACTGGCTTCCATCGAGTCCAGCAATTTCAAACCTTTCTTATCATGAATCTTTTGGCGCAACAATCCGGCGGAAGCCAAAATGGGCGAGAGAATATTATCAAGGTCGCGGGCGATACCCGAGGTGCGCTGGCCGATGTTTTCCATTCGTTGGGTGTGCTGGGATTGCTCTTTCAAACGTTTTTTATCCGTGATATCGCGACCGATGCCGACGAGACCGATGGTTTTGCCAGTGGCATCGCGCCAGGGAACTTTTGTAGTAAGCAACCAGTGGACTTCGCCGTCGGGTTTGATAATTTTCTCCTCACGACCGATGATCGATTGGCCCTGCCAAAGCACTGAATGGTCGTCCTGAATAAGTTTCGTGGCGATGTCCTTTGGGTAAAACTCAAAATCTGTCTTGCCCAGCACCTCGGCCTCGGTTTTACATCCCATGAGCTTCAAGTCGGCCGGGTTGGCCACGATCTTGCGCGCACCGTTATCTTTGGCGTAGATGACATCCGGCAGATTATCAATGACCATGCGCAATAAATTGCGCTCCTCCATTAGTTTTATTTCCAGCGGCGTATGTGCCATAAATTTTCTTTCGTTGATTTTCAGGGAACTATTGCAAAACGCCCGACGAAGCAACAAGAATTTTGCAACGGTTGATCGGTTTACATACTGCCAAAGAGTTCGCAAAAGCACACAGATTTTAAAACCGGCGCGCTGTAAAAATTTAGCCGGCCTGCCGGGTCGTCGCCGTCGCGCCGTAGTGTAAACGAAGGCGGAAGCTCGCCATCGCGATTTTGAACCAGCCCGCCTGCGCGCTGTGCGCTTCGGCGCGGCAGTCTTCGCTCTCCGCATAGCTCCCGAGCGGAGACTGGTGGTAGGTGATGGATTCGAACCATCGAAGGCGTAAGCCAGCAGATTTACAGTCTGCCCCCGTTGGCCACTTGGGTAACCTACCAACCAAAAGGTAGGGCCGTGCTGCCGCGCGGCCTTCCATTCCAGCGGCGCAGCAGCGCCGCCCTACCTGTGCAAGGCCGCATAGTAAGCCATGCACGTTCGCCCTTGTCAATCCGCGCACTTGCATGTCAATGTCGCGCGAAGGACGCGAAGAAAACGAAGTTAAAAATCTCCCTTCGCTGCCTTCGCGGGCTTCGCGCGAAATCCAAAATTGTGCCGTTGCTGTTTTTGTCATAATTTGGGCGAATGTTCGATTCGTTAAGCGGCAAACTCCAGAACGCCTTTCGCAACCTGCGCGGGCTCGGGAAAATTTCCGAGGCCAACATCGCCGATCCCCTGCGCGAAGTCCGCATGGCGCTGCTGGAAGCCGACGTGAATTTCAAGGTCGCGCGCGATTTCATCGAACGGGTCAAAGCCAAGTCCATCGGCGCGGAAGTCGTTCAGAGCATCCAGCCCGGCCAGCAGATCATCAAAATCATCCACGACGAACTCGTAGACCTGCTCGGCTCGACCAATGCCAGCCTGAATCTCGGTGGCAGTCCGAGTTGCATCCTGATGGTGGGTCTGCACGGCTCCGGCAAAACCACTTCCAGCGGCAAGCTGGCGCGGCTGCTCCAAAAACAGGGACGTCAGCCATTGCTCATCGCCGCGGATGTCAACCGCCCGGCGGCCATGGATCAGCTCGAAACGCTTGGCAAACAGCTGGAATTGCCGGTGTTCGTGAAGCGCGGCGAAACGGACGTTCTGAAAATCGCCCGTGAAGCGCTGGACTACGCCAAAGCCAACAACCGCAATGTGCTGATTTTCGATACCGCCGGACGATTGCAAATTGACGAGCCGCTCGTGCAGGAACTGGTGCGGTTGCGCGACCTTTTGAAGCCACAGGAAATCCTGCTCGTGCTCGACGCCGCCACCGGACAGGAAGCCGTGAACGTCGCCACGCATTTCGATCAGGCGTTGCAAATCACCGGCTCGATTCTAACGAGGCTGGATGGCGACGCGCGCGGCGGCGCGGCGTTGAGCATGAAAGCCGTGACCGGCAAACCCATCAAGTTCGCCGGCGTGGGTGAAAAGCTCGACGAGTTTGAGGCGTTTCATCCGGAGCGGATGGCGTCGCGAATTTTGGGCATGGGCGACGTCGTCAGCCTCGTCGAAAAGGCCGCCGAAGCGGTGGATTTGGACGACGCCAAGCGCATGGAAGAAAAGATGCGCAAAGGCGAGTTCACGCTTGAAGATTTTCTGGGGCAATTGCGTCAGATGAAAAAGCTCGGCTCGCTCGAAAGCGTTGTCGGCATGTTGCCGGGCGGCGCGGAGATGTTGAAACAACACGGCGATTTGTCGAAGCAGGAAAAGGAATTCAAGCGCATGGAAGCGATGATTTGCGGCATGACGCCGAAAGAACGGCGCAGTCCGCAAATCTTGAATGCCAAACGCCGCATCCGCATCGCCAAAGGCAGCGGCGTGAGCGTGACGGAGCTGAACACCATGCTGAACAAATTCGGCCAGATGCAGCAGATGATGAAGAAAATGGGCAAGTTCTCGAAAATGATGGCCAAGATGGGCGGCGGTTTGCCGGGGATGTTGGGGCGTTAAATTCTGTGAGTAGCACCCGCGTCTCGCGGGTCGTTTCGGGCGTCACGCCCGAAACATTCAGCCAGTGGATGTGGACTTTGCTTGTTCGGTTCCTGTCAAAATTTCGTTTGGCATCGCAATTCGGCGGGACGCCAAATTGAACCCGCCGGAGGCGGGTGCTACCACAAATATCCTCGATATCAACGTCGTCACATTGGCCCGCCCACGTTGATTTTGTGTTTCATGTTAAGCTGCTTCTCCGTTTGCTTCACGGGTTGAGTTTAATGAGTTTTCTATTCTTCGCGCGAAGAAAATAAAACGAGGCCGTTTCCATGATCCTCCTGGGAGCGCCGGCGTCCCGCCGGCCAGTCAGGAGCGGAAAACCGGAACTCGCCGGCGGGACGCCGGCGCTCCCGAGAACCGTACTGCCCACCGGTTTTCCATTTCTTTCGGCGGGTAAAAGGGTTAAAATACGGATGTCGTATGACGAAACCTGTTTTGCAACGTTCCGCGCCGCCACGTCGGAAATTGCCGCGTTCGTTCAAGGATTTGACACCGTCGAAGCATTTTAATCCGCGTACGTTTTTCCGCGAGTTGGTTTGGAAAGCGCTGCTCACACCGCGTGTCGGACGATCACGCCACCCGATTTTCCCGAAACTTTCACGCGGCCAGGTCGCCGTAACCTGGATCGGCCATGCGTCGTTTTTGATTCAGTTCACGGATCTGAACGTTCTGATTGACCCGAACTTTGCGAACTGGCTGTTCATGCTCAAACGCATCAAGCGCGCGGGCTTGAAAATCCAAGACCTGCCGCCGATTGATCTGGTGCTGCTGACGCACGCGCACTTCGATCACTTTCACAAGCCCACGCTGCGCCGCCTGCCACACCCCAAAATCGGCGTCATGCCGCGCGGCGTCGGTGATTTGGCGCAAAACCTCGGCTTCGCGCGCATCATCGAGCTGGATTGGTGGGAAAGTTTTTCGCAACGGGACTGGAAGGTCACGTTCACGCCGAGCGAGCACTGGGGGGCGCGAGTGCTGCGCGATCAACATCGGGGTTACGGCGGTTTTCTGCTCGAACATCAAGGCCGAAAAATTTATCACGCGGGCGACAGCGCTTATTTCGACGGTTTCAAGGAAATTGGCCGGCGGCTTGCGCCGGAAATCGCGTTGCTGCCCATCGGCGCATACCATCCTGAATCGTTCCGGCGCATGCACATGGGACCGGATGAGTCAATAAAGGCATTTCGCGACTTGCGCGCGCGCTGGCTGGTGCCGATGCACTACGGCACGTTCAAATTGTCATTTGAGGCATTGGACGAACCGCCGCGTTGGATGCGCGAAATCGCCGCAAAGGAAAATCTCACACGGGAACTGCGGATTCTCGACGAAGGCGTGCCGGTGGTGTTCTAGAAGCTGTCTTCATATACGTCCTTGGTAGGGCGAGACTCCGTCGAGCCGTCCCAGCCGCAAAAGAAGTGGGCTCGAGAGACTCTCGCTCCACCGGTTTTAGCTCTCTAAGATGTGTTCCAGCCTTTTGCGATTTGCAACCGGTCGGCCTTTTGAGCCAGCGCAAAATCCATTTCCGTCAAACCACCCGCCTTGTGCGTCGTGAGCGTGAGCGTCACCTTGTTCCAGCGAATGTCAATGTCGGGGTGATGCCACGCCTGCTCGGCAAGTTCGGCGACGGCATTCACGAATTTTATAGCGGCGAAAAAATCCTTGAACTCAAAAGTGCGCGTTATCGCGTCGCCCTGCCTTTTCCAAGCCGGCACGGTGGCGAGCGCGATCGGGATTTGAACGCTGTCCAGTTTCAATTGTCCGGCGGCGAAACTTTCAAGTGATTGCAAACCTGTTGCCGAGACCTCACGGAACAGGCTGAAGCTGGTCACCAGCGCCCAGAACCACGACACGGCGAGCAAAATTCCGCCCCATTCGCCAACCCAGCCTGCCGGATTCGGATGCTCTTCGTCGAACATCAGGCCATAATACCGGATTATCACCTTAAAAAACCACACGAGCAGCATTACGCAGCCCGTGAGAGCCAGAAGAAGCTGGCAAGCACCGCTGATCCAGCGCCGGCCCATGAGCGAACCGAGGCCGGGTGTGGCGAATTGATTGACGAGCGCGGCGTTGCGGGCGGCAACGCGGCTAATGGATTTGCGAGGGCGAGAAGATGGTTTCATAGGCATACATCAGCGCGCCGATACCGATGGGAATGGTGAACAACACGCCCACACAACATGCCAGTACACCGACCATATTCAACAGTCCGATCAAAATCATCAGTCCAAAAACATGCCACCAATGTTTACTGACCATTCTCCTGCTTGCTCCCATCGCCGACCAGAAATCCATTTGCTTGTCAATGATGAGAGGCAGGACGAATGACCAGCTTATCTGCAAATAAACCATCGGTATCAGACACACCAGTAGAACTCCAAAAAATGGCAAAAGCATCCCCATCGGAAATGGATGGTGACCCAGGAAAGGGTTTGTTTGGGGCGCGGCCCATACGCCGGAGTGAATCATGCTGACAACCAACACAACGACCGCCGGAATAACGCAAAGCCCCGCCAATAATGCCGGGACCAGATAGCCGAGAAAAAGTTGTACGAAAGCCTTGCGAAACCCTGCGAAGATGTCACCCACGCTCGCCGGCTGGTTGCGAATTGTTTGAATAAAAATATAAAAAACACCACCCATCAATGGCCCAACGATGAATAGATTCGCAATCGAAAACAACGGGCCAATGAACGGTATTGCTCCGAATCCGGCGATGGCACCTTCAATCAGGAGGTAAATCAAAGCACCGACGAACAGCAGACTGAAATTATTTTTTAATAAATCCCATCCGCGGCCGATGCAACCGCCGATATCCAACTCATAATCGTGTTCCAGCAGGTCGGCGGGAGTTGTGACCGCCGGCGGCACATCTGGCGTCGCGGATCCACCGGCGAATGCGCCGGCAAATTCCGGAAATGCCGAGAGCTGTTTCCATTCAATGTCGCCTGGCGCTTGCGCGAGTGACTGCGCGTTCAGCCGGCCCTCGGCAATCCATTTGTGCACATCTTCCGCTGAAATCGGGCCATATTGTTTGTGGTCGCCTCCGATGATTTTGTACATGGCTGCCTTTCTTGGTTAGACGGGAATTGGATTGTTTCCGGTTTTAAAATTCATGGATCCCAACGCAGCGTGTTGAGCTGGGATTTTTGCAACTGCTGGACGCTGCCGTCAGCAAAAGCAACCACGAATACCCGGGCGTGACGCGGTCTGCCAATCATCAACTCGGAACCACCATTAGCGTTCCAACCGCCGTCTGATTCAAAAATCATCACTGTGTGAGGATTGATTTTGCTTCCATCCATGCCGCC
>Ga0182011_10005035_pt1 | contig 10454 bp, 11 predicted proteins | sample 711E1DmetaG_FD_120481 | JGI IMG/M metagenome (GOLD analysis project Ga0182011, IMG submission 120481) | Permafrost microbial communities from Stordalen Mire, Sweden - 711E1D metaG | ecosystem: Environmental > Terrestrial > Soil > Wetlands > Permafrost | place: Sweden: Stordalen | collected...
CCAGGCCGCACGGCAGAGTGCACTGAAAAATTTCAAAAACCGCTCAACCAGGGTTCTGGTTGCTACTGATATCGCAGCACGCGGAATTGATGTTGAACAATTGTCGCATGTCATTAATTTCGAAATCCCGAATATTCCTGAAACCTATATCCACCGGATCGGCCGTACAGGCAGGGCCGGACTGAAAGGAGTTGCACTTTCTTTCTGCGATGCAGATGAAAAAGTATTCCTGAAGGATATTTATAAACTACTTCCCAGGCCTATCCCGGTGATTGAGAACCACCCGTATTCCCTCAATCAGCCCAGGATTTCAAGCCCTTCGGCTCAGTTTAAACGGAATTAAAGTTTAAGGCTTATTTGTTTTCGATGATTGCCTCGACAATTTCAGCAGCATCCTTAACATACTTGCTACAGGAGGTCTGAAACAGTTTCAGTTCCTCTATTTTCTTCTGGTCTTCAGGGTCGTTCATATCAAGGCCCTGAAGCAATTCCCTGCAGTTGACCGAACCATTCCTCTTTTTGAACCTGGAGAAAAATTCGAGAGTCTTCTCATATGTTTCGGCTTTTTTCCCCGGATCGTCATTGAAAGCCCTGCCGTATTTTAATCCGATTGCCATAAGGGCCCCGGTCACCGCTCCGCAGGTCATTTGCCTGCGGGCCATTCCACCTCCGAAAGCCGCACCAATCCTGAGACAATCATCTTCAGATATACCAAGATCCTGAGCTGTTGAGGCAAAAACAGCCTGAGAGCAATTGAATCCATTTTTAAAATAATTTACTGCATTTTCAGTTTTTGTCATAATACCATGTTTAAATCATTAAGCAAGATAACCGTAAGTCCTGAGTTCACCGGGATGCCTGAGCGTCGCATCCGTAAAGCCCCAGAATGGTTTTCAGCCTGAGGTATTTCGGAATAAAACTGTCCTGGGGCATGTACCTGATCTTTTCAGGGTACCTGTATGGCTGGGAAATCGCCCTGCCGTTAAACCTGATATTTGAATACTGTGCCTGAAGCGTCCCGAAGATGATCCTCAGTAAACATGATTTTCCCGAACCATTCCTGCCTAAAATACCGGTCAGAAATACCGCTGTAAAAAAGACTATATAATCAATCAAAAAAGTGATGATCCATAACTCTCCTTTCCGTATTCCGAGATTGGTATAAAAATACATTTCGTGAGCTTTGAACTGAATGTGGTAAAACAGTATCAACACATTGGTTATGGTCTTTATCCAGAAGAAAGGTGCAATGAACATTATGATGCCATATAATTCCTTATGCGCCGTGATCTGTTCCACGCAAGCATAAAGGGATCCCAGGCAGCAAAAAAGGGTAAGGAGAGAAGCAGGTACCCGGAAACCCCTGTAGAATATCAGAATTGCCCGGCAATACCTCTGTATTTTAAGCATTCACATGATCTTTTAACAAAAGTAAAGGTAAAAAATTGTCAGAAATCGTCTTTTGGCCATAATCAGGCCATTTCGAATGTGCAGAAATAATAATTTTTATTTGTATGTACAAACAAATTTATTTTATCTTTGCAGCGCCATGGAAAAAACCAGCTCCCAATATTGCCAGTGTTTATACTACGCTTCCAATGCCCTGGCCAGGGTTATGACCAGGATGGCTGAAGAAGAATTTGCATCGGTAGGCTTCTCGCCTTCCTATGCTTTCCTTATTATGACGGTAGCGCAAAAACCCGGTATCCAGCCGGGAGAGATCAGTAAAACACTTGAACTCACCCCTTCAACTATCACCCGTCTTATCGAGAAAATGGAAAAAAAAGGATTGCTGAAAAGGAAAGCCAAAGGGAAAACAACAGGGGTTTTTAATACTTCGAAAGGCGAAGCTCTTGTTGATGAAATAAAAAAATGCTGGGGGAAGCTATACAAACGTTATTCGAAAGTACTTGGCGAGGAGAACGGGATTAAACTTACAGGAATGATCTACCAGTCTGTGAAAAAATTAGACAAATAAGCAATATCAACATTCAGAAATTTTTCAATCATGAAAAGAATAGGGATACTTGGATCGGGAATCGTGGGCCAGACGCTGGCTAACGGTTTCCTGAAATACGGATACGAAGTGATGACAGGGACCAGCGATGTGAACAAGCTGGCGGAATGGAAATCGAAGGCAGGAGCTTCAGCTCATACCGGCAGTTTTGCAGAAGCCGCAGCTTTCGGCGATTTGTTAGTGCTTGCTGTAAAAGGCAACAGGGCCCTTGAAGTCCTTAATAAAGCGGGAATAACAACTCTTAACGGCAAGACCGTGATCGATGTTACAAACCCCATTGCAGAGGCCGCCCCTGAAAACGGGGTGCTCAGGTTCTTCACCGACCTGAATGGATCCCTGATGGAGAAACTGCAACAGTCCTTCCCGGAAATTCAATTTGTGAAGGCTTTTAACAGCGTTGGCAATGCGTTTATGGTCAATCCGGCTTTCCCGGGAGGAAAACCCAGTATGTTCATCTGCGGAAATTCGGAAAAAGCAAAGGCGGAAGTAAAGGAAATTATTGATCTCTTCGGATGGGAAACTGAAGATATGGGAATGGCTGAAGCAGCAAGGGCTATAGAACCTTTGTGCATGCTCTGGTGCATCCCGGGTCTAACAAAAAACAGCTGGACCCATGCATTTAAACTTTTAAAACTTTAAAACTACAACCATGAAAACATATGTCGTTATTGGCGCTACCGGCCATACAGGTAAACCTATCACTCTTGGATTGCTCGAAAACGGGCATACAGTCCGCATCCTGGCACGCAATACCGCGAAGACAAAAGAACTCACCGATAAGGGAGCAGTTCTATTCGAGGGCGACGGACGGGATGTGGAATTGCTAAAAAAGGTATTTGATGGTGCTGATGCACTTTATACACTTGTGCCTCTTGATGCACAGGCAATTGACTTTTATCAAATGCAGGTTTCACATATTTCGGCCGTGGCTGCAGCATTAAAAAGTTCCAGCATAAAACATGTGGTTGCCCTCAGCAGCGTTGGAGCTCATCTTAAATCAGGAGCAGGTGTGGTTCAGGGACTCCAGAAAATGGAGGAGATTTTCAATGAACTCCCCGGGATCAATATACTTTATCTGCGCGCAGGTTATTTTCTTGAAAACGGAATTGCAATGGCAGGTATGGTGAAGATGATGAACTTACTCGGATCCCCTGTAAAAGCTGACCTGAAGATCCCCATGGTGGCCACCAGGGATATTGCTGCTGTGGGATTGAAACATCTGCTGGTACTCGATTTTACAGGCAAAAGCCATGTGTACATCCTTGGCGCCCGTGATTACACCTACGAAGAGATAGCTTCAATCTATGGAAAAGCCATTGGCAATCCTGGTTTGAGGTATATTCAATTCCCCTATGATGATGCCAAGAAAGCCATGATGATGATGGGAATGGGTGAAAGCGTTACCGATCGCATGATTGAATTCAACAAAGCAATGAATGAAGGCCTTGTGTATGCAGAATATACCCGCAATGCCGGTAATACAACCCCTACCACGGCCGGGGAATTTGCCAGTGCATTCCGTGATGCTTACGAAAAGGCGTAATTGCTTAAAGCCGAAATCGGTCAGTTTTAAATTCCGGCATAACGCTCTTTCCAAATGAGCTTTGCACGGAAAATAGCCCAGATGTACTCAAACTCGCTGCCTTTCCTCAGCCCGAAATTCAGGTGGTCGGCATGATGCGAGGCCGTTTCCTGCAGGTAATTGCAGATCACGGCAGATTTATGTATACTTTTGTGGTACCACAAATTTTCAGCGTATGGAACTGAACCGCGACATTGCACTTGGTTTGCTCAACCAATATGTTAAAAATGAAAAAATGATCTTTCATTGCCTTGCCTCAGAGGCAGTGTTAAGAGGGATTGCACGCAAACTCGGACGTGACGAGGAAAAATGGGGGCTGGCAGGCCTGCTGCACGATCTCGATGTAGAGACTACAAATGCAGAACCCACGGTTCACGGAAAGCAAACCGAAGTCCTGTTAAAGGATTACGATGTTGATCCTGATATACTGGATGCCATCCGTATGCATAATGAATGTTCATCGGGTAAAGAGAGGAGCACCGAATTTCAATATGCCCTCGCTGCAGGTGAGACCATCACCGGGTTGATATTCGCAACCACCTATGTTTATCCCGATAAAAAGCTGGCGGGCGTTAAGCCGAAATCCGTGGTCAAAAGAATGAAGGAAAAAATGTTTGCAGCCTCGGTAAGGCGCGAGACCATTCTTGAATGCGAAAAGATAAGGATCCCTATTGATGAATTTGCAGCTATCTCCATTGCGGCCATGATGCCCATTGCAGAACAGATAGGCTTGTAACCCCCGGGTCAGGTCTCGAGGAATTTCGAGAATTTTTCATTTATATGTTCATTGAACCAACGGTCGATGACCGTCTTCCTGAACCTCCATTCCTTTCCCAGTTTGGCTGCAGGGATTTTGCCGTCCTGAGCCCAGGTATATATCGTTTGTGGTTTTACTTTAAGGTATTTCGCCACCTCCTCAAGTGTCATTATATCTTCCATGAACTATTTCCCGATTTGATGTAAGAGTTTGAGGGTATCGGCCGGGGGGTTTGTGATAGTATCTATCCTGTCGGGCGGCTGAAGCGGTTTTTCAAGCGGCGGTTTTGGTGAAACAAGCTGTTCAACGGAATAAATAATCGCCGTGTAAAAATTACCCTCATACTTTCTGAACCATTTGAACTCCTCATTTTTCTCACACAGGAAAGGGCGCAGGTTCCAGGCAAGCTGTATCCCCACAAAGGCCAGTATGATTACCCATATCCTGAATACTGTAACGCCTGTCTGCGGATAAATATTCTTCTGGTCGCAGGCATATTTCAGGGCATCCACCATCAATTTCATGCCGAAGCTCCCGGCAAAAATGAATATAGCAACATGAAGCAGCTGCAGAAAATGATAGTTGCCGCCGGTAACCTGGAATACTATCACTATGGGCGCAAAGGAAAGGGCGATAGTGGCAGTTAGAACCACCCCACTAAGCACTATCATCGTCATCTGCCTGAAACTCATTTTCGAACCAAGGACCTGTTGTATAATAAAAAAGGAAGGGAAACACAGTATTACGGTTGAGAGGAACAATATGATGACTTTCACCCCAGCCACAAGGGATTGAATGAAACTGTGATAGCTGCCCATGACAACCCCATATAAAAAGGCAAACAGGCAGATGATCAGCAGCTGGGTAAGGATCAAACGGTTGGACTTGGTTTTCTGGATCTCCCCGAAAAAGGATTCCTTGTTCTGAAAGATCTGAAACACTTCCCTGAGGTCGGTTGAGGATTTCATAATGAAAATATGTTAATTCACAACAAAGATAATATGTTTATAGGCGTTTGTCAATGTTTTTTATTGTTTTATACTGTTTATTATCATGGAGAAGATTTGGAGTAAAGCGATCCTCCTATGATATTATTGTAATTTTACCGCCTCAAAAAAACCATATGCGTAAACAATTATTTCTCACCCTTGTCCTTATACTGCCTGCATTCATGCATATCTCGAGGGCCCAGAACCAGGATTCGCTAACGATCAGGAAGATGTATACCGAAGCCCTGACAAATCCGGTTGCCTATAAAAACCTGGATTATCTCTGTACTAAAATCGGCGGAAGGCTTTGCGGTTCGGCCAAAGCTGAGGAAGCGGTTCAGTATGTAATGAACCTTCTCGAAGGCATGAAACTTGATTCTGTTTACCTTCAGCCAATGATGGTGAAGCATTGGGAAAGAGGTGATAAGGAAACTGCAAAGCTTGTTTCCGCTAAAAAAGGGAGCAGGGAGCTGCATGTATGTGCGCTTGGAACTTCAATAGGCACGGGGGATGCAGGGATCAAAGCGGAAGTGGTGGAAGTGCATAATTTCATCGATTTAAAGACTATCAACCGTTCTCGCATTGAAGGGAAAATAGTCTTTTTCAACCGGGCCGCCGATGAATCACGCATCAACACTTTCGAAGCCTATGGAGGAGCTGTGAACCAGCGCGCCCAGGGCGCCATGCAGGCGGCCCGTTACGGAGCCCTTGCCGTCATTGTGCGTTCTGCAACAACGGCCCATGATAATTTTCCTCATACGGGAGTTCAGCACTACGCCGATACCGTGAAAGCTATTCCTGCGATGTGTGTCAGCACCAATGATGCCGATCTCCTATCTTCATGGCTTAAAGACGATCCATCGCTGAAACTGAGTATAAAAATGAACTGCAGGGACCTTCCCGATGTCCAGGGTTCAAATGTCATAGGCGAGATCAGGGGGAACGAACATCCCGAAGAAGTCATTGTTTTCGGAGGTCATATTGATTCCTGGGATTTGGGCCAGGGCGCTCACGATGACGGTGCAGGTTTGGTCCAGTCTATCGACGTCCTCAGGTTATACAAAGCATTGGGAATTAAACCAAAGCATACCATACGCGCAGTTGCATTCATGGATGAGGAAATTGCCCAGGAAGGCGCTGCTGCTTATGCCGATGCTGCAAAAAAGAAAGGCGAAAAACATCTGGCCGCTATCGAAGCCGACCGGGGCGGTGATACTCCCTGGGGATTTTCCATTGATGCCCCCGATCAGCAGGTAAATAAAATAAAAAGCTGGAAAGCTTTTTTTGCTCCATACAATCTATGGTTCCTTGAAAAAGGTGGCAGCGGAGTCGATATCCGTGACATGAAATCACAGGGAACCCCGCTGATAGGCCTTGTAACTGATCCACAGCGTTATTTCGATTATCACCACAGTGCGAATGACACATTCGCTAATATTAATTTACGCGAACTTGAATTGGGTGCCGCGGCAATGGCGGAGCTGGTGTACCTTATCGATACCTATGGATTGTAATACAAGAATCAGATTAAAGAATGAATATCGAATATCGAACAAGGAATGTCGAATATTGAAGTTTAAGGGAATGTACAAATTCCTGTATGAATAAAAGATTTCATTCAATGTTCAATATTCGACATTCGAAATTCATTTCCCCACTCCCATCTCATCCAGCAAAAACCCTGCTTTACCAATCTTCTCGGTGATGAACAGCACATAATGAATGTCAACGCAAATGCAGCGCTGCAATGAGTAATCATACTGCCAGTCGCTGATCATGGATTCATAGTTGCCGTCGAAAGCCAGTCCGCAGATCTCGCCCTTGGCATTTAACACCGGGCTTCCGCTGTTACCGCCTGTGATATCGCACTGGTTCAGGAAAGCTACTGGAATATCTTTCATTGCAGGATTAACCCATCTGCCAAAATCCTTTTTATTATAAAGATTTACAAGATCATCGGGAGCATTGAAAGGCTCGACTCCAGTGTTCTTCTCCACAACTCCTTCCAGGGAGGTGAATGGATAATACCATACTGCATCAGCCGGGCGGTATCCCTTGATCTTTCCCCAGGTAAAGCGTTTGGTGCCGTTTGCATCGGGATACATTCCGGTACCCTTCCATTCGAACAATCCATCCAGGTAAACCTTGCGCAGCTCGGTGACATTTGCAGCAAATTTTTCATTGGTTTTCCGGATCTCTGTTGCCATGGGATCAATGCTGTATGCCATATTGATAAAAGGGTCATTCAAAGCCTTGAGCTCCTTTGTGGATTTTTTAAATAGTGATTTTGTGTAAATGATGTCTGTCAGTTTTGTTGACTTATATGCTTCATCCACGAACTTATCAATCGGTTTTGCAGAACTGAAAACATATTCCAACCCCGTGATCCTCTGGCCCTGGGGCAATTCCTTCGCCATCTTCAGTGCACGAACCATCATCGCCTTATCAACAGGCTCGAAATAACCCGTATAAGTGTCTTCCAGTCCTTCAACAGTCTGGTCAACTGCTTCCTCTGAAAATCCAGGTTCCCTTTCACTTTCAGTTTTATCCCTTTGCCCGGCGAAATAAATGATCTGCTCGGCAATACTCAGGGGAGTGCCGGCCAGTCCCTGGAATATTGAGAAAACCTCGTCCCTGTCCTTTGTCCCTTCTATCAGCTTATATTCTGCCTTCTCCTTTGCCAGGATATCAGCATATTTAGCTTTGGTGTCAGGCTTGTTGTTTGCCCATTTTACAAATTCCTTCTCAAATTCCAGTTTCTTTTCATAGTAATGGGTTTTCTTCATCCCGTCGACTTTTCCCTGGTAATTCTTCATCGCGTTGGCCAGTCCTTTTGTCAGGTTTGCCACCTTCAGCTGTCCTTCGCGGTTGTCCTTTGTAAGCTGGTCACAGAGGTCGATGATCTCCTGGAAGTTCTTGATTGAAAAGGGATAATTATAATGTTCGTTATAGTAAACCGATGTGGATGAACGGTAACGTGTGGTCTGGCCGGGATAACCTATGATGAAATTGAAATCGCCGTCCTTCAGAAAATCCCTGGCAACCTTTAACCATACTTTGGGATGATACGGAACATTATCCGCAGAATATTCCTTACCAGTTCCGTCAGCTGCACAATACACCCTCATGAATGAGAAGTCCCCCGTGTGCCTGGGCCACATCCAGTTGTCGGTCTCCCCACCGTAGTTGCCAATGGAAGAAGGCGGGGCATATACGATGCGGACATCCTTAAACACCTTATGAACATAAAGTATATACTGCCTGCCGTTATACATCTGCGACACCGTAGCTTCAATATCCTCTTTGCCTTTTTTGATGGCATTGGTCATCTGTACGGTTTTTTCGGTGATCTTTTTATTTTTTTCTGTCGGATCGCTGATCCCTTTAGCCGCATCGAGGATCTCTGCTGTTACATTTTTCATTTCGGTAAGAAGTCTTGCCTGATATCCAGGAGCTTTGATCTCATCGCCGCGTTTGGTTGCAAGAAAACCGTTGATCAGGTAATCGCTGTTGACGCTGGAAGCTCTCTGGAGGGCCGCAAAGGCTACATGGTGATTGGTGACAAGTAATCCGTCTTTGGAAATAAAAGATGCTGTTCCTCCGTCAAGCTGAACGATAGCGTCGGAGACGGACGGTTTATCCTTGCTGTATACCTGACTCATAGGTATCTGCAGTCCTTTCTTGTTCAGATCGAGTTGGTTGATCTGGGTAAGCAGCCACATCCCTTCCTGGGCCTGTAGTTGCAGGATGAATGTAAATAGTAATAGAATTACGAATGCTGTTTTTTTCATAGGGTCCTCCTGTTTATGGATAAATATTATGACTGATCTTGGATATGTCGCCTTTTTTCCTGTAAAGTTACAATCCTGCGCTGTTAAAATCAAATTCATCCGCTGAGGCAGAGCAATTTTCCGGCGACCCGGTAACAATAATCTGTTTGAAGGAGTTATGGTAAGCGGATGATCTGTCACTTAAATCATGGCTAAAGTTTTTTTACCTTCGGTTCCAACTTTAGGAAAAACAATTGTCTTCTTATTAAACAAAACGGATTTGACCGCAAATATCCCTGACATAAACCAGGAACTCATCGGATTGTGCATCCGGGGTGACCGCGTGGCCCAGTACCGTTTGTACAAACAATACTCCCGTACCATGTATAACCTGTGTATGCGAATGGTTCCCGACAAATCCGAAGCAGAAGACTTACTGCAGGAAGCTTTTGTGAAGATGTTCAGGGAACTTCCCTCGTTTCGCGGGCAAAGCACGCTGGGAGCCTGGCTGAGGCGTATCGTCATCAACCAATGCCTCAACCATATCCGTAAAAAAAGACCTGTATTCGTAGCGCTTGACGACAGGGAAGTTCCTGAGATCCCTGATCAGGATTTTTCTTTTAATGATATCTCGGCGGATGAGATCCACCAGGCCATCATGCGACTTCCCGAAGGGGCAAGGGTAGTGTGTGTCCTTCACCTGCTCGAAGGTTACAGGCATGCCGATATTGCAGGAATGTTAGGCATCTCCGAATCAACATCCAAATCCCAATACCGGCGGGCAGTGAATTTATTACAAGAGTGTTTAACCAAAAAAATGTATGCAGGACAGATTTGAAGAATATATTAAGACCCGGCACCAAATGCTGGATGTGTACCCCCCCGATGATGAAAAGATCTGGAAGGGGATCTCAGTTGAACTGGGGAAAACCCGGAGACTGAGGATACGTCTGCTCAGCGCTGCAGCGGTGATATTGCTGATGATCTCATCCGGAGTAGCCGTTACCTTGATAATTAACCAGAGAAAAGCCGTTAAGATGAATTACTCCCTGCAAAATGTATCGAAGCAGCTGGGAGAAGAGGAGAGTTTTTTCCGCCTGACTGTGATGCATAAACTTGATGAAGTGAAGAAATCCGGCACAAAGGGTGGCGACTATAACGAAATGATGGAACAACTCAAGCAGATCGACCGTCAGTATGAAACCTATATGAGCGATTTGCACGAGCTGGGTAATCAGCCGAAAATATTAAAAGGCATCATCCGCTGCTATGAAACGAAGATCAGGGTGATCGAAAAAACGTTGAATGAAACTGAAAAGAACAAACATTATGAGAACGA
>Ga0182011_10005037_pt1 | contig 10452 bp, 7 predicted proteins | sample 711E1DmetaG_FD_120481 | JGI IMG/M metagenome (GOLD analysis project Ga0182011, IMG submission 120481) | Permafrost microbial communities from Stordalen Mire, Sweden - 711E1D metaG | ecosystem: Environmental > Terrestrial > Soil > Wetlands > Permafrost | place: Sweden: Stordalen | collected...
ATGCGCACCCCCTCCTGAAGGGGCCTGATACTGATGGTAGCCTGCTTTCCACGATTGTACTAGCTTTGGGATTTCTTCGATGTCAATCCGTGTTTACATCCGTTGGCACGCGCAAATAGCATCACGTGTCATGAAGTCTCGTTCATGAGCCCTGACGATTTTCGGCGGGCAGATGAGGCCTTCCTGACTAGTTCGGTGCGCAGCGTGCTGCCCGTGACTCGGGTTGATGGGTTGGCATTGGGTGATGGCAAGCCTGGCGCTGCAACTCGGAGGCTCATGGTGCTCCATCGACAACTGGTCGAGGCGCAGACATGAACCCAGCGCAGGCAGGACTGAAGTTCTTCGTGCTGAGCGGCGCCATTCTGATCCTAAGCGGTGTGGCCCAGGCGCTGGCCCGGCCTCGCGGTGCGCGCGAACGCGGGGCGCAGCGCTACTTCAACGGGGCCACCGCCCGGGCCATCGTGTTCGTGACCGTGGGGGTGTTGGCCATCATGGTGGGCCTGGGCGCGATTCCGATAGGGATGCGGTAGCTGAACTCCACCAGCTCATTGAATCGCGCTTCCTGATCCGCTAGAAGGACACGCTTCTCTCCGGCACTGCACCATGATCGAACGCTACACCCGACCCGCGCTGGCCGAACTGTGGTCCGATGCTCGCCGCTACGAAACCTGGTTGCGCGTGGAACTGGCAGCCTGCGAGGCGATGGAAGCCGCGGGCCGCGTTCCCGCAGGCACGGCGGAAAGCGTGCGCCAAAGGACCGCTGGCAAGCTGCGGGCCAAGCGCATACTGGAAATTGAAGAGCAGACCAAGCACGACGTCATCGCCTTTCTCAGCCATGTCGAGGAACTGGCGGGTGAGCCTGCGCGCTGGCTCCACCTTGGGATGACTTCCTCCGACGTGCTGGATGCGTCTCTGGCCATCCTGCTGCGCGAGGCGGCCGATGAGATCGTGATCGGGGTCGACCAGCTCATGCAGGCGCTGGCACGCAAGGCCGAACAGCATCGCACTACCCTCATGATCGGTCGCTCGCACGGCATTCACGCCGAGCCCATCACCGCCGGCTTGGTGTTCGCCAGCTTCTTCAGCGAGGTCGGCCGCGCGCGACGGGCGCTGGTAACGGCGCGCGAAGAGATTTCAGCCGGCAAGCTGGCTGGGGCGGTCGGTACCTACGCCAGCCTGGACCCGGAGATCGAAATTCGCGCCCTGGGCGCCCTGGGTCTGCACCCGGAGGTGGTTCCCACCCAGATCGTGGCGCGCGATCGCCACGCGGGCTACTTCATGGCTTTGGCCCGGCTGGGCACTGCGGTGGAGCGTATCGCGCTCACCATCCGGCACTGGCAGCGAACCGAGGTGGGTGAGGCGGTGGAGGCATTCGGTCGAGGACAGAAGGGCTCGTCCGCCATGCCCCACAAGAAGAACCCGATTCTTTCTGAGAACCTGTGCGGGCTGGCGCGCCTGCTGCGCGCGTACGCGGGCGCGGCCTTGGAGGATGTGGCGCTCTGGCACGAGCGCGACATTTCGCATTCTTCGGTGGAGCGGGTGATCGGCCCGGATGCCACGGGCATCGCAGATTTCATGGTGCGCAGAGCGGCCGGGTTGATCGACGGCCTGGTGGTCAACCAAGAACGCATGCACCACAACCTGGAGCTGACTGGCGGGCTCTTTTTCAGCGAAGGCGTGATGCTTGCTCTCGTGCGCAAGGGCTTGGCACGCCAGACGGCCTACGAGTTGGTGCAGAAACATGCCCTGGCCGCTTCGGCTGCGCTCGGGCAACCGGCGGGATCCTCGCCCAGCTTCCGCGAGCGGGTGGGCACCGATCCGCAGATCGCCGCGCATTTGACCGCGACCGACTTGGATGAGGCGTTCGATATCAATCACCACTTGCGTTGGGGCGGCGTCATCATTGATCGAGCGCTGCGAGACCTAGACGACTGACAGCCGAGGGAGGCACGCCATGGTTTCCAATGAGCTTATTCGCGCACAGCTGGCCAAGACCCTGGAGAAGACCGATTTCCCCGAGTTGGGCAGCAAGTACGTCGGCAAGGTTCGTGACTGCTACAGCAAGAATGGCCAGCGCACCATTGTGGTGACCGACCGGATCAGTGCGTTTGACGTGGTGCTAGGCACCATCCCGTTCAAGGGCCAGGTACTGAACCAGATCGCAGCCTATTGGTTCGACGCCACCAAGCAGATGGCGTCCAATCACGTGCTTTCGGTGCCTGACCCGACCGTCATGGTAGCCGCCGAGTGCGAGCTCTTGCCGGTGGAGTTCGTCATGCGCGCCTATCTGACGGGCGTTACTACCACATCGATCTGGCACCACTATGAACGGGGCGGTCGCCTCTTCTGTGGCCACAAGCTGCCCGATGGCATGCGCAAGAACCAGAAGCTGGACAAGCCCATCCTCACGCCCTCCACCAAGGCGGCCAAGGGTGGCCACGACCAGTCGGTGTCGCGCGAGGAGATTCTGGCGGCCGGCACGTTGTCAGCCGACGATTTCGACCGCGCGGCCGAGATGTGCGCGCGCATCTTCGCCTTTGGCCAGAGTCTCGCGGCCCAGCGTGGTCTCATCCTGGTCGACACCAAGTACGAGATCGGCCGGCGGGTTGACGGCGGCCTTTGCTTCATCGACGAGGTCCACACCCCCGACAGTTCACGCTACTGGTATGCTGACGACTACCAGGTGCGCTTCGAGCGGGGCGACGAGCCGCGCGGGCTGGACAAGGAGTATCTGCGTCGGGTGCTGGCCGATCAGGGCTACCGGGGTGACGGCCCGCCGCCCCCGCTTTCCGACGAGGTTCGTTGTGAGGCGGCCCGCCGCTACATCGCGCTTTATGAGCTTGTCACCGGGCGGGGTTTTGTGCCGGACTTCGAGGAACCCGCGGGCCGAATTCGGAGGAATCTCGGTATCAAATAGGCGCACAGAATACGGCTGAGAGCGCAGAGGGGCGGGCACGGTGGGAGATCACCGGCCGGGCAGCTTGCCGGTCTTCTCGGCGTCTACCTCGGCGAGCCGGAGATTTTCCTGGGAGGAGGCCAGCGCGACCGCACTTTGCATCATGGTTTGAATCTGGGCCTGGGTCAGCCCCGCAGCGTTGCTCGTTCCTCCCATGTCGATGGGCACGGGAAACACGATGGTTGAACGCGCCTCGGCGGAAACTTCCACTAGCGTCTGGTAGAGCCGCAGTTGCAACGCGCCTGGCGTGGACGCGATCATGCGCGCGGCCTCGGCAAGTTGAGCGGCGGCTTGCACCTCGCCGCCAGCGGCAATGACTTTCGCGCGGCGTTCCCGCTCGGCTTCGGCCTGGCGGGCCATGGCTCGCTTCATCTCCTGGGGCAGCTCGATATCCTTAAGCTCCACGGCCGTGATCTCAACCCCCCATTGCTCGGTGCGGGTGTCGAGGATATTTCGCACTTCGGAGTTGATGCCTTCCCGGTTGGAAAGAATGTCGTCCAGCTCCAGCTTGCCAACCACGGCGCGCAGAGTGGTAGCTGCAAGCTGCAAGGTGGCAGGCAAGAACTCCTCTACCTCCAGGATGGCGTGGCGGGGCGAGGCGACATTGGCGTAGACCACCGCGCTGACGACGATCGAAATGTTGTCGCGGGTGATGACCTCCTGGGGCGGAATCTGGATGGCCTGGATTCGGGTATCCACGATGCGCGCCCGGTCGATGCCAAAGGGCAGCAGCATGACCAGGCCCGGGCCGGCCAAGCTCTTGCGGGCACGTCCCAGGCGAAAAACCACGCCACGCTCGTACTCGCGCAGCACGCGCACTCCGGTCAGCAGAGAGATGCCGGCAAGGACAAGGACTCCCACGAGGACAGTTTCCATGCTTTGCTCCTTCGCAATGGTAATTGTGACACAGCTAGGCGGGGGAGCGCGCGAGAAGAACATGTGTTTGACCTTGCCCACCGGCGCGACTAGTCTTTCGCCACTATTTCTCGGGGCTGGCTTGGTCGAGTTTCGCAGGGAGGCGACATGCGCAGCGACGCGCTCGATGATGAAATGCCAGATGACGAAGAACGGGCCGACGAATTCCATCGGCTCGAGCAGAGCTATGTGCGCGAGGAGCGCTGGGAGGACCTGGCCGGCCTGCTGATTGAGCGCACCGAGAAAGTCGATCACGCTGCCGGCCGAGCGCGCTACCTGATGCGCGCCGCACAGATTTTCGAGACCAATCTGGCCGACCCAGACCGAGCATTCATCACGTTTCTGGCTGCGTTTCAGGAAGATCCATCGAATCAGGAGCTGGCCACTGGTCTGGCGCGCATGGCCGCCACGCACAACCGCTGGCAGGACTTGCTGGCCGAATGCAACGGCCTGGTGGCCGAGATGGCGCCGGAATCCAAGCGCGCCGACATGCTGGTGGCCATGGCGGGTTGGTATCAGCACAGTCTCGACGATTCGGCGGCGGCCGAACAGTCGCTGGAAGCGGCCATGGCGGCTGATCCCGCCAACCCCGCGGCCTTGCGCGCGCTGGTGGCGCTGCATGGTCAGCGCGGCGATTGGTCACGCGCGGCGGCCTATCTCGCGTCCGCGTCAGCCAACACCTCCGATGCTCTGGCGCGGGTTCAGTTTGCTTTCGACGCTGCGGAGATCTATCGCAACCGGCTCAACGATCTGGATGGCGCCACCGAGCAGTACCGCCGCGTGCTCGATCTTTCCCCGGGTCATCCGCAAGCTACGGCGGTGATGGCCGAGATCGAGTGGGGTCGCAAGGATTGGGCTGCCGCATTGCCTTTACTCGAGTCATTGGCCGAGGCAGCCGAACAGAGCATGGAACCCCGGGCACGGCTTTGGCAACGGGCGGGCTGGTCAGCCCAGATGACCGGCGACGTGGAACGGGCGCGGGTCAACTACCGGCGCGCCTACGCGGCTGAGTCTGGCTACTTGCCGACGCTGCTTTGTTGGTCGCAGCTCGCCGAGGCGCAAGAATGGTGGCAGGACGTCCGCACCACGGTGCCCCTGGTCCTCGCCCAGGATGAAGCCAAGCTAACCGCCGCCGATCGTGCTGAGCACCTCATGGCTCTTGGCCAAGCCCACATGGCGCTGGGGGATGCCAGCGCGGCTGCCGGTGCGTTCATGAAGGCGCTCGAGTTGGCGCCCGATCTGCCAGACCTGCGCGAGGCGCTGGCTGATGCCAACTCCCAGATGGAAGGGCGGGGACCAGCCGACGCTGCCGCCCTCATCGAGCAGCATCGAGTGCTGCTCGCGGGTGCCACGTCGCCCGACGAACGCTTCGATATTCTGTGCCGCATCGGCCGCCTGCAACGCGAGGAATTGAACGACCAGAAAGCTGCGCAGCAGACCTTCGAGCAAGCTCTGGCGCTGCGCCCCCATGACCCCGAGACGCTGCACGAGCTGATGGAGATCTACACCCTGGTGCAGGAGTGGGTGCCTGCGGTGGATGTGCTGGACCAGCTTGCCAAGACCGAGTCGGGCAAGGACAAGGCGCGCTACCTGGTCGCCATGGCTAATATTTTGAACTACGAGCTGGAATCCCCGGTCGAGGCGGTCGAGCTCTACAATCGGGCGCTTGATCAGGAACCGGAGGATCGCCGCAGCTTCGAGCGCATCGAGCGCATCCTCACCAGCCGGCAGGAGTGGCCTGAGCTTGCGCGTGCCTACCGGCATATGATCAAGCGTCTGGGCGCTTCTCCGCCGGAGCACCAGCGACCGTGGTTGCTTGGCTTGTGGCGCGGTCTGGCCGAGATTTCCCGGGTTCGTCAGGCTGACCTGGCGACAGCGGCGGCAGCGTATGAGGTGTGCGTGTCGCTGGCCCCGGACGACAACAAGCAGCGCGAGGCATTGGTCGAGGTGTACGAAGCCCAAGGAGCGGGGGGATTCGCCGAGGCGGTCAAGACGCGGGAACACCTTCTAGCGGCAGCCAGCGATGCCGAGGGAGCTGCCAAGCAGATCCGGGCCTTGGCCCGACTGTACAGCGACCATCGGCACTACGACCGCGCCTTCTGTGCCTGCGCCGCGCTTTCCGCCCTGATGAAGGCCAATGCCCAGGAGAAGGAATTCTACGGACAACACGCCTTGCCGGGCGTGCCCTTGGCCAAAGCTGGGCTGAACGAGGGCCTGTGGCAGGGCTGGGTGTGCAGCCCACAGCAAGACCGGCGCATCTCCCAAGTGCTGGCCACGGTCAGCGCGGGCGTCACTATGTCGCGGGCCAAGGAGCCGCAAGCCTGCGGGCTCGACCTCAGCCAGCGCGTAGATCTGACCAGGGACAACTCCTCGGTGTCACAGATCTTGGTATACGTCAGCCGACTGATCGGCGTGGCCTTGCCTGCGGTCTACGTTCCCCCGACCGCCCCCGACGAGATCGACCTTGTGATCCTACTGGAAGGCAAGCAGGTACTTCCGGCATTCGTGCTCGGGCGAGGATTGGTGTCGGGCCGCACCGACCGCGAGTTGGCTTTTCGGCTGGCAAAGAAATTGGTGGGTCTGCGCGCCGACCATTTCTTGCTGTGGCCGCAGGTGGTGCCGACGCTGAGCGAACTGCAGGTCATCCTGGCGGCGGCGATCAAGCTGCTGCGGCCCGAGTTCGATTTGCCAGACACGGACCCGCTCGCGGTGCGCAAGTACGTCGCTTTCTTGCACAAGGTGTTGCCGCAATCGCAGTTGATATCCATGCACTCGGCAGTGGAGCAGTTGATAAGCGATCCAGCTTCCATCGACCTCCATGCATGGGCCGCTGCTGCCGAAGAGAATGCCAACCGGGCTGGGTTGGTCGCCTGCGGCGACGTGGTGGCAGCGGCGCGCGAGCTGGTAAAGGAGGCGCGGGCGCGCGGCACACGACCCGAGGAGGCCATCCTCGGGCTCGCGCGCTGGAGCGTGACCACCCAGCACCTCGAATTGCGTGAGCAACTCGGCCTGGCCCTGGTGGTGGACGCGAAGGACGCGGACACCACCCCGCTCTCGTTGCGTACCGGCCGACGACCGTAGTGGCGACCTGCGGTCGCCCGGGCAACCCAACGAAATGGACGTTGGCCCCGGGGACGGCTAACGTCGGGTACAGTGCCCAGCGCCCTTCGTTCTTCCGCCAATGTCAGCGTGGCAATCCTCGTGTCGCGCGTGCTGGGCGTGGTACGCGATGCCATTTTTGCACGCGTTTTTGGGGTCAGCGGGCTGACCGACGCCTATGTCGCGGCTTTCCGCATCCCCAATCTGCTGCGCGACCTGTTTGCCGAGGGCGCGCTGTCGAGCGCGTTTGTCCCGACCTTTGCCGATGCGCTCAACCAGGGCGGGCGCGAGCGCGCCTTCAGGCTCGGCAATCTGGTTCTGGGTGCTGTGCTCGCGCTGACCGGCGGTCTGACCTTGGCTGGAATGGCCTTTTCCGACGAGTTGGTGTCGCTCATCTCGCGCGGCTTTGGCGGCAACGCCGCCCAAGTCGCCTTGGGCGGTCTATTCACGCAGATCATGATGCCCATCCTGGCCTTGGTCAGCGTCAGCGCGGTTTGGATGGGAATGCTGAACGCGCAGCACCACTACACGGCCCCGGCTTTTGCGCCGGCCATGTTCAATGTGACCAGCATCCTGTGCGGCGTAGTCCTGATCATCGTGCACCCGTCGGATCGCACCGGCATGATCGTTTGGAGTGCAGGGACCACTGCCTCGGGACTGGTGCAGGCGGTAGTGCAACTGCCCAGCCTGTGGCGCTTGGGTTATCGCGTGCGGCCGACTTTGGCGGGGCTTTGGCGCGATTCCAACCTGATCCGAATCGTGCGCCTGATGGGGCCGGCGACGGTCGGCCTGGCCGCAGTGCAGATCAACATCTTCGTCAACACGCAGTTTGCGGCGGCCTTGGGCCAAGGCCCGCTCACCTACTTGCAGAATGCCTTCCGCTTGTTCTACCTGCCAGTAGGGCTTTTTGGCGTGGCCCTGGCCACCGTGACCACGGCGCGCGCCTCGCAGGAGGCGGCTCGCGGCGATCGCGAGGCCCTGCAGGCGCGCGTGGCCGAGGGCGCGCGTGGCGTGTGGCTGCTGGCCCTGCCCAGCGCGGTGGGGCTCATCGTTCTGGCCAGGCCGGTGGTCGAGTTGCTCTTCCAAGGCGGCAAGTTCTCGGCGGCCAACACTGCGGCCACGGTGCCCATCGTGCAGGCCTATATGCTGGGCGTGCTGCCCTACAGCCTGGTGAAGGTCCTGTCGCCGGCCTTCTTTACCGTGGACCGGCCCCGCATTCCGATGATGGCCTCTATGGTAGCGGTGGTGGTCAATCTCCTGTTCAACGGGCTGACCTACCGTCGCTTGGGGGCAACTGGGCTGGCCCTGGGCACAACCATTGGCGCCTTGGCCAACCTGTCAATCTTGCGGCTTTGCTTCGGTCCAGCTATCGGCCGCGCGCCGCGACCGGGCCGCTGGCACGAGGTGGCCCGGCTGATTCTCTGCAGTGTCGTGCTGGCCGCGGTGGCGGCCGCGGCCTGGTGGGCGAGTTCCTGGCTCCTCACTCGCGCTGGCATAGCGTGGCCTCGGGGGACGCGCCGCCTGGCGCACGCGTTGCTGCTCTTCGCCACCATCGGCGCCGGATTCGTCAGCTACGGTTTGAGCCTGACTCTGCTGCGGCTGCCCGGCGCGGACGAGCTGTGGGAATTGCCAAGGCGGATCCTGGCGCGGTTGCGAGGAATCCGGTAACTAGCCAGGATCTCGCGGAGCGCGATCCAATGCTGGTTACCTCTTCCACACAGAGGCGCAGAAAACTCAGAGATCGGATGAGAAGAAGGAATTCGGAATGCGCTGGATCTAACCCTTTCTCGTCTCGTCCGGCTCTGTGGCCTCTGTGCCCCCTGTGTGAAATAGGTAACTTCGATCCACGGTTCACAATATGCTGGTTTGCTAGGTAGCTCCGTCTTTGCTCCCACTCTTGTCGTCCACCGTGCTCATGGCCGCGGTCGTGCGCCGGTTCGACAGCATGCGGGGCAGCTCGGCCAGGGCTTGCTCCAGCGTCGTGGGCTCATCGGGCGCGCGTTGCAGAAGGGATTCCAGCTCGTCGGCTCCGCCTGCCAGCATGCGGGCGCGATCCGATGCCCGTCGCACCGATGCGTCGTCCGCCCATTCGTCGCGGTCATCTGGGCTGGGTAAGGCAGCTGACTCGCGCACAGCGGCCGATGCTCCGCTGGGCTGCCGGGGCACGATGATGGGCACGCCGCTGACCGGCGTAGGTCGGGCGGCGCTCTTTGCCGCCAGCAGGCGATCGAGAAGTGATCGGCACTCGGGGTCCACGAAAGTGAACTGCACGCCCATCCCATGGGCTCGGTGTGGCTCCGCGGGATTGAACTCGCGCACCCAGGTTACCCGTCCGGTACCCCACAGCAGGGGAGGTCCCTGCGCGAGCGAGATCTCGAAACGGACGACCTCGCCGACCGGCCGAGGTTTGCGGCTGGCCAAGAAGACACCGCCCCTGGTCACGTTGGGCGCAAAGCGCAGCACGAACGCGTCCACATCAGGGTAGCGCAAGTAGATTCGCACCAGAGGGAGCGATGGATCGTTGGTTGCCACGGCTAGGCAAGTATCGGTCCCCGCGCCCAAGCGGTCAACCGCATCCGTGACAGTCTGGGATTCAGGGGGCCGGGGCGGGGAAGGAGGCGGAGACGGTCCCGGTCTCCTTCCCCGTCTCCGTCCCCTACCTCGGAGTCTCCGGTGCCAGGATGTTCCCGCCCGCTGCGGCCGCGATGTCCGGCAGCGCGAACCGCCTTTGTGCGTTTTCCGTGGTGGCCTCAGCCGCTTGCGAGAATTCGATTCCGCGAACGAGGGCCAGCGCCTCCAAGGTCTTCACCACGAAGCTGGGCTCGTTGCGTTTTCCGCGATGGGGCATCGGCGCCAGATAGGGTGCGTCGGTCTCCACCAGGATCGACTGCAAGGGCGCAAAGGCAGCCACGCGGCGGATCTCGTCGGTGTTCTTGAAGGTCAAGATTCCCGAGAAGGACAAGTCAAGCCCGAGATCCAGGTAGCCGCGCGCATGGTCCAAATTGCCCGAAAAGCAATGCACGACGCCGCCGGCTTCAGCGAGCGGCTCCGATCGCAATATGGCGAGCGCATCCTCGTGGGCGTCGCGCACGTGGCAGATGAAAGGCCGGTGGGTTGCGCGACTGAGCGCCAAAAACCGCCGGAAAACCTCGGCCTGCTTGGCGCGTGGCGAGTGGTGATAGAAGTAGTCGAGTCCGGTTTCGCCCACGCCCACCACGCGTGGGCTGCGCGCCAGCTTGTCGAGCAGCGGCCACCAGTCATCCTCGATCTTGATTGCATCGTGGGGATGGATTCCGACCGCCGCGAAAATGTCCGGCTCGCGCGCGGCCAGGCTGGCGGCTCGTTCGGCGGTTGCCAAATCCGAACCTGAACCGATGCAGATCATGGCCTGCAGGCCGGCCTGGCGGGCCCGCTGCAGCACCGCGGGCAGGTCTTGGGCGAAGTCGTCGAAATCCAGGTGGCAGTGCGAGTCTATGATGGGG
>Ga0182011_10005041_pt1 | contig 10444 bp, 7 predicted proteins | sample 711E1DmetaG_FD_120481 | JGI IMG/M metagenome (GOLD analysis project Ga0182011, IMG submission 120481) | Permafrost microbial communities from Stordalen Mire, Sweden - 711E1D metaG | ecosystem: Environmental > Terrestrial > Soil > Wetlands > Permafrost | place: Sweden: Stordalen | collected...
AGACCGGGCAGCTTGAAAGCGTATTAAAAAATCTGGCGAGCTATGCAGAAGAGGCGAACGCTGCTACCAGGAAAATAAAGCAGGCTACGACCTACCCGGTAATCGTCCTGGTACTCGCCGTAGTGGTGGGCATCGTAGCCGTTACGTTCGTGCTGCCGCCTATACTTTCAATTTTTAGTACGTTTGGCGGCAACATACCGTTTATGACGCAGATGCTAATTGACTTCATAACTTTTTTCAGCCACTATGGAGTATTTGTCCTCATAGGACTCGGTGTGGCTGCACTACTTGGTTACTTGTATGTCAAGACACCGGACGGCGGCTTCCAGAAGGATAGATTGATATTAGTAATCCCTGTCATCGGGAGGCTGGCGCTGGTTAACGGCCTTGGCCGTATTTGCCGCAGTATAGCATTGCTTTTCAGGTCGGGGTTGCCTTTACCCGACATACTGCGTTTAACTGCGGATTCAGCGGGCAACCAGGTAATTTCCAAGGCATTGCTGGCTGTTGAACAGGACATTATCAGGGGCGACGCGCTGGCTGTTTCAATGAAAAGGTCGCCGGTTTTTCTCCCTCTCATGGTTGAGATGACCCGTGTTGGTGAGGAAACGGGTAATCTCGATAATACGCTTACCATTGTTGCCGACAGTTTCGAAATTGAATCTGCAGATAAATTACAGACTCTGCTTGGTTTGATAGAACCTGTAATGACTATAATCATTGGACTTGCGGTCGGGTTTTTAGCATTATCAATTTTTATCCCGATATACTCAAGCCTCAGCCTGATAGGGGGATAATGATGCTGGTTTTGTGGGGGAAAATAAAGTCATCACGTGGAAAACCAGGATATAGTAAGGATATTCCCATGGAAAGAAAAATTTCAATATCCAGAAGGAATGAAATTGGTGTTACCCTAATAGAAGTACTGGTAGCGCTGTCTATTTTTACGGTCGTAAGCGTTACTTTCGTTTCTACGCTGAGCACCAATTACAAGGTGCTGCTTGTGGCTGACCAGCGTACAACCGCTGAGAGCCTCGCAAGAACTCAAATGGAGGCAATAGACAATGCCCCCTACGATACTACGCCCCCTTACATATACACCACAATTACTGGCATACCTGCCGGGTATGCTGTGAGTATCGCTGTAGTACTTGTAAACCCTGAGACCGGGGCGATCAGCGCTACGGATCTGGGAGTTCAAAAGGTAACGGTCACTGTAACCTGTCAACAGCATTCACCACCCGTGGTCCTGATAGTTGAGTCATATAAAAGGAGTTGACATAATGAAAATAGCATTGATCGGCGGCGGTACCATGGGCGAGGCTATTATTAAGGTAAGGAACTGTACAATTTAGATGAGTATACGCGGACTTATTAAAAAGTTGGTGCAATCCTGCGGCGATTTCAGGGGGTTTACTCTCGTAGAACTGTTGATTGCCCTGGCAATCGGATCGCTTGTAGTAGTTGGAGCTTTATCCGTACTCTACCAGATAACGATATTGGTCCCAAAGGCTCAGAATAACATGCTTGCAGTACGCCAGGCTCAAAATGCGGGTTACTGGATTAACAGGGATGGCACAGCTGCGCAGATAATAACACCAACTCCAAACCTCTTTACCCTGTCCGCCGCCACACCGCTGGTTATTTCCCATGTTGATTGGGATGCTACCAAGACAACAACCACTTATTTTGTTGATGCGCAGCACAGGCTACAGAGGCAGATAGTAGTTACAAGTGAAAAGACAGGCAGTGTCATAAGTAGCCAACAGATACAGGTTTCAGATAGTATCGCTTCAATCACAGCTCAATACAATCAGCCTATTGCAAGTAATGCCAGGAAGATACTTACGGTAACAATAACCGCACAGGTAGGGAGTGCCAATGAAACAAGGGTTTATCAAATCTCGCCAAGGTCATTTTAATAGTGAGGCTCATTAACGGAGCAACAATGATTAAGACACTAATGAAAATATGGCGAGGCCAAGCGGGGATGTCGGTCCTGGGGGTGGTATTGATATTGGTGATGGTAGGCGCTTTGGTATTGCCTGTCCTCTTATATTTCATGGGCACTGCTTCCAAGGCAGGGCAGATTGTTGAGCGCCAAACCAAGGAATTCTACTCCGCTAGTTCCGGCATTGATGCAGCCCAGTGGCGCATCAAGACTGATGGTGAACTGCCGACCTGGCTGGATGCAATAGGCTGGGGCGAAAGTGTGTTCTCGCACGCAACTGAAAATTATACCCTGAGTTCCAGTGCTCCTCTAAATAGTGATAACGTTACTTATCGACTTGGTGCGAAGTGGGTATTGGATGGTCTGGAAACCCCCAACGCAACACAACAAAGGAATCCGGCAACTTATATTACAGTAGCAGGAAATTATACCGGGACTGGCTCTACCAGCACCCAGGGCGCATTTGAAATCGCCTTCTATTTCAGTGGCATTGATCCGGCAGCCGTTAAAGTAAGCAGGATAGCATGCTGGCTGCCCACAGGATGTCAGCTGGTAGCTAATTCAGATAATCTAGGCAGTTCACCAACGAGCGCGGCTTACCATTGCGTCCCCACTACATATAGCTACCGCGGAGGCACCGTCGTGAGCTGGGATTATGCTACGCCTATTTACTGTAATAAACTTCCTCAGGACGGCACCAGGTATTTGGTAACCTTTCAATTCACACCGAATCAGATTCCCCAGGGTGTTTTTTGCTGGATGAAGACCAATGACACCGGCAATAACTATCTTGCCTGGAATACTGATTTGAAAATCTTTCAACTTACATCCACAGCAACCAGCCCTAAAGGGCAATCCACCACGGTAATTGCGTACAGCACGAAAAAAGAGTTTCAGAAGTTCGGTTCGGTAATAGAAGGAGATTATGTGGCCACCGGCAATACGCTGATGCGGGATACTGATAATTCCAATCAGCAGAATAGAGACAGATTATATAAGTCATCTTACCAAACAATTACTACTATACCTTCCAATGCACAGGTACAGATGGTCTACCTTTACTGGGCAGGGTGGAAATGCAAGCCATGGAATACCCAGAATTATACAACTACCCAACAGGCAAGTTGGCCGTCAACCTACGGAGTCAATAAAGTAGCTTTTAATTTACTGGTCAACGGAGTCAATTGCCCGCTAACCGTTACGGCTGCCACTACTCAGGTATTGGGTGCCGGTAGTTCGAACGGTTGGACTTATTCCTGTTATGCTGATATCACCAGCTCTGTAAAAACCTTCTTTAGCAGTAATGGTGTGAGCTATGTGGGCAATGGCACCTACACTGTAGGGCACTGGGATCTGAGCTCCTCCAGTAGCGGACGTCCATATAGCTTATATGCCATGAACCAGAGTGCATCTTATCCTTACAGCAGTGAAGGATACGCAACACCGCGTTATACTGCGTATCCGCTGGCCAGTCCCCGTGACGGTGGACAGACGGACAGTACTAATGGTGGTATGAATGAGTCCTACGGAAGCCAGAGTGAATGGGCTTATGCCGCCTGGTCAGTTATTGTCATCTATACCAGCCCTGCCACCAAGGGGCACCAGCTCTATGTTTATGATACTTTCCGCTATGCTCAGAATACCACTTTGAATTTTACTATATCTGGATTCCTGGCCCCTGACCTATCTGAGACTAATTCGTCCAAGCTTACCTGCTTTGTGGGTGAAGGTGATGTTATCTATACCGGCGATTCAATTGCGGTCAATGGCACCACCCTCCCTGGAGACGCGTATAACCCTTCTACTAACGTCTGGAACTCACAGTCATATATTGAGGGAAACGTGATTCAGGGAATAGATATTGATACTTTTGATATTTCCAGCGAAATTCAGCCCGGCGATAATTCGGCCGCAGTGGCCTTGCATACTGATACCGATGCCTGGAACCTGGTGTATATGATCCTTTCTTTCCGCAGCCAGATCACCACCGGCGGCATTTTTATATATGATTTGCATTAACAGAATCAGATATAATACTAATGAAAGCGGTCTCTAACCTTGATTAGATACTTACACTCCATATATTACTACCTGTTTAATGAATAGTTATGTTGACTCCGGAGAAGAAGGCCGCTGTTGCAGCAATTGTAATTTCCCTCAATTCAAGATTGTTAATATGCTTTTTTAATGTATAATAGGAATAAATACTTGAAGAAATAAAATAGTGGCGTCGTCTGTAGAAGCACCAAAGAACGTAAAAAGCAGCATATTTCAGCGCCTGCCGAGGTTGAGCACGTCCGTCTGGTTGCTGATTATAGTTGTCCTGGTATTGGTGGCGGTAGTGCCGATGATTACGGCGTACATAGATGCGACATCTCAGCAAGGATCGTTAAGGGAACGGCTCTCAAAGCTGCAGTCTCAATATGCAAACCTACAGAAACAGTTGACCCCAGCTGGTGCTTTAACAGCGCAGACAAATAGTCTGAAATCGGATATTGAAGCTGCCAAATCAATTTACGGGCATGCCTGTGACAGCGTTGAAACATCGCAGGACCTGATCGACCTTGCCTGGCAATATGATGTGACAATAACCAGTATGCTTGCGAATCCCGTGACAACAAAAATACAGGGCAAAGATTACTCTGGTACTTCATATGTGCTAAGTATTAGCGGGCAGGTAGCGAATTTCCAGAACTACTTGATTGCGCTGGGTAATAAATTTCCTTCCAGTCAGCCGTCAGATGTCTTGATACAACCTTCCACGGTGGAGGGAACACTCGATCATGCCACGTTGACGGTAGAAGTAATCTGCAACCAGTGAGGATTTGAAGTGCTGACGTTAAATATTGAAGACGATACTGTAAGGCTTGCAGTGTCAAGAGGCAAACGGATCAGCTTCGTTGCAGAACTGCCGCTAACGGCGGGTTGGGTACAAAATGGCGTGATTATTGACAGGCTTGCCGTGGCTCAGCATATCATAGGGATGCTGGTGGAAAACCGCATTAAAGAGAGGGATGTCGTTACCTGCGTCAGCGCTATTCACTCAATTTACAGGGTTGTCTCTGTTCCCAAACTTGATCGGGCACTGATGGCTGAAGCAGCCAAAAAGGAAATGGAGCGCGTCAGCCCCGTTCCTCTGGATACTCTTTACACTTCATGGCAGGATATAAAAACATCCGGTGGGGGAGCTGATTTATGCCTGCTGGGGCTGCCACGTGATAATGTGGACTCGGTGATGGAGACAATGACACTCGCCGGGCTCAAATTGAAGGTACTGGAGTTGAAACCACTGGCCGTCTCGCGGGTTGTGGACGAGAGCACTGCCATAGCGGTCAACATTCAAACCAGCCACTTTGATATCACAGTAATGCAGGACGGAATACCGGAGCTGATCCGCAGCCTGACGTTTCCGCAGGCTCTTATGCCGGATACGGACAAGGCGGTCCTTATCAAAGGAGAACTTGACCGGACGGTGAATTTTCACAACATGGGTCATGCCGAGAAGCGGCTTGGAAGCAGCACAGCGTGCTTTTTCAGCGGGCAGTTGCCTGCTGGGGTGCAGCAAGATATTGGCTATATAGTGAAGCCACTGCCTGCATTATTGGGTTATCCGGTTTGGGTGGATACCGGGAGATTTGCGGCTATTACCGGTATGATTATTAGTGACCTCGGCGGTAAGTCGATGATGAAACTGGACATCAATATGATACCCAGGGTGGCCGCTCCTGCAAAAGCCGCCCCAACGCGGCGAATCTACGCCCCTCTTATTGCCCTGATAATCGGGGTACTAATAATCATCGCAGCATTTTTTTTAAGCATTTCGGCAGCCAAAGAGACTGCCGATTTACAATCGGCGATTAATGAACAGCAGAAGCTAGTCACAGATACGCAGAAGACCGTTACACAGCAGACTGCACAGGAAAACAGCCAGCTCGATCAATACACGCAGACGCTGAATTCGTTAAAAGCACCCCTCGATTACCTGTCCCAACAACGTGCATACAGCAACAGGGATTTAGGGACAGTTACATCTACTTTGCCTGCAATAATGTCTTTAACTTCGATCCATGACGATGGTAGTTCTTTATCTTTAGTGGGCAGTGCTGCCAGTAGCGAACTAATACTCAGTTATGCACGGGAATTGAGGAAAAGCGACAATTTCAAAAGTGTGGATATTAACTCAATAACTAATCAGAGCTACATTGAATTTGCCTTTACAATGACCTTAACTTTGAACCGGTAGCTCCCGGTCGGGCAAGGATAAAAGGTGGACCTATGGATATTCAAAATCTAATTGCCCTTGCAAAGGAAAGTAGAGCCTCGGACCTTCACCTTGTGGCTGGGGTGCCTCCCATGTTCAGGATCGATGGTGAACTAAGGCCCGCCATTAACCTGGAGGAAATGACCCATCATTCCATCGAAGAGCTTTTCCGTCAGGTGGCGAACACGCGCCTGGAGGACAAATTAAATGATGAATTAGAAGTCGATTTTGCATATGAGGTTCCGGGAGGCGGAAGGGGAAGATGCAACGCCTGCTGGCAGCAGGGAAGTATAAGCCTGGCCATCCGTTTGTTATCTGAACATATTCCGACACCCGATGATCTGGGTTTGCCCGAGATTGTCAAGGAACTTATATTACGCCCCAGGGGACTGATACTCGTAACCGGTCCAACCGGCTCAGGTAAAAGCACCACAATTGCGGCCATGCTTAATCATCTTAACAACACCATGCGACGGTACGTTATTACCATCGAAGACCCTGTCGAGTATATCCATCCCAATATACATTGTGCATTTTCTCAAAGGGAGCTCATGCTGGATACGCACTCGTTTGCTAGTGCCTTGAAGTATGTTTTGAGGCAGGACCCTGATGTTATCCTGGTGGGTGAAATGCGGGATCTTGAAACTGCCTCAGCAGTCCTGACGGTCGCTGAGACGGGGCACCTTGTTCTTTCCACCGGTCATGCCCCTAGCGCTGCGCAATCGGTCGAAAGAATTGTGGACCTGTTCCCTCCGCATGAGAGGGTGATGGCCCAGGCACGCCTTGCGTCTTCACTCATCGCAGTTTTTTGTCAGGCACTGGTCCCACGTATAACTGGTGGTAGAGTGGCGGCCATTGAGATTATGCTGGCTACATCTGCAGTCAAGAACTTGATACGGGAAGGGAAACCATTTTTAATCCCCAATACCATTCGCACCAGTTCCAATGTGGGGATGAAAACACTGGATGATGCGTTGATTGACCTTTACAGGAAAGGGATTATTTCACTGGATTCATTGTATGCCTTCTGTCAGGATGCCGAAGAAATAGGTAAAACTATCAGAGGTACCAGCTTATCAAGATAAAGGCTTAGATATAATTAACCTGCGCGGGCTATAATTAGCGCCTGTATTTCTGGACCAACGCTGCTGAAGAGATACACGGAAGGGAAATATACTCATAATTATCAGGGCAAGCTACTTATGCCCGGGTTTAAGTATCTTCATTCACAGCCATCCTTATTGCTTGCATACAAACCGGATCGGCCTTGTTTATGTTGGTTCTAATCCATGTTGGCTAATTGTGCGGATCACGATCGTATAATTGGATATCCCGCCGGTAGCATATTACCTGGTATCGTTGTCATTTAAAACAATTAAGATACGAGTCAATAATCATAGTATAATAGGTACGATGCGGTTCGATAAGGGGTACTAAACAGTATGAAGAAGTCAGATAGCAACAGCAATAGTTTGCGGCTAACACTGGATAAGGCCATTGAGTTTGTTTGGTTACTGTTGATATTTATAATTCCACTCTATTTCAATCCATTCGCTCTAAATGCATTCTATTTCGTAAAGTCTCTTGTGCTTGTGCTTTTAGTGTGCACAATGCTTGGTCTTGTAGTAGCCCAGTTAATCCTAGGGGAATGGCACATAAAGCCTGAGCCGCTTGTTCATATGATCAAGAAATCCCCCCTGCAAACTGCTGCAATAGCATTAGGCTTTGTCTGGATAATATCCACTTTGTTTTCCATCATGCCGTATAAAAGCATCTGGGGCAATCTTGCAGGTACTGTGGGTTTGCTGACAAATATATCGTGGATTGTTTTTTTTATTATCATAGCGTTAAAAGTAAAAAGACGCACACAGCTTTTCCGTGCGCTATATGTGCTGCTGATATCATCCGGGGTGGTTTCTCTTATGGGTATTCTTCAGTATATTGACCCCCATGTTTTGCCATGGTTTAAGTTTACGGAACGTGTATTTTCAACTGACGGCAATCCTCTTTCACTTAGCGCATATATAGCCATGGTATTACCCGTTACTCTAGCCATGGTTATTCTCACATGGTACGGCTCGCCAGGTCAGCGCAGAAGTAAGATTACCTTTGCAGGTCTTTTAGTATTATTTGCACTCCAGTTGGGATGTCTGGCACTTGCCCAGTATTCTATTACATTGCTACTTTTTATTTTTGGAATCTTCTCGTTCTTTGCTCTGATTGGTATATTCTTGCAAAGAAAGGCAACTATCGCTCTGAGTATAGTCTTTTTATTTGTAATCGTTATTATAGCTGTTGTTCTACTGGGTCCTATGCTGTTGCCTGAGAACAGTGAGATTGATGTGGGTAATCAAAGTGTCGCGATGTCAGCGGCTGAGCAGGCGGGCCTGCCTACCCTTTCCATACGTGTCGATGCATGGAGGAGCGCAGCTAACATTATTATCCAATCACCGGAGATACCATATTTTCAGGATAACTACCATTGGTTACGGCGTGTAATAGGATATGGCCCTGAGACATTTATTGCGGTTTCCCAGACCAGGTTTCCAAGTTCACTTAAGAGTCAATATACCTTCGATTCGCTGGTAATTGCACAACCGGAGAACCATTATCTTTACCTTGGAGCGACAATTGGAATATTAGGGTTGCTTGCCTTTTTAAGTGTTCTGGCTGTTTTTGCTTTAATTAGCTTCAAATCATTATTGCAAAGTAAAGACAGGGAGACCACGGTAATATTGTCTGCATTTATCGCGGTGGTCGTTCAGTATTGTGTGCATATATTTTTCAACGCTTCAGTTATTGATCCTGAACTAGTGTTGTGGACAGTTTTTGGGCTAACTGTGGCATTACGCAGAATGCAATTTGTCAGTGCCGATGATGTGACCGCATGGCCGGATAAATCATCAGGCACAATAGAATTTATCCATAGACAGTCTCCGGGGTTGATAAAAATAATCGTATCAGCCATAGCCGTTGTTATTTTTATAGCGATGGGCCTTTGCCTGACGCTGCCACCCCAGCTAGCCAATATGAAGATTCAAAGTGGGCTGACCCTTTATAACAAGGACAAGAATGCTGCGCTTGCCTTATACCAGGATGCGACACGGATTGAGCCCCATCAATCTTACTATTTCAACTTTGCTGGGAACTTGGCCTTTTTGATGGCGCAAGAAAATAACGGGATTGCGGAGAAGCAGGACCTCCTTAAAACGAGCGAAGAGGCTTATCTTCATGCAATTGAGCAGGAGCCTCAAATGGCTATCTGGTATTATAGGCTTGCCGATATTGACGTATATTGGGCCATGAATGGAAATAAGAGTAAATATAATGATGCATGCTCTCTTTATGAAAAAGCAGACAGGCTATTTCCCGGTAATGCCGTTATCTTGAATAGGTGGGCGTTTGCGTTAACTCTCAATGGCGATTACTCCAGTGCTGAGGCGAAAATAAATGAAGCTGAATGCAGCGATCCTGCATGGATACAAACAGCATTTTACAAAGGACTTATACAAGCCTCAAATGGTAATTCCGCTAGGGCAGGAGAGCTATTTATATCGCGGACTGCCAACGAGTTTAAAGACATGCGTTATTTCGTCAATTTCTGCAGTCTTGCGGCTGGATACGGCAAAGCTCCCTTGATAAGAGATGCCTTGAAAATGCAGGTAGATGATACTAAAAGCGACTGGATCGGATTTGCGTATCTTGGTGTTTCGGACATATATTGTGGAGATTCAGAAGAGGCAATAAATGCATTCCGGCAATCGGCTGCACTGGTTCCGGAAGAAAACAAGATGATTCTGGCTGGAACTATACAGGCTATGTTGAGTGGCAACAGCAATTTGCAAACAGCTGGAGATGAAATAATAGGTACCCTGATGAGTAAGACAGTAGAAAAACATTAATTGCATGTAGTAGAGAACAATTGGAAATAGTCTTAGTATTTATTTTTTTTCTGCTGGGTATCAGTATCGGTAGTTTTCTTAATGTCGTGGCTGACCGGGTCCCGCTTGGCAAAAGTATCATATCCCCTCCCTCCCATTGTTTCCACTGCGGGCACAGGCTGGAATCTCGTGACTTGATACCACTAATAAGCTATTTGTGGTTAAGGGGTAAATGCCGATATTGTCGCACTCCAATACCCGTCAGGTCTGTGCTGATAGAGCTGATCACGGGCTTACTTTTTGTTCTGGCATTGATGAAGATAGGTTTAGGTTGGTCTTTAGCAGGATCTC
>Ga0182011_10005042_pt1 | contig 10444 bp, 7 predicted proteins | sample 711E1DmetaG_FD_120481 | JGI IMG/M metagenome (GOLD analysis project Ga0182011, IMG submission 120481) | Permafrost microbial communities from Stordalen Mire, Sweden - 711E1D metaG | ecosystem: Environmental > Terrestrial > Soil > Wetlands > Permafrost | place: Sweden: Stordalen | collected...
GCCTGGGCGATCGGCGCGGGCGTATGTGTGGGGCTGATGCAGGCGACCAAGGCCACGGCGCCCGTTTTTGTGGTGGCGGCCCTCGCGGCCGCGTTGATCGCCGGGCCGCGGGGCCGGTTGGACGAACGCGTGCGCGACTGGAAGTCTCTGGCCGCTGCGTTGGGTGCGGCCGCGCTGGTCTGCGGAGCCTTCTACTCGTCATTCGGTTCGCATTGGGGGGGGCTGCGCGATGCATTGGCCACCTATGCTCCGATGCTGAACAAGGCGGTGGGAGGCGGGACCGGTCATGAAAAACCGTGGTGGTACTACGGCAGTCTTTTCGTGTTTCGCAGCCGCGGCGGCTATGTCTGGGATCAGACCATCTTCCTGCTGCTCGCCGGGGCCGGCGCCGTCGTGGCGGCCCGCCGGCCCGACCGGTTCGGGCGATTCACCGCCGCGTATACCCTGATCGTGGCGGCGGTGTTGTCGCTGACGCCTTACAAGACACCGTGGCTCGTGATCAATCTTGTGCCGGGCTTGTGCCTGCTCGCCGGCGTGGCGCTCAGCCGGCTGCGGGCCCGGATCGCGGTGCCGCTAACGCTCATCGTGATCGGGTGGTTGGGGTGGCAGACCCGGCAGGCGGTGTTTCTCCGCCCCGCGGATCCGCGTAACCCGTACGCGTATGTCCAAGCGGTTCCGGACATGCTCAAGGTCCCGGCACTCGCCGCGGCCGCACCGCCGGGCCCGATCAAGGTCATCAGCGAGGAGTACTGGCCGCTGCCATGGTACCTGCGGACGCGGAAAGAGGTGGGCTACTGGACGTACCCGCCCGTCGACTGCGACGGGGCGTTGGTGTTCGCGAGCGCGGATCTGGCGGACGCGGTGCGCGCGCGACTGCGCGGCCGTTACCAGGAAAGCAGCCTCGGGTTACGCCCCGGATTTGTGCTCGTGGTATTCACTCCGGTCGAGGGGTGATCCCCGTGGCCGACTCCGACGGCACCGCACCATGCCGGGCAAACCGTCCATCGGGTAGGGAGAGAATCGCTCCGTACGCCGGGTGCTGCCGGCAGAACTCGGCCACTTCCTCATCGCTCATCACGAAAAACGCCGTGGAGAGCGCGTCGGCGTCCGCCGCCATTGCGGCAAACGACCACACGCGGCCGGAGCGTACGGCGGGCCGTCCCCGCCGGGGGTCGGTGATGTGCTCGCCTTGCACCGCAAGCCCGGAACCGCTGACAGCGGAATGCGTGAGGGCGTACGTCCGGTCTCCCGCGCCGACCGGCCAGCCGGGCTCGTGGGGCAGCGGATCCAGCGCCAGCACCGTGCTGCCCCCACTTTGCAGGCATGCGGCCGTGAGGTCCCACTCATGCAGGACGGCCGCCATCCGGTCGAGCGCGTAGCCCTTGCCCACCGCGCCGAGGTCAAGCAACAGGCGGGGAGTGAGCGACGTGAGCGTGTGGCCGGACGGGTCGAGCAGGAACAGAGGCTTGTCGGCCGGCGCTCGGCTGGGGCGCGAGGAGAGATAGGCGGGATCGAAGGCGCGGCCGGTCAGCTCCGAAATGCGGGCGGCGGCTAGCAGGCATTGCATGGCATCCTCGCCGATCACGATGCTGTCACCGGCGGCGATCCGGCCGGCCCGTGCCAGGTCGCTCGTCTCGATGAATCGGCTGAGTTCGGACTCAAGACGATCGAGCTCACGGAAGGCAGCGGCGGCGGCCTGCCGGGCATAGTCGGCCGAAGTCGCGGCGGCCATGATCTGGAAGACCGTCGCCATAGCCTCATGACTGAAGGTTGCGTGACTCATCGATGCCGCCGGCGGCGCCGGAGTCGAATCCACAGCCGGATCATTTCCGCGGCCGGTTTCCACCACAGCTGGCGCAGGCCGTATTTTGAAGTCCCCTGGCGTCGCGGATGATGGCGCACCGGCATCTCCGCAAGACGAAAGCCGGCCGCTGCCGCGATCGCGGGCAGAAAGGCCTGCAGCAGCGGCGAAGGCTGGAGGGTCGCAATGATTTCCCGGCGCAAGACTCGTAACTGGCAACCCCCGTCATGCAGGTGGTCGCGCAGGATGCGGCCACGCACTTGGTTGGCCAGCCACGACATCGCCCGGCGCGCCGCCGGATCGTGGCGGGGTGTGCGAATGCCGCAGACGAGATCGGCCGGGTCCCGCTCCAGGCGGTCCAACAATGCGGGGAAGTCGTCCGGATCGTTCTGGCCGTCGCCGTCCATGGTGAGGATGAGTTCTCCGCGGGCTCGTTGCAGCCCCTCATACAGCGCCGCGGCCTGACCTTGGTTCTGCGCAAAACGAATGACGCGACAACAGGGTTCCCTGGCGGCGATCGCTTCGAGTTCCGGGGCGGTGCCGTCGCTGCTGCCGTCGTCGACGAGCAACGCTTCGAAGTCCCCGGGGAGGGATCGGAGCACCGCGACCGCCCGCTCCATTAGCGGGCCGATATTGCCGACTTCATTGAAGAACGGAACGATGAGACTGTAGCGCGGCACGCTCACGCTGAGGACTTTCTCAGGTACCGGTCGCTACGGCAATACATCGCGGCGGCGTTACCCTAAACTCGGAGGGTGCGCTCCGTTGAGGGGCGGATGAAGGCGCGCTGGAATTGGTCCCACGAAAAGAACGCTCCAATGAAGAACAAACGCGTCCCGCAAACGCCTCTGCCGTCCACACCAGCAAGGACTCCTCCGGTCGGGCGCTTGCAAGTCTTCCTCGGCAACCCCAACCTTCAATCCACATCCCTTCTCCGAACTTTGAGGGAGACCCTCGATTTCTCTGTCGACAAAAAACCGCTATCATCTGATGGATAGCGGCTTATGATGTGGCGGGATGGACGGGACTCGAACCCGGTTAATTGGGCGATTGTTTCAACGACTTACGGCGATTCTTTTCGCATGATGGCCCATTGGTGACTCCAGTCTCATGTGGAGACGGAGACACCGTCGTATCCTGTGACGATTAAGGTCTTTTCGCATCGGGGGCGACGTTGGCGCCCGCGAATCCCGCCCCGCTCCGGGAGAGAATCGCGGATGCTCGCAGGCACGTCCAAGAGATCGTAAAGTGACCGGAATCCACGGGGGTTTCCCGGGGTGAATAATCACCGAGGAAAGGAAACGCCGGGTGGCGGGGTGGAGGCCGCTTGGTGGGTAAAAACCCCATAGTGGCGGTTGCAGTGGAGTGCTATTTTGCAGCCATGGGTCTAATCTTGCTTATCCTTGTCCTTCTTATTTTGTTCGGCGGCGGCGGTTTTTACGTTGGAGGGCCCCTCATCGGCGGAGGAGGGATTGGCCTGATTCTGTTGATCTGCCTTATCATCTTTTTGATGGGCGGATTTAGTTCGAGAACCTAGCACGATAAACCCACTCATTTTATGAAAGCATCCCTCCATTCATCGGCATTTGCTCTTCTACTCGGCCTGACGGGCGCGCTCGCGATCGGCGGCTTCACCGGCGGCTGCGCGTCGACGCCCACGCGCGAAAGCACTGGTGAATACGTGGACGATTCGGTCATCACAGCCAAGGTGAAGAGCGCCCTTATGGGTGACGACGCGGTGAAGTCGTCCCAGATCAAGGTCGAGACCTTCAAGGGAGTCGTGCAGTTGAGCGGCTTTGTCGACACTCCGGAGCAGAAATCCGCTGCAAGAAAAGACGCCTCCGCCGTCGCCGGCGTGACGGACGTCAAGAACAACCTCATCGTCAAGTAGCCCGGCCGGAGCGAGACAGGTCAGGCCCATGAAGGGCAGTCCTGCTCCGTCGTTAGGCCAATTGGTGCCGCCATGCAGGGTAACACCCCATGGTGCCTAGACGAGCTTTGGCTCAAGCTACTAGTCTATGCAAAAAGAACAATCAGTCGACGTGAAATCGGGCACCCAAGATAAGATTGAAGGTACCGCAAAAATTCTATCGGGCAAGATCAAGGAAGAGGCCGGTAAGGTGGTCGGAAACCCCCGACTGGAAGCCAAAGGCGATTGCGAGCAGATCAAAGGCAACACTCAGAAGAAGGTGGGCGAGATCAAGAAGGTGTTCGGTATGTAAACGAGGTCGGTGTGCTTGCAGACGGGAACTATCGAAGGGAACGCTTCGGCTGCATGTTTAACTACGATTAGGGGAAAGCGGTTCCCGACGCGCAAAGGAGGCTTGGGTTCTTTTGTCGTCGCCGTCCAGCGCTGTAAGTCCAAGGACAACGAAGGGGAATGTCGGACGTGCAGTAACTGGCGCAGTAACTGGCTATTCTCTGGTGAACAAAAATCCTGTTAACCATTATTAATTAGCGGGATAGTAAAATAGCGGGATGGGCTGGACTCGAACCCGGTCAATTGGGCGCAAGCTTCAACGACTTACGTCAAATCTTTGCGCATCATGGTGGCTCTTTGGTGGCTCCAGTCTCTTTTTGAAATGAAGCCACTGTCGTCTCCTGCGACGATTGGGTTTTCCCACATCTGGGCGACGCTGGCCTCCGCGAGTCGTGCCCCTCGCCGGGAGAATCGCGGATAACTTCGTCAAGACTCGTTGAGGTTCGGCGATGACATGGGGCGATGTGACAGGCCATCCCGGCCTCACAGATGTCCGATGCCGTCGCGACTATAGGTCATTACGAATTCGAACCGAAGGAGGTACAGCCGCTGCAAGTGACCGATCAACTTGTCCATCATTTGGAGGTAATTGGGGCAAGCACGGTGCGGCCGGTTGCGCGCGTTTTTTTGCGCCGGGGGGTTTCCATCTTGCCACCAGGAAATGTCGGCTGTCTCGTGCCAGACATGGCGTCGGGGAAAATGGAGATCACCCAGGCGTATTGGCTGGGACCACACTTGGACGCCGTGCTGCTCAGCCGGAACTGGCTCGGCGCGGAGCCGCCTGCGCTGTCGTTCGCCGCCGAAGACCTGCCCATCGTCCGGATCCGCCCGGCGGGAGCGGATTTCATCGGGGCGTTCTGCGGCTATTACGAGCGCCACGACGGGTGCATCGTCTTCTGCCAGGAAGCGTCGCGGCATCCACAGATTGATTTTGCGAAGAACCCGGTGCAGGTCGCGGGTAAGTTCAACCGCTGGGGCGTCGACGGGCCGGCGGAACGCTGGCGGTTGGCGCCGCGCGTGCGGGCCGATGGGCGCGTGTTGTGGGAGTGCGTAGCGGCGCGCGACCGCCTGCACGCAGGACTCGACGGCGTGCCGTTCAAGTTCGTTTCAGCGGACTGGCAATGGTTGGGCGTGTTATTCTCCGCGCCCAACCGGTTCTACGATGCAGCCGGCAATCCCAACTACCGCTTAGAGCCGCAGCGCACCGGGCGGCACGCTTTCCTTTTCGAGGTGGAAAACGGACGCGGCCTCGACGGCCACCATCAGATCCAGCTCGCTGGACCTGACCCGAGCAGACCGCTGCCCGTCACGCCGGGCTTGTCTTACTTCGACCTCGCCACCAACGCGCCGCTCGGTGCGTGGATCGAAGCGACGCGGCCGGGGTTCTCGATTTTCCGATTCAAAACGGAGTGGACGATCTTCCGGCTCTTTGCGCCGCGGGCGAGATCGGCCGCCGTCGAAGTTTTTGCGAATCTCGAATCGCCAAGTCCCGAAGTCTATCCGATGATCCTGGGGGAAGACGAGCTTACGTGGGAGGCGAGGGTATCCGGTAACCTGCACGGCTGGTTCTACTACCTTCAAGTCAGCGGCGAGAACGACGGCACTTCGACGCACTTCGACGGCGAGCGGCGCCTGCTTGATCCTTGGGCGCTGGCGACGGCGGGTCCGGTGGGCCCCGGCATTGTCATCGATCGCGGGCGGCTGCCGCGCCGTGCTGACGACCGAGAATATCAACCACCACCATGGCATGACCTCCTGGTCGTCGAGGGCCACGTGCGCGATTTGATCCGGCGCGCGCCGCTCGGGCTTACGGCGGACGTCAAGGGCGTCGACGACAATGCATTTTCCCAGCGTATGGAGGTCGACTACGTGCGCGTGTTTACTCCAAGTCCCGGGTCCTGAATCGTGAAAGGAAATCCACGGCCCGCCGCAACGAGAAAACGCAAATACCGCAACCGTTTCAGCCACGCCGACTGTCGCTGAATCTCCTCGGATGGCTGGTCTCGCAGTGAACATAATCCAAATACAGGGTTTCGTTTAATGCCATGAAAATCAGGAAGATAAGATCAAATCTAGGTGTCGGCGTGGCTCTCTTTCTACAGACCGCCATTTGTGGCCTCACAGCCATCTATGGTCAGCAACAGGATTACAAGGAGGCCCGGGCCTTTATCACGGCCGAATCCACGCATGAGCTGCTTCATGACCTTGGGTTCGGCGCCTTCGCGCCGTTTGAGCAACCGGATGAGGATTATCCGACCGTGATGATCGACCCCCGCAAAACATTTCAGACCATCGTGGGTTTCGGCGGGGCCTTTACCGATGCGGCTGCGGTGACCTTTGCGAAATTGCCTGAGAAGGCGCAGGCGCAGTTTCTGAAGGCATGTTTCGATCCGGTCGAAGGCAATGCCTACACGTTATGCCGCACGACCATCCACAGCTGCGACTATTCGGATGAAATGTACACCTATGATGATGTTGCCGGCGACACTGAGCAGAAACACTTCACGATCCAGCATGACGAGAAATGCCGGCTCCCGTTCATCAAGCGGACGTTGGCGGTCGCGAACGGGAACATCAAGATCTTCGCGTCGCCCTGGAGTCCGCCGGCGTGGATGAAGACGAACAGCGACATGCTGCACGGCGGCAAATTGAAGTCCGAATACGCGAAAACCTGGGCCCTCTACTTCGTGAAATACCTTCAGGCCTACCAGGCGGCAGGAATCCCGATCTGGGGCCTGACTGTGCAAAACGAGGCGATGGCCACCCAGGTCTGGGAATCGTGCATCTTCACTGCCGCGGAGGAGCGCGATTTTGTCCGCGATCGTCTGGGCCCAACTCTGCACGCGGGCGGGTTCGGCGACGTGAAACTCATGATTTGGGACCACAACCGGGGAATCATGTATCAGCGTGCTCAGGTTGCGTATGAAGACGCCGAGGCTTCGCGATATATCTGGGGAACGGCCTTTCACTGGTACATTGGAAACCACTATGAGAATGTCCGCCTGGTGCATGATGCCTTCCCTGACAAGAAACTCATCTATACCGAAGGAGGAATGGACGGATCATGGGCGGCGGCGAGGCATCTCGCGAAAAACATGATCATGGATTTGAATAGCTGGACGAATGGGTGGGTGTTTTGGAACTTGCTTCTCGATCAAGACGGTGGCCCCCGGCATGCGGGGGGTGCCTCCGGATCGAATGTGATCACTGCGGATCTGCACACCGGGGGGTTGATCTTCAATCCCCCGCACTACGTGTTTGGGCAGTTCTCCCGGTTCATCCGGTCGGGTGCGAAACGGATCGCCTGCACCTCGAACAACGACGACCTGGTGGCCACCGCGTTCATCAATCCGGATGGAAAAATCGCAGTGGTCGTCTATAACGCCAGAAACGCCGACCAATTGATGCAACTTTGGGTCGACGGTAAGGCGGTCCGCTATACCATGCCCGCGGAGGGCGTGATCACGATAATCCTCTGAGGAGAACATGGCTATGACGCACTGCTGGTTTGATTCCCCTTGCTCCGGAACCGGTTCTTCGTGTGCCTCGACTTGCGGACGGATCTCCGGATTCCTGATCGCCGCCTTACTGCTGGTGTCAGCGCCCGCAAACGCTGACGACCATCCGGGCGCGGGCGACTCGTGGCTCGCCCGCTACCAGGGCCGGCCGTTCTCGGATGGCACGATCGTCGGTCCCGCAGTGATCCCCGGTCAGGTGAAGTGCGCGTATTACGACCTCGGCGGGGAGGGTATCGCCTACCACGATGCCGATGGGGTCAACCACGGAAGCGGCATGCTCAACCCCGTCAATGGGGACCCGCTGCATGAATTCCGGATGCACGAGGGCGTCGACATCTCCTACACCAAAAGCGGCGGCATCGATGACAATCCCTTTGACCGCTATCAGCCGCCGATGCGTTCGCTTTACGTCGGTTGGACCGAGCCGGGGGAGTGGATCAACGTCACCGTCGACGTACGCCAGGCAGGGGCCTATACGGTGGACATCCCATACACGGCGAACGGCGAAGGGCGAATCAGCCTGGCGCTGGATGGCGCGCAGCCTCTCGCGATCATTCGGATGCCTTCGACGAACGATCGGGCGGAACCGGTCGCCTGGCGACAGTGGCACCACTGGGCTTTTCTAGCCGACGCAGCAGCCATGTCGCTTCCGGCGGGCCGGCATGTGCTGACGCTGAAGATCGAAGCCAACGGCAACATGAACCTCGATTCGATCGTTTTCCGGCCGGCTTCCGAAGCGACTCCAGCCGTCGCGCCACCGCCCAAAACGGCGGCGGCCTGGACGCCTGCGGACGGGGCCAATCATCCGTTTGGCACGCCGCGCGGCGTGCGGCCGGGCCGGGTCGTCTGGACGCACGACCCGAAGGCGGTTTCCTGGGACGGCTGGACGGGGCGCTGGTGGGAGGATCGATTCAACGACCAGGAAGCCATCGACCGGCTCGTGTCGGCCGGAGTCGGTCGCCTTACAGACACGGCGGGCGAGGTGGATGCCTGGAAGGCGTTGTTTCGGGAGTTCAATAAGAAGGCTGGCCGCGGGAATGTCGGCTACCGGCAGGGCGAGAAGATTGCGATCAAGATCAACGAGAACAACACGGCGGGCCACGTCTCCACGAACGAGATCAACGCCTCGCCCCATCTCGTTCTGGCGCTACTCAAGACCCTCGTGAACGGCGCGGGTGTGCCAGAGGCTGACATCACGGTCTTCGACGCGAGCCGTTACGTCACCGACGATGTCTACCAGAAGAGCCACGCGGTCTTTCCGGGCGTGCAGTTTGTGGACCACGCCGGGGGCGATGGCCGGATCAAGGCGACCTTCGTGGAAGGCGCAATCCCATACTCGGTCGACACCCATCTCGCCACGGGGCTCGCCTCCTGCCTGGTGGAGGCCACCTACGTAGTGAACCTCGCAATCCTCAAAGGCCACGTGAGCCAGGGCGTGACACTCTGTGCGAAGAACTGGTACGGTGCCACCAGCATCCAGCCCGACTGGCGGAAAAACTTCCACGACTATTTCGATCAGAAGCGCGACGGCAGCCCGTCCCGCCTCACGTTCGTGGATTTCATGGGGCACCGGAATCTGGGGGGCAAGACGGTCCTGTTCTTGATTGACGCGCTGTATGCCGACGACCTCGTGAACGGCCCCCCCCGCCGGCTCTGGACCATGCCCCCGTTCGGCGGCGCCTGGCCCGCCAGCATCCTGCTCTCGCAGGACGGCGTCGCCATCGACTCAGTTGGAATCGATTTCCTGAGGAGCGAGTGGCCGAACCTGGCCGACCTCGCGTATTGCGACAGCTACCTCCACGAGGCGGCGCGCGCCGAGGCGCCGCCCTCCGTCAGCGTCTACGACCCGGAGCGGGATGGGACGCGACTCAAGAGCCTTGGCGTCCATGAGCACTGGAACGACGCGATCCATAAGCAGTACTCCCGGAACCTCGGCATCGGAGACGGGATTGAGCTCGTCTACGTCCCGGCTGCATCCGGCCCAAAGTAGACCGTGTTCATTGCGCCGGCGGCGCGGCGAGGTGATGCCTTTTGCCAGATTTGGACAGACCGTAGAAGGCGAGCGAGCCGCTTGTCTTTGTCGCGGTTCGGTTGCGTGGCGAAGCCTACCGATTTCGGTGTAGCGGCATTACACCAAACTCGGAGGGTGCGCGCCGTTGAGGAGCGGATGAAGGCGGGCTGGATTTGGTCCCGCGAAAAGACCGCTCCGATGAAAGACAAACACGCCCCTCAGTCGCCTCCGGGGTTCACATCCGCAGAAACGCCCGCAGCCGGGCTATTTTGAAGCCGTCCTCCGCAACCGCAACCCTCCATCCACACTCCCTCCCCAATCTTCGGTGTAGACCCGTAGGAACGCGTCCGGGGGACAGGCCACCCCCGGGCGACCGCCAAGGTAGAAGCGGCGTCTCGGCGCTTCAGAATCACCCCTGCCGGCTGCCTACAGAGCAGGCGATACGCCGCGAAAAACCTTACTGTCCCACGACCGTGACGGGCACCTGCTCCGAGCCCATGAGTTGCCGAGCAGCGTCATCCCAAACCAGTTGGGTGACGTGTCCGCCCGTGCGTTCATAGGCGTAGGTCGTGCCATCGTCCCTAAAGAGCTCGAAACGGCCATTCGCTCCGGGATAGACCCTGATCGACGCGATCGTCTGCAGCTGCTGGGCGCTTTGCACCTCCGAACCCAACGGCACGATGCTCCCGGCCCGGACAAACAAAGGCAGGACATCGATAGGCGCATCCGCCACGATCGTCTGCCCGCCGTGCAGCCGCTCATTGGTCCAGTAGTTGTACCAGTCGCATCCCGCCGGCAGGTACACCGCCCGCTGGGTCGCGCCCTGTTCGGTCACCGGCGCGACCAGGAAGGCC
>Ga0182011_10005044_pt1 | contig 10438 bp, 8 predicted proteins | sample 711E1DmetaG_FD_120481 | JGI IMG/M metagenome (GOLD analysis project Ga0182011, IMG submission 120481) | Permafrost microbial communities from Stordalen Mire, Sweden - 711E1D metaG | ecosystem: Environmental > Terrestrial > Soil > Wetlands > Permafrost | place: Sweden: Stordalen | collected...
CGAGAGCAATTTGGTTACGCACATGTTAGTCAGATCGTCGGCTTTATTGGACAGAACCGTTATCTTAATATCTTTAGCGGTCAAGGCATCCAGTAATTCCGGGATACCCGGATAGGGGCGGGTATGATCTGCCCAATGGATGGCATAATCGGCATTGACGAGGTCGAGTAATTTCTGCGCTGTGGTATCATCCCGGTGTTCGGCCGGCAGGGCGCGGCGCACGAGCACATCCCGGCCATCCCCGATTAAGGTTTTATAAGTTTCGGTAGTGTGCTGCAGGAAACCCAGTTCGGCCAGGCCCTTGTTTACCGAACCGGCAACATCCTGAAGCGTATTTAACAGTGTGCCATCAAGGTCAAATAATACTGCGCGGTGCTTCAAATATCTTACCTCTCAGCGTAGCGATATAAGACTAGCAACTCCTATTCAGGCTTCTGCTCAAGGCAGGGAGACTGCGTTATCCACTAAACAATAAATATCCCGTACATACGGGCGGTCAGGTTAGTATATCATCGTAGAATATGAGTGCCTTGGGAAACCTGACCCTACAGAACTAGCCTTTTTGTTTATCCCAGCCGTTTTCTCAGCTCATCAAACTGATTCTGTAATCTTTTCGGGAGACGGTCGCCGAATTGCGAGAAGAATTGCTCCATCTTGGGAATTTCCAGCTTCCAAGCTGCAGCGTCGACTTTAAGTAATTCCATGATATTTTCCCGGGCAACATTCAGACCCCGCAGGTCCAGATCAGTATCTTTGGGCACATATCCGATAGCCGTCTTCCCGGCTGCTGCCGTGCCGTCAACCCGTTCACACATCCATTTCAATGCGCGGCTATTCTCGCCGAATCCCGGCCATAAGAACTTGCCTTCGGAGTTCTTGCGGAACCAGTTTACATAGAAAATCTTGGGTGCTTTGCTCTTCATTTTATCACCCATATCAAACCAGTGCTGGAAATAATCACCCATGTTGTAGCCGCAGAAAGGCAGCATCGCAAACGGGTCGTAACGGATGCCCACATTATCCAGAATAGCGGCAGTAGGCTCCGAAGCCGCCGTGGCGCCCATGAACACACCGTGGTCCCAGTCGAACGCCTCTGTCACCAGCGGCACGACTCCCGAACGGCGTCCGCCGAAGATGATGATATCAATCGGCAGTCCTTCCGGTTTTTCCCAGTCGGGAGAAATAATGGGACACTGCGATGCCGGAGTGGTAAACCGGGAATTGCCGTGAGCAGCCAGTTCTTTAACGGCAGGCGTCCAATCTTTGCCTTTCCAGTCGATCAAATGAGATGGTTGGCCTTCCATGCCTTCCCACCAGATATCTCCATCGTCCGTTAATGCACAATTGGTGAAGATAGTGTTCTTTTTGATTGTTTCCATGGCCATGGGATTGGATTTGTAAGAAGTGCCGGGCGCCACGCCGAAAAAACCGGCTTCGGCATTGATCGCCCGCAGACGTCCGTCGGGAGCCAGTTTCATCCAGGCAATATCGTCACCGATACACTCAGCTTTCCAGCCGGGGATGGTCGGTTGGATCATGGCTAAATTGGTTTTACCGCAGGCCGATGGAAATGCGGCAGTGATGTGATATTGCCGGCCTTCCGGGTTAGTCAGCCGCAGGATGATCATGTGCTCGGCCATCCAGCCTTCGCGTCTGGCGATCGCTGAGCCCAGCCGCAATGCCAGGCATTTTTTCCCGAGGAGGGCATTACCGCCGTAACCGGAGCCGTAGGACCAGATCGTATTTTCGTCCGGGAAATGACTGATGTATTTCTTTTCCATCGGAGCGCAGGGCCAGGCAACATCTTTTTGTCCTTTTTCCAACGGCGCGCCGAGAGAATGGAGACATTGAATGAAGTCCTCGCCTTTATTGAGCAGGTCGATCACTTTACCGCCGACGCGGGTCATGATGTGCATATTGCAGACAACATAGGGGCTGTCGGTAATCTCCACGGCTATCTTCGACCAGGGAGAACCCACCGGTCCCATCGAGAAGGGGATGACATACAGCGTCCGGCCTTGCATACAATCCTTGTATAGCGCCAGCATCGTTGGTTTCAATTCATTGATGTTGATCCAGTTATTGGTCGGACCGGCTTCGTCTTTGTTTTTAGTGCTGATACAGGTACGCGCCTCGACACGGGCGACATCACTGGGATCGGAACGGAACAGGAAGCTGTTGGGGCGTTTTTTCAACGGGGTGGCTCTACCTTCAGCCACCATTTCCGCCATCAGAGCGTCATACTCTTTTTTCGTGCCGTCGCACCAGTAAATCTTATCGGGCCGGCACAGACCGGCGATTTCCTGCACCCATTTATTGAGTTTCTCATTCTTCATCTTGTAAGTCATTTGGGTAATTCTCCTACTCAAATCGACGTTTGAGAACCGCATCGGTGTGTCAAAGATGGGAATAGAGATGGGTGTGTATTTTCTCAAACGTTGCCGGCTTCTCCGGAAAATGGGAAACCTTATGGGTGTATTATAGCACAGGCTGAAATCAGCTAGCTATAAAAATAAATCTGAAATCCTAAGCACGAAACCCTTAATAAATTCGAATATCTAATGTTGAAATACCAAAATTCAGACGACAAATTCCAGTCATCTTGAGATAGCAAGCATTTATTTTGAGTGAGCAGTAATAGTAAGGATGACAATTGTGCCTCTTTTTGACCCATAATACCAAAACACTCTGTAGGCAGCAGGTGTTTTCTGCTGAGCATACGCTTCAAATACCTTCTCCCCATTTGGACCTACCAAACTGAAGAAAGGATGGGTCTGAAGGCTATGATGATGAGGATTTTCCCCTAAATATTTAAGCGTTTTCCTGACAGCGTGATATCGGATTTTTTGTAACGGATTATCCTTCAAACGGTGGTAAACTGATTTTGCTTCTTCAGTCCATTCCAGTTCAAACAAATTGTTTATCCCTACAGCGAGTCAATATCAACTTTAGATACCTTGCCATTTTTAGTATCGGAAAGACCTCGCCGGACAGAAGCAAGGGCATCCGGATCCTTAAATAACCATACTTCTGAAGCTGGAATGGTTACTTGTGGATCAAGAACAATCTGCCCTAAACTATTGCAATAGATATGATAGGTAACGTCTTTCCTGACTAAAGCTTTAGGTAATACCACCCGCTTTTTTGCATCGGGCTTTACGTTCCTGGCGATATCTTTGAAATCCGTGTTTCTGATTATGGTTCCCATGTTTCCACCTGCCTGGCATTATGATAAAACATGGTGGGATGATATGTCAAGTGGGATAATCCCACCAATACCCGACTCCGCAAATTTGATGGAATGATGATAGAGCACCATCGGGCAAATGCATAAAATGTGCTGAAGCCGAAAGTCTATTATTAAGCTCACAACTCACTGTTCATAACTGGTAACTATTAATTTACTTTTTCAGTGACTTGAACAATCCCGAAGGCCACCAGCTCCAGCGTCCGATCAGCGTCGCCAGCGCCGGCACCAGCAATGCCCTGACCACAAAGGTGTCCATCAGCACGCCGATCGCAATGGCGCTGCCGATCTGAATTACGATTTGCAGGGGTGAAATTATCAATGTAGCAAAAGTGCCGGCGAGTATAATCCCGCAGGCAGTAATTACGCCGCCCGTGTTCGCCACGGCATGACTGACAGCTTCTTTGATGGAACGGTGATGAGCCTCTTCCCTGATACGGGAAACAAGAAAAATGTTGTAATCTGCGCCCAGAGCTACCAGAATCACGAAGATGAATAACGGTATCATATAAATCAGACTGCCCTGCTTCATTAAATCCAGGAAAAGCCAGGTCGTGATGCCGAGCGTCGTGCCGTAGTTCAGCAGCACTGTAACGACCATATAAAGCGGCGCGATTATGCTACGCAACAGGATCATAATTATGATGAGGATACCGGCGATAGATACCCCGACCACACGTCCGAAATCAGCATCGTTGATGAGCATAATATCTGCCTGCTCAGCGCTGCTGCCGCCGACATAATGAGCGCTGCCCGCCAGCGCAGATGTTTTCAGGTCGGTTGCGACAGCGGCTCGAACGCGGGCAACCGTATTCAGCGCCGCCGATGAATTTGTGCCGTCATTAAGTACAATATTGATTTTAGCGATCGTCCGGTCGCCGGAGAAATATGTATTTTTTAAATAAGCGGTAAAAGGAGTCGTAGTTTGCAGCGTAAATTCACTTACCATGCCGTTAAAAGCATCCGCTACTTTATAAATAGCGTTTTGGAGTTGCCCTAACATTGCGGGCAAATCTGCTTGATTTGCCGGGGGTATTTGCGCGGATATGGCGGAAATCGTAGCGAGATTTAACCCGGCTTGTGTGAAATTCGGGCTTTGTACGATTCCCGGATATTGTAATGCCAGACTTTGCAGTGTTTGCCCGATTGTCTGAAATGATGCCAGCTGATCCAGTTTACCTTGACCCACGGCATCACCGATATCGCGGATTTGCGTTTCCAGCGCCGTGAGTTGGCCGCCGGGCGCAGAGTAATAATCTACACTGGCAACGCCTTTCACTGTTGCCAACGACTGCGCTATTCCTGTAATAGCCTGCAGCGAAGCGTCGCCGGTCATATTTCCTTGATTTGACTCTATCAATAAATTAAGCGGAGATGATGCTGCAGCCGGAAATTGTTGTTCCAGTAAACTCAAACCTTTCACTGATTCTATTCCCTGCGGTAACTGACTTGTCATGTCGGCGGACCGCACCAGGTGGGGTAACGCCGTATACGGCAGCAGCAGAACGATGAGTATGGGGATAGCGAACCAAAGCGGGTGCTGACTAACCTGTTTTCCGATAACATGCCAACCGAAACGGCCTTCTTTTTTGGGACCGGAAATTTTGACAGGCCAGAAAAGATATTTCCCGAAGAGCGACATCAGCGCCGGTACCAGGGTCAGGCCGGCACAGAGCGTAACCGCCACACCGATAGCCAGCGCGTAGCCTGTGGTTTTATTCATCCCGAAACGTGATATCCCCAGTGATAGAAAGGCGACAATTACAGTAATAGCGCTGGCGGCAATGACGGGGGCGATTTGTTTAATAGCGTCATTTTGCGCTTCGTGACGTTCTTTCAGATGCAATTCCTCCCGGAAACGGGAGACCAGGAAAAGACAGTAATCCGTGCCCACCCCGAAGATAACTACTACCAGATAAGCTTCCGTCAGTGTGGAAAATTTCCCACCGGCCTGTGCCAGATAACCAATTACTCCTGAGGCCACGGCAAAACTGCAGCCAATAGCGATCAACGGCAGAAGGATAGCCACCGGCGAACGGTAAATAATCAGCAGTAAAATTGCGACGAGTAATACCGTGACAAGAGTCGTACGGTCGATTGTCTGTTGAACGGAACTTATCATGTCCTGGTATAAACCAAATTCACCGGTGAAGTATGTTTCCAGGTTCGGATGGTTCTGTTTTATGTAGCCCCGTATTTGTTGGAGGTCGGTCTTGGCCGCCTCCGTCAACGAAGTAACCGAGAAATCAACCTTGATCATCATTGTGGTCTGATCCGTGCTGATCAGTACTGTACGCAGAGCATCATTTTCATAAATGGAGGTGACCTGTTCTATATCCTGCGGGGCGGTGCTGGAAACCAGCCAGTCATGGATCTCTTTCGCCTGCTGCATGTCGTCGGCGCTCAAGCCTACTTCATCATGGATGATAATTATCCCGGTACCGGCCGCAGTTGGCGTTGTAGCAACGAACTTGGCCTTCAGTAATTCGCTAGCTTTGGATGACTCGGTATCTTGCGGCAGAAATTGAGTATCGTTCGTAACTCCAACTTTTGACAATTTAGGGGCGACCAGAAACAGGATAACCGCTGCCGCCAGCCAGACGACCGTGATATAAATACGATACTTTTTGGTGAATTCAGCCAGTTTCGTGAACATGATGCTTCCAGACCTCTTAGTTATGCTATTTTACTAATTTATTGTTGAAGATTAGGTATTCTGTAATTTCGCATTGGCCAGCAAAAAACCGGCCACTTCTTTTGCCTTTTCCAGTTGCTCGATTGATAAACCGCGCATTAATCTTTCCATCTGTAGTTGTCCTTGTGTCCAAATACGGTTGATGATTTCCTGCCCCATGGAAGATAAAGCGCAAATCACAACACGGCGGTCTTCAGGAGCAGTACTGCGTGCGACCAATTCTTTTTTCACCAGGTTATCGATGATACCTGTCGCGGTGGACACCGCAATTCCCAATTTAGCCGCGATGGAACTCATCCTGCTAGGACCTTCGGTATGTAATAACAGGAGGACACGCAATTGCGCCACGGTCATATCCGTTGTCAGCCATTCGGGGGGGATGTTAATTCCAATTGCATGGAAAATGTTCTCGGATGCCCTCAGGATTTCAAACACTAATGTTTTGTTATCTCGCTCTTTGTCATTATTAGGTGCTGACATAATATTAGCTCCAACAAAATATTTCGGTATAACCTAACTAATTTAAGAATACAGCTTGCATTAAGTGATTGTCAATTGGAATTTTCGCTATCCATCTTTGTCATCAGGATAAAGAGATTCTGGTATCTGGATTCCGTATCGCAGCACGGAATGACAATAGGAAAAATTAAATTTTCGTTTTCAGCATCAAAAATGCGGGAACCTGTTTAAAACCAAGCTTGCTCCAATACCCCTGACTGGCATCGGTGACGGTGACACTGACGGTGGGAGCTCCTCTGGCTTTAATCGTTTTGATCGCTGACTTGACCAGTTTCGTCCCGATGCCCTGATGTTGATATTCCGGATGCACCGAGAGTAAATGGATCATCGCACGCGCGCCGTCATAGACTGCCCTGATGCAACCGATTGTCCTTGAACCATCCGCTGCGACTAAAAACACCGCGGCATCACAGGCAGCTACACGGAGCATTGCCTCAGGACCGTCAACCTTGGGGTAGCTGTATTGGTTGTTAATTTTCAGTATTTCTACCAGATAATCGATATCTTTTGGTTCGAAGCGTCTGATCACAATGGGCATGAGATTTTCTCCATTCAGGCTAACGATAAGCAATTCCGACCCGCGTGGGAACGATAGAAAATGTATATGTTTTTTAGTGAACCAACGGAGGATCCATTTGAACCACACGGAGATCCTGTTAAACTTCGCTCCGGGACTCTGTTCTTCGTCGCTTCGCTCCTCAGATTGATAAGCGCAACGTATTAACTTTTCTTCCCGGCCGCTATTTTATTAGCGAGGTCAATATCGGCCTGGTCGTTGATATTTAAGAAAGAGAGAAACTGCGGGTCCAGTTCACCAAAACCTCTTTTATTCAGATGCAGCACATGCATTTCCTTGAGTACGTGGATAATACTGTAGCGGTTGGTCTCGATGTGTTTTTTCATGGGCAGCAGGCAGGATATCGAATATACGGCGTGTAAGGGCTCTTTCTGCATATTCGGCCATCTGGGGACGATCGCATCGTAACTGGGTAATATTTTCACCATATGGTCCAGCAGCGCTGCGTTCAGAAAAGGCATATCACAGGTTACCACGATATTGGCTTTGGAACGTGAACAGCAAAGTCCGGTATAGATCCCGGTGAGCGGTCTTTTGATACTATGGTTGTCATTGATGATTTCAACACCTTTCACCGTCGAATAGGTGATGGTGTCGCCGCCGGTTACCAGTATGATCCTGCTCGTGATCGGTTTCAGAACATTAATAACCCTTTCAATCACCGGGATTCCCCCGATCAATTCGGTCCCTTTGTTCCCACCCAGCTTGGGATTTTTGCCGTCAGCCAAAATGATTCCGGTTACATCCATTTTATCTCTCACACTTTCTTTGCATAATTAATTAACTTCCAGGTGATGGTCTCACATAGTATCGTGATGTCTTCCGATGTCAGGTAATCCAGGATATTCGCGTCAAAAAGCAGATTTACTTCAGCCTTCAGTTCATCGTCTCCCTGCCACAGGATTACGTTGATCGGTACACGGGGAAAGGCGTCGATGATCAAAGAGGCATCTCCCAGTTCTCCCGGTCCGGCGCCGAACATTTTACCGATACCAGCCAGCAACGCCGGTTCTTTGCCAAAGAACTCAGCGAGAGGCTCGATGGTTCTTTTAATAAATGTCGGCAAATAAACCAGTCCGCCCGGTAAATCGCGATAAGGAATCTGTTTTCCGGTCAGGTAGGTGCCTTTGGCTTGCGTAAAATAATGCAGGATCAGGATTTTATCCCGCACGGGAACCGGTTGTTTGCTGTCCACGAAGGCGACTTCGGCGGCAGGGATGTTGATTCGATAGATCTCATTGAGGTAATTAATGGTAACGATCTCAGGAGAATATAATGCCCCGCTCCGCTGGCACTGCTGCGCAATATTCGCGGCGGTGAATTGTGCTTGCGCAATATATAGCGCATCGCTCAAGTTATAAACGGTGCGGTCACTTTTGGGTGATTGTCCTGTCATATTTACACAATTTTAATTGATTTTTCGTTGATATTCTATTTTTTATGTTTCTAACCAGGAATGAGAATAAAGTACTTCACCCAGCAGGACTTTGACTGTTTTCACGTATTTAATATCTTCGAGGCTGAGAGACTTCATGTCAATCTTTTCTCCGGTCATTGCCTGATGTACCAGCTGTACCAGTTCCGGTCTTTTCCCGCGCGCAATTTCCAGCAACTCCCGGTCGAAAGCATCGAGAATTACCGAGTAGATATCGTATTTCATCAGCATCATCAAATAGGTTCGGTTCAGGTACGGCCGCAGATGGTTCGGCGCGCCGTTGGAGACATTAGATAAACCGACGATCGACTTAGCTCCCGGAGCGATATCCTGCAGCATACTCAGGAACTCCAGACAGGGTTTGACGTGATTGGATTGAATATTGACCGCCGGTGTCGCGATCGGATCGAACCAGATGCGTTCGGCGCCGATACCTTTTTCATTGGCAGTATAGAGCAACTCGGCAGCAATCGCTCCTCGTTCATTAACATCACGCGGTAAACCATCTCTGCCCCAGAGCAGCCCGACAAAGTCGCAATCGTACTTTACGGCCAAGGGGAGTCCTTGTGCCATCCTTTCCAGAGAAATTGAATTGATCAGCGCTTTGCCTGTGTGCGCTTTCAAGCCTGCTTCCATCGCGATAAAGTTGGTGGTATCCAGTGATAGCGGCAGATCCGTTACTTCCCGGACGGTCTTGACGACCCACTCCATAAATTGATCGCCGTCTTTGCGCGCCGGTCCGATATTGATATCGATCATATCCATGCCGGCTTTGGTCTGGGCAACAGCCAGTTCCTGTAATGGTCCGGCATTACGTTCTTTCAGCGCCGGTCCATAGGTTTTGGAGACGATATTCAGGTTTTCTCCGATCAGTTTCATCTTTTTTCCTGTATTTTTAAACTTCGGAGGTAAGCCGGGATAAGGGAACCTTCTCTCGGCCCGACCAGGATTTCCCAGCCTTTGAGGTCTTCTTCCAGCCCGCCGCTTTCAGATGCGGAGTAGCCCGGGATAATGAGTTTATGATTTTTTACTTTATCGCCGATGCCGGATTTCTTAACGAAAGCCGCCATCAGATCAGCTCCGAATTTACCCGCTGCCCAAGCGGTCAATACCGAAAGCCCTTCGGTGTCCATGATCAATAGATAACTGGGGACTTTACTGGTTTCGATTTCACCGGAAACAATGAAATAAGTCAAAGAGAAATTCGTGGTGATCAACACCGGTGAATTCTCGTTGGGATTATTGATCTCATAGATGCCCGGAGTTGTCGCCAGCGGCCGCTGCGGGTCGGTGAAGATATTCAGTCTTTCCACCAGCAGTGGAAACAAGACTTCACCTTTCAGATCAGACAGGACAACAATACCGGCATACTTAGCAACAAACATGGAGGCAATTAATGCTTCTTTCATCGGATTATCGGTCATTTCACAGGGGAAGGTAATGGTAGGATAACCCAGCGGTTTAAATTTCTTCTGTAATGCCGACCCTCTGATGATGATTTCATCCTGAAAAGCCTGTTTGACCGTTCTTGCCCCGGAATCGATCACGATGTCATTGATGCCGGCTTTGTTCAGAATGCCGGTCAATTCAGCTGCTTCTTCCAGATTAATGCCTTTGACGGCTACCGGGCAGGAGTTTTCCTTCGCCAGTTTGGCCACCGCTTCAGCATTGGTTTTAGTGGCGGCATAAAGCAGCGGTTTGCGGGCAGCGCAGATTTTGAGACCGGCTGCCAGTACCTCCGGTTTGTCGCTCATTAAAATCAGACCGCCGTCAGTGGCTTTAGCAACTATTTCCACTAACGCCCCGAACTTAGCCGGGTGGCCGGACTCGCTTTTAATGGCGATGGCATCGGCATGAAGTTTCAACCCGACACGTACATACACATTTTTATTGAACTTCTCGATCCTGGCGGCGACTTCACTTGCCGGCATGGTGTCCGTCACCAGAACCGCGATGCCGGTGGGA
>Ga0182011_10005046_pt1 | contig 10436 bp, 4 predicted proteins | sample 711E1DmetaG_FD_120481 | JGI IMG/M metagenome (GOLD analysis project Ga0182011, IMG submission 120481) | Permafrost microbial communities from Stordalen Mire, Sweden - 711E1D metaG | ecosystem: Environmental > Terrestrial > Soil > Wetlands > Permafrost | place: Sweden: Stordalen | collected...
ACCAGGCTATACTGGAGTTTGATTTTGTTGCCCAGACCGATGTGATCAATTTCAGGTATTCATTTGGCTCAGAGGAATTCGATCAATATTGTCCTCCTCCTCCTCAACCTTTTAATGATGCATTCGGCTTTTTCCTGAGCGGTACGGGGATAAGCGGGGGAATGGGATACATCAACGATGCGGTGAACATTGCCATTCTTCCGAACAGCACACTTCCTGTAACGATAAAAAACGTCTGTGCCAATAAGGCTGAATATTCATGGTGGAACGTACCTGAACAGGACCTCGCATATAACAGGATCACCTTCGTATTCACTGCAACCTACAATATAACATGTCTGCAGACCTATCATATCAAGCTCGCAATCTGTGACGTAGGGGATAGGATATGGGATACGGGGGTATTTCTTGAGCTGAACAGCTTCTCAAGTTCCGCCATCCAGATCAACACCACATTTTCCAATCCAAATAGCGGGCAGTATGCGATAGAAGGCTGCAACAATGCGATCCTGGTCTTTACCATCCCCAGTGTACAGTCCACCGATTACGTGATCGACCTTGCCATTGACCCTTCATCCATAGCAACCCAGGCTGACTTTCTTCCCAATCCCCTGCCTTCAACCATAACCATACTTGCCGGGAACACTTCCTCGGCCCCGCTGGTTATACAGGCTGCTGAAGCCTATATGGATAAAACCCTGATTCTTGATGCATCCCACACTATTTGCGGAAACACCAGTACGACAACCGTCAGCATTCTTATTAAGGAAAAAGACCCACTTATCGTCTCAATCAACCCGGCGCCGCCCGGGCTCATTTGTGACGGTCAGGTGATTTCCTTAAGCGCCAGTGTCAGCGGCGGAATTCAGGACTATTCCTATCTCTGGTCGGGGGGACAGACCACGAATCCGGCAAATATCAGCGCCTCGGCATCAAATCCCCTGGTCAGTGTGAGGGTTACCGATGTATGCGAGGATACTACCTTTGCAAACCTTACTCTGAATGTCACAGCACTGCCTGCAGCCGCCGGACCCATCAGCGGGCTTTCAGGCATTTGTAAACCCATGAATAGCGTTGCTTATCATGTGGATCCGGTTACCTGGGCTACCGGATATACATGGACATGTCCCCCGGGAGTCATTGCTCCTCCTTCGCCTTCACCCAACGACATAACACTGGATTTCGGTGCCGGCGCAGCTTCAGGGACTGTCCAGGTAAGGGGGGTCAACCAGTGCGGGAACGGTACCGCAAGCATACTGCCGGTCAGTGTTTTCCCACGCCCAAGCCCCACCCTCAGTTCTTCCGCCACGAAGATCTGCGTTGGCAGTACTGTGACTTACACCACCGAAGCAGAAATGAGCAGCTACCAGTGGACCTATCCTGCTGCCAATGCAACTCTTGTTTCCGGAGGTACAGCAACCAATAATACCATGACACTCAACTGGACTGCGGCAGGAACAAGTGTAATTACCGTGAATTACAATGATGCCAACAAGTGTGCGGCAGTGAGCCCGACGCAGCTATCAGTCAGTGTTTCCGCCCTGCCAGTTCCTACAATCTCAGGGAACCAGAACCTCTGTAAAGGGACAACAGGAGTTACATATACTACCGAAGCCGGCATGAATAACTATACCTGGTCTGTTTCACCGGGCAATACAATCAGCCCTGCAGGAAATACCTGCTCGGTTGACTGGCTAATATCCGGCAGCCAATGGGTGAGCGTAATATACCAGGATCCGGTCACGGGATGCACTTCAACCCCGGTTACTTACCCGGTCCAGGTTAACCCGGTGGCAACCATTTCAGCTTCCCCCCCAGGCCAGGTCATGTGCTCAGCTACCAGCAGCTTACCTGTAACCTTCAGCCTGACACCTGTTAACGGCACTTCCGTAAGCTGGTCTTTCACTGTTTCAGCCAACATAATACCTGCAACGGGTTCAGGTTCGAGCAACCCGGTTCCTGCGACACTTTTCACAAATACAGGCACACAACAGGAGACCATAACCTATACTGTTACCACCTCCTATAATAACTGCCCAGGAGACACCATATACTACACCATCCTGGTCAACCCGAAACCGGCCCTTACCAATTCACCAATGAACCAGACAATTTGCTTAGGAGGTTCAAGCACACAGGTTGATTTCACATCCAGTGTCATCTATGCCACATCCTACCAATGGCAGGCAACTCCTTCCCCGGTAAGCATTACAGGCTATACGGCAGGGGTACAGTCTACGGCTTTTATTCCGGTTCAGACTCTTACCGATCCTTCAAATTCAAGCGGCACTGTAACTTATGCAATTACTCCGCGGATCACAGTAAGTTCCGTAACCTGCAACGGCAGCGTGCAGAATTATATCATCCATACCAATCCCCTGCCAACACCCGATATACAGACCGTTCAGCCTGTATGCGAGCAAACAAGCGGCCTTATTTATTCCACAGCGAATTTCGCTGATCACGGGTACCAGTGGAGTGTAACCGGAGGTACCATCACTTCATCTTCCAATACTTCCTCCATAACAGTAAACTGGGGTTCAGCCGGAACCGGTTCCTTAAGTGTAACTGAAACCATAAACAGTACCGTTCCGGTTTGTCAGGCCACCGATACAAAAACGATCACCCTGCTTCCAAGACCGGTTCCAACCATAACTGCCAATTACACCCTGAGCAACGGGATCTGCCTTAATCAGACCGGCATTTACCATACCGAAGCAGGCATGTCAAATTATACCTGGACGATATCTGCCGGAGGCAATATTACCAATCAGAACAACCAGAACCTGTCGGTTAACTGGATTACAACGGGAGCCAAGAACGTATCTGTCAATTACAACGCTTCCGACGGCTGCAATGCACTGGTCCCGTCTTCCATCAGTTTCAATGTAAATCCCCTGCCTGATGTTACTCTGAGCGGCCCGGCACCTGCAATTTCATGCACGGGTTCCAGTTCCACCTTCAGCGTGCCTGCCGACCCGAATTCTTCATTCACCTGGTCATTGGCGCCTGCTGGGGCAGGAAACCTGACCACTCCCCAGGGGCAGTCCACGGCTGTTTATTTATGGGTTTCTCCGGCCAGCAATGCCATCGTGAGTATTGCCGGACTAACCAATCACGGCTGCACTTCAAACAGCCAGGTTACATTAACTGTCCACCCCAGTCCCGCTGTCAGCCTGGCACTTTGTTTTGATCCCGTGACCATTCCTTCGGCCAGGCCTTTCGTTCTTCATGGCGGAATCCCTTTGGGAGCAGCAGGGATATTTTCAGGAGAAGGCGTGTCACTCACAGGCGGGCAATATCAGTTTAACCCCGGTTCAGTAGCCGGGCCTTTCCCCAAAGGCGTGCCCATCATGTATTCATATACAAATACCTATGGTTGTTCGTCTTCCGACATAAAAACAATACAGATCGTTAATGCCCCGGTTTTCCAATGTGAAAACACCATGATGCCCCTGCAGGACGTCAGGACAACGCCAGCCAAAACCTATAATACGTATTGGAGGGGAAACCGTTGCTGGATGATACAAAACCTGGACTACGGGTCGGAAGTGAGCACACAAAACCCGCAGACCGACAACTGCCAGCCCCAGAAATATTGTGCTGCTTCTGATCCTGGCTGTATCTTACACGGCGGTTTCTACCAGTGGGATGAACTGATGCAATACAGCAGCGAGGAAGGCTCACAGGGCTTATGTCCCCCGGGATGGCATATCCCCAGCTTAAATGAATGGCAAATGCTGATTAACGATCCGTCAAACCAGGGGAATTCTCTGGCCGGAGGCTATCTTAAGGACGTTCCCTTCAGCCCGGCACTCGATGGCCTTTTTTATATGAATAATACCTGGAAATTTATCCAGGGACAGAGCCTTACAGCCACTGTGTTCTGGACCTCGACTATTAACGGCCCTTTAAAAGCCTGGACACGAGGCCTGAACAATTTCGCTCCGAGCGTTTCACTGTATTCCTCAAGCCGGCTGAATGCCTTCCCGGCAAGGTGCGTGAAGGACTGATACACCGTTCTCACTTACACTGAATTTTCGTATATTGCGTTCCGGATATTACAAAATATTCCAAAATGGACAATTCGGTTAAATATAATTTCAAATGGAAGGACCTGGGCGATATCTCCCTTGGGAGGCCGAATCTGGGTCCATTCACCCAGGTTGCCGTTTACCGCCTGATGCAGTATACAATGCGTGATATCCTGGAAAAAAAATATGGCGCCACAGAGGCAAACAAGATTTTCTATGATGCAGGTTTTCTTGCAGGAAAGGAATTTTGTAAAAACACGCTTAACCGGTCACTGCAGATCAATGATTTCATCTCGGATCTGACACAAAAACTGCTTCAGTTTGGTATAGGTGTTTTAAGGGTGGAAGCGGCGGACCTCGATAAATTTACCTTTATGCTTACATTGAGTGAGGACCTGGATTGCTCAGGACTACCTTTTTATGGTGTGCCCGTTTGTGATTATGATGAAGGCTTTATCGCGGGTATCTTAAATGTTTATTCAGGGAGAACATTTGACGTCAAAGAGATAGACTGCTGGGGAACCGGTGAGCGAACCTGCAGGTTTTCTGTAAAACTTGTGAACTAAGCTGATTTATGGCTCAAATACCGGCTGAATTTTCTGCAAACCTGTGCAAGATCCTCGAAAGAATTTCAAGAGGAGATCTCAATGACGCAGAGTCTTTGCTTGACAATTTGGCTGTTAGCCAGGGAACCGATCCCCAACATATCAGAATTGCAGAGGATATTAAAATGCTCATAACCCAGTTACGCGAAGGAGCGAAATTTGCCAATGCTTTATCCGATGGGGTGCTGCATTATGAGGCATCTAAGAATTTTTATCTTTTCTCCGAATACAAGCAATTACAGGCCAACCTGAGGCATCTCACATGGCAGACACAGCAGATAGCCAAAGGGGATTATAGCCAGAAAGTCAATTTCATGGGTGAATTCTCAGCTGCTTTTAACCAAATGATTGATGGTTTAAGAGCAGCCAAAAAAACCCAGGATCAGTTAAGGGAACTTTATGCGACGCGTGATAAATTCTTTTCAATCATCTCTCATGACCTGAGAAGCCCGTTTAATGCGATACTTGGTTTTTCAGATATTCTCACAGAAGAATGGGACGAACTTAATGATGAGGAGCGGAAAAATTTTCTGCAGAATATCCGGAATACGGCGCATAATACTTTTGATCTCCTCGAGAGAATGCTTGAATGGTCCAGGATACAGACCGGTAAAATGAGATTTATCCCAGTACGCCTGAACCCAGGTACCCTGGTCCGGGAGAATTTCAGCTTGCTTGCCCCTGCTGCCAACAGCAAATTCATACGTTTTGTCAATGATATCCCTGAAGAAATGTTTGCCTGGGCCGACAAAGACGCCATCCTTTTAGTTCTTCGCAACCTCATCAATAACGCCATCAAGTTTACACAGCATGGAGGGGTTATCACGGGTTCAGCGGCGCCTATGAATAATTTTGTCGTTATCACTATAAGCGATACAGGGGTCGGTATTTCTGCAGAAAATTTAAAAAAATTATTCAGGTTTGAAGAACAACTGAAAACCGAAGGGACCGACAGGGAAAAAGGCAGCGGGCTTGGGCTTGTCCTCTGCAAGGAGATCCTCGAAAAGAACGGCGGCCTGATCTGGGCTGAAAGTACCGAAGGGGAAGGCAGCAGGTTTAGCTTCACCTTACCACTGAACTCCGGAATATAGCTATCCGCCCGCGCCTGATGCGGCTTTTGCAAAATGCTTCGCTATTTGATCTTTGCAACAACAATGGAAAGTATCTTTTCTTCCCTCTCTTTCGTACGGGCAACAATTTCCTCCGCTTCTTTCATCAGCTTTTCAAGAAAGACTTTATCTTTAAGCCCCGAGGCATTGATCCTGACATTGAGCCAGGCGCCGATTACCGCTGACCTTACACAAAGGGCTCCTACTCCGGCATCAGTCACGGAATTGGGATTACCTGTCTGAACCATAGCCTGAATGATATCAAATGATTCATAAGCCTTTTTCATGGTTCTGAATGGAACTTCTATGGCGTATTTTGTGGCAACCTGTATGGCTGCTGTACGGGCAGCTTTTTCCTCATCGGTTCCCCTGGGAAGTCCGAAAGAATCCATAATACGGTTGAAAGCGCGGGTGTCTTCATCAACCAGAAAAAGCAATTCTTCCTTCAATTTTTGTCCTTTTTCGGCCCAGTCTCCAAACACTTCCCATTGCTCATCCCAACCGGGTTTATGAGATGAAAGGTTAGCCACCATGGTGCCAAGGGAAACCCCGAGTGCACCGATATAAGCAGAGACAGAACCACCGCCCGGAGCCGGGGATTCCGAAGCAGTCTCTGAGGCAAAGCCTTCGGCCGTCATGCTGACCAGCTTCTTGTCCCTGGGGTCTTCAAGGATATACTCAATGATCTTTTCCTTCGGATTAAAGGGTTTCAGGTCATCCAGCCCAAGTGATTTAACAGCAATCTTAATGATCTCATCTTCTGAAACGCCCACTGACCTGTTCTGTTTCCTGAGAAAATACTTCCCTGCCCCAATCATCGCCCGTTTCGGGATAAGCCCCACAAGTTCGCTGCCGGTAACCCTCATTCCCCGTTCAAGTGCTTTCTGACATGCAACTTCAAAAGCCAGATGCACCGGGGTAACGCTGATATTCGTCAGGTTGATCGAAACCTGTGCGATGCCATATTCTTCGATAAACCATCCGATGGCTTTGCAGGCTTTCAATGCACCCTGCACCCAGACCTCATTTCCTTTTTCGTCTTTCCTTATTTTTCCTGTAACCGGATTGCCTTCGCGGACAGGCCGGCCCTTTTCGCGTATATCAAAGGCGACGGCGTTGGCCCTGCGCGTGGAAGTCGTATTAAGGTTTACGTTGTATGCCACCAGGAAATCCCTTGCCCCTATTGCAATAGCGCCGGTGCGGGAATTGAATTTTGCAGGACCGAAATCGGGTTTCCAGTGTGGATCGGCAAGTTTCCCGGGCAGGCCTTCGTATTCACCGGCCCTGCAATTGGCCAGATTGCGGCGCTCTTCGGTGAAGGAAGCATTTTCGTAACAGTAAACCGGGATCTCCAGTTCCTTCCCAACCCGTTCGGCGAGTTTTCTTGCGTAAGCGGCGGTTTCCTCCATACTGATGTCTGAAACAGGGACCAGAGGACAAACATCCGTTCCGCCGAAACGGGGATGCTCTCCCTTATGCCTGCTCATGTCAATCACTTCCGACGCTTTTTTTATAGCCTGGAATGCAGCTTCCAGAACAGAATCCGGGGCGCCGACGAAAGTCACCACGGTACGGTTGGTCGCCTTACCGGGATCCACATCGAGCAATCGAATACCATCGATCCTCTCGATTTCATCAGTAATGGTCTTGATCAGGTGCATGTCGACACCTTCAGAAAAGTTCGGGACACATTCGATAAGTTGTTTCATTTCTAAGATATTAGCGATTAGCAATGAGCGAATAGCGAATAGCGAGTAGAGAGTAGCGAGTAGCGATTTACATTGCGAAATTAAGAATTTCGGGCAGGACGGGCAATAAAAAACCGGATTATATGGCTCCTGCAGGAAGTTCCAGGTATTATATTACTCCGGATTTTCTACATTTGTACAGATAAAAAACCTTCCCATGAAAAAGTATTTACTCCTTCTCCTCCCGCTGGCACTGATCCTCGGCCAGTGTAAACAGAAAGAAAGCGCCGGCCAGAAACAGACGGTGCAGTACATCCAGCAAAGCACGGTGGATACCGTGATTAAGGTGCTGGTAGCAAAGTATGGTGACCGCCAGAAAACACGTATTGAGAAAGGCATCAGGCAGGCAGCGGCACTCTGGACCGAAAAAGACGGCAATGATGCCGGTTTCAGGGATCTCTGCCAGAAATATTTCGCAGGTGACCCTGCAAAGCTCGACCTGCTGTTCAACCGGCTTTCGGGTAACTTTGAACAACTTTTCGGCCATTATAACCTGATCAACCTGGCGATGAAATGGGCCGTCCATATTGACATAGGGGAACCGCTCGATGTGGATGATATTTTCGGGGCATGGGAACCCACTGCCCATTTCAACGACGATTTCTTTGCGAACAAGCTCGCCTTCATCACCTGCATGAATTTCCCTTTTTACACCCTCGCCGAAAAAGAAGAGCTTGGCCCGAAGTGGTCACGCAAAGACTGGGCCTATGCCCGGCTCGGTGACATGTTCACAGCAAGGGTTCCTGCAGAAATGAGCCAGAAGGTATCCGACGCTCTGTCATCCGCAGACAATTACATCAGTAATTACAATATTTATATGGGCAACCTGCTCGACGCCAAAGGTCAGACCCATTTTCCCGGGGACATGAAACTGATCTCCCACTGGAACCTACGCGACGAGCTGAAAGCCAACTACAACAAAGGAGAAGAAGGGTTGCTCAAGCAGAAACTGGTGTACAATGTGATGCTGCATATCATCGACCAGAGCATTCCCGATTCGGTGATCAACAACCCGAAATTCAGGTGGAACCCTGAAACAAACAAACTCTACAAAGACGGTAAGGAAATTGCCGCCTCCCCCGAACCTGACAAACGTTATGAAATTTTCCTGAACAATTTTAAAGCAGTTAAGACGGTTGATCCTTATACACCGCTTTATCCTACGTTTATTTTAAGGTCGTTTGACGGAGGGATGGAGATCCGCCAGGATCAGGTTGAAAAGCTGTTCACCGATTTCTGTTCTTCTCCGGAAGTAAAAAAAGTTGGCGAACTGATCAGTAAAAGGCTTGGCCGTCCATTGCAGCCCTTCGACATCTGGTATGATGGATTTAAAGCGAGAAGCACGATGAACCAGGACGAACTGGATAAGACCATCCGCGCAAAGTACCCGGATCCCAAAGCGTATGAGGCCGACATCCCTAACATGCTTATCAAACTGGGCTTCAAACCTGACAAAGCAAAAGAGATTGCCTCACATATAACTGTTGACCCAGCCAGGGGAAGCGGCCATGCATGGGGAGCCCAGATGAAAGGCGATAAAGCGCATCTCCGTACGAGAATTGCCAAAACCGGGATGGATTATAAAGGTTATAATATTGCCGTTCATGAAATGGGGCATAACGTGGAACAGACCATTTCACTATACATGGTCGACAATTACGAGATGATGGGAGTCCCAAACACGGCATTCACCGAAGCTCTCGCATTTATTTTCCAGAAACGCGACCTCTTCCTGCTTGGGAAGAAAGATGATGACCCAAACAAGGAAGCTATGGCTGCCCTGGATCAATTCTGGATGAGCTACGAGATCATGGGAGTTTCACTGGTTGATATGGCCGTCTGGAAATGGCTGTACGAAAATCCGGATGCCACCAAAGAACAACTAAAGGAAAAGGTCATCAGCACGGCCAAAGAGGTGTGGAACAAATATTACTCCGATGTTTTTGGAGTTAAAGATTGTCCCCTGCTGGCGATTTATTCTCACATGATCGAAGACCCTCTTTACCTGCCTAACTATCCGATCGGGCACCTCATCGATTTCCAGATCGACGAATTCCTGAAGGGAAAGAATTTTGCAGATGAGATTGTTCGCATTTACTCAGCCGGCCGTTTGATCCCCCAGCTGTGGATGAAAAATGCCGTTGGCAGCGAAATCTCCATAAAGCCTATACTGGATGCGACGGATAAGGCGCTGGTCAAAATAAAGTAGCGAAATAGAAATAAGTGAAGCATTTTGCAAAAGCCGCATCCGCTCGTTATTTCACTACTTCGCCATTCAGGATCACCGTTTCAACCTTATTGCTCCCGTATGCGTAAGGCATGAACTCATAGGAAGGTATGGGTTTTGTGATGAAGAGGTTGGCTTTTTTACCGACCGCTATGCTGCCGTAATCCTCGCTCAGGCCCATTGCATAGGCTGAGTTTATAGTAACCGCGTTGATCGCTTCTTCGGGGAGCATATGGTATTTGATGCAGGCCATGGACAGGATGAACTGCATATTTCCCGATGGGGATGAACCCGGGTTAAAGTCGCTGGCTATGGCTACCGGCAGGCCCGCACTGATCATCTTACGCACGGGTGCATAGTCCATGCCGAGGAAGAATGCTGCTCCGGGAAGAACCGTGGGCATAGTCTCCGAACCCAGCAGGCAATCTATTTCTGCTTCACCGGTATATTCGAGGTGATCCACGGAAAGTGCATTATATTTTACCCCCACCTGCACTCCTCCCGAATAATACAGCTCATTGGCATGGATCTTCGGCCTCATTTCGTGCTTCATGCCTGCAGTAAGGATTCGCTCGGTATCCTCCACTGTAAAAAAACCCCTTTCGCAGAATACATCGATATAATCTGCAAGTTCTTCTGCAGCAACCCGGGGTATCATTTCGTTGATCACCAGGTCGACAAAATCCGATTGCCTGCCTTTATATTCAGGGGGT
>Ga0182011_10005047_pt1 | contig 10435 bp, 11 predicted proteins | sample 711E1DmetaG_FD_120481 | JGI IMG/M metagenome (GOLD analysis project Ga0182011, IMG submission 120481) | Permafrost microbial communities from Stordalen Mire, Sweden - 711E1D metaG | ecosystem: Environmental > Terrestrial > Soil > Wetlands > Permafrost | place: Sweden: Stordalen | collected...
AAGATAGAAAAAATAAGTACATCGCATTTACTGTGAGTACTGTTTTTCTTCTTATTAATCCTTACACTACAATTCACACAGTTTCGGGACTAGAAACAATGTTTTATGCATTTCTATTGTTAGGAGTTGTGTATAGTGCATGGAAAATAATTTCATTTACTAATTCGAAGTATATTTGGTTATTTGCTTTCTTAGCCTTACTATTAAGCTTAACGAGACCTGAAGGGATACTAGTATCGTTAGGGTTGATATTATCAATTATTTTTATTTCTTATAAAAAAAATAATTCAATCAATAATTTAACTTTTTTTATACCCGTTTTGATTTTATATTTGATTCCCATTGTTATCTATATGCTGTTTCGGGTTTCTTATTTTCATGAACTATTACCATTACCTTTTTTAGTAAAAATAGTATACAATACCACTTACCCAATGGAGTTCCTAAACGCTTTAGTTTACTTAATACCTTTTATATTAATCATATTAATCCCGTTATTCCTTAAGTATCAGGGATTTAAAATCAATGAAAATAATCAAAAAAATTTTAAGTATTTTTTACTTATTTTAGGCATAACTTTCTTTTTTGCTAATATTGTATATGTTCGTACTCCTCTTATGAATTATAGTCAGAGATTTTTTTATCCTTCATTTGTGATGTTCTATGTGGCTTTTGGAATAGCAATCAGCATGTTATTCAATGGAATAGGTAAACAAAATATAAAATCTACAAAAAATAATCAAATTAGATTATGTTCAGTTACAGTTTTGGTAGTTTTGGTTTTGTTGGTATTTGCGAATTTTTATGGAATAAGTGATCTTAAAACACAACATGATTATGGAATTAGCTTTGACAAATCTTATATCCCAATCGGTAAATCTCTATCTCCATTCTCAGATGACAATTATACGGTTGCCTTCGCAGATGCTGGTGCAGTTGCTTATTATTCCGGATGGAATTTTTTAGATTTGGCGGGGCTGAATGATAAATTCATAGCAATAAATGGATCAACCCCCGAATATTTAGAACAACAGAATCCCGAACTGGTTATATTCGCTTCAGTGAATGATGAAATTCCCACTCCCGAAAACAGCTACAACTATGTTTTGGAAAATAATTATACAAGATTAGATCCTATCAAACATAGTGATAATTACTATTTTATACCTTTTTTAAAACCTAACATTAAAGATTATGAGTTAATAAAAGATTCGCTTGAGACTGTCATTAGAGAATCCAATTCATAAATGAATAATTTTTTACTAGCTATCTACCGAGAACATGGAGAGAATTTTGAAAAAAATAAGTTTTTGTGTTTTGTTTAACAAGTTATATGTACTTGTTTGTACAAATAGATTGTTATGATGTCGTTTACACAGTTTACGTTGAATAAGGCGTATGAGCGGGTTGAGAAATTGGGTGATCAATTGTTTGAAGCTAATAGGATGATTTATTGGGAGAAATTCAAACCTATAGTTGCGGATATGTATGATAATCGCACTAAACATGGCGGTAGACCTAATCATGATGATATATTGATGGTTAAGCTTTTGATTCGGCGCGGTATGTTTTGTCTGATACCGAGCTTGAACGCTAGTTTACAGACCAAATTTCATTTATGAAGTTTCTGGGATTTCCAGAAACAATTCCAGACTATTCAACGGTCTTGAATTTCCGAGAACGCCTCTCCCAAACCGGTAAAGACCAGGAAATATGGGATGAACTGCAAAGACAGTTGGATGATAGGTGTATGAAGGTTAAAAAAGGCGTTATGCAGATGCTACCTTCATAACCTCTGATCCGGGCCACGCCAGAGCCGATAAGCCCCGCGGTCCTGAAGCCAAAACCCGGAGAAACAAGGAAGCTAAATGGGCTAAAAAAGGTGAGAAATCCTATTATGGCTACAAACTGCACGCCAAAACCGACATCGATTATGGTTGATAAGAGCGGTGGAAACCACACCGCAAACGTTCATGACAGCCAAATAGACCTCATCCAACCCGGTGAAGTAGTCTACCGAGACCGAGGATATTTTGGCGCCGCTTGCAAAGGTTATAACGCCATCATGGACAGAAATGTCCGCGGGCATAAAATAACCATCAATCAAAAAATGCGCAACGAAAGAATCACACGTAAAAGAACGCCCTGGGAACGCCTTTTTGCCGTGATCAAAAACATATTCCACTCCGGCCACCAGCTAGTCACCATCATCCTCCGAACCTACACCAAAAACATATTCTCCTGCTTCGGCTACAACCTAAAACAACTTATCACCATTCAAAAAAAAACACAACCTAGCGAACGCTAACAAAAATCATGAAAAAATAGCCCAAAAAACAATAAAACAATCATAAAATTAAGCCAAAACCAGGAAAACCCCACAAAAATCCCTAATTCACCAAACGCAAAATCTAAAAAGTTAAGTTAATCAAAATTCTCTAAAGGAAGAATCACAAATCCCATAATCAAAAAAAGAATAAGTAAATTTTTTCTTTAAGATAAATAAAAAAGCAATAATAAAAATTATGAATAAACTTTCGTAACGAACCATCACTAAAGGAACCGTTAATACCAATAATAAATAGTAATTCAGCGGTTTAGAGTTTGAATCAGTTAAAATTTGAGTTGTAAGATAAAAAATGCAATTAAAAGGACTATTTACAGAATATTTTCCATTCCAATAAAGATAAGGTAAGGAATAGGGGTAAAAAATATAACTCCAAGTAATACCATTAAATTATAAATAGGGGATTTTGAAAAATTAAGAATGTAATAAACCATAAGATCGTGACTGTGCCTAAAATAATGTTCAATATAAAAAGAGTGAGACTATTTACACCGTAACATAATAAATAAAAGATAATAATAGATTCCATAAAAGAGAAGAAGAAGTAAATGCATATTTAGTCACACCCCATACAACATACAATGCAAAATTTTTCGCAATCGACATGTGTATATACGCATCATCAAGACCATAAATAAAATGACAATGATTCAATTTAAGAGAAACAACCAATAAAAATGCAATAGTTACCCAAAACACTGACAAAGCAGTAAATAAATGCCAATACCGATGAAAATCTATATTTATTTTACTCATAGTTTTAATATAAAAATGCATATTTAATAGAAATAGTTTTAAGCATATAATTAGCATTTTATTTCATCATATATATCTATTTCAGTTACTTATAAATTAATTAAATTGCCTTTTTTTAACACAGATAAATAGATTAATAATAAAATAGATAATTTAAAAAAAGAAGTTATATCAAATAGTTGACTTTGTTATTTATTTAACAAAATAATTTAATAACGATATAGGAATATTCCAATTTAGAGGTGAATAATGCCACCAGTTAAAAATTTTATGATTTCGGGGAACGATGACAATTTAAAAAACTTCCTTAGAAGTTCAGATGATTCAAAGATTCCTGAAAACTCTAAAATCCAGGAAAATGTGACTTTAGGCTTGAAATATAAGAAGGGATCCAGATCTCCTGTAATTGGTGAAAATGCATTTATACGTTCGAATACTATTATATATGATGATGTAGAGATTGGAAACGACTTTAAAACAGGTCATGGAGTTGTTATAAGAGAAAAAACTAGAATCGGTGATAACGTTCTTGTAGGAACTAACTCTGTAATAGAAGGACAAAGCAATTTTGGAAGCAATATTAGCATACAATCCAGTGTTTATATACCAACTAAAACTTTAATTGAAGATCATGTATTCATTGGGCCATGTGCTTGTCTTACTAATGATAAATATCCTATAAGAATAGATTTCGATCTTAAAGGCCCAATAATTAGAAAAGGTGCATCTATAGGTGCCAACTCCACATTCCTATCGGGTGTGGAAATAGGTGAAAAATCTATGGTGGCTGCCGGAGCCATTGTAACCCGTGACGTACCCCCAAACCATCTCGCTATAGGTTCTCCTGCCAGGATAAAAAAACTGCCACAAGAACTTAAAACATTAAATAAGATTTAACTCTAAATTTTAAATAAATATTTCTTTATTGTAGAAATATTGCTTTTGATGCTCCTGTTTAATTGTAAACTTCATATTATGCTTTTTTCAGTTCATTTTTGGGGGTATAACTTTAAATTCTAATTTTCATTTGATTCTTTACTAACGGTTTCAATAGAATCTTTTATTGATTCAAAATCTTTAATATTAGGTTTTAAAAAGGGGATTAAATAATAATTTTCATTAAATTTGATTGGATCTAATTGTGTATAATTATTTTCCAAAACAAAATTGTAAAATGGTTGATCATAAAATTTATCAGAACTATTAGTTGGGAGACCGGGTGAAACAAATATTACCAGTTCAGGATTCGTTTTTTCTACATATTCGGGAGTTGCACCTCCATTTTCTGCTATAAATTTATCATTTAACCCTCCTATGTCAAGCTGGTGCCATTTAGAAAAATATGTTATAACACCCGCATCTCCAGATGTAAAGGTATAATTATCCATTAAATAATGATTAAGAGTTTTGCCTAAAGCTATATGTGCTGCATTTAAATCATTTCCATAATCATGTTCAATTTTAAGATCTGTCAAAAAGGAAGCGTTACTAATCACAATAAGACAACTATAAATGAACAAACCATAATAGGGATGGTATTTTTTAATAATTTTACATTCAAGTTATTTTATGCTTATTGCAATTCCAAAAGCTACGTAAACTAGTATGAAAGATGGATAAAAAAATCTCTGACTATAGTTCATAACTAATTCAGTAAAAATATATAAAATATTAGCTAATATAAAAGCAATAATCAATGTAAATAAAAAATATTCTAAATCAGTTTTTGATGCATCTTCCGGGATTCTGTTCTTTGATACTTTTTGAAAAAGGAAATTAATATAATTATGATAAATGGAGTGATGTATTCTAAACAGATTATTAAATAAGATATAGTATAAGAAACACGGAAAATCATGTATATCATAATGGGCACTAAATATAAAATCAAAACAGGCAAAAAAGAAATTAAGTTAATTGAATTATTATTTTTTTTATAGGAAATGTAAATAATTGATAATATCAATGCAAAAGATACTAGTATGCCTTCCGGTCTCGTTAAGCTTAATAAAAGAGCTGTAAATGCAAATAACCAAATAAACTTCGAATTAGGGAACACTATTATTTTCCATGCACTATATACAACTCCTAACAATAAGAATGTGTAAAACATGGTTTCTAGTCCCGAAACTGTGTGAATTGTAGTGTAAGGATTAATAAGAAGAAAAACAGTACTCACTGTAAATGCGATGTACTTATTTTTTTTTATATCTAAAGATATCATTTGTTATGAACCAAAATAAAACAATAATCCCAAAAACAGAGCAAACCAATCAATTTTATCGAAATTACCGGATTCAACTTCAGTAATAATATGAATGCTATCATTAAAACCCATAGAAAATTAGTATAACCTTCTACAGGTGGTTGACCAATATTCCATACCAACCCAAACCCATTAGCCAAATGCTCACCATAAACGAACGATATAAAGGCATCATCAACGGTAAAATTCCACACATACACCAGCATCAAAATAAATAGAATAACAGAAACAAAAATAGCAACAATACAAATATTTTTGGTATTTAATTCCATAAATCCCTTTTTTTTGAATGATTCCTTATAAATTTTACTACCTACATTTTAAAGCTTTTCAAATTATTGATTGATTCAATCTGTTGAAATTGGTTCCTTTTGGATATTGCATTATGTTATCATGAATAAATAAGAAAAAAGCAAGTGAGAGTTTTTACCAGCTACATATCAAGCACAGATTAAAGGAACACACCATATTGACTATTATTTTCCTAAATATTATTAATTTTTATCCTATTGAAATATTTTATTGGAAAAGAATAAATAATAGTCTTTCTTATTCATTATTATGAAAATCTCTGTGATTATCCCCATGTACAATGAAGAAGACAATGTTATGCGAACATTAACTAGTGTTGAAGACTTATTAATTGAATATGGGGACCATGAAATTATCGTGGTAGATGATGGTAGCTTTGATAATACTTCTAAATTAGCAGAGGAATTTAAATCAAACAATTCTAACATTCATGTTTTAAAGCACCCGGTAAACATGGGTATGGGTCGAGCATTGCGAACTGGTTTTGAAAAAGCTGAAGGTGATGTTATAATTACCATTGATGCGGATTTAAGTTACGATCCATCTTATATTCCCATACTTTTTGAGAATCTAGACGAATCAAACGATGTTATAATTGGATCTCAGTATATGGATGGCGGTAAAACTGAGGATATACCCCCTTTAAGATTATTTGTAAGCAAAATGGCCAATAGAATTGTTGGATATGCCATGGGAGAAAATATACGTACGGTTACAGGTGTTTTGAGGGCTTATAAGAAAGAAGTTTTGGATTCCGTTGAATTAGATTCTAACGGGACTGAAATAAACCCGGAAATATTAGCTAAAGCAAAGGCTGTCGGTTTCAATATTAAAGAGATTCCTGTAACTTTGAAAGGTAGAAAGTTGGGTAAGTCCAAAGTAAGATTTAGATCCACTACTATATCTCATCTTTTATTCTCTTTTCATGAAAAACCGATGATATTATTCGGTTTCATTGGACTTATACTATGTTTCGTTGGATTAATAAGTGCAATATACTTATTTTATCAATATTTAGTTGGTACTCTAGACCCTACCCGACCTTTAATGATTTTCATGATTTTAACTATTCTTTCTGGAATCCAAATACTGATTTTCGGATTTGTTGCAACCCAAATAAGCCTTCTTAAACGTGAAATATATTTAATACAAAAGGAAAATAAATTAATACGGAAAAAGCTATAAAAAAATACTTTTAATATCATTTTTACTCATACTAAGTGATTATATGGACTATTCAAGGGTTACAGTAATAATATTAAACTGGAATGGCTGGAATGATACCATTGAATGCCTAGAATCTGTTTATAAGATTATATATCCTAATTTCAGTGTTTTAGTGGTTGATAATGCTTCAGAAGATGATTCCCTGGAGAAGATCAGAAAGTACTGCTCCGGTGAACTGGAAATTGAATCTGACTTCTTCGATTACAACCAAGAAAATAAACCTATTCATTTATTAGAATATGATATATCGATAGATAAAGAAAAAGATTTCAAGTTTCCTGCTTCATCACCAGGCCAACTTATCCTAATCAAAAACAATGAAAACTCCGGTTTCCCAGCAGGGAACAACATCGGGATCAGATTCACCCTCAAACATCTGAAAACTGATTATATTCTACTTTTAAACAATGACACAGTGGTTAATAAGTATTTCTTAAAAGAATTGGTGGAAGCTGGTGAATCCAGAGAAGATGTCGGCATTTTAGGCCCTAAAATTTATTATTACGATGAAACAGATGTTATCTGGAGTGCAGGTTGTAAGATATCCTGGAAATTCGGCCGGGGACTGCAAATCGGAACAGGTGAAAAAGACCAAGGCCAGTACAACACTTCCAAGGAAGTGGAGTATATTAGTGGCTCGGCCTTCCTTATCAAAACTGAGGTTTTAAATAAAATCGGGCTGATGGACAAGAAATACTTTTTATACTTTGAAGAAAGCGACTGGACATTAAAGGCTAACCAGGCAGGTTATAAAAGCTTTTACATTCCCACTGCGAAGGTGTGGCATAAAGTATCCCGATCAGGTGGGGGAATTTCTAATCCTATCGGTTTGTATTATATTACCCGGAATCGCTGGATTTTCATGAGGAGATGGGCCCGAAAAAGTGATTATGCTGTTTTTGTTGTATATCAGGTTTTGGGAGCAATTATATTACCAATATTTCTATCTTTATCATATGGCAATTTAAAGCTATTCAAAGCCTATTATAAAGGTTTGAAAGATGGCATAAAATGAAGAAAAGAAAAAATACTCATATTCAAAATTTAACCTTAAAATTAGGTGAAAGGAATGAAAAAATTTAAAAAAAATTTGAGATATTTTATTTTTGAAGAGTACTTGGAAATAAATGAAATGGCAGGATTTGATGCACGTTCTCCTGTTTTGAACAATCTGAAAATTGTATCAGATTACTATAAAAATCCATTTTTTAATTTAATATTAAAAAGTTTTAGGTTAAATTATTCATTATTTTCACCATTATTTATTAAAAAAGACAAAGCGAAAATATTATTTCATAAAACTACTAAATTTGACTTAATACTAAATAGCGCTTCTTCAAAAAATGCTATAGTATTGGGTATAAGACCTAATGCGTTAAAAAATTTTTTATTCAGAAGAACTATTTATTATCCTTTATTCAAAAATTTCCATGAAAACCTATATTCTGGAATAATAAATCATGATGAAAATTTGCTTTTTAAAAATTTAGATGAATTAAAGAAGGTTTTTATATATCTTAATCCTGATGTGATTGTTATACTTGATGATGCACTTCCAGATAGTAGAGCAATTATTTGGGTTAGTAACGAATTGGGCATCCCTACAGTAGAAATTCAACATGGAATCTATTGTTCTGATCCTCTAATTCCCACCGGAAGATATTCTGATTATCTTTTTGTTTGGGGTAAATATTTTAGAAACATTTATATTAAGAATAAAATAAGAAATAAAAAAACTATTAAGATATTAGGTTATCCTCATAAAATAAGGAGTAATCTAAAATTTAATAATTCAAATATTATTTATTATTTAGGTGATGATTTTGAGAATTATAATAAAAGTATTATTGATATAAAAAAAGAATTAATTTTTACTTTAAATTCATTATGCGGTGAATTAGGATTTAAATTTGTTTATAGACCGCATCCTTCAGAAGATGTTAAATTTATGAAATCCCAACTCCCTAATATAAGATTCACACCTGATAAAGAAAAATTGCATGAGTCATTTGATAAAGGGGATATATTTATTTCATTCAATTCCACAAGTCTTATTGAGGCTGCATTAGAATCTAAATTATGCATTCAATTAACTAATTATCCATTAAAAACTGATAATTTTGAAGAATTAGGTGTTTGTCCATCATTCGATAATTTTAGAGATTTAAAAACGTATATTAAAGAAATATCCAATGCGAAGGATTATTCAGTATTTCATAATGAAATTGATAGTAGTTATATAGAGATTCCGTCACCTGATCCTGGAACCCGATTTTTAGAGTTGTTAGATGATATAATTTAGTTGGGATAATTTAAAATTTGCTTAAAGAAAATAAACTTCTTTTTTTTATATTATATGAGGTAACAACCAATGTATACAGTAGAATCATTAAATTATTTATTAAATAGTTATAGGTATTAAACGGAATAATGAAACATTAAAAAGATCGATGTTTTTTTAAAGTGATTATTCTATCTTACTATGCTGCAAATTCCGAATAGAATGACGCTTAACGATGACGAAATATAATTTATTCCTAATAAACCTATTCTTGTGTAAATTAGTTTGTATCCTAAAGTTTCACCGAAAATTATCTTTATAAGTTAATTTAATTATATTAACATAGGGATGCTTAAATGCTTAACAATAAAACTATTTTAGTTACTGGAGGAACTGGATCCTTTGGTAAAAACTTTATAAAAAAGGTCTTAAACAAATATGACCCCAAAAAAATAATTATTTATTCTCGAGATGAGTATAAACAGTTTGTAATGCAAAAAGAATTAAATGAATACGAAGACAAACTTAGATTTTTTATTGGGGATGTTAGGGATAAAGAAAGACTTTATCGTGCTTTTTATGGTGTTGATATTATAATACATGCTGCCGCTCTTAAACAAATACCTGCAGCAGAATACAACCCAATAGAAGCTATCAAGACCAATATACATGGTGCTGAAAATATCATAAATGCTGCAATCGATAATAATGTTAAAAAAATTATAGCATTATCTACAGATAAAGCAGTTAATCCAGTAAATTTGTATGGAGCAACCAAACTGGTTTCAGATAAATTGTTCATTTCTGGCAATGCTTATGTAGGTGAAAATGATAGTTCTTTTACTGTGGTGCGTTATGGAAATGTAGCGGGAAGTAGGGGTTCAGTTATACCCTTCTTTAAATCTTTAATTGATAAAGGAGAAAATATAGTGCCAATAACAGACCCACGCATGACAAGATTCTGGTTAACACTAAATGAGTCTGTTGATTTGGTAATGAAGGCTATAAATGAGACTAAAGGCGGTGAATTATTCGTAAAAAAATGTCCTTCATTTAAAGTAACTGATCTCGCCGAAGCTATGGCTCCAAATGCTAAACAAAAAAAAGTTGGCATAAGGCCTGGAGAAAAGCTACATGAAGTTATGGTAACTGCAGAAGACTCAAGAACAACATACGAGTACGATGATCATTATGTTATTTATCCTGATCTTGATTGGTGGAGATTCGATGGACCATCAAAATCTGG
>Ga0182011_10005048_pt1 | contig 10435 bp, 6 predicted proteins | sample 711E1DmetaG_FD_120481 | JGI IMG/M metagenome (GOLD analysis project Ga0182011, IMG submission 120481) | Permafrost microbial communities from Stordalen Mire, Sweden - 711E1D metaG | ecosystem: Environmental > Terrestrial > Soil > Wetlands > Permafrost | place: Sweden: Stordalen | collected...
GCCCTTGTTGTTGGACACTGGCCCGCCGCCGACCACCTCACAGACCACGTCGGTGTCGGTGACGTCGACGGCCTTCACAGTGACCCTGCCGTCATCGATCAGCAACAGGTCGCCGGGCGACACGTCGCCCGGTAACCCCTTATAGGTCGTCGACACCTGTTGCTGGTCGCCGAGGATGTCATCGATCGTGATCGTGAAACGCTGACCGTCGACCAGCGTGACCGGACCATCGGCGAAACGGCCCGTACGAATCTTGGGGCCCTGCAGGTCGACCAGGACGCCCACCGCCCTGCCCGACTCCTGGCTGGCCTTACGCACCTCGTCATAGGCCGCCTCGTGCTCCTCAAAGCTACCGTGTGAGCGGTTGATCCGGGCCACGTCCAGGCCGGCGTCCACCAGTGCCCGCACGCCCCCCGGTACGGCTGTTGCAGGGCCCAGGGTGCAGACGATCTTTGCGCGACGCATGGCATCGATTCTATGGTCGGGTCAGGCGATATCGTGAATCGACCAGTGACCCAGGTCACACGTTGAGCGGTCGGTCCGTGGGGTTCACCGGGCGGGGAAGGGCAGAGCTCCCGCCCATGAGATAGGCATCCACGCCCGCGGCGGCCGAACGGCCCTCGGCGATGGCCCATACGATCAGCGACTGGCCGCGACCGGCATCACCGGCGGCGAAGACACCAGGTACCGATGTCATGAAAGCCTTGTCACGCTTGATGTTCGAGCGTTCGTCTAGCTCAAGGCCGAGTTGTTCGACTACGCCACTGGTCTGCGGTCCAAGGAAGCCCATGGCGAGCAGAACCAACTGCGCAGGGATCTCGCGCTCGGTACCCTCAACCTCGCTGAAGCCGGGTTTGCCGCCGCCACGGGGTGCGACCTCGACCAGACGCAGTGCCCGTACGCTGCCGAGCTCGTCACCCAGAATCTCCTTGGTGTTCACCGCGTAGACACGCTCGCCACCCTCCTCATGCGCGCCAGCGACGCGAAAGAGCGTGGGGTATGTCGGCCAGGGCTGGGTCGCGGGTCGCTCCTCGCCCGGACGAGGCATGATCTCCAGGGACGTCACGGACCTGGCGCCTTGGCGGTGAGCCGTCCCGATGCAGTCCGCCCCGGTATCGCCACCACCAATCACGATGACGTCTTTGCCGGTAGCAACAACCTGGTTCTCAACCTCTTCACCCAGCGCGGCGCGATTGGCCGGCGGCAGGAACTCCATGGCCTGCAGGACACCGCTCAGCTCACGTCCGGGGACCATCAGGTCACGTGGGACGGTGGCGCCGAGAGCCAGAACGACCGCGTCATACCGGTCGCACAAGGCCTTTCCGGTCAGGTCCCTGCCGACGTCGACGCCATTTCGGAACCGCGTGCCCTCAGCCCGCATCTGTGCGATACGGCGATCTAGGACGAACTTCTCCAACTTGAACTCTGGGATGCCGTAACGCAGCAGGCCGCCTGCCTTGTCTGCTCGCTCGAAGACGGCGACTGTATGACCAGCCCTGGTGAGCTGTTGGGCCACGGCCAGGCCTGAAGGCCCGGATCCCACAACCGCCACGGTCTTGCCGGATAGGCGGTCGGGGGCCTTGGGGGTGACCACTCCCGCATCGAAGGCGCGGTCGATGGTGGTGACCTCGATCTGCTTGATCGTCACGGCGGGCTGGTTGATACCCAGCACACAGGCCATCTCGCACGGCGCAGGACATAACCGGCCGGTGAACTCAGGGAAGTTGTTCGTGGCATGGAGCTGCTCGATCGCCTCGCTCCAGTCACCCTTCCACGCCAGGTCATTCCACTCGGGAATCCGGTTCCCCAGCGGGCAGCCATTGTGGCAGAACGGGATGCCACAGTCCATGCAGCGTCCGGCCTGCCGCTGTACCTGGGCGACGTCTTGCTGTTCGTAGACCTCGTGCCAGTCCATCAGCCGGACCGGGACCGGACGGCGCTTGGGCAGCTCGCGTTCACGGGTGGACAGGAATCCTCGAGGGTCAGCCACGAGAAGCCTCCATGATTCGCTCCCATACGTCGGGTCCGTTGAGGTCAAGCCCCTCGGCCTCGGCGGTTGTACGAACGTCCAGGACACGCTGATAGTCACGTGGCAGAACGAGGGTGAAAAGGCTCTTGACGTTATCCCAGTCCGCGAGCAGTCTGCCTGCGACTGCAGATTCAGTCCACCGGCGATGTCTGGTCAGGAGCTCATGCACGACCTCCACGTCGCGCTCACGCAACGGCAGGAGGTCGACGAGCTCACGGTTGACCCGCCCCGCACGCAAATTCAGGACATATGCCACGCCACCGGACATGCCCGCAGCGAAGTTGCGACCGGTGGGCCCAAGAACCAGCACGGTGCCACCGGTCATGTACTCACAACCGTGGTCGCCCAGTCCCTCGACGACTGCCGTGGCCCCGGAGTTGCGGACGCAGAATCGTTCGCCCACCTGACCGCGCAGGAAGATCTCGCCGCTGGTGGCTCCGTAGGCGATCACGTTGCCGGCGATGACGTTGTGCTCTGCCGGCAGCGAAGCCGCACGATCGGGCCGGACAACGATCCGGCCACCCGACAGCCCCTTGCCCACATAGTCGTTGGCATCGCCAAACAGCGACAAGGTGATGCCGGCTGGCAGGAAGGCGCCGAGCGACTGCCCAGCGGACCCCGTCAGCGAGATCTGGATCGTGTCGTCGGGCAGACCGGATGGGTAAGCCTTGGTCACTTCGTGGCCGAGCATGGTGCCGATCGTGCGGTTGACGTTGCGGACGGGCAGTTCGATATGCACCGGAGTCTTGTCGCGCAACGCTTCCTCAGACAGGTCGATCAACGTGTGGTCCAGTGCCTTGCCCAGTCCGTGGTCCTGACCGACGGTATTGCGACGGGGCGCACCGTCTGGGGACACGACTTCCGTCAGGATCGGGGTGAGATCCAGGCCGTTAGCCTTCCAGTGCTGGATGGCCTCGGAGGTGTCAAGCAGCGACACTTCGCCGATGACTTCGCTCAGGGACCTGAACCCCAGTGCGGCGAGGTTCTCACGGACCTCCTGGGCAATGTACTCAAAGAACGTCTCGATGTACTCGGGCTTGCCCGAGAACCGCGAACGCAGCTCTGGGTTCTGGGTGGCGATGCCAACCGGGCAGGTGTCAAGGTGACACGCTCGCATCATGACGCAACCGCTGACCACCAGCGGAGCTGTGGCAAAGCCGAACTCCTCTGCGCCGAGCAGGGCCGCGATAACGACGTCCCGCCCGGTCTTGAGCTGCCCATCGACCTGAACCACGATCCGCTCACGCAGGCCGTTGAGCACCAACGTCTGCTGGGTCTCGGCTAGTCCAAGCTCCCATGGCCCACCAGCATGCTTGAGCGACGTGAGCGGCGCAGCGCCGGTACCTCCGTCATGCCCCGAGATGAGCACGACGTCGGCGTGCGCCTTGCTGACGCCCGCAGCGACTGTCCCCACCCCGATCTCCGCCACGAGCTTGACGTGCACGCGTGCCAGCGGATTGGCATTCTTGAGATCGTGAATCAGCTGTGCAAGGTCCTCGATGGAGTAGATGTCGTGGTGCGGAGGGGGCGAGATAAGCCCCACTCCGGGGGTCGAGTGACGGGTCTTGGCGACCCATGGGTAGACCTTGTGACCGGGCAGCTGACCGCCCTCGCCCGGCTTAGCACCCTGCGCCATCTTGATCTGGATGTCGGAAGCCTGAGTCAGATACAGCGAGGTCACGCCGAAACGACCAGAGGCGACCTGTTTGATCGCAGAGCGCCGCACCGGGTCCAGCAGACGGTCCTCGTCCTCCCCACCCTCACCAGTGTTCGATCGGCCGCCGAGGCGGTTCATAGCCACCGCGATCGTCTCGTGCGCTTCCTGGCTGATGGAGCCGTAGCTCATCGCCCCGGTGCTAAACCGGGCCACGATGGCGCTGACAGGTTCCACCTCGTCAATCGGCACCGGGGTGCGGGCCGCGAACTTGAACATTCCGCGCAACGTCATCAGCCGCTGTGACTGCTCGTCGACTCGGCCCGTGTACTGCTTGAAGATGTCGTAGCGCCGTGTCCGGGTGGAGTGCTGCAGCCGGAAGACAGTGTCTGGGTCGAAGAGGTGCGGCTGGCCCTCACGTCGCCATTGGTACTCCCCGCCCACCTGTAGCTTGCGGTGCGGCAGCCGCACGCTGTCCAGCGGGTATGCGCTGGCGTGGCGCGCCGCCACCTCCTCGGCAATGACATCGAGGCCTATGCCACCGAGCTGGGAGGTGGTTCCGGTGAAGTATGAGTCGATCAGTTCCTGAGAAAGCCCGATGGCCTCGAAGGCCTGCGCGCCGCGATAGGAGGTCACCGTCGAGATGCCCATCTTGGACATGACCTTGAGCACGCCTTTGCCGAGCGCCTTGATGAGGTTCTTAACCGCTCTTTCGGCACTGTCCGCAGGAAGGGCTCCCGAACGTACCAGGTCCTCCACGGTTTCCATGGCCAGATAGGGGTTCACTGCGGCGGCGCCGAAGCCGATCAGGAGTGCAACGTGGTGAACCTCCCGCACGTCTCCGGCCTCGACGATCAACCCGACCAGGGTGCGGGTCTTCTCCCGGATCAGGTGGTGGTGCACAGCCGAGGTGAGCAGCAGCGACGGGATCGGCGCCAGGGAACGGCTTGAGTCACGGTCGGAGAGCACGACGAAGCGTGCGCCAGCAGCGATGGCCACCGACACCTCGGAGAGGATCTCATCAAGACGTGCCTTCATCGCCTCGGACCCGCCGGCCACGTCGTACAGGCCCTTGACCATGTACGTGGCATAACCGGGCAGATCACCGTCAGCGTTGATATGGACGATCTTGGCCAGCTCGTCATTGTCGAGCACGGGGAAGGGCAGGACCAGCTGACGGGCGTGGGCCGGTCCAGCGGAGAGCGCGTTACCCTCCGGACCGATCACCGTGCCGAGGGAGGTCACGAGCTCTTCGCGGATCGCGTCAAGGGGCGGATTGGTGACCTGCGCAAACAGCTGGGTGAAGTAGTCGAAGAGCAGACGAGGGCGCTCGGACAGCACTGCGATGGGGCTGTCTGTGCCCATCGAGCCCAACGCCTCTCCACCGGTCCTGGCCATCGGAGCCAGCAGGATCCGCAGTTCTTCTTGGGTGTAGCCGAAGGTCTGCTGACGTCGGGCCACCGATGCTGCGGTGTGCACGACGTGCTCCCGCTCGGGCAGCGCACTCAGGTTGATCAGGCCAGCATGCAACCAGTCCTCGTAGGGATTCTCAGCAGCCAGCGACGACTTGACCTCGTCGTCGCTGACGATGCGGCCGTGCTCGGTGTCGACCAGGAACATCCGGCCTGGCTGAAGCCGGCCCTTGCGGACCACTCGGCCCGGCTCGAGGTCCAGGACTCCGGTCTCAGACGCAAGGACTACCAGGCCGTCATCAGTGATCCAGTAGCGCCCAGGGCGCAGACCGTTGCGGTCCAGAACCGCGCCAATGACGGTGCCGTCGGTGAACGTGATGCAGGCCGGACCGTCCCAGGGCTCCATAAAGGTGGCGTGGTACTCATAGAACGCCTTGCGCGCCGGGTCCATCTCTGTGTGGTTCTCCCACGCCTCGGGGATCATCATCAGGACGGAGTGCGGCAACGAACGACCGCCCAGATGTAGCAGCTCCAGAACCTCGTCGAACGTCGCCGAGTCCGAGGCCCCCTCGCTACAGATCGGGAAGAGACGAGCAAGGTCTCCACGAATCACGTCGCTGGCGAGCTGGCTCTCACGGGCCTTCATCCAGTTTCGGTTGCCCTTAACCGTGTTGATCTCGCCGTTGTGGGCGATCAGCCGGTAAGGGTGGGCCAACGGCCACGAGGGGAAGGTGTTGGTCGAGAAACGTGAGTGAACCAGTGCCAGCTCGCTGGTGAACCTGTGATCGGACAGATCGGGGAAGAAGAGCTCCAACTGGTTGGTTGTGAGCATGCCCTTGTAGACCATCGTGCGTCCCGACAGCGACGGGAAGTAGACCGCGGCTTCATGTTCGGCACGTTTGCGCAGGCAGAAAGCCAGACGTTCCAGACCCAGGCCGACAACCCGACCGGCCGCCGCCGTGATGAACAGCTGGCGGAAGAAGGGCATACATGCCCGGGCCGCGTCGCCGACGATCTCGGCCGCTACAGGTACATCGCGCCACCCCAAGACATTCAGGCCCTCCTCCTTGGCCAGGAGAAGGATCGTGGCCACGGCGGCGGCGCGCTCGTCCTTATCGACAGGCAGGAAAGCCATGCCCGCGGCGTAGGCGCCTCGTGGTGGCAGTTCGAAGTCCACCACCTCACGCAGGAAAGCATCCGGGATCTGAGTGAGGATGCCGGCGCCGTCTCCGACCAGTGGGTCCGCGCCGGTCGCACCACGGTGCTCAAGGTTGCGCAGAGCCGTCAGACCATGGTCGATGATGTCGTGACCCGCGCTTCCGCGCATGGTCGCCACGAGCGCGACACCACATGCGTCGTGCTCGAAATCGGAGTTGTATAACCCCTGGTTCGTCGGCTGGGCCGAGAACAACGAAGAAGCCACGATCAGACACCGTCCTTGAAGTATCTAGAAGCACCTCGGGGAACCTGCATGGACGGCATTGGCCAACGAGGAACTGTCAGAATACCGGAAACCTCCAAATCCTTACTTAACGGTGGATCCCCTCAGTCCGAATGCTGAGATGGTTGAGGGGAATCCACGACAGGTTCGTTTGGCGCAGGTTCGCGCGGCGCAGGTCCGGCCGACCCGTTGACTTCCTGGCCAGTGCGTCGCGCCCGAACCCCGAAGTACCAGAAAGCGAACGTTGAACCGGCGAAGACGATCACCGAAGTCCAGACGTTGAGTCGCAGCCCCAGGATGTGGTTGGCGTGGTCGGTGCGCAACAACTCGATGGATCCGCGACCGATCGTGTAGAGCATCCCGTAGAGCGCGAATATCTGGCCCTTGGCAAGAGTGAACCGACGGTCGATCTGCACCAGGGCCAGGGCAACAAGCACGCACCACAACGACTCGTAGAGGAAGGTCGGCTGGAAGGTCGCATACTGCGTGTACCCCGGGGGCCGATTAGCCGGTGAGATCTCCAGCCCCCACGGCAGAGAGGTAGGGCCACCGAACAGCTCCTGATTGAAGTAGTTGCCCCAGCGACCGATCGCCTGGGCAAGGACTATCCCGGGGGCAGCCGCATCGGCGTAGTCCAGGAGGCGAACTCCGTGACGACGACAGCCGATCCAGGCCCCCACAGTGCCCAGCGCGACGGCTCCCCAGATCCCTAGTCCGCCATTCCAGATCGCGAACGCATTCCACGGGTTCCTGCCCGCGGCGAAGTACAGCTCGGGGTCCGTGATCACGTGATAGATCCGACCACCGACGATCCCGAACGGGACAGCCCACACCGCCACGTCCAGCGCCTGACCGGGCTTCCCGCCCCGGGGGGTGAGCCTTTTCTGGGTGATCCAGATCGCCACGACGATGCCCGCGAGAATGCACATCGCGTACGCCCGGATGGGGATCGGGCCGATGAACCAAACGCCTTGAGACGGACTCGGAATGGATGTGATCAATGCGTGGCGGCCTTTACCGTTGCGACCAGAGCCTCAGGGGTCGTCATGGTCTTGGTGATGTCTGTGCCGTTGAGCTTAATGGTGGGCGTGCCGTTCACCCCGGCCTTGCCAGAGGCCGTCTCGACATCGGTGACGTACTGGGCGTGCTGAGCCGACGTCGCGCACTGCTGCCAGGTCGTCAGCGCGCTTCCGGTGATCCCGGCGGTCTTGGCGAACTGCGTGAGCTGGGCGTTCGTATAGCCGGCACCCTCCTGAGTGGGTTGTCCGGCAAATACCGCGGCGTGGTACTGCAGGAACTTACCCGCGTCTGCCGCACAGGCGGCCGCGTTTGCGGCCCGCGTCGAGGAGTCGTTGCCCAGGTTGGCGTCCAGGAAAGACATCATGTGGTAAACGAGCTTGATCTGGCCAGCGTCCGCCAGCGTGCGAATCTGCGGCCCCAACGTCCTCTCGAGCTCACCACAGGTTGGACACTGGAAGTCCTCATAGGCGTCCATCGTCGGGGCGTTGCTCTTGGCCGTCGTGGCGTTGGCAAAGATGCCCCCGCCGGTTCCGCCGACAACGCCCGCTGGAACGGGATTGCCTGAGGCAGTCGCTGATGGCCCGGACTTGCTGTTGCTACCGATCACGATGGCCACCACGACCGCCAAGATCACCACCACGGCAATGATCGCACCAATAACGACCGGGTTGGGGCCGCTCTTTGGCGTGGCCTTGGCGATCTTTTTTGAGGCGTCGGGACGCATCTGGGTGGGTCTCCTTTATCCGAACAGACGGTGATCAAGACTGTATGAAGTGGAAGGACGAGCGACGAGCCACCCAGCGCAGGCTGCCAGTCCCACGTCGCGCAGTATTTCCAATGGGTATTGCGTTTGGGAGGCCGCGATGGTTCCCCCGCCGCCGAAACAGCCGCAGTCAAGGGCATACCCGTGGGCCCAAGCCCAGCTGATGCCGATGATGAAAGCCAGCATCAAAAGGCCGCCCACCGCTGCGGACCAACGAGTGAGAAGACCCGCCACCAGGAGCAGCCCGACCAGGATCTCGAGCACGGGCAAGGCGTAGCCCACATAGCCCGCAAAGTCGTACGGCAGAATCTGGTACGCGCGCACCGCCTGCGCCGAGACTGCCGGATGGGTCACCTTGGACACCCCTGCCCAGATGAGGACGATCCCGAGAATCAGGCGGGCGAGCAGCCCGATCAGGTCGAGTAGCAGACCGGTATCCCGTTGACTGCTGCGACCCACGACCTCAGCGCCCATTTCGGACGCCTGCAGCCAGGTCGACCGAGAGCTTACGAAGCGCGGTCAGACCCTCGCCGCGCGTGCCCGCGTCGCTGAGGCAACGCACCAGGGCCGAGCCGACGATAACACCGTCGGCGAACCCGGCAACCTGCGCCGCCTGAGCGCCGGTGGAGACGCCGAGTCCGACGCAGATCGGCAGGTCGGTCACCAGGCGGGTCCGGGTGACCAGCACCTGGGCCGCATCACCGACCGTCCGGCGTGCCCCCGTGACTCCCATGCTGGACGCAGCGTAGACGAAGCCACTGCACGCCGAGGTCGTGCTCCGGAGCCGCTGCGGGGTGGAACTGGGGGCCACGAGGAAGACATGGTCCAGGCAATTTCGCTCGGCAGCCGCCATCCACTCGGCCGCTTCGTCGGGGATCAGGTCTGGGGTGATCAGTCCCGCGCCGCCGGCCTTGGCCAGGTCGTCAGCAAAACGGTCAACGCCATAGCGAAGAACTGGATTCCAGTAGGTCATAACCAGCGCAGGAGCACCGGCATCGGCAACAGCCCGCACGGCGGTGAAGGCGTCGCCCAACCTGGTCCCATTCTGGAGGGCGACGTCCGCTGCATGGGCGATGACCGGGCCGTCCATCAGCGGATCGGTGTAGGGCACGCCGATCTCGACGATGTCCACGCCGGACTCGACCATGGCGACCATGGCGTCGATCGATGACTGCACATCCGGGAACCCGACGGGCAGATACCCCACGAGCGCGGCCCGGCCCTGCGCCTTGGTCTTAGCCAAGACTGCTCCGACGCCACTCACTGGTGCTCCAACCCGTCTAGTTGCGACCCCTCATCGAGCAGCCCGAACCAGCGAGCGGCCGTGTCGACATCCTTGTCACCGCGACCTGACAAGTTGACCAGGATGACGGCGCTAGGGCCGAGCTCGCGCCCGATCTCCAGCGCGCCTGCAAGCGCGTGTGCACTCTCAATGGCAGGGATGATCCCTTCAGTCCGGCACAACAGCGAGAAAGCGTCCATGGCCTGGGTGTCAGTGATCGGGCGGTACTCCGCGCGGCCGGTGTCCCGCAGGAACGAGTGCTCGGGCCCGACGCTGGGATAGTCCAGCCCGGCCGAGATGGAATGGGACTGCAGTGTCTGTCCGTCCTCGTCCTGAAGGACATAGGTGAACGCACCGTGCAGGACCCCTGGGAACCCAGTGCTGAAGCGAGCAGCGTGCTGGCCCGTGTCAACGCCCTCACCGCCGGCCTCGAGCCCGATCAGGCGGACAGACTGGTCATCGATGAAGCGGTGAAAGATGCCCATCGCGTTGGAGCCCCCTCCGACACAGGCGCACACAACGTCAGGCAGACGACCGACGAGGTCAAGCACCTGGGCCCGTGCCTCGACACCGATGATGCGTTGGAAGTCACGCACCATCTCGGGGAACGGGTGCGGGCCAGTGACGGTGCCGAGCACGTAGTGAGTGGTCTCGACATTGGCGACCCAGTCACGCATCGCCTCATTGATCGCGTCCTTCAAGGTCGCGCTGCCGTGGCTCACAGGGATGACCTCGGCACCGAGCAGCCGCATCCGGGCCACGTTCAGCGCCTGACGCTGTGTGTCCTTGGTTCCCATATAGACCACGCACTCGAGGCCCATCAGGGCGGCCGCA
>Ga0182011_10005049_pt1 | contig 10435 bp, 6 predicted proteins | sample 711E1DmetaG_FD_120481 | JGI IMG/M metagenome (GOLD analysis project Ga0182011, IMG submission 120481) | Permafrost microbial communities from Stordalen Mire, Sweden - 711E1D metaG | ecosystem: Environmental > Terrestrial > Soil > Wetlands > Permafrost | place: Sweden: Stordalen | collected...
CAAAGTATTTTTAAAACGACCCTTCTTCTGAATACCTATGGCAATTCAATTACCGGATCTTCCGGCAAGCCTCATTGAAAGCAAATCCGGGTAAACCTTTTAATGTGTAATCGGGCTGCTCTGGTCGCAGATCGGTGGGCACAGACCCATCCGCGTACTCGTGGCGCTGTATATCGTGGTGGTCAGATCAGTCCCGTTTGCCCCGTTATTATCAATGGCCACGATAATGGCAATCTTTGCCCCGGAGTCATCAATCCCGTTGTAAACCCTGAAACCAGCCAGGTTCGGAAAGGTAGTCAGAAGGCTCGACATGGCAGTCAGATCGTTTTTGTCAAGCGTGACCCCATTTATAACCCCGCTGCAGGGAGTTGCAACCCTCAAAGCGTTCTTAAAATAAGAAATTGCCTGGGGAACCGTGATCGTATTCACCGCAGGACTAGGATTTGGCGGATTAGAAGGACTTGTAAAAGAAAATAATCCCATCAAGAAAATTCCGGCAAGGGAACCTGCCACAAAGGTAGCAGACATCCATAAAAATTTTTTCCTTTTCATAGCGCAAGGTTAATGGTTAAAATATGTACCTATATAATCACCATAAAAATATGACATTTTTTGAAAATATGGATATTTTTACCATAACTTTTGCTTCGCAAAGGAATTATCACTGCTTGTAAAACCGGTTAAAAAATTTTTTATTTTAGCAAGATATATAGCTCAGCAAGCTTATCTATCAGGATCAAAAGGAAGTGGAATGGAAGTAAAGATTCATTCACGAAAGTGTAATCCCGCTATCACAGTGTATTTCCGGATGAACTCCCCGGGTTTATTCCTTCTCCTGGCTGGGATTTTATGTCTGGCAATTTCCTGTACAAAAAGGACTGAAACGAAAAAACAGGGCCGGAAAGAAATTTCAGGGAAGAACACGGATAGTCTTGCCATTAAAAAACTTACCTCCCTTGCCTTTTTTTATTTCGATTATCTCGGGGATGAGAAAACGGCGGATAGCCTTAGCGACGAAGCCATCCGTATGGCTGAAATGAGTTTCCGGCCGGATTACCGGCTGGATGCATATCTTGCTTATTTTGACAATAACGAGTTTGATGCTTCAAATTTTGAAAAAGCGCAGACTTATGGACTGAAAGCGCTTCAGATCGCTATGATACTGAACAAGCCTGAAGAGGAATGGAAAGCATACCGGAATCTGGTAGAGCTCAATTTATCGATGACCAACTTCAATGCTGCCATGCAGTATAGTTCATATGCAATCGGAATTGCCGGCGCGATGAGCAACAATTCCCTGAGTGCAGAAAGTTACCTGTTATTTGCCAGGAGCCTCGAAGGTAAAAACCAGAAAAACCTTGCCAACAATTATTTTCATACGGCTACAGAGCTGGCTGATAAACTTAAAGACCCGGTCCTGCAGATCAAATGTTATCACCAGCTTTCAAGGTTCTATACTTTGAACAAGCTCTTCACGCAGGCTTTGGAATATAAGTGGAAGGAAGGCCAACTGACCAAAACCGTTTATTGGATGGCACCGGTCAAACAAATGATGATCGAATGGGATCTTTTGTCGATCCAGCATGAAATGAAAATCCCGATCAACGAAAAAACCCTGCAGGAATTACTCGATTTCTCCATCGCACAAAAAGCCAATAAACTGCGGGATTATACCTTTGCTTTATACAGGTCCTACCTGATCGACGAAGACAAGATCGACCGACTGTTTATCTTATATAACAAACAGTACCCATGGGAATTGAACCGGCTTTCGAAAACCGATACCGCCACCTGGTTAAGGTTACAAGCATTCTTTAAAGAAAAAGAAAACCGGCCTGATTCGGCACTTTATTATTTTACCAAAGCCGAAGAGTTAATGACCAGGAACGCAAGCCATTATAAATTGTCACAGTTCTATTACCGGTTTGGACAATTTCTGATCCGCCAGGGACGCGACCGCGACGCCATTGGCAAATTTATTCAATCTTATAAAGTTGCCGCGGAAGTTCCTTATTTCGATTATATGCTGACGGCATCCCAGCAACTTGAAAAACTGTATTCAAAAGTGGGAGATTACGGAAACGCCTATACCTACTCCGTTTACGTCAGGGACTTAAGCGACAGCATCAACAATCTGTCAAAACGGGAACAAATCATGATTGACAACATTAACCGCGAACAACAGGTACGTCAAAAGAATATTGACGAGCAGAACCTGGAAAATGAACGAACGATCCGTCAGCAACAAACGGAACGAAATACGATGGCCGGGGTCGTGGTATTTCTCTTTATTTTGTCTTTCGTCATCTTCAGGAATTACAGGTCACAGAAACGGTCCAATAAAAAGCTGGATGAAGAAAAGAAAAGATCCGACGGGCTCCTTCTCAATATCCTGCCCGGTGAAACGGCAGAAGAACTTAAACAAACCGGAAGGGCGAAAGCAAAATCTTTCGCGGAAGTCAGCGTGATGTTCACCGATTTTACAAATTTTACCCAAGCCAGCGAAAAGATGACCGCAGATGAACTGGTTGAAGAGATCCACTTTTACTTCAGTGAGTTCGACAAGGTCATCTCCAAATATGGGATCGAAAAAATAAAAACCATTGGGGACAGCTATATGTGTGTGGGAGGATTGCCGGTCCGCAATACCTCGCATGCATTCGACGTCGTATCGGCGGCGCTGGAAATCCAGGAATTTATGGAAATCCAGAAAATCCTCAGGACCCGCAGCGGTAAAACCTGGTTCGAATGCCGTATCGGCATACATACCGGACCTGTCGTAGCCGGTATCGTCGGAACCCGGAAATTTGCCTATGATATCTGGGGAGATACCGTCAATACGGCATCCTGCCTTGAACAAAGCGGGGAACCCGGAAAAGTTAATATCAGCGGCGCTACATTCCAGCACATAAAAGACTATTTTTCTTTTATCTACCGGGGAAAAGTCCAGGCAAAACACAAAGGAATGGTAGATATGTATTTCGTTTATTCTCATAGACACGACCCGTTACCTCAGGGTTAATTTCGACGAATCCCTTAAAAATTAAGACAAAGCCTGTTGATTGAACCGCTTGGATTTGATTACCTTTGCACTCGCTTTATAAAGCCGGTGATTTCATTTGATTCGGGTTTATGAATCCGTAACTTTTACAAACGATAGTAAGATAGTGATAGGGTCCTAATGGATACCCAACCGATCAATTTATGAAAAAACAACAGCTTTTACTTTTATTTGGGGCCATTGTCTTTCTTATGCTGCCGGCCTGCAACTCAGGATCACGCGGAAAGGATAAGAGCGCCAAAAATAATTCCGGGATCTCAAGCGTGGAAGGATTTATCGTAAAACCCTCCCTTCTGATTGAAACGATTGATGTTTCAGGTACATTGATTCCGTATGAAGAAACCGTCCTGATGCCGGAAGTCCCCGGACGTATCGTACTTGTCAACCTGCCCGAAGGGAAATTTGTACGGAAAGGCACCCTGCTTGTAAAACTTTTCGACGGGGAACTGCAGGCTCAGCTTAAGAAGTCGCAAACACAGCTTCAGCTTGCCGAACAAACGGAATCCCGGCAAAGCGAACTGCTGAAGGTGAACGGGATCAGTAAATTCGATTATGATCAGACGGTTTTCCAGGTCAATTCGATAAAGGATGATATTGAACTGCTCAAGGTCCAGATCGGGAAAACAGAACTCATCGCTCCGTTTGACGGCGTGATCGGTTTGAAGAACATCAGTGTCGGAGCCCAGGTCACCACGGCAACGGCCCTCGCAACCATCCGCATGGTCGACAGGTTAAAAATGGATTTCAGTGTTCCTGAAAAATACAGCAAGGAGCTCGTCCCGGGAAAGAAATTAACTTTTACGGTTGAAGGAGATACCAACAATTACAGCGCAACGGTACTGGCAACCGAAGAAGGAATAGAATCCCAGACCCGGAACCTCAAAGTCCGGTCAGAAGTGGATCATCCTGGCTCCGATCTGAAGCCGGGCAGCTTTGCAAAAGTAGAACTGGAGCTTGGAAGAAATGATCATGCGCTCATGATTCCCACCCAGGCGATAATTCCACAGGCCCGCAGCAAAAAATTGATTGTCGCACAGGATGGAAAAGCAGACTTCAGGGAGATTACAACCGGGATCCGGAAACCCTCCCTCATCGAAGTACTGGATGGAGTTCAGGCCGGAGATACCATCGTTACCACGGGAATACTGTTTCTGAAGCCAAAAGCGGACCTGAAATTTTCCAAACTCATTAAATAAAAGCGGTATGGCCATTTCCGATTTCGCGATCAAACGTCCCGTTGCATCCATCGTGATGAGCCTGGTCATCGTGCTATTTGGAATTGTAGGATATACATTTCTTGGGGTGAGATTATACCCTGCCATCGATCCGCCTGTGATCAATGTTCAAACAAACTATACCGGGGCAAATGCCGATATCATCGAATCCCAGATCACGGAACCCCTCGAAAAAGCCATAAACGGGATCGAAGGGATCAAATCCATTTCTTCTTCTTCCGCTACCGGGGCAAGCACGATCAGCGTCGAGTTCAACGTAGGTGCCGACCTGGAGAAAGCCGCAAATGATGTCCGGGATAAAACTTCACAAACCGTCAGGAACCTTCCCCAGGATATTGACGCGCCCCCGGTGGTAACAAAATCAGATGCGAACAGCGACCCGATCATTACAGTTTCAATTCAAAGCACCACGATGAATGCGCTTGAATTGAGTGATTATGCAGAGAATATCCTGCAGGAAAAACTTCAGACCATTCCCGGGGTCAGTTCGGTCGGATTATACGGACAGAAACGGCCTGCGATGCGGTTATGGCTCAACCCGGATAAAATGGCTGCCTATGATATCACGGCGGAAGATGTAAACATAGCATTGGATAAAGAGAATGTGGAACTTCCGGGTGGGAAAGTCCGGGGAATGAACACTGAACTTATCGTTAAGACTTTCGGAAGACTGACCACCGAAGAGGATTTCAACAACATCATCATCAAACAAACCAGCGACCAGATCGTCAGGTTCAGCGATATCGGGGAAGCCGTCCTCGGCCCGGAAGTTGAAGAAACCGGTGTAAAACTGAACGGAGCCGAAGGAATCACCCTGGCGCTGATTCCCTTACCCGGCGCGAATGACATCCAGGTTGCCAATGAATTCTACAAACGATTCGAGCAAATCCAAAAGGATCTTCCGAAAGGCTTGCGCCTTGCAGTTGGCTATGATAAATCTAAATTTGTCCGGCAATCGGTGACGGATGTTGCAGAAACCCTGGCGATTGCCATCTCGCTGGTCGTGCTGATCGTCTTCCTGTTCTTCCGGAACTGGGTGATCGCTATACGGCCCCTCATTGATATCCCGGTTTCACTCGTCGGTTCCTTCTTCATCATGTATATCTTCGGGTTCTCGGTGAATGTACTGACCATGCTTGCGATCGTGCTTGCAACAGGTCTTGTCGTGGATGACGGGATCGTAGTTACGGAGAATATCTTCAAGAAGATAGAACTGGGAATGGATAAATGGGCCGCCGCTTTTGCCGGGACCAAGGAGATCCTGTTTGCAGTTATTTCCACCTCGCTGACCCTCGCCATCGTTTTCATTCCCGTGATCTTCCTTCAGGGATTTACCGGCAGGTTGTTCCGTGAATTCGGGATCGTGGTCGCCGGAGCTGTGTTGATTTCCGCATTTGTATCCCTCACCCTGACGCCGGTCTTAAATGTAAAATTAGGCGGAAGCATTTCAAAACATGGCCGGTTTTACATGGCAACGGAACCCTTCTTCACCAAACTGGATACCGGGTACCGCAATCTGCTGAAGTTTACCATGGCCCGTAAATGGATTACCTTCCTGATCCTGGGTATTTGTGTTGCAATGATCTTTCTCTTCGGTAAGTTGCTGAAGTCGGAACTTGCCCCCCTGGAAGACCACAGCCTCATCCGTACAAATGTAACCGCCCCGGAAGGGACCGATTTTGATTATACGGAAGCCCTGATTACCAGGATGGCACAAACCGTCATGGATAGCATCCCGGAGGCCAGGCTGGTTTTCGGAAGAACAGCTCCGGGTTTCGGTGCAACCAGCACCAACACAGGATCGGTACAGGTCTTTCTTACAGAACCCAATGAACGCAAAGCTACCCAGCAGCAAATCTACGATCACCTGGTAAAGCTGTATAAAAAATTCCCGGAAGCACGAATTATCCCGAACCAGGAACAAACCATCTCCACGTCATTGGCTGCCGGTTCGCAACTTCCCGTTCAATTTGTGCTTCAAACCCTGGATTTCGATAAAATGCAAAAGTTCCTGCCGAAATTTCTTGATGAAGCAAGGAAAGATTCAATCTTCGGGAACGTGGATGTGAACCTCAAATTCAACAAACCCGAAGTAAACCTGATGGTCGACCGCCTCAAAGCAACAAACCTTGGCGTTAACGTGATCGACATTTCGAATACGCTCGACTTTGCGCTCAGCGGGAGACGATACGGATACTTTCTGAGGAACGGGAAACAATATTTTGTGATCGGCCAGGTCGACCGGCAGTCACGCAGCGAACCATCGGATATTACGAGCCTGTATGTCCGCAGCAACTCCGGAAACCTGATCCAGCTGGACAACCTGGTGAAAATGGAAGAAAACAGCAATCCGCCCACCCTTTACCATTTTAACCGGTACAAATCTGCTACGGTTTCAGCATCCCTGGCCCAGGGCCGTACATTGGGTGAAGGGATCAGCGAAATGAATAAAATTGCAAAAAAAGTCCTGGACAGCTCCTTCCAAACAGCCCTTCTCGGACCCTCCAGGGATTTTGCTGAAAGCAGCTCCAATACTTCTTTCGCCCTGATCCTGGCATTGATGCTCATCTATCTCATCCTGGCCGCACAATTCGAAAGTTTCCGGGATCCCCTGATCATCATGATGACGGTTCCGCTCGCAATCGCAGGAGCTTTGTTCTCATTATGGGCCTTGGGAAAAACACTGAATATTTTTTCCGAGATCGGAATCATCATGCTAATCGGGATCGTAACCAAGAACGGCATCCTGATCGTTGAATTTTCAAATCAAAAGCGAAAGGCAGGCCTGGCCAAGGCAGAAGCAGCATTTGAAGCGGCAGCTGCCCGTCTGCGCCCCATCCTGATGACCTCCCTTGCAACGATCTTCGGCGCAATGCCGATTGCGCTGGCAATTGGCGCAGGAGCCCAAAGCCGGGTATCCATGGGAATCGTTATCGTTTTCGGATTGTTGTTTGCACTGATCCTTACTTTATTTGTAGTACCGACCATGTATGTACTCATGGCAGGGAACAAAGAAAAAATTGAACATTAAAGGATACCCTGCTTAACTCATACCTGATGAAAAAACTTCTTTTCCTGATCCTGATCATTTCCGCAGTTTCATCACGGGCTCAAACCTTGCTGACACCGGATTCTGCCGCCAGGATTGCATTAAAAAACAATTATGACATCCATATTGCCCGTAATGCAGCCGATATTGACAGGGTAAATAATACAGCCGGTAATGCCGGGATGTTACCGGAGATCGGAATTACTGCCACAGACCTCTTCAGCCTCGATCATGTGAACCAGAATATATCGGATGGGAGCCGGGTAACGTCTTCCAATGCCCAGGCGAACCAGCTGTCGGCCGGTGTTGCATTGAACTGGACGGTATTCGACGGGGGAAAAATGTTCATCACCAAAAGAAAACTCAACGAAATCCAGGCTCTGGGCGAGATACAGTTCAGGGATAAGGTCCTGCAAACGCTCTATGACGTTTATGCAGGGTATTACAATGTGGTCAGGCAGATACAGCAGCTGAAGGGGATCAGGGAAGTGATCCGGTTCAACCAGGAAAGGGTCGACTTACTGCAGGCAGGTTTTAATGCCGGACTATCTCCTAAAAACGATCTGCTTCAGGCACAAATCGACCTTCATGTTTACCAGGAAAATGCAATATCCCAGCAAACCGTTGTTCTTGCTTCACAACGCGAACTGAACCAGCTCCTGAGCCGTGATCCTGAAGTTCAGTATGGCGTGATCGATTCGATTATTATTGACTTCCATCCCGACAAAAAAGAATTATTACAAAAGCTTTTTTCCTCAAATACCACCGTATTGTCGTTCCAGAAACAGGTTGATATTGCAAAGCTGGGCGTACGCGAATTAAAGGCATTACGCCTTCCGAGCCTGAACCTGGCCGCAGGATATGACTTTCTTCATAGCGATAATACCACCGGTACCGTCCGGCTGACCCAGACCTATGGCCCACAGGTCGGCGGGACCCTGGTCATCCCGATTTTCCAGGCAGGAAATATCAATCGTCAGATCCATGTTGCCAATCTCCAGCTTGAATCTGCGAACTATGATTTTTCAAGCACGAAACTCCAGGTGAACACCCAGCTCCAGCTTGCCCTGACGGATTTCGAAAACCAGCAGCAGCTTTTACAGATAGAGCGGGAAAATTCGGTTCTTGCAAAGGAAAACCTTACCATTTCGATGCGCCGGCTGGAACTGGGCCAGACAACAGCCCTCGAAGTCAGGCAGGCACAGGAAAGCTACCAGGAATCCCTGACCCGGCTGACGAATTTCGGGTACAATACCAAAGTGGCCGAAATAAAGCTTAAACAACTGATGGCAGGACTGTAACGCCAGAAAGGGTTAATATAATCTTATAATGACCTCTCCCCCGGCCCCTTCCCTTCAAGGGGAGGGGAGAAGGGGAGGGGTTTTATAGTTAAATCAGACGTTTATGGCGTCAAATGGAACATAAAACTTTTACATCTATGAAACGCCAGGGAGATCTGATCGGTGATGCATTCATCGGTTTTGCCACCGGGGACGCACTGGGTGTTCCGGTGGAATTTGAAACCCGCGAATGGCTCCAGGAAAACCCGGTAAAAGGGATGCTGGGTTATATGAGGTACAACCAGCCTCCCGGCACCTGGTCCGACGATAGCTCCATGGTATTCTGTACCGCTGAAAGCCTGTGCAGCGGGTATAACCTTGAAGACATTGCCCTTCAATATTCAAAATGGAAAAACGAACGTTTATGGACCCCCCGGGGAAGGGTTTTCGATATCGGGATCCAGACCAACAAGGCCATTGAAAGGATCGACCGTTGTCTTCAGATGGGCATACGGATCAAGCCGATCCCTGAGGCTGGGGTCAACGAAAAGGAAAACGGGAACGGTTCCCTAATGCGGATCCTGCCGCTGGCTTTTTATCTGAAGGATATTCCTATTGAAGAAAAGTTCAGGATCATCCGGGAAGTTTCGGCCCTCACCCATGCCCATGCACGGGCAGTGATCGGTTGCTTTATTTATGTACAATTCATTTGTTCACTCCTGGACGGGAAAGACAAACATGAAGCCTACAGCGAACTTCGCAATCTCATCCCTGGTTTTTGCAAGGAACATATCGATTCCAGGGAGTATGAATTCTATTCAAGGATCCTCTTTCACAACATCATGGAATTCCCGGAATCAGCCATACGGTCCTCAGCCTATGTCCTTCATTCGCTGGAAGCCTGTCTCTGGTGCGTGATGCAGAATGACAATTATAAGGATACCGTTTTACAGGCCGTAAACCTGGGAGAAGATACGGATACCGTGGCAGCCCTTTCCGGCGGCCTTGCCGGCATACTCTACGGTATGGAACAGATACCGGACGATTGGATCGCTTTTCTTGCCCGAAAAAAAGATATCCTTGACCTTGCAGCAAGGTTTTCCGCAAGTCTGTTTTGAATTTCTTAAGAGGAGAATTCTCCGGGGTATCTTCCACCCGCCTGGCGATTCACCATCCAGCCCGGGTACTCGGGAACCAGTGCACTTATACTTTCAAGCCTTTCAAATTCATCATCCGATAAAACCAGGTCTGTGGAAGCAATATTATCCTTCAGCTGATCCGCTTTTTTTGCCCCGATGATGATGCTGGTCACCGCTGGTTTTTTAAGTAACCAGGCAAGGGCGACCCGTGCAACGGAAACGGAATGGTTCCCGGCCACTGCTTCCATCACATCGATGATATCGTAGGTTTTTTCCTTGTTGACGGGCGGAAAATCGAATACATCCCTGCGGCTTTCTCCGGCTTTATCTTTATTCCGGTTGAATTTTCCCGAGAGGAATCCACCTGCCAGCGGGCTCCATGGCATCAGGGAGATGTTCTCGCTGAGCGCCATGGGGATGATCTCCCGTTCTACATCTCGTGTAGCGATGCTGTAATAGTTTTGCAGTGCCACGAAATTCGTCCATCCCGATTTCTCGGCAATCCCGTTGGCTTTTGTGACCATCCACGCCGGGTGATTGCTGATCCCTAGATAACGTACTTTTCCTTCATGGATCACCTGCTCCAGTCCGCGCATCGTTTCCTCAAGATCCGTGATCGGATCCACCCCATGCAGGTAAAGGAGGTCGATATGTGTAAAGCCCAACCTTCG
>Ga0182011_10005050_pt1 | contig 10435 bp, 11 predicted proteins | sample 711E1DmetaG_FD_120481 | JGI IMG/M metagenome (GOLD analysis project Ga0182011, IMG submission 120481) | Permafrost microbial communities from Stordalen Mire, Sweden - 711E1D metaG | ecosystem: Environmental > Terrestrial > Soil > Wetlands > Permafrost | place: Sweden: Stordalen | collected...
ACCGCCACCACAGAAAACAGAGCGAGTGAGACTATCATTTCTACCAGTGTAAAGCCGTAGTTCTTCATGATTGGATCATAATTTATTCTTGGACCGATATTTGTCCTGTGTTACGAATAGTGACTTCTCGAGTGCTGCCATCGGTGCCTTTGATGAAGATGCCGGCAAAAGGATAAGGCGGATATGGAACATGGGTAGTCGAATTTTCGCATTTTGCAGTTGAGCAAATGATGGCATCCGGATTCGGACGCTTGAAGGTGATATCAAGCCGTAAGTTACCGTCCGGTGCCGTACAATCAGTAGTAACGCATATTCCGCTCACTATCGCACCGCGAGTTAGGGTATATATAGATTGCTGAATATTACCTGCGTCAAAAAATTTATCGTTTTTAACATCTGAAAAAAGAACAAAGAAATTGTTGGTCAAATGAACTGACCCAATCGTTCCGCATCCGTTCACGTTAGCGCAAAATTCCACACCGTAGGCATAATTAAACGGATTGCTTCCGCCGGTGCTCTGTACTCCCAATCCGTAAGTTTGAGCCGTACGAACGGTGATGGCGGTATCGTAGGCCAGATCGGTCAGAAGAACGCTCTGGTTGAAAGTACCGTACTTGGCCACGAGAAGGGCGGTCATCATGGCAAAGATGGCTATGCAAACCACCATTTCTACAAGTGTAAAACCGCGAACATTCATGGGCATATTATACCCCATTGGCACTAGAGATATGAAAGGATAACATCCTTGAGCAAATGAACATCCAGCACTTGAATGCCGAATAAAAGCACCAGATAAAAGCCTATTATGAGATACGGCCCGAAAGGTATTTCCGCCTTATGCTTGAACTTCCCATAGACGGCATAAAGCCATATGACGGAGACGACAGCGGCTATCCAGAAAGCCAGGATCAGGGCATTGATTCCGGCGGATATGCCGAGTAGCCAGCCTAGGCCGAGGACCAGCTTGGCATCACCCAGGCCCATCCACCTGCCCTTAGACACGACCCAGAGCAGAGCGAACGGCAACGCCAGAATGGGACCTGCTATTAGCATTGAGACCGAAGGAATATGCCACCATGAAGAGCCGCCGATGAATATGCTTACGAATGCAAGCCCATCGAATATGTAGACGAGGATATCGGGAATGATCTTGTGCTTGATGTCATATATGGAAATGACTAACAGTAAACATGCGGCAACTATTTGAATAAGCGTCGTCAAGCTCGCAAGCGCCGATACCGGCGGAAAAGTTAAAAAGATCAAGACGAATATGGCGCCCGCCAAGAATTCCACCAACGGATATTGCCACGAGATCTTGCTCTTGCACTTCTTACATGCCCCCCTCTGCGCTACAAAGCTAAAAATAGGCACTAGCTCTTTCCAAGTCAGAGTCTTGCCGCAGGACATGCACATGGACCGGCCGCCAAGCCCTTTGCCGGTATTAAATCTAAGGGCCACCACATTTAGAAAGCTGCCGACGATGGCGCCGAAGATGAACGAGAGGACGAGCGAGAGTGGGTCCATTGAATATGGCGGCGATTATTAATGGCGACTATTTCGGGCCGACGCAGTAATGGGTACTGGTATCACAGGTAAAAGAAGAAGCGTAGGCAGGTATTGAACTTGAATTTGAACCAAGACTATTAGCTGACGCGGAACTTGTATTCTCAAGCTGGGCGTATAAAACATAATCCGTGGGTGGATTAACCGCAGGCGACGCATTCGCATTCGTCAGATAATTATAGCCGTTTGTACTTTGGTCCGTATTGGCACCAACAGGAGGCTTATTGATGACTGAAATATATGAACCGAGAGTGATACCGCTCGGACAATTAGCGTTAACTTGGGTTAGAATAGTCGAATCTATGTGACCGCTATTAGACAGAGGATACTGATGACACCTGTCGAAATACAATTCCAACGCCAGCTGTATCTGTCCGATATCGGAGACTCTTTGCGCGTCGCGGCCTTTGGCCTTGGAACCGGTCAGACTGGTGAGGATGATGCCGGTCAAGATGGCGATGATGGCAATGACAACGAGGAGCTCGATCAAAGTGAAAGCGCGATTTGTGAAGTGAGCTTTTTTCATAGTGGAATTATAGCAGATGCGGCTAGATGAGCGCCATAAGCCGGATGGCGGCGCAAATCTTCATCGTTTCTATATCAGATCTTCATCGTTTCTTGAGACTTTCTTCATCGTTTCTTCATTTCGGTTTGGTAGGCTTAATGGATGGAAATATATCGCACAAAAATAAAACCTGTACCCGGAACAAATTATTCGGAAGTATATCCGAGAGCTTGGGCTTTATATAAACAGATCGCATCGAAGACCAAGCGTCGGCCCTACGTTCGATCCGCGTATTTCAATAAAGAGAAAGTATTTCTCGATCTATTCTGGGAACATGTGCGACAGAAGAATCTGCGGGATCGCGCGCGAAGGCTCAAATATTATCCATGCGCACTGGATTTGATCGGATATTCAAGAATAAGACCGTCTTCACAACTAAATCCAATGAGAAAGTCGGAAATCTTGCACCGTTTCACCGGCATATACATGGATAAATTATTCCACGTACAGATAAAAGAATATAAAAGCGGAGAGAAACATTTCATATCTATATTTCCCTGAAACTAATCCCTCTTAAAACGAAAAAGGCTTTCTGCCAGGTTGCAGTACGTGAACTGCGGCCGAAAGTCTTTCTCGCTGGTAAGCATAGCAAATTAATTCGCCATGTCAATACCATGTCGCACAATAGGCATTCTCTCCTCAGTGGTGCTGGTGTCGTTGAATAGCGCGAGGAAGAAGGGAACGGATGCTAGGGTTCAAGAAGAGATTGCACAGGTTAGGACTCAACTGGAAAGCGAATATGCCAATGGTGGATACCCATCTCTCACAGCTGCTAGTTCACACATTGATGCTGCCACCACTTTTACCACCAATATGACGACCTTGACTGGTGATATTGTGACTCAGACAGCAGGTTCTGCGTATCCTAATGTAAATAGCATAATTATTTACTCTAACGCGATTACTGGTCTCGCAAGTGATTATGGTATATATGCTAAGACAAGCGCGGGTTACAACTGCATAGACTCATTTGGCAATACGGTTGTTAACACCTCTGGCGGAACAATAGCGTTACCGACAGGATTAGTCGCTGCTACAGCCGGTTCGAATACGAAACTTTGCTTCTAAATTATGCTGATTTAGTTCAAACAGTTTCCCGCCCGCCTCTCCGGTGGGCGGGTTTGTGGAGGAGGATTGACTTCGGTGATTAGATTGCTAAGATTACTGACATCTTTGGGGATTTCCCACGACCTCCTCTTCTTGAGGAGAGATATCTAGAAAGAGCCGGCCAAAACCGGCTTTTACTTTTTTCATGTCTTCCTCATCGCATTGCCCGATCAGTGTATACAGTCTTCTCGCATCGAGAGTTCTTCCTTGATTTAATACCACACCTTGCGTTTTTGATTTGAAAGATATATTCACATACCATGTTCCGCTTTTGATCTTTGTAGTCATGGGCAAGCCAGAGAACAATTCACCGCTGAATTTCTTGAATATGAGTACCGGTCGCGTAAAATTCGAGCTTTTTCCGTTTATTTCGCTACCGACATTGTCTCCAATGCCACACCACCAGACTTCTCCTTCTTTGAAAAGAGGTATAGAGGCATTCGGCAGATCGTGTAATCTGCTTTTAAGCCGTATCCACTCCATGAATCTTTTGATCATGGGACATATGATACATGTTCGAGATATAGAAACGATGAAGAAGTGATGAAGAAACGATGAAGATTTGGGTGGGGGGATTGACGACAGGATAATTTTTGCTAATATATTTACATACGATTTGCGGGTCCTGGAGACCCGATCGGCACTGAAGCTGATAGCAAGCGTACACAAAGAGCCCTCACGGGTTCTTTGTGCTTTTAAGCCGCCTTCCGCTCATAATACTGAAGAAATGCTTTGGTTCGGCGTTGATTTGTCGTACCACGACCTTGATGGTCTTCATGTTGACAATGCGTTCAAATGCCCAGAATCTCACGATTGAATCCGTTTGTTTGATTTCTCTGTACTCGCTATATCCAGCCGATTCTCCAAGAATGATTCTAGCTTTAGGGATTAGTCTCATCCTTTTAGCTTGCTCGTTCTTGTTTCGCGGAATACCTTTCTTGTACATCAAATGCTTGAAACCTTTGTCGGTAAAATAGACCCCCTCATTATTAAATGCGGGACAAGAGACTGCCTTTACGATTCCGTATCGTTTTCTTGATCTTTTAATGAATTCAAACCATCTATTATTGGACATCCCCTAACCCTATCAAACCGAGATAAAGAAACGATGAATTTCTGATGAAGAAACGATGAAGATTTGCCAACGAGCCTTCAAAAGGGCTTGATAAGACGAAACTGTATACGCAAACCCGCCCACCAAAGAGGTGGGCGGGGAACTGCTTGGAACAGAATCAGTAAAACTTTAGAGAGAAGATGTACTGCAGGTAGATGAAGCTTGGAAGGCACTGCCTCCTGTAGTGTAAGTATTGGTGTACCCGGTTGAGTCAACGCAATAACCACCACTTGCCGCTCCTGGCCATGCCACTTTAATACTATAAGCAGTACAGCTGGTTCCAGAAGTACATCCACCATCATAAATTTGCATCGTTCCTTTTTCATTCGTAATAATATCATTTCTCAGCAAAGTTAGATTTCCCCCAGTAGCCCAATTGGTACCACTACTATATGCATCAATACCAGCGGTACCCGTGGTACTAAGATCGCCGTAGTTTCCATTATTATAACCAGTTTCTAACGCCGTTCTAAGATTCGCGGCATCTTCCTGGATACGTGTATTAACGCCCTTGTTTCTTGCCGAATTCAACGACACCAAGACCACTGAGGAGAGAATGCCTATTATTGCAATAACGACGAGCAATTCTATAAGAGTGAAACCTCTTGTATATCTTTTCATATTAAATATGATAATTATTAATAATTTACTAATAACAGACCTTTATAAGGTTTGTTGGGATAATTATATCACGATGTCCCGCTGGCGATACTGTATATGGGGATAAGCACGGAAGCCATAAGTATAGCCACGCCACCGCCCAAAAGCACGATCATGGCAGGTTCTATCAACGAAACCAAGGATTCTACGGCATTCTCCACTTCCCTGCTATAGAAATGCGCCACCGTCTTCAATATAGTGCCCGACTCGCCCGTTTCCTCGCCGACTTTGATCATCTGAACCATGATGCCGGGCATCTCACGCGGATTATTGGAAAGAGATTCTGACAGAGTCTTGCCGCCCTTGACCGCTTCGGTGGCTTCATCCAGAATCTTCTGATATATCTTGTTATCTATGACGTGCGAAGTGAGCTCGAGGGCGCGGACCATGGGGATGCCGGATGAGAGCATGGTGGACATATTGTCCGACAGGCGTGAGAGATAGAGCTTCTTGTATAGCGAGCTTATGTAAGGGATGCTAAGTTTGAAATTGTCGAAAACTATGCGACCGGCTGGAGTGCGGATGAATCGGACCAGGAAGAAACCGACAACTATGAGCACGGCCAAGAGGACAAAGCCGTCATTGACCAGGAAAGCGCTGATGCCCATTATTACTCGGGTATATGACGGGATATTGCCGCCGTTCTCCAGCAATATGCCGCTGATGTTCGGTATGACCATGGTAAACATGAGTATCATGACCACCACGAAAGTGACGACGATGAAGGCCGGGTATATAAGAGCGCTCTTGACCTTGGACGAGAGCTCGTAGGCCCTGTCGAGATAGTCGGCCAAGTATTGGAAAGTCTCGTCCAGCTTTCCGGATTCCTCGCCGGCTTTGACCATGGAGACGTAGAATTCGGAGAAGACCTTGGGATGTTTGGACAGAGCATCTGATATGGAAGATCCGGACTGCAAGTCGTCGGCGATGGTTAGAAGCTTCTTACCAAGGACCGCATTTTCCGTCTCGCCGCCGAGGAGGCGAAAGACACGCAAAGCCGAAACTTGGGCTTCGAACAGAGTGGAGAGCTGGCGGGACAGGATGACTACGTCCTTATTTGAGACGCGATCAAAGAAGGTGATATTGCGAGCCAGTAAGGACGACGGAGCGTCTGCTTCTTTGATGGAAGTCAGCACGAGCCCGCGCCGCTGCAGGGACGATATGGCTACATCGGTATTGACGGCATCAATGGAGCCGGTTTTCTTGGCTCCTGTCTGGTCAACGGCTTCGTAATTAAATAACATAGGGGAATTATAACATGCGCTCTAGATTCTTCGGATTCATGGAATTCAAGTACGCGCTCTCTACCGTAATCTCCCCGGCCCTGACCAGCTCGGCCAACGACCTGTTGAGATCTATCATACCTTCCTGCGAAGAAGTCTCTATGACGGTATCTACCTCATGAGTGCGTTTCTCACGTATTAGGTTGGATACGGCGCTGTTGTTGATGAGGAGCTCATAGGCCGGGATGAGGCCGCCGGATATGCGCGGAATGAGGCGTTGGGAGAATATACCCGTAAGCGACCCGGCCAACTGTATGCGGATCTGGTCCTGTTGGGTGGACGGGAAAGAATCTATGATACGGTCTATGGTCTGGGCGGCATTGTTGGTATGGAGAGTGGAAAAGATGAGGTGGCCGGTCTCGGCCGCGGTCACGGCCGTGGCCATGGTCTCGATATTGCGCATCTCGCCGACCATACAAACATCGATGTCTTCGCGAAACATGGCGTTAAGGGCGTTGGCGAAGTCCGGCGTGTCTATCCTGACCTCGCGCTGGTCGACTATGGATTTCTTGGAATCAAATAGGTATTCTATCGGGTCCTCGATAGTCATGATATGCTCCGTGCGCGTCTGGTTGATCATGTCTATCATGGTGGCGAGAGTAGTGGTCTTGCCCTGGCCTATGGGTCCCACGCACAAGAAGAATCCTTGCGGCTTTCTAGTGAAAGTCTCGAGAATAGGAGGTAGGTTGAGCTCGGAGAGAGTGCGGATAGTCTTGGGGATGAGACGGAGGGCAACGGCCAAAACGCCTTGGCGATAGTAGGCGTTGCCTCGGAAGCGGGCATTGGTCAAGCTGTAAGAGAAGTCCACATCGCGATTGTTCTCAAGAAGCTCTTTATTCTTGGCAGAAAGGAAAAGATTTAAGAAGCCCTTCATGTCCGCTTCGGAAAGGATCGGGCGTTTGACCAACGGGATCAGACTGCCCGACGAACGGATGATGGGCGTGCGCCCCGTAGAAAGGTGCAGGTCGGAAGCGCCCTCTTTGAGGATTAGATTTACCAAGTCTTCGATTTCTTTTTTGTAATCCATGATGGTTAGACTTTCTTTGATGCGCAAATCTTCTCTACTTCACTCAAGACCTCCGACGGAATCGTTGTGGCTTTGACTATGTAACCGTCGACATTGAGCTTTCGCGAACGAGCTACGTCATCGGACGAGCCCTGATTGGTGAGCATGATGATGACGGCGGCTGGAGCCAGCTTCTCCGCGCGCACAGTAGACACCATTTCCAATCCGTCTGCCCCGGGCATGACTATATCTACCAGCATGATATCGGGTATATAGCCGTCGCGTATGACCTTGAGGCCAGATTCAGTGGAATCAGCCGTCTGGACCTCATAGCCTGACTTGGAAAACTTCATGGCGTACATGTCCAGAAGGAACGAATCATCGTCGACGAGGAGGATCTTTTTTGCGGTTGTCTGGATTGGGTCTGACATATGGTTATTATACTAGAGTTTGTTCACTTCCTCAAAAGGAATGATCTTCTGGAAAGCCTTTATCATGGCATCTTCCTTTATGGAAAGCATGCCTTTGGCGCGAGCGATGCGCAAAATCTCGGATTCGACTGGATTGGTCAAGATGGCTTTCTCGATATCTTTATCCATCCTGAACATCTCGAAGACGGCCATGCGGCCGCGAGTGCCTTTGGCGCAGTCGGGAGTAGGTTTGGCTTTCATGACGGTATCGGTGAATGGGATCTCTTTCTTGTATTCCGAGGGCAGGTCTTCAAAGGAGCGGTCTATCATAGCCTTCATGCTTCCCTCTACCTTGACTGGCTCTCCTCCTCCGGGCGGCAAGACCCCGACAAGGCGTTGGGCTACGGCCAGAACCAGAGTCGGGGCAATAAGGTACGGGTCCACTCCCATGTCTATGAGACGCGGGATGACGCCGGCGGAATTATTTGTGTGAAGAGTGGAAAGGACTAGGTGGCCGGTCAAGGCGGCTTGGACGGCCAATTGGGCAGTCTCCTTGTCGCGGATTTCACCGACCATGATCACGTCCGGATCCTGACGCAAGGTAGTGCGCAATCCGGTATCGAACGAGTATCCTATCTCCGGCCGGACCTGGCTCTGCGAGACTCCGTCTATGGTGTATTCCACCGGGTCTTCTAGCGAAAGGACGTTGTAGCTCTCGCGGTCTATCTCCGTCAAAAGCGAATACAAAGTGGTGGACTTTCCGGAACCGGTAGGGCCGGTGATGAGGATCATGCCGTAAGGAAGATTTATGGCTTCGCGGAGCATGGCCAGATTCTTCGTTGAAAGGCCGAGTTGGTCGATCTTGCGTATACCCTTGGCTTGATCCAGGATACGCATTTCAACCTTCTCGCCGTAGTACGACGGGAAAGTAGACACGCGGAAATCTATGCGTCGGCCGTCTATCCTGGCCGAGAAGCGACCGTCCTGCGGTTTCCTCTTCTCATCGAGACGCATGGATGAGAGGATCTTGATGCGCGATACTACGGCCGAATGGACCTGCGACGGCAGAACGAGCGAGGTGTTCAGGATGCCGTCTACGCGGAATCGCACGCGTATCTTGTCGCGCATGCACTCTATGTGCACGTCGGAGGCTTCGCCTTCCACGGCATAGCGCACGATAGTGGCCACGATCTTGACCACAGGAGCATCTTCCACGATGAGTGCCTCGTCGACCGGATTGCCTGCGGCGGCGGTCTTGCTTTTCGCTCCTTTGCCTGGAACAAGCTCTTCCTTCTTGATATTTTCGGTGTCTACCGACAGCTCCGTCTCCAATTCGGAAAGGGCCTGCGTCACTTCGCCGGTCATTCCCTTGTACATCTCTATGACCTTATTGAAGTCGTCCAATGTTATGAGGAACATCTTGTACGGGATATTCTTCTTGGCTACTAGGAAATTGAGGGCGTCGCGGGCCTCCATGTTGTCCGGATCGACTATACCAACCTCTAGGACGCCTTCAGACAGGCCTACGGGCACGAAACGATAGTGGATAGCCGATTCCTCCGGAATATAGTCCAAGGCTTCGAACGGGATGGCCGTTTCGGCGATGGACCTGACCGGCATATTCAGAAATTCGCCACGGGCAATGAGGATGTCCTCCGGTTTGACGCCGCGGGCGATCAGGGCTTCGTCCAGGGTGGCGCCGGATCCAGTCTGCGTCCGTATAGCCCGGACGTCATCCTTGGCTATGAGGTTCTTTTGGAGAAGAATGTCTATGACTGACATAATATAATACGAATTTACGAATGTATCCGAATGCCACAAAGAATGAATCGGATTATACTAGTGCCCCGTAACGCTCGGTGATTGCGAGAAGCCCGGCAATGGAGCAAAAGGATTGGCGCGGCCGACATTTTCCGGCGGTATCGCGACCGAGTAGTCGCGCAGAGTCAGGAATCCGGGGTCGGAGAATATGGAAGTGTCGATCTTCAGGGATTGGATCTGATTCAAGAGAGTGAGGACTTGCGAACCGACCGCCTCGGAATCAGAGCCGGACGACTGGACAAGGCCGGAGGCGGCCGGAGCGGAGGTGCCGTAGAAATAGAAATACCCGACCGCTGCCACTATGATTATGATGGCTACCCATACCCATGTTTTGTTGGAAGATTGAGTGTTCATGATGAGTTTATTGGCGCAACCAATAAGTAGTGAGTTGCACCCCGAAATCATAGGTGCCCGTATCGTTGGCGGAAACAGTCAAGTGCGTCAAATCCATGACGCGCAGGCTGGCTTCTAGGTCCTGCATGAAGCTGATAAATTGCTGGTATGGCGCGGTCACGTTGAAAGACACGGTGACCGTATCTAGAGTTGGCGTAGCTATGGACAAGGAATCCGCGGCAGACGTAGAAAGATCCGGGGAAGCGGGAGCGCCTTGAGCTGAAGGAGAAGTGCCGGAAGAATCTGACTTTGCGGCGGCCGTTATGTTCTTCAGTGAGAAGCCGTGTTGGAGAGCCACGCTGTTCAAGTCTATGATCAGGCGGATGTTGTCCACGGTATCAGGGACCATCTTGTCTATGCGGTCGCGATCGTCGGCGGAGATGTTGTTGTAGGATTTCAAGACTTGATCGCGCACGCTTATGAGCTTCTGGGCATTATCGATAGCGGAAGAGTAGCTGTCGTTCACCGACTTCACGGCGGATGCGTCCGCCCAGACGCCACGGGTATAAGTGG
>Ga0182011_10005051_pt1 | contig 10433 bp, 8 predicted proteins | sample 711E1DmetaG_FD_120481 | JGI IMG/M metagenome (GOLD analysis project Ga0182011, IMG submission 120481) | Permafrost microbial communities from Stordalen Mire, Sweden - 711E1D metaG | ecosystem: Environmental > Terrestrial > Soil > Wetlands > Permafrost | place: Sweden: Stordalen | collected...
ACATCGAGCTGGCCAAGGAGATGGTCCCGGGGATAGAGCACGCCAACATCTCCATCTCCACCTCGCCGCAGATGATCAACGGGAAGTGGAAGGGTGAGCGGACGTTCGACGACGTGATCGAGATGATGCGCGAGGCGCTTGCCCGCGCCTACGAGCTCGACTACAAGACCATCGCGGTGAACGCAGAGGACGGCTCGCGGACCTCGATGGAGGACCTGATCAAGTTCACGCGGGCGGCCAAGGAAGGCGGAGCGGTGCGTATCCGCTACTGCGATACCCTGGGCTACGATGACCCGTTCACGGTGTACGACCGCATGAAGACTCTGGCCGAAGAGGTCAAGCTCGACATCGAGCTCCACTGCCACAACGACCTGGGCATGGCGGTGGCGTGCTCGGTGGCCGGCGCAAAGGGCGCTATCGACGGCGGGGTGGACGCCTACGTCAACACCACCGTCAACGGAATCGGGGAGCGGGCCGGCAACGCCGACCTCATCTCCTGCCTGCTGGCGATCAAGAAGTCGAGCGGGCTCGAGGGGCGCTACCACGTCGATCCCAACATAGACCTGACCAACTCCTGGCGCCTGGCGAAGTACGCGTCCTACGCGTTCGGGGTCCCGATCCCGGTGAACCAGGTCGGGGTGGGGCGCAACGCGTTCGCGCACGAGTCGGGCATCCACGCGGACGGGGCGCTCAAAGACCGCCGCAACTACGAGCTCTACGACTGCGAGGAGCTCGGACGCGGCGAGCCGGAGATCGTCGAGACAGGCCGCATGATCACGACCGGCGCGTACGGCGGGGTCAAGGGCTTCCGCAATGTCTACGACCGCCTGGAGGTCGAGTTCAACTCCGACGAGGAAGCGCGCGAGATCCTCGACCTCGTCAGGCTGGCAAACGTCACCACCGGAAAGCCCCTCACCGAGGACGAGCTGAAGTTCGTGGCAATGTACCCCGAGGAGGCCCGCGCGATCCTCACGCTCTCCATATACCAGGAGCCCAAGCTCAAGGACAAGCGCACCAGGGTCACCCGCAAGGTCGGCTTCCCCTGGGAGAAGGCCCAGGCCGAGAAGCACTGAAGCGCAAGGTTCGGGGTCAGACCCTTTTACTTGCGTTTTTGAATAGCGAGTCGTCTGTAGGACGGAAATGCAAGTCCAAGGGTCCAACCCTGAGACTTGCGTTTGGGGAGGTCCGGTCATGGGTGGCAACGAGATCCAATGGATGAGCGCGCTCGAGCTCATCGACGCTTACGTCAGCAAGCAACTTTCCCCGGTTGAGGTCACCGACGCGCTCCTCGAGCGCATCGAGCGGATCAACCCCGATATCAACGCCATCGTCACCCTCACGGCCGACGCCGCCAGGGAACAGGCCAGGACTTCGGAGCGCGCCTACGCGGAAGGGAAGGCCGGCCGGCTCGAGGGCGTCCCCATAACCATCAAGGACCTGATCCCGGTCAAAGGCGTTCGCACCACCTTCGGTTCCAAGCTATTCGAGGACTACGTTCCCGAGGCTGACGCGGTCCTGGTGGAGCGGATCAAGGAAGCGGGCGGCGTGATACTCGGCAAGACCAACGTGCCCGAGTTCGGGCTAGTCGCGGTCACGGACAACTCGGTGTTCGGCCCGACCTGGAACCCCTGGGACAAGAAGAAGACCGTGGGCGGCTCGAGCGGTGGGGCGGCCGCGGGGCTGGCGGCGGGGCTGTCCCCACTGGCGGTGGGCAATGACGGAGGCGGCTCGATAAGGATTCCCGCGGCCCTCTGCGGCGTCGCGGGCCTAAAGCCCCAGTTCGGGCGCGTGCCCTCCTGGCCCCACGCGGTGCACGGCTGGGAGACGATGAACCACGAGGGGCCGATGGCGCGCACGGTGTCCGACGCGGCGCTGCTGCTCAACGTCATGGCGGGCCGGGACGAGCGCGACCGGTTCTCCCTGCAGGACAGCCCCACCAACTACCTGAGGGTGGTCGAGGGGAACGTCCAGGGGCTTCGCGTGGCGTTCACCTCCGACCTGGCGGCGGTGACGGTCGACCCCGAGGTCGCGGACATCGCCAAGCGCGCGGCGCTGTCCTTCTCGGAGATCGGGTGCGACGTCGAGCTGGACGACCCGGGCATCCTCGACATGTCCGGCGACCTGGCGACGCTGGTCATCGCCGAGACCGGCGCGGCCCACGAGCACCACCTGGAGGAGGCCGCGGAGAAGATGTTCCCGCCCTACAGGCCTTTCCTGGAGCTCTCGAGCGTCTTCACCGCCCGCGACCTGGCGCGCGTGGGCTTCCACCGGGAGGACATCTGGGAGAAGCTCTGGCCGTTCTTCGAGACCTACGACGCGCTGCTGACCCCGACCACGATATGCCCGGCCTTCGACTTGAAGCCCGGGGGGATGATCTCGCCGGAGGTAGTGAACGGCGTTGAGGTCGGGCCGGCAAACTGGATCGCCTACACGTTCCCCTTCAACTTCACGGGCCAGCCCGCGATGTCGATCCCCTGCGGCTTAACGGCCACCGGACTGCCGGTGGGCCTGCAGATAGTGGGCAGGCGGTTCGACGAGTCGACCGTGCTCAGGCTCGCCGCGGCGTTCGAGCGCGCACACCCCTGGCGCGACAAGCACCCGGTCTAGGACAGGTACTTTCTGCTTTCGAGAACGTTTCATGAAAAGAGGCTCCAAAAGTAGAAAATAGAGTAGAAAGTACCTGTCCCCACCACTTTCTCTTATACTGATGAAATGAAGGTTTACAGCATCGCCTATCTCGGAAGCGACAACGAAGCAGTGCTGGGGCTCGAGACGGCGCTCAAGGGAGACGGCCTTCGGTTCATGAGCGCCGGCGCGGATTACCAGGGTATGCAACGGGCCGTTGATTTCAACGCCGACGTACTGCTCTGGGACAAAGAGAACCTGCCGCCCGACGCCGCGATCCCGGTCGAGGAGCTCAGGAAGGCGGGGCTGTCCAGGCAGCCCATCGTTGTCGTTCTGGCGGCCGACGACATCGAGGGGGCCGTGAAGAGCCTGGCAGGCGGCGCCGCCGACTTCATGTTCAAGCCCTTGCGCGAGGACCCGCTTCCCCGCATCATCGCCGCCCTCAACACCGGCGCCAAGCAGAGACGCATCGACTGGTGCAACCGCGTCATCGAGGACACCAACGACCAGGTGAGAGGCATACTCGCGACCCTGGCCGACCCCGCCTACATCGTCAGCCCCGAGTACCAGATACTCTGGATGAACCGGGCGGCTGAGGAGATCTTCGGCGAGGGTCAGCGCGGCGGCGCGTGCCACCACATCTTCTACGACCGCACCGAGCCCTGCGAGGTTTGCGCCAAGACCAGGGGCTCGGCCCGCTGGAGGGCCACCCTCAAGAACGGCAAGAGCTACCGCTTCATCTCGGCTGTCATGCGCAACTCCAGGGGCGAGGTCGAGAAGCTGGCCGTCGGGACCGACATCACCCCCGACCAGGAGGTCAGCAAGATACACAAGACGTTCATCGCGAACGTGAGCCACGACCTCCGCACGCCGCTGGCCGCGATCGATCAGTACGTAAGCATCCTGCTCGACGGGCTCGCCGGCGAGCTCACCGAGGACCAGGCCAACTACATCGACGTCATCCGGCGCAGCTCCTTCCGCCTCCACAACCTTATAGAGAACCTCATCGACGCGAACAAGATCCTGTCCGGCGACTACAAGCTGACGATGGAGGTAGTGGAGGTCAGCGACATCGTCGCGGTGGTGCACGACCGGCTGCAGTCACAGGCGGCCGACAAGGGGATCACGATGCAGGTCCAGGTAGCCGACGGACTGCCGCCGGTGTACGCTGACAAGTCGCGCATCGCGCAGGTCGTCGCCAACCTGGCCGGCAACAGCATCAAGTTCACCGAGCAGGGAATGCTGCAGATCAGGGCGGGGTTCATGCCCCGCGACGAGGGCAGGGTCATCGTCTCGGTCGAGGACACCGGGATCGGCGTCCCCAAGGAGGACCTGGGCAAGATATTCGACCTCTTCTACCGGGTCGAGAAAGACAAGGTCTACGTCGAGGAGGGCGCGGGGCTGGGGCTCGCGATCTCCCGCGAGATAATACGCGCGCACGGCGGCACCCTGTGGGCCGAGAGCATGGAGGGGATGGGCAGTGCCTTCCACTTCTCCATCCCGTCCTACCAGGGTCAGGCGGCCGTACGATGAACCCGGGAGGGACGATTGGCTGACGGCGAACGCAGCCTCATACTGGTGGCCGACGACGACAAGGACCTGGTCATGGCCATGTCGATCCGCCTCAAGGCCGCGGGCTACGACATCATCACCGCCCACGACGGCGAGGGCGCCTACGAGCAGGCCAGCCAGAACAAGCCCGACCTCATAATACTCGACGTGCGGATGCCCTCCGGCGGTGGCTTCTCGTCCATCGACCGGATGAAGCATTCGCTCAACACGCGCAACATCCCCGTGATCTTTCTCACCGCCTTCGACGACGAGGAGATGAGGGAGGAGGGCCGCAAGCTGGGGGCTGTGGGGTTCTTCCGCAAGCCGTTCAACGACGATGAGTTCATGGCGGCGATCGCCGGAGTGCTCGAGCACAAGGGCGGCGGCCACGGCGGCTTCTAGGATTTATCAGGGCTCGTTGCTGTTCTCCATATACCCGATCGAGTCGGTCCCGCCCCCGCGGTTGTGCCAGTACATCGCCCGCTCCGCGACGATCTTCAAGTTGCCGCTCACTTGAATTGACACGTCGGAGTTGGGCAGGTCGTTGTTCACGTTCACCGTCGCACGGGACCAGGGCGGGATGATGACCTGAGGTCCTATTTCCTGCCCATGCGGCGTCGCGTAAAAAACGTTGACGATGTTCTCCTCTCCATTGGGGTTGGCGATGAGCACATAAGTCTCAAACCCGTAGAGGGTGGTGCCCTCCGCCATGTAGCAGTTGTCCGCTGGGGCGGTGACCCCGATGGTGTCGTGCCCGGCCTTGCCGGTCCCGTTGTTCCAGTACATCGAGCGCTCGCAGATCACTCCCTGGTTGGCGGTCACGCTGGTCGAAAAGTCGGCGTCGCCGACGAGGGTGCGGGTGTCGACGGTCTTGCGCGCGCCGGCTTTGACCACCATCGCGGGAGCGTCTTTGCGGCCGTTCTCGGTCAGGAAGGTCATGTCGACCTTGGCATCGGCCGCCGACGGGTTCTGCACCAGCACGTACGTGTCGAAGCCCCACTTGGTGCTGCCCTCCGCCATGAACCAGCTCTTCGCCGGGGCCGTCGTGCCGATGCTGTCGTGCCCGCCGCGGCGGTTGTCCCAGTACATGCTGCGCTCGGCCACGACCGGCTGCGTCGCGTTGAGGGTCACGCTGACGTCCGACGGCGGGATGTCGTCGTTCACCTTGATCGTTTTTCGTGAGAGGGCAGCGACCGCGATGGGCGCCCTCTTGCGCGGCCCCGCGGGCGTGTTGTAGGTGATGTTGACGGTCGAGCTCTTGGCCCCCGTGTTCTGGATGCAGACGAACTCCTCGAAGCCGTAGTTCGTGCACCCCTCGGCGAGGTACCAGGTGTTCGAGGGCGCGGTCACGCCGATGGAGTCGCTGCCCTCGATGCGGTTGTTCCAGTACATGGAGCGCTCGCAGACGACGTCCACGTTCGAGTCGACCCTGACCGCGACGTCGGCCCCGGGGACCACGTCGGCGACGTTGATGGTCGCCCGCGAGTAGGCCGGCAGCGTGAAGGGTACACTGATTATCTGGCCGCCGCCGTTCGAAAGCATGTAGCGCGCCTGGACCACCCCGTTGCTGGGCGTCGGGTTCTGGACGCACACGAACTCCTCGAAGCCCCAGTCGGTCGAGCCTTCCGCGAAGTACCAGCTCCTGTTGACCTTGGGAGGCGCCACGCCGGCGCTGTGCGTGCTGGCGACGGCCGCCCCACAGGTCGCAAGCGCCACTACGGCGCACGCCAGCAGGGCCGTCATCGCGAGAAAACCTTTGCCTGCTGAGCCGTTCATCCGCATGTCAGCCTCCCTTGCCAGCATGCAAGTTTTGGGGTCAGACCCTTCAACTTGCGTTTTTAGTCGACGGCCGGCGAGACGCCGGTGCCGCGCTCGAGGTCCAGTTCCGCTTCCGCCGGCAGCGGCGCCGTGACGGACTCCGCCCTCCTCGATAGTATCACCGTCGCTACAAGTATGAGACAGAAGGCGACGATCCGTAGCACTGTGAGCTCCACGTTGTGTGGGAACCTCTCGTTGAGGGCGATCATCCCGACCGCGATGGGCACGAGCTGCGACAGGCCCGCCATGATCGGCACCACCACGATGGCCATCCCCTTCTGCAGCGCGGACTGCAGGACGATGAAGGAGGGAAACAGCGTCAGGGCCCACGCGAGGAGGAAGACGCTCGAGAACAGCGCCCCGAGCCCCTGGTGCGCCCAGCGGGACCCCCAGTCCTCCAGCATCAGCTTGGCGAAGACCGCCGAGATGCCGTACATGAGCCCGACCGAGAAGCCCATGGCCGCGGCCAGGCGCGCCTGCGAGCCGTGACGGACGGCTAGGGGAACGACGATAGCGAGGGTCACCAGCACCGCGGTGAAGATCCACAGCGCCGTGGCAGAGTAGACCGTGTGCTTGGTCTTCACCGGCTCGACCAGGCTGACGCTAATGAGTATCACCCCGAGGATGACCATGCCGATGGCGATGAGGTCGGCGCGGCGCGGCTTCTCCCCCAGGTTCTTGACCGCGAGGTAAGCGAGGAGCGCCACGCCCGAGGCCATCAACGGCTGGACTATGGAGATCGGCGCGTTGGCCAGCGCGTACGCGTAGGCGACGCTCCCCAGCACGATGACGACGATGCTGGCGACCCAGCGCCGGTTGGTCAGGAACGCCTTCAGCACCGGCCACGAGAGCTGGAGCTTGACCTCGGGCAGCGTGTCGACCGCCTTCTTCTGCATGTACAGCGCGTAGTAGAAGGCGAGTGACGCCACGACGGCGCACGCTACGGCTACCACTGTTCCCATATCACTTCCTAGGTGGACATCCCTTGCGGAGCCGCTTCACTTGCCGGATGAACGACCGATATGTCCCCGGCCTCGGCTCTCATGGACAGTATGATGGTGCCGGTCATGATCAGCGCGAACGCCAGGACCCGCACGGCTTTCAAGAGGTTGGACGCGGGAAACACCTCGCCCAGCGCGAGGGTTCCGATCATGATCGGCACCAGCTCCATCAGGCCGTTGTAGATAGGCGCGACGATGATGGCCATGCCCTTCTGCAGCGCCGCCTGCAAGAGCACGAAAGCGATCACGTAGGTGATGATGCACGCGACCAGAAAGATGACGAACAGCTCGATGTGCGTGTTGATGTGGACCAGGTATAGCATCACCAGGCGCTGGTACACCGCCGCGATGCCGAAGAAGAGCCCGACCGATATGCCCAGCCCGACCGAGAGCCGGCCCGGGCTGCCCCTCATCAGCAGCGGGATGAGCACCGCGAGCCCGATCACGACCGCCGAGAAGATCGGGATCTCCCATCCGTGGCTCAGCTTGTCCCTGGGCAGGCCTTGCGCGAGGCTGACGGCGATGAGGATGACTCCCAGCACGCTCATCCCGATAGCGGCGATGTCGATGCGGCGCGGCTTCTCTCCCAGGTGTTTGATAGCCAGGTAGGCGAGGAACGCCACGCCCGAGGCGATGATGGGCTCGACGATGGAGACGGGGGCGAGCGTGAGAGCGAGTGAGTAGAGGGCAAAGCCGACGACGTTCACGATCTGCGCCCACATCCAGGGCCAGTTGGTGATGAACGCCTTGGTGGTCGACCAGAGGTGCTTGAACTGTACTTCGGGCAGGGCGCCGACGGCCTTCTTCTCGAGGTATATGGCGTAATTGAACGCGAGCGCCGCGACAATCGCGCATGCGATCGCAAAGAATTCCCTCACCGGGCCTCCAATCGGTTGCCCCCGAGTCTACATGAGGAAGGCGGCGCGGGCCATCTGCGATTTCGCCCTAATCGCCGACGCGGACGAGCTCGTACTCCCTCGAGCCCAGGCCAAGCTCCTGCGCGTGCACCAGCTGGCGCACCGAGGCGGTCCCGGCCCCGGCGAGGAAGGTGCTCTTGGTCTGTGCGCTCGGCTCGCGGGCCTGCGACTCCTCGGCCAGGTAGCGCATCACCATGTCGGAGGCGGCCTGGTCGATGGCCACCGGGTCCTTTGACGCCATGAAGCCGATGTCCGGGACGCTGGGTGCGGCGCTGTAGTTCCAGCAGTCGCAGGACGGCGTGACGTTGACCAGGAACGAGAAGAACGCGACCCGGCCCTTCTTGTTCGCGAGCACCGCAGCGGTGATCTCGGCGAGCTTTTCCTGCGCCTCCGACGGGTTTCCGCGCCACTCGATACGCACGGCGCGCGATGGGCACATGGCCAGGCACTCGCCGCAGCCGATGCAGACGTCCGTGTCGACGAACATCTTGCCATCGCGCTCCGAGATGGCCTGCGCGGGGCAGTTCTCCAGGCAGCCCTGGCACATGTCGCAGGCTTCGGCGTCGATGCGCGGCCGGACCTGGTCGTGCACCGCGAGCTTCATCCTGCGCCCGCCAGCGCCCATGCCCAGGTTTTTAATTGTGCCGGCGAAGCCCGTGAGCCCGTGCCCGGTGACGTGAGTGGAGACGACCAGGCTGTCGGCGTCATAGATCGCCGCGGCGACGTCGACCGTCTCGAAGTGCTTGCAGTCCAGGCGGACGGCCTTGACGTCCGAGCCGCGCAGTCCATCGGCGATCACTATGGGAGCAAGCACAGCCTCCGGCGAGAAGCCGTGCTCAGCGGCGATGATGAGGTGGTCGCGGGCGTTGGTGCGCCCGGAGAAGTACAGGCAGCCGGTGTCGGTGAGGAAAGGCCGCGCGCCTTGCTCGATGATGTCGGCCACGAGCGGGCGCAGGAGCGCCGGCGAGACGAACGAGGTGCAGCCCCGCTCCCCGAAGTGGCATTTAACGGCCGTGAGGTCGCGCTCGTGAATCACCTCGGCGAAGCCCGCTTCCTTGAACAGCATGTGGATCTTCTCGACGTTGCCCCTGCCCGGCTGGCCGCCGGCGGGGGCGAAGTAGACTTTTGGCAGCATGCGCATCCCCTCCCTGGCGCGATTATACCTGACCGGCCCGCGGGCGGCTTGATATAATCGGGTCTCCTGACGACACGAACGGCTGGAGGTGACCGGCATGGGGGACGAGTTCTTCGCGGGGATCGACCAGGTCGAGTTGAAGGTGGACGGCGGCCAGGCCAGGTTCCCCATTTTCTATCGGGAAGCGCGCATGTTCGCGCTGCTGCTGCCCGCGAACCTGCTGGCGCTGAGGAGGCTGATGCCGGACGCGCGGTTCGCGCCGGCGCAGGTGCTTCCGGGCGTCGGGGCGCTGTACCTGGCGGCATTCGAGTATTCCGACACTGACATCGCGCCCTACAACGAGTTCGCCATCGGCGCAGTGCTCAACACCCCGTACTTCGCGGGGGTGCCGTGCTATAACCTGCTCCGCCAGTACTTCGCGGACTTCTTCGACGTCTATATCCACCACCTGCCGGTGACCACCGAGATCGCGCTGCGCGCCGGTCGCGACTTCTACAACTATCCCAAGTTCATCGGCGGCATCGAGTTCAGCGACACGGACGACACCATCACCTGCGACCTGTCGCGTGAAGGTTCCCACATCATGACCATCGCCACCGGCAAGGTGCCCGGCGCCGCGATGGGGGAGATGAAGATGTTCTGCAATCTTTACCAGTACAGGCAGCCGCAGCGCGCGGAGTTCAAGCTGAACGTGCTCGAGGGCAGCATGAGGTGGCTTCCCAACGACGTCTCCTGGTCGTTCAGCCGGGGAAGCGACATCGGGCGCGAGCTCTCCGGCGTCGTCGTCGGAAACCGCGCGATCGCGAGCCTGTACATGCCGAAGATCCAGGCGATACTGTACGGGCCGGAGTACATACCGATACCGCTGATGCAGCGCACGGTGACGTCGCCCGGCTTCATGCCGAAGCCGGCAAAGAAGCCCGCGGCGAAGAAGACAAAGTCGTAAAACGCAAGTTAAGGGGTCTGACCCCAAAACTTGCGTTTTGGATCGAACGGAGGACACGTGGAAGAAAACGCGAGCCCCTGCGGCTGCGCCTGCGGCAACGCCGAAGGCAAGCCCGAGCAGGACAAAGACGCGATGCGCTTCCTCATCGGCAGCGGCGTGGCCATGCTCGCATACGGCGGCTCGGTGGTCGCCAGGCGGCGACCGAAGTGGCTGCCGCTGTGGCTGGCCGCGCTGGTGACCTGGTTCACGCTCTGCAAGTACCTGATCTGCGCGCGCTGCGAGTACTACGGCGAGGCGTGCGACTTCTATTACCTGGGCAAGTTCGCCGCCAAGATGTTCGAGCGCCAGCCCGACCGCACGCTCGACACCGTGGGAATAGTCGCCGAAGGTGGCTCGGTCGCGGTCCTGCAATTCCTGCCCGCGATCGCGGCCCTGGGGAA
>Ga0182011_10005052_pt1 | contig 10431 bp, 11 predicted proteins | sample 711E1DmetaG_FD_120481 | JGI IMG/M metagenome (GOLD analysis project Ga0182011, IMG submission 120481) | Permafrost microbial communities from Stordalen Mire, Sweden - 711E1D metaG | ecosystem: Environmental > Terrestrial > Soil > Wetlands > Permafrost | place: Sweden: Stordalen | collected...
TGGATAGAGCGGCTGCCTTCTAAGCAGCGGGTCGTGGGTTCGAATCCCACCTGGGATACCAAAACCCCCTTTTTAGCTTCATTTTCGACCAAAATTCACCCCCCGCCGTAATCCCCTTTTTGCGAAGTCGACCCGCTTCCTTTTGGGTATCTTGCGGTTGCTTTTTTCCCCAAAATAACCGGTTACTTGTCCCGTAGACAATTACCGGAAAGGGAGGCAAGCAGGATAATGGAAGGAACAAGAATCGCAAGGAGGCAGTCCATGAAAGCACGCGTTCTCAACCTGGCGGAATTAGTCCGCTACTACGACGCCTACAACCGCAGCGAGGGGAAATCACCGTCAACCCTGCGCTGGTACAATCAGGTACTGAGATTATTTCTGGAATGGCTCACCGAAACCGGCCGTTCCACCAACCTGAAAGACATCGACGAGTTCTGTGTCCGGGAATTTATCCTGGGAGTGCAGAGCCACCAGGTCAACGGCCATCCGGTCACCGTCCAGACCGTCCACAACCGCGTACGCGCGCTACGCGCCTTTTTTAACTGGCTTTACCGGAATAATTACACCCAGACCCACGTCCTGCAAAATTTACATCCCCCGCGGCTGCCACAGGTCCTGGTGCAAACCCTGACAGATGAGGAGATCACCAAAATATTCGCCTGTCAGGACGCATCGACGATGAACGGCAGCCGTAACATTGCCATTATGGCGCTGTTTCTGGATACCGGTTTGCGGTGTGCGGAGCTTACCGGACTCAGGCTGGATAACGTCGACCTGGAAGCTCAGTATGTCAAGGTGATGGGCAAAGGGTCTAAAGAAAGGATGATATCTTTTGGCGCGGCCACCCGGCGGACCTTGCTGCAGTACCTGATACAGCATCGCGGTGAACCTGCCCATGGGGGTGTAACCCAATTTTTTCTCACCCTCGATGGGTACGGGATGACAATTGAGGCTGTGAGGAGTCAAGTCCGAAGGTTGGCGAAGGCTTCAGGGGTAAAACGGTTATACCCGCATCTTTGCCGTCATACCTACGCCACCAATTTCCTGATCAACGGCGGTAATGTAATGCTGCTGAAACAAAATCTGGGCCATTCGACATTGGATATGGTGAACCACTATGTGCATCTGGCCACCAGCCGGGCAGCCATACTGAGCAAGTCATTTTCGCCGCTGGACAAAATGAACCTGCGCTCATTGCGGCGCGGCGGCTACCGTGCCAGAACGAATAATGCAGAGAAAGTAAGGGTTTATGGCCAGCATACCGGCGGTAAGCCAGGTTAGATCGGATACCGCTTCACTTAGCAGGTAATCCCGGTGCCCGCTAAGTGAATCTTAGTTCATGGAGCGGAGCGTATTCGGCGTCCATTAACAGAGCATCGATGTCGTACAGGGATAAACTATCACAATCATGTAATAGCGCCATACCCAGCAGAATCACGGTGTTGCGGCTGGGATTCTTTTCACCCTTTTCCAGACGGCCGATAAAAGACTCGTCAAGGCCGGACAACTGCGCGAGGCGGTAGCGTGATTTTCCGGCCTTTTTTCTTAATTTTTCCAGTGTCCGGTTAAATTCCACTTTTCTGACATTACTCCTGCGGTAAGACAATGGTTTTCCGAGCAGACTGTTTTGCTTTCTGGTAATATGATGGCAGGATTTTTTCAATTTTCATAATAAATACGGAAAGTTAACGTAGAGTGTCTTCGATGTATCGAAATGAAACAAAAAAGTTTTGAGAGAGCGCTGCATAACTGGGAGCCATGGCTAAAATCCATCGTGTATGCCCGGAAATTATTTCCCTGCGCAATACCGCACCCTGAACTCTCTAAAATGAAAGATACCGCCCGGGAAACACTCGCAAAGATGGGCTTCCCTGAATGTACCCTGATGCAATGTTACTGGCTCGCCTGCGTCTTTTCTGACTACGATACGGAAGGTGGCTTCAGATTCGAAGAGTTAAAATTGCCGGAGTGGTTCCCTCTGCCGTTTGGCTTCAGGGATGAGGAATTCATCAACAAGAAATTTCTGGATTTGAAAGGGGGACGCATCCAACCACCGGTCGTGTGGGATGAGGCCGACCTCAAATTCTGGCGGGAAAGATCCCCTTTGTACCGGGCAACTGGGGCTGTCCCTCAGTACGTTTTGAATACTGATTTCATGATGGTGCTGCCGCCGCTCCATCCTGTCCGCCAGTACGTCAGCCGGGGGCGTCCCCGCCGTACCTCTTTGAGCGGTGAAGTACCTATGCCGCATCAGAATTTGAAAGTGCCTTTATTAAAAGATACCCTGCATGTTATCTTACCGGTTAAGTTGACGGTGCCAATCACGCCGGTAACGTGCATTCATTGCGGGGGGAACAGTCTGATGTGGGACAAGGAAGACAAAGCTTTCAAATGTTTGCTATGCGCCCGGACAACGCCGGGTGGGCATTATTGACATCTTGTATCCTTGTTTCTTATACTGTACAAAAGGATGCTAGCATCCTTTTGTAGGCAACAGGAAACAGGTTAGCGGGGGTGCAATAATGCCAAAACTTAGCAAGCAAACACGGGAGAAGCGATTTCCATGCCCATACTGTCAAAAAACGTTTCTAAACAGGGCAGGACTGTCCGGCCACATTCAGTATAAACACAAATCGGACAACACTAAAGACGATCTCCCTTATATTAAGGAGGTTTCTCAAGCCAAAGAATTAATACTACGTGCAACAATAGTACAATCCAGTAAAGAAGAGATTTCAGAATTGGCGGAAATCTTAAGCTTTTGGTACCATCTTAAAGCCATAGTCGAGGACGACAATATAAAACTAAATAATGCCGATTATAAGACTTTCCTGATTGTATCCCTGGCGCAAATGAAAGCGAACCAACGACTGTATCAGAAAATGGCGTTAGACTTCGGTAACGGAATGGTAAAAGGTTTCACGCATCTTGATGAAAGGATCACCGCCATCAAGAAACAATCTTAATCGGAAGACAATTTCAGGTTACTATGTCCAAAAATGTGAACTCGATGGTAGACGCCGCGAGGGGATTGCGTTAGCGGTATCTCATGCTTACAGAACCTCACTCTGCTTATGGTGATGGTATTACCATCAATATTTTATGTCAAGTGCTATTATTTCTTTTCAAATGACAGTTCGATTTTGTGGGGCAGGAATAATACCTATCTCGGCTTCGGCCTGTGGGGAACTATGGAAAGATTATTGAAAAGACTCTTCCTGAAAGAGTTCCAGGTATTATCGTCCCCTTGTGATAGACTTATGCAAGCAACAAGCTAACTTCCGCGACATTACTGCAAGCATTTGGTGGAGCTGGGGTGATGATAAGCAGACCTTTTGAGTTGGAATTTAGCTCTCAGACGTAGGATGCAAAGCCATCTCTCTGTACGATCAAGTTTTATCCTGGTTACACATAACTGGCGTTTTGTTCATTCTCGTCGATTCAGATTGATGTATATATTCCGAATGGTAGAAGGAAAGTTTAATTATTTATCTCATGTGATCATCCCGATAACGCCTAGAAATATTAATTTACTTAGTCGCAAAATTGGCTGTAAGATTGACATCATGGTTCATATAAACTGTAACACTGGTCGACAATGAGTCTAAGGGTATCATCATCGAGCCATCAACCAGTTGTCCTTTGGGAATCGGTAAGTATTTGGGATCAATTTGGTTCATATCACCCGTCCATGTCCAACCGGTAAAAGTAGAGTTGGAGTTTGGGATGATTGTAAAGGTTACATATTCTCCATCGGAATAAATATGACTACCCGACGAGTTTTGGGTAATATCTCCAGTGAACATAGAGCCATCAAGGTCTCCTAAACCTTGAACTTTAAGAATTCTGACAATGCCGGAGCCATTAACATTGATAGTCAGGTTATATGCAAGAAAGAAGAGTGGAGTCAATGTGACATCGCGGTCCATTGAGACGTTGATTTTATAATCTAACCAGGAACTTGGTTTTGACGGGTCAATCGCGGACATAGTTGATAAAATGCCATAAAGATCACCCTGCCAACCGGCGAATAACGAACCAGGTTGAGGGGTTGCCGTAACGATTACGTTATCCCGCGATTTATAGGAGTGGCTACCATAATCAGGGTCAACAGTGCCGCTTTCTCCATTATCGTTTCCTAACTGTATAGTAAGAGTTTTATCATTTTTATCCAAGGTGGAGGTTTTTATATTTTGCAGGTCGGAGCCATTAATCTGGCTGCATCCCATGACACTAAAGGTAATCAGCAGGGAAAAGATTACCGAAAGAGATAGTTTTTTCATTATTATGGACATCAAAGCATCATCAATATTACGTAAGACTTTAATAGTCAATAAGCAGCCAAATAATACGATTAATTTAGGCCATTGTCAACTGCTACTTATGCAGAAAAAGGCAACCGTCCCAATGTTTGCTCGAACGTAACAATTGGGCATTCTGTACCTTGAGTGCTCATTCAAATTTTAATAATCCTGGCTTACATTGATAAGATTCCGAATGATGCAATATCTATTCTCCCAGTGCAAAATAAAACTAGTCCAGTAACTACGGCGTTCTTTTTTCATAACATGAAGCTAAATTAGTCTAGATGCACGGACCATATGACAATATCGAGTCTTATTATCAATTGGGGGTCATTTGTTTCAACAAAATCACACTCAATAGATTCCATTAATCGATGCCCTTAAAAGTAACCGCTCCCTGCAAAGATCGCCGAGGACTTCTATAGGAATTGATGATACTCTTGGTATTTTCATATCCCAAGCCAATTCCGGTAACGATCTGAACACCGTCCGGAATTTCCAATTCCTTACGCAGTATGTCCGGTTGAGTTATGAAAGCAGTAGCGACGATGGAGTCTACCCCATAGCCTCTAGCTGCCAGTATGAGAGTTTGTGAAAGCAGTCCGAAATCAAATGCTGTCCAAGTGGAGAGGGCCTTATCCATACAGAGAATGACCAACACCGGAGCGCGGAATAATCTTCCATTGATTTCCCAATAGACCTTCAGCGCCGCTTTATCTTGAGGGTTTATCTCCAGTAACTTCAGACGATCATTCGTGATCTGCTTCATGCGGTCCTGCATCGCTTGCGGCCATTGAGTCGCGGGTAAACCTGACATCTCCGGTTTACCCGGGATATCTCTGGTAAACCGGTCCAGGTAAGCCTCGGTTATCCTTTGTGTTACGGCTCCACCGGCCACAAAAATCTGCCAGGGTTGACTATTGCCGGCTGAAGGACTGTGCAGAGCCGCTTCCAGTATTTTTACCAGAGTTGCCTTGGGTATGGCGTCGGGTTTGAAATCACGAGTGCTGTGACGTTCAAGGATCGCTTTGATTACATCCATATTTGACTCCTCCGTTTATGACTGATATTTATACCAAGTATACCAGCGTTTTTAATAACTATCATATAACAGGCCGGCAGTTCATCATAATCATACAAACTTAGCACTAAGACTTAGCCTCCTCGTGGTAGACATACTTACCTCCCCGCACCCAGGAAGCGACAGCTCCAATAAGACACATGATGATCGAAAAGATCAGTACTTCAAAAAGTCCGCGGTGGAAAGCAGTATCAATAAGCTGCGGGAAGAAAGCTCTGGAAGTAATAGTGGCTGCCTGCTGTGCCGGCAGCGAATTTAGCACGCTGGCAGGAATCATAGTTTGAAGGGGGTTATACCCCAGAAACGCAGCAAACAAGTAGCCTACAGGCGGTGCACTAGCCACCTGGTGGGCAATCTGAGCCGATATACCATTCTGCACAAGACCATTATAAAGAGCAGCCGGCATTGAAGCATTTAACCCGACGACCATCAACGAAAAGATAACCGCCATCGATATTGGATTACCAATGTTCATGAGCGTTGCCCTCATACCGGAACCTGCGCCGCGGTGTTCGGGCGGAAGGCTATTCATGATTGCCGCCATGTTAGGGGACATGAACATACCCATGGACATCCCATCCAGGAAGATTACTGCCGCAAACCACGGATAGCTAAAGTTCACAGGAAGCGCTAATAGTAATGCAAAACCAACGGCGGTAAGAATCATGGCGATTGTAGCAAAATAACGGGCTCCATAGCGGTCGGATAATCGACCGGAGAGCGGCCCCAGCAACAGAATCCCTACGCTGGAAGGTATCATGCATATACCCGCCCAGAGCGGCGTTACCTGAAAATCATAGCCATGCAGAGGCAGCCAGATTCCTTGCAGCCAGATAGTCAGCATCAACATAAATCCACCCCGGGCCAAAGCGGAACAAAGTCCGGCTAAATTACCCGCAGCGAAAGCACGGATGCGGAATAAATTGAGCCGAAACATCGGCTCTTTTACATGTTGCTCAATGAAGCAAAATGCGATCAGAAGGACTATGCCGCCAGCAAACATGCTCAAGACGAAGGGAGTTGTCCAACTCATCGATGAATGAGCGCTGGGATTAATGCCATAAATGGCGGCTACCAAAATCATAGTCAAACCGGCCGCAAACGTGAGGTTTCCCAGCCAGTCAATCCTGGCCTTCTTGTGAATACCCACCTCTCGTAGCGCCAGGTAAGACCAAATCGTCCCGGCTACGGCCACAGGGATACTGGCCCGGAAAACCCACCGCCAACCCACCTCTGCCAGTAAACCTCCCGCTATTATGCCTAGAAAGCTACCCGCAATAAAGGAAATCTGGTTGATTCCCAGCGCCATGCCCCGCTGGTTTTCGGGGAAGGCATCAGTCAGGATAGCGGCTGAGTTCGCAAAAAGGCAGGCGCCGCCAATGGCTTGTACCGCGCGAAAAATTATCAGTTCGATGGCTCCGGCCGCCCCGGTACTCCATGTAAAAGAGAGCAGAATAGACCCCACGCTAAAGATGACAAAACCCAAATTATATATCCGCACGCGACCGAACATATCTCCGATACGGCCCAGGGTCGTTACCAGCACGGCCAGAACGAGTGAATATCCCATAAGTAGCCAGAGCAGATAATTGGAGCTGTTGGGCGCTAAAGGGTTCAGGCTAATGCCACGGAAGATCGCCGGGAGAGCGATCATCACACACGATCCGTCGAGCGCAACCATAAATCCACCAATGGTCGTATTCGATAAAGCCACCCATTTATAATTCTTACTGATTGTTTTGTGTTCAGGTTGAGTTAAATCAAACATGTAATTACATACCTTTCTATACAGTATTATTTATTATGGCTATATACATTCAGCTATTCTACCAGATGTAGATGCGAACGAAAGACTCTGCGATTTATTTATAACGTTTGGGAACTTCTCATTTAAGATTCTGATGTAGCTGCCCGGAAGCTATTTTCTCAATCTGAGCGCTAAATTATTTCGAACCTGCCGTATCGAATGATAAGGTGAATAATAAAACTCTATCCGATCCGATATGAATCCACATGTTCAATATTCTAGTGCGGCTTTATCCACGTGATTATTCAAGTTAAAGTATCTTGTTAAGGCATGAATTCAACCTGAACAGGACAGAAACTGGAGCTAATTACCAGAGTATGGTTATTATTTAAATTATAATATTAGAGATTGGCAACCTGAATAAATCGCCAACATAGGTTTATAAGCCAGTAAAGTTAGCTATAAGTCGGCTTACTAATAGATGGTCACCGCCTCACTGCCTGAGGTAATGTTATCGAGTTCACAATACATGGAAATAGTGGTGTTTCCTGCAACCGTCGAAGCACTGGGTTTGATCGTGACATTGGTGCCAGCAATGAGCGTGACGGCATTGGTGCCATCTGCTGCCACTGCAAAAGATATCACTTCTCCCGCATATGGAGACGACAGATTGGCAACAATGTCCGCTGCACTTGGGAGCGCTAGAGTAAGCGCCGATGCAGAAGTGTCAAAACGGAATAGTATGTATTGATCGAACTGAGCGCCCGTAACACTTAGAGGAGCGTTTCCTGCGTTATAGAAGTCATTTTGGACTTGAGTGCTCGAACTGGTGCAGCCTCCCAAACAGAGTAAGCTGAGCGTTAAAAGAACAATAAAAGCAATTAGAAAATACCGAGGTAACTTATATTTCATATATTTCTCCTTTTTAGGTGATATGCGACATTGGCCATTTTGCAAGGGCAATCTGCACTCTTCTCTATTAGAATTATATTACTACTCAATAGTAATGATATAGCTAGCGTGTCCTGTTGTAAAGTGACAAGACCACATTGGTTTGACGCAGAATCACTCTTTGATTATTATGTGAGATAGGAACATAAATAATCTAGTTAAGGGAGGCGAACAGTATGAGAGGTGGCAGAATAGGAGGAATGGGACGGGGTGGTTTTGTAGGAGGAACGAGCGGTGGCTTTGGAGGCCTCGGAATGAACCCGATGTTAGGACTTGCCGGGCTGGGGATGTTCGGGATGATGTTTCGTTCTTCAAATAGGATCGGTAATCGTAATCAACCAAGCCCGAGTATAAAGATGACTTCGCCCAATGGCGGTGAGAATTGGATTATAGATAGTACACATAATATTACTTGGAGCTCCGTTGGTTTGAGTGGTAATGCCACCGTTGAACTATCCCGTGACGGAGGAGCAATTTGGGAAACTATCGTAGATTCGGCTCCACTCACGGGAAATAAAACTTGGAAAGTGATAGGACCAGCCAGCACACATGCCAGAATACGTGTCTCGAGTGTTTCCAACAACAATGCCTCCGGTGCCAGCATCAATGATTTCACCATATCAGAGGCATAAGATAATTTTGTCCGCCGGTTACAATATAGGAGTTCCGCTTTCTATGAAACAAGGGGTATACTTACAATTTTAAGGTCCTTTTTGAGAATAACCTCAGTCTCGATATGCATAAACTGATTGATTGAAGACTAGAAAATAGGTAATTTAAATAAGGAGATTTTAAATGGAAACGCCTGAATTTGATACGTTCAAAAGGATTGAAGACCTAGAAGAGCATTTCAAGGGAACCCGTGGGGAAAAGGATGCTCTCATTCTTGGAATAGCCGGGTTGGAGACCGCCTTTATTACCGCCAGTATGCAAGCGCCCACTTATGCCAGGCAATACAAAGACCAATTATTAATGTCGCTAAAACAGGTGGGATTAAGCAATAAATGGTACGATGCTATTCAAGCAGACTTAGGTGCTATGTGTGACCACCTTGATAATACTTTGAACCAGACCAGGGACACAGAATAATCTGGCCAACACAGGCCAAATTGAGTCTGTAAGTCGTTGCTGTTAAAAGTATCTAAAGCAACTCAAAGATACCGGCCGTTCTTCTAGGCCGGAAATAGGATTTGTGAATTAATTTAAACCCGAATAAAATTTTATCGGCGTCGGATAGTATCATGAGCCTGCGGAGAAATACTGATAATCAGGTACAAGAAAGAAAGTTAGGAGGTCATGGTACACTCGCTGCGCTTGCAGTTGCCGGTATTGCGGGGCCAATCCTTTTCTGGGCACTATTATTACTCGCTCAAGCACTCCACCCGGGTTACGACGCATTTAAGGATTCAATCAGCCGTCTGACACTCGGCCCTTTCGGTTGGCTGCAAACGATTAATTTCTGTCTGCTTACTCTCTTTACAGCTGCTTTCGGAGTCACAGTTTACATTTTCATCGCTAAATCATTGACCGGCCGATTGGCCAGCCTGCTTCTAGTAATAATGGGACTCACTCAATTGCTTACCGCTGTATTCCATGTTGATGTAAACTCATTCGGCCCAAAGAGTATTGCTTATAATATCCACAATTGGGTTTTCATTGTTAGTGCTGGTTCTTTCCCCTTTGGGGCGCTACTATTAGTTCCCAACTTGTGGTCGGATAAAAGATGGCGTCGCTTGGCTTATATCACTATTATTGCCGGAGTTGCTGCGTTAACCTTGGATTTACTTTGGCTGGTGTCGCGGCCCATTGAGCCACACTTGATAGACCCCTGGTTTGGTGTCTACGAACGTATCTTATTAACCATCCCACTTGCTTGGATGGTGGGCATCTCAATAAGGCTCTTGTTCCTTGTCCGTCGACAGCTTCGTTATTGAAGACTCTCGTAGGAGGCCTGGTAAAGAGGCAATGAAGGTATCTTAAATACATACGCCGTAAACGGAGGCGTTGATAAAGTTCTTCCCGTTGACCTCCGGAGAATTCCCCATCGCCACAAAACATACTCCGAGCATTAATTAACTTTATGTAGTCACTATCACATGATAAAAAAAGCACTAAAATCAGTGATGCTTAACCACTTACGTGAAGAGAATCCGAAAGCTTTGGTTTAGACGACTACGAAAAATTCAATGTCTTCAGAAGATAGTTTCAAGGCTTTGGCTACCTTTTAGGGTAGTGTAACATATTCTGTGTGAAATTCTGAGGGGTTGAAAAAGTAGGCGCTTTCCTGTACAAGGTTTTATTGGAGAATAAAACAAAATGTAAGGAGAAGCGCCCGGTGAAAGTCGAAA
>Ga0182011_10005053_pt1 | contig 10431 bp, 17 predicted proteins | sample 711E1DmetaG_FD_120481 | JGI IMG/M metagenome (GOLD analysis project Ga0182011, IMG submission 120481) | Permafrost microbial communities from Stordalen Mire, Sweden - 711E1D metaG | ecosystem: Environmental > Terrestrial > Soil > Wetlands > Permafrost | place: Sweden: Stordalen | collected...
TAGAAGACTGTGAAAGGTCTTATGAAGTTTTGCAGATGAATTCTGAGAAAAGCAAGGTGACTTGTTATAATTTCATATAGAAATGTATGAAAGTTATAAACTAGAATGAATTCAATACTTTAAATGAAAATGATGTTAAACATACCATAAATGGACCGGCAGACTACATATTCATTGGTAAAAACAGATTCATAAAGTTTAATGGCGATGGTGTCATAGATAAAATAAGAGGCATAAAATTAAATGATAAAAATTATAAATTAATAAATAATTAAAAACAATGGAACAAGAAAAACTGGAATTAGAAGTGACCAAGGTTGAAGAACCAACCAAAGTAGAGAACAAACCAACCGATGAAGAGATCAAACAGTTTGAACAGGATGCGGTGGATGCAGTAGAAGAGTTCAGTAACAAGAAATGGCAGATTGGTGATGATACCAATGGTGAAAAGTATTTAAATTTCATACAAGAGTTCTTAGAGAAATACTCATGGTGGACAAAAACATTATGGATGGGGTTTTGTAAGTTAGAAGAAGAGTTAAATACTATTTTTTCAGATATAAAAGAAAAGAAAATTTTAAATCTAAATTTATTGTTAAGTTATCAGGCATTGGAATTCACACACTATATTTTATCAAACCCCACAGGTGTTGGGTTACAATCAGCCAAAGACATTCAGAAGAGATCTGAGGATTTTAATGAACTCTTCTTAATAGTTGACAAATCTATAAACGAAGCAAGAGAACTGTTAAAGATTGTACAACACAAACAAGATGTGTTCTCCGCCGCATGTCAAGGTTTCTACCTAGAGAAACTCACCGATAACTTGGAAAAACCAATCGAAACTGAAGATAAAACATGTGAGTGCGGTGAAAACTGCGAATGCAAAAACAAAAATTAAAATGAAAACGGAAATTGTAAAAAAATGGGGGCCAATCATCAAACTCTTAGAAAAAGATGATAGGAAATTTTCCGATAAAGAGATGGAACTCTTATGTAGTTATGCAGAACATCACACATGGCTATTAACAAATATGTATAATTCATCAGGAGAATTAAAAGAAGACTATAGTGAAAATTTCACGATGGTTCTTGCCATCAAAGTTCTATCCAAATTGGTCACATTGGATAACATACACATAACAAATGGCCCATGTTTCAATATAGATGATAAGATTTTTAGTTGTCAAACCTATCAAATATCAATCGATGACGCCAGTCAATTTATTAAAATAAAAGGACCCTTTGATATGGATGCGTTTGCTGATCTATTGGTTGCAAAAACGGTAGAATTATTAAAGTCTAACGGTGATAAACATATTTATATCCATTGTTTATTTAGCAATATTAAGATGATAACTGAGGGTCTTAAAGATCAAAGATTTGTTTGTTTACACAGGTTTACTGCGGTTTAAATTGAAATATATAAGATAAAACAATGAAGTGGTTTGAGAAAAATTACATATACGTGGTCCTGGCATTGTTCATAATGACCGGATTTAAATCTTGTCAGAGCTGTTCCAGACAGATGATGAACAAGAAGATTGAGAAGACATGTAAACATGAACAGGACTCTTTAAAGAACAGGATAGATGTGTTGGAAGATTCACTAAAGAACCTAAACTACAGATTAAATTTAGCAAAGGAACAGACTGGCGCAGCAGATAAACGTGCAGCGTCCATCCAGAGCGTTGCAGAGAAGATAAAGTCTAACTCCACCACAGTCGTGAAGATTGAGAATGGGACCAAAGATAAAGAAAAATAAATCATGATAAAAAAGATTGTTAATATATGTGTCTTCTGGGAGTGGTTGGATATTGGTTTATGTCTCAGATTATACAAACAAACGGAATATAGTGAATATTATATAGCTTTAGACATACAATTGTTATGGTTAAATCTATGGTTCCAATTTTTTAAAAAATCAAAAAAGATGAATTTTTATGAATAATAAAATAGTTAATAACAAGTTTCTTTTTTTCAGTCTCATTGCTACATTTGTTATATTATATGTGTTTATATCATTTGTATCGACGTTACATGCCGTATCATTCTTTCAGATGGCAAACCCATTCTTCATGGCGTTATTATTATCTCTTGGGTTTGAGATTGGGCAAAGTTCAGTTTTATTTTATATCCTTATGGCTAAAGAGAAACAAAAGTTGCCATGGATCATAATGATCATTCTCACAATAGTTCAGATCACGGGAAATATTTATTCTAGCTTCCGTTACATTGATATATCTGGCACGAATAATTGGTCATATTTCCAACGATCGATGTTGTTTTCTGTACAGGTTGATGGTCCTGAAATGTATAAAGTCATAATAGCCTGGATTTCGGGCGCGATTTTACCCATCGTTTGTCTTTGTTTAACCGCGTTGATAGCTCATATCATACAATCTAGGGATGATCAAAAGAAAGAACCCGAAATTGTTGAACCTGTGAGTGATAAGAAACCAACTAAAGATACGCCTGTAACTAAAGTTGAAGATGATGTCACCAGGGTCACCGATGATGAAGAAACAGATTTCTTAACAACCTTTGATGCTAATGAAGCACCGTTAACATCTGAACCAACATCTGAACCAACAATTGATCCAAATCTAGTCATTCAAAGAGACCCTGTATTGATAAAGGAAGGCAGAGAGACTCCTTCTAAGAGCGATGAGATCAAAACCAAAACGAAAAAGGTTTTAAAAGTACCCAAGACACTAAAAAAAGCCCTGGGACGTCTAAGAACAGGGAAACTAGCCGTCCTGTAAAAAAGAAGAGCACAAAGCCAAAGAGTCCCCAACGATTAAACGTAAGAGCTAAGACCAGCAAACCTGAGAAGATAAAGAACATCGATGAGATAAATAATAACAAATTATCTGTTGGTGATGAACTGCTTAACACCATAAAGAAAGAAGAGAATATAGATGAGATACTGGAACAACAACCTGTGGTGGAGAAAAAAGATGATTATATCGGGGAGATAAGGGATGGTGTGGAAGTCATAGATGTGAAGGCGATACCAAAGAAAGATAAGAAAATTGATAGGGTGGATAAGTTTGGTATACCAATAGGACCAAGAGAGGGAAAGAACTTTGACTCAATAATATAAAATTTAACAAGATTTTAACATAACCTAGAGCATTATCTAGGTTTTTTTGTTTATATTTACACCAAAATTAAAACATAAAGATCATGACAACACAAGAACAGAAGTCACTTAGTGATATACATCAATTGATAGTTGATCTAAAACAAGAGAACCAAAAGTTCAGAGAGGATGTTAACAAACAGGTGGAAATCATAGGCAAGAAAGTTGATAATAAACATATGCCAATCACGTTAGAACAGGAGGACATACTTCAGGTAGCACAGCAGGCCATCGGGAAGGCCATAGGTGATACTTTAGCTGGTTACAATAGTCCACTAACAAAGTTGGTGTTAGGTGTAGTGGATGATCACTCTGTTGAGTTAAGGACCATCATCACTGATAGCTTTTCAAAGGTTATAAGGACCGAAGATTTCAAACAGTCCATAATCAATGCGTTCTCTCACAAGGTGGCAAGAACCATCATAAGCAACAACGATGGACTGTTTGATAAGGTGTCAAACGAACTGAAACAAGACGCCATATTCAAATCAAAGATGGCACTTGCAGTTTCACAGGTTGTTGAAGAGTGTTTACTAAAAAATAAATAAAACGCATGCAAATAGTCTTAGATATAATGTCAGGTGAAGGGTTTGAACAAGACTGTGATGTCATAATCAATGCTGACATGACTTCTTGGAAAGATGATGTGGCCAAAGCATATGAAGAGTTGGATAAAAGAGCTCAAAGATTAGCATATAAATGGTATGTAGATGATCAATATGATAACACCACACATGTATATGTTAAAAGTGTTGATGGTTTAAATGATTTGTTGGGCGGAGAATTATTTCTTGAGATACAAAATTTTGTTGATTCATTATAAATGTTGTCTTTCCATAAAAATATCGTTGATCCGTTAACTTCTTTGGAAATAGGTAAGAGGTTCACAAGCTTTGGATTCACGCCCAAGATGTTGGGTAAATCATCCAACGATGGAAAACATATGATGTACATAAGTGAAAAATTTGGCGAACAGATAATGTATAACTCAAATGGTAAAAATCACGGGTTAACCCGTGATTTTGTTTCTAAATTTAAACATAGAGGTTCATACGTAAATTATGTATGTCAATTTAGATTCATAAGAATTAACATCGCCGGGATCATCATGTTTTACACCATTGGGATGTGTGGAGATTATGGTTTTCATAGCACATTGTATAGCAAAAAATTTACATTGAGTCCATATGTCGTGAAACAGTGTTTGGACCAGTTGTATGATCATTTAGAAAAAGAATTTAATAGATTGAATGCATCATGACATCGTTTATGAAACACAGCGAACCCTTGATCTCTTTGGGTGTAGGGCAAAAGAAAATCATCTATGACTGGTTGGATGAGATGGGTGTCATAAATTACACTATCAATGATGATCTAACCATAGATTGTACAACCACGGTCAATTTACATCTAAAGAACTTAGATGAGATACCCGATTACATAAACTTTAATAGAGTCAATGGGTCATTTTCGTGTGCACATAATAATTTAATATCTTTAAGAGGTTGTCCAAAATATGTTAACGGTAATTTTTATTGTTGCAGTAATACCAAATATTTTACAAAGGATGATGTTAAAGAAATATGCCAGGTAGGTTCAACAATTAATACGTCGAGTGTTTATTTATAACAATACCCTGACATTGATCCACCATAGACCCTGATGAGTTCCTTCATCTTCTCCGTTGGAACGTAATCAACCAACTTCCACATTCCCATCGCAGAACCAGTCTGATCGTGTCTAAACACTTTTCTATCATATAACTTGTTGTGAGGTTTATCACTTGCTGTGAACACTATCTTGTGATTACCATTTCCATCTTCCCACACCTCAGCGGTTCCATCATATGTCTCATAGACATTGAAATATTTACACATACCAGTTCCAAAGTTCACTTTTCCAATTGGTAGGATGGCTGAAGGACGGTAAATATCCTCACCACCTATCTCAGGTGGGTTTGCGTATCTTCCTATACCTAAAGATTGTAGAGCGTTATCAGATTTATTGAAGAAAGTTCCGCTTGGTTTATCCTTGCTCTCTTTCCTGACTCTTTCAGATGGTAAGAAGAAACTTGGTTCAAATTTTCTTTCGATCTTCTTTCCCTTTTCGGGTGCTTCTTTGACAGGAGCCAATGTTCCAGCTGATGCGGTTGATCTAACATATGACCCACCGAGTTCTTTGGCCCTTTCATCAAATATTGTAGATATGTCATTGTTTGAGCCAAACACTTCTTCTGCAGCCTCAGCTCTTGCTTTGGCCTTGCCGGCGTCTTTTATGAGACCCGCTTGGGTGTTCGCTAGCTTGATCTCTTTATCGTGATCACCACCAGCTTTGGTTTTTATGTCTTGCATCCTCGTAGTATCTTTTTGACCGTAACCCTCATTTACATATCTTGCTCTCATATCATTCGTATTTTATTTTATATATTTCGATATTTCTTAAGAATATATAAATAAAATCATAAGTTCTGATGAGCGATCTTTTTAACAATTCAAAAAATAATTATGTAATGGGAGCAACACCCCCATGTGAAAACTTGAGTGATGAATTTATCTTTGAGTTCTTGCCAAAGGAATACGTTGGCATAGTCAATGGAGCTAACGTTCCTCTATCCATGTTCCTTGGAGACATCCAACAAGTTGTCACTGATTACACCAAGGAGAAGAAGCTTCTGCAGTCTGGTGAGATCACATACATCCCAGGATTGACAAAGGGTCTCATACAGAGAACACAGGTCTTTGATATCCCGTACTACTTCTCCACCATTGATAAATACTTCTTGATGGTTGACCTATCGATCAATCACTATAGGAACTTCAGGTTCACTTCATTGGACGTTGACACCAGTTCAAACTACACCCTAAACCTGGATATAGATGATGCCATCAACATCGATTTTGCAAACAACGGTGTTGGTCTAACTTCTTATTATGACTCCAGCACCATGTCTTTCCAGGGAAACTCTGCAGGTTGGGACTTTGATGTCTCCAATGTCACCGTGACACTCATAGACGCTTCGCTGGACAGCAGTTCTCCTATCCCTAGCATCATCGATGCTTCTGGTAATAGGACAAATCAAACCTACGTTTTGGTTGAAGACCCGAGCGTTGGGTGTGAAGCAGCAAAGTATCTGAATGGTGCCATGTTGGGTTTTGTTCTCAAGATCGAATATCCGGTGAGCACAACCGTTCTTTGCACAGATGAGTGGATATATTACAACCACGTTCCAAACACAAAGACATACTATGAGAGTGTAGCAGTTGACACCTCAACATACTATCAGAAGTTCACAAAGACTGTGGATGTCGGAAAAAATGGAATGGGTGACTCGAGTGTTATGAGCGCCGGCGATTATCTTGATCTGATAACTAACAACAATGAATGGAACAAAGTGGGGCAGTTCTATTCTTTAGTGAACACCGTGGACCTATTGAATGGTGATGAGAACAACCTAGTGAATGGTTTTTATCTATATAACCCGCATGATTTTGATGTGATGGTTGAATACATTTTGATAAATTAATTATTAGGATGAAACTGGTTAGAGAGAGCCTCAATGAGATGAATTTCCAGAAAAAGCAGGATGACTCACTAGGTACATTGGGAATAGGAAAGAAAGCACTTATTAAGAAATGGTTGGATGAGATGGGTGTTGGCAACTATACGATCAATGATAATCTAACCCTAGATGTCAAGGGTAACGTTTATCTAAACAATAGAGATCTGACTAAGTTTCCAGAATTCATCAGGTTCAACAAAGTCGGTGGCGGTTTCTGGTGTTATAACAACAACCTGGTCAAATTTACGATAAAAGATGTTAGAAGACTATGTGATGTGAAAGGTAATGTCTATGTATAAAAATAATAAAAATAGATTGAAAAAATTAGTAAAAGAGAGTTCGATGGTCGGTGCAGGGTTTGCGACCAATGGTCAGGGTGGTTCAAGCGATAACTCCATGTATACCTATAGTATAAAACCACTCACCCATGTCTTGGAACCAAAGATCTCCACCTCAACAGGTGAAGAGGAGATACATATAGGTCTGACGATAAGTGGCAAAAAGTTAGGTGACCCAAAGAACACATACATCGGTAAACTCATAGACATCATCAGAAAGAATGATGATATAAAATGTTATGTCATATTGGATGAAAAGGATAAGACCAAGGTGAAATTGAACCCAACCACAGTCTCCATAATCAGGAATGATGATATTAGAAACTTTGGTGATGATATATGGGACTTTAGTTTGAATGGGAAGGGAAACTTACATTCAGCCAGAAAGAATGAGAGTAGGATAGTTGCAGAGAGTCTCGATGAACTAAATGAAGAACAGATTGGTTTCATACAACAGGGTGTGAAGCTTCACATGAACCCAGAAGACTTAAAAGATATAGAACCGTGGTCAAGGGCCATAAGTGATGAAGATGGAAACCTCTATGTGGTTGATACACCGACCAGCGTGCACACTGCTATGATAGATTTCTTACACAAGAAGGGAATGTTAGCAACGAACGCAAGGTGGGATAGAAATAAATCACAGTATATGAACATGATCGCATGGCAGAGATTGGAAGACACAGACAATTTCTATCTCAGTGAGAGTTACACAAGAGAATCACTAGAAGACTCAAGAAACTGGGAAGAGATGAACGATCTAAAAGAACTGGTGAAGGTTGAGAACTCACAGTACAACTTTCACTTAATGAGGATAAAGGATAATGAATTTTAAATTTAAAATAAACACTACCTAAATTTTAACATGATTTTAACATCATTTTTGTAAATCTTATCATTTTATTTGTTATATTTACTCTCATAAGTTTTAAGTTTTAAATCATGTCATCCACAAGGATGACCAACTCCATCTACCCGTGAGGTTCGATGGAGTTTTTTTATCCTTTTATTTCTTCGTGTCAGAAACATTTATTATATTTGTACCATGATTTAAAATAAAACAACATGAAGAACAATATGAAAGTAAAAGAAACAGGATCACTGGTTAACTTATTGATGGATAATAACATAGGTGTTCCAGAAGTGGGCAAGGGAGCAACCATTCTCAGTTGGTCAGATAGACATGCATATGAAGTGATGTCTGCCAGTGAAGATAAGACAAGGGTACTCATACAACGATATCTTCCAGAAAGAGTTGACAAGAATGGCATGAGTGATATGCAAGAATATGAGTATGAAAAGCTCAATGGTTATGATGAAGAGATAATCTGGAGAAATGGTGCTTGGAGAAGGATCAGAGAAGAGATTGTCTACACTGATGAAACACTCAAAAAGTATCCAACCTTTGAAGATAGGAAACAATTTTTTGATAAAGATGGATATTTAAAACCATTAGAGGGTATCACGAGGATCAAGAAGTCATATCCAAAGGTTAACATCATATGGGGTATGAAAGAAGAGTACTTCGATTATTCGTTTTAAATAAATCAAAAATATAAGTCTATGGATTTTCCGAGCCAAAGGTTACAAAAATATTTTCCATTCAAGATCTATCAAAAATATCATCTCCCCTTTAAACTTGATTCTAGAAAAGCCTGGAAGATGTTATGTGATAATCGCGAAAACGATGATGCCATGATTGAGATGTTGGTAGATTTCATGTGGGCAGATAAGGACATAGAAAATATGGTAAACTATATAGATCCCAAAACAATTGGAGATGTGTGGGACATATTATTGGGTGTGATATCTCGTTATTGTGTGGAAGACATAATATCTTATGTAAAGGATGATATGAATTATAGCAGCACCCCACAAGACTATAAAGATAAATTTGATTTCATACAACATGAAATTAAAGATAAAAAGTACAAGGGTGGTTGGGTACCTTCATATGAAACCTTAAACAAAATGTATAGTTACATGAAGGATGATAAGTTTAAACGTATTCGTTCTTTATTTTCTAGTTCTAAAGATATTGAAGGTGAGTGAATGCTTGGATAGGTGCAATGAAGATGGGTATCATTTCTATAGATACCCGTTCTTTATCTTCCATTCTATCAACTCATTTTCCACCCAATCTATCTGTACCCCGCATAACCTTTCATCTAACTTCTGAATTGTTACTTCATTATTTGGCACATTGAATAAAAGTGTTGCGGTGTCTCCCTCTTTCCAGTTTTCCCATACTCTCACAGCTTTCTCTATCAGTTCTTCTGAAAAATGGTTCTTTGCAGACCAGTTTATGAGTTTCTTCCTTATGTCCTTGCGACACCAGCTCAAGTGATGCATCCTTATCTCTTCAGGCTCAAATATGTATGTCGCCAAATTCCATGGGTTATCCACCCTTCTTGTTGGATCACTTGGACCCGGAGCCGCGCCCTCATACTTGAACTTGAAGTATGTTGAGCATATGAATGGGACAAATGGCACAAATGGGTACTTCAAATAATATTCAAAATTTTTGAAATAGTTCACATAGGTACAGTATGTCACAAGATATTTCTTTTTATCTATGACATCTTTAGCATATGCAAATTGTTCAGGATCATAAAACTCATCGCTATCCATGTTTAGAACATGGGAGTAACCCTTCTGTTTCATCAGTTCTATCCCCATGTTTCTCTTCTCACACTCTTGTTCTCTTGCATAACAAGCAAAGTTTGGTTTGAACTCGATGAGCTCATCCACAAGACCAATCTTCTTTAACCTATGGAGTTCATCCATGTCCTCTTGATCTATAGAATTATGCCAGTATGATTTGTTCTGGTATATGCAGTATATACCATCCACATGGTCCCTGATCTGTAGGATGAGTGGTTCAAGTAATTCGTACGCATCGAAAAAATTTATGGTGGCTGCCAAACGTTTTATTCCCATATTTTTTATTTTATCTTTTTTATTACCAATGTGTTTTTGACTATCTTTTTTAGTGTTTGTCGTGATCTTTTATTTATCAATATAATATCCTTGTTGACTTTATAACACAGATATATCATCAGGGTGATGATCACCAACATCCCAAGCATAATAGGGTAGTTGAGTATTTCTTGGTTGATTATATCTATGATATTATAGACCAACATTTAGATTTGCTTTTATGGATGGCCAACTCTCATAACCAATTATCTCAAAATCTTCAAACTTGATGATGACTTCTTGGAGGATTTCAAGATATTGTTTCATAAATAACTTTTATAGTTTAAATATTGAAAAGAAGAAAAAGTTTTATAAATTAAATGACACTAATTAGGGTCTTATGCTTAACACCCCAGAGTTGTTTGTCGCAAACTCAAACTTGAACTGGCTGCTCCTTAGTGCTGCAGCGA
>Ga0182011_10005054_pt1 | contig 10428 bp, 10 predicted proteins | sample 711E1DmetaG_FD_120481 | JGI IMG/M metagenome (GOLD analysis project Ga0182011, IMG submission 120481) | Permafrost microbial communities from Stordalen Mire, Sweden - 711E1D metaG | ecosystem: Environmental > Terrestrial > Soil > Wetlands > Permafrost | place: Sweden: Stordalen | collected...
CGTCGCCCTCGTGGGCGCCCCCGTCACGCTGATCGGCGTCGGAGCCATCTTCGGCGCCGCCGCGCTGGTCCTGGTCGGCGCCCCCGACCCACGCACGGTCACGACCTCGAGCGGGAGCCTGCTCCGCGACGCTTGGGAGGGCATGCGCTACACCTGGCGCAACCCGACGCTGCGCGGCCTCGGCTTCTCGATCTCCCTCCTGAACCTGAGCGGAGGCATGACGACGATCGTGGTGCCCCTGCTCGTGCTCAATCACCTGCACCTCGGCGAGGCCGCCGTCGGCTGGGTCTTCGCCATCAGCGGCGCCACCGGGATCTTCACGGCATTCCTGACGGGCCGGCTCGACACCCGCGGCCGCGAGTGGTCGATGATCGTGTGGCCGATAGCCGGCATGGCCGTTGCGGTCGCCCTGCTGCTCGCCACCGACAGCCTGCTCTTCGTGGCGTTGTCGATGGCGCTCATGGGGATCCTGAACGGGCCGCTCGACATCGGGATGTTCACGATGCGCCAGCGGCGCACCGACCCCGCGCTCCTCGGCCGCGCCTACGCGGTCTCGATGTCGTTCAACTTCGCGGGCTTCCCGGTCGGCTCCGCGATCGCAGGGGTGCTCGCTCCCGCCTCAGTGGACGGCGCGATCATCTTCGGGGTCGCCGCATGCCTGGTCTCAGCGGTCATGGCCGCGGTCCTGATCCCGCGCGCCGCGCCTTCCGTGGAGGCCGCGCGAACCGCGGACCCGACCCCGTAGCGACGCGACACGCCGGCCTGCGGGGCGATCCCGTGACCGGTCTTCCTCGGAACCGCACTCGCGTGATCGCGGCTGGGGTACGCTGCGACCACTGGCACACCGGACGTGGGTGCCGGGCGGGGAGAGCGGAAGGCGCATGGGCACGGTGTTGCGGCCCGCGGAGGTCGCGCGCGAGCTCCGGATCTCCCGGGTCACGGTGTACGAGCTGATCCGTCGGGGTGAGCTGCCCGCGACGCGCGTCGGCCACCAGTTCCGGATCGAGGCGAGTGCCCTCGCGACCTACCGGGCCGAACATCACGAGGGCGCGCGACCGGCGCCATCGACGCGGCAGGGGACGCTCGTGATCCGCGCCGAGGACCACCTCGTGACGCTCTCGGTCCCCGACGACCTGGAGTCACTCCCGGTGGTCGAGCTGGCGGCGGCGTTCTCGCGACGAGCGGGTGTGCAGCGGGCCCGCTATCGCGGCGTGCTGCTCCACGCCCTCCTGACGGCGCATGGGTTCCTGCCGGCGAGCCTCGACCTGGCGCTGACGCCGCCGCCGAGTCCCGAGCACGCAGCGGTCCTCCGGTCGGTCGTCGCGGCGCGCGGTCGCGATGACCATGTCGTCGCGTTCTCGGTCGCCGAGCTGCTGCCCGAGTACGGGGCCACCCTGGCGCTGATCGCGTGGGAGCGCGACGGCGAGGCGCTCCGGACAACCGGCCCTGTCCAGCTGGTCGTTCCGTCCGACCGGCTCCCGACGCGGGGTGTGCGCCAGCTGGAGGCGATCGACCTGCGCCGGCTCGCGTAGGTCCCCCGCTCGCGCGCTGAACCTGCGGCCCGCGACGCGTCTAGCCGGACGTCGGGGCCGGACCCCGCGCGGCGATCGCGTCCAACTCGGCGAGGAGGACCGCCTTCGCGTCGGCGGGCAGGAACGACGCCTCGATGGAGTTGCGCGCGAGCAGGGCAAGGTCGGCGTCGCCGAGGCCGAGCCCGGCGGCCAGGGCGAGGTAGTTGTCGAGGACGTATCCCCCGAAGTACGCAGGGTCGTCCGAGTTCACGGTGACCAGCACGCCGAGATCGAGGAGTCGCTTGAGGTTGTGACCGTCGATCCGGTCGAACACCTTGAGCTTGACGTTCGAGAGCGGGCACATCGTCAACGGGATCCGCTCGCGAGCGAGGCGCTCCACGACCTCGGGGTCGTCCGCCGACCTGACGCCGTGATCGATCCGCTCGGCCCCGAGGGCATCGAGCGCGCCCGTGACGTATGCCGCCGGTCCCTCCTCGCCCGCGTGGGCGACGACGTGGAGGCCGGCCTCCCGCGCCGCGCGGAACACGTCGACGAACAGCTCCGGGGGATTTCCGACCTCCGAGGAGTCGAGGCCCACACCGAGCAGGCGGTCCCGGAACGGCACGGACGCCTCCCACGTGGCGAGCGCCTCGCGCGCGGGCAGGTGACGGAGGAAGCACATGATGAGCCCCACCGACATGCCCCAGCGATCCTCGGCTTCCGCGATCGCCCGCGCGAAGCCGGCCATGAACACGGGGAAGCCGATCCCTCGAGCCGTATGCGTCTGGGGATCGAAGAAGACCTCCGCTCGGCGCACGCCGTCCGCGTGGGCCCGCTCGAGGTAGGCGGCCATGAGGTCGTGGAAGTCTTCCTCGGTGACGAGGACCGCGGCGCCCTGGTAGTAGATGTCGAGGAAGGCCTGCAGGTCGCGGAACTCGTAGGCCGCCCTGACTGCGTCGACCGACGTGTACCGGAGCTGGATGCCGTTGCGCAGCGCCAGCTCGAACATCATCTCGGGCTCGAGCGTCCCCTCGATGTGGACGTGCAGCTCTGCCTTCGGTAACAGCCGGACGTAGGTGGCGCGATCCATTCCGCCATTCAAGCAGATGTCACGGCCGTCGGCGCGCCCAAGATGAAGGCCAGGCACGGGTCAGTCCGTCGGCGCGCCCGGGCCGTCGCGACAGCGCATCCCGGCCTCCTGCCGTATAGTTGCATTCGCAACGAATATGCGAGGCCCATCCGTGATCCACGAACCCGTCGAACCGACTGCCATCGCCCCTTTCACCGCCCGGGCTCCGGACGAACGCATCGCCGGCGTCGCGGCCGCGCTCGAGCGCCACAACATCGAGGCGATCGTGGTCGACACCGGGACCGAGGCGCGGGCCCGGGTCCTCGCGATGATCCCGGACGGCACCGAGGTCCACTGGGGCAAGTCGAAGACGCTCACGGAGATCGAGCTCACGCCCGAGCTGCTCACCTCGGGCCGGTACGATCCCCTCCGACCGCGCTACATGGCGATGGACCGGGCCACCCAGGGGCGCGAGATCCGCAAGCTCAGCGCCGCGCCCGACGTGATGCTCGGCAGCGTGCAGGCGGTCACCGACGATGGGGCGCTCATCGCCGTCTCGTACGCGGGCAGCCAGATCGGGCCGTACGCTACCGGGGCCGGTCGCGTGATCCTCGTCGTCGGCAGCCAGAAGATCGTGCGCGACCTCGACGAGGGGCTGCGCCGTGCCCGGGAGCACGTCCAGCCCTGGGAAGATGCCGACCTCCGCGCCACGCTCGGGGTTCCCACCAGGCTCGCCAAGATGCTCGTGATCTTCGAGGAGCCGCGTCCGGGCCGGACCACGGTCGTCCTCGTGCGGGAGCCGGTCGGGATCTGACCGGGCCACGGTCGGGCCGGGGGCTCCGTGCGCCTCGGTTGACCGTCCGCTTCGGTTGACTGCTCAGGGCACCTCCGGCTCGGCGGCCGGCACGGGCTCCCGGGCGATCTCGCCGGCGCCGAAGAGGCGGAGCCGGCGCGCGCACCAGAGCCCGATGGCGACCGGGATCCAGACGTTGAGGATGCGGTAGGCCACCGTCACCAAGATCGCCGTCGTGGCCGTCATCCCGAGATGGACGAACACGAGGGCCATCGCACCCTCGACCGCTCCGATCCCGTCCGGCACGATCGCGATGATGAAGAACACGATGCTCATCCCGAACCCGGCGGCCAGGGGAGCGGCGTCGAGGCGCTGGCCGAACGCCAGGAAGATCGCGCCCAGGCCGGCGATGTTCGCGAGGTGGAGAAGCAGCCCGTAGCCGGAGGCGACCGCGATGTCGCGCGGGTGGCCGGGGATCTCGGTGACCGCTGCGGCCAGCTGCTCGGTCGTCCGCCGCGCCCACTGGCCCGGGAGCAGGTCGGGGCGCCCGAGGAGGTGCATCGACCGGTTGATCACCGCGCGACAGCCTGCCAGCAGCGCCTCGAGCCATCCCGGCCTGCGGGCCGCGAGGACCAGGCAGCCCAGCGTCCCCGCGATGAACGCGACGAACAGGCCCGTCCCGACGAGCGCGAACTCGACGAGCCGATCCCGCAGGACGAGGGCGGCCGTGCCCGCGACGACGAACGGCAGCGCCGTGAGCAGGTCCACCACGAGCACCACGACCACCCCGACCGCGGTCCGCGGGCCGGACTCGCCGCGCGCGGCGGCATCGTCGATGAAGACCGCGGCGGCGGGTGCCGCCGTGAACGGGACGGCGGTCTTGGCGAAGATCGAGGCGAACAGGACCGGGACCAGGTCCAGGGCCCGGCTCGACACGCCGACCGCTCTGAATCCTGACGAGTAGAGCCCGCCGTACAGGAGGAAGAAGGCCGCCTGGAGGACGAGCGCGACTCCCGCCCAGCGCCAGTCCGCCGTCGAGAGGTCCGCGCCGAGCGCCTGCTCGGACGTGAACTGGCTCGCCACGACGACGAGCAGGGCGATCGCGAGCAGGACGAAGAGCCCCCGTCGCCACGTGAACCGGGGTCGAGTCACCGGGCCACGCTTCGCGCCGGCGACGACCGCCGGCCCGGGGAGGGTCGCGGGCACCGGCCGTGCCCCTCCGCGTGGCGGTGCCGGGGGTCGGGTCGAAAGGAACCGCGTGGTCGTGACATGCCTCGCGGATCATCCCCCAAAACGGCCGGCGGCTCGCGCGCGGTCGGGGTCGCGGTTGCCGGCTTCGAACGACGTGCCACACTGGGTGCGCGATGGATGCCGTTCCGCCGCTGGATGCCGTTCCGCCGCTCGATGTCGCTCCCGACGAGCTGGAGGCCGAGCCGCGGGAGAGTGCGGGCTGGCTCGCGTCGCTGGTCGCCTACTGGTTCGGGCTCAACTTCCTGTGGGCCGGCTTCACGACGGTGATCCTGCCGCGAATGATCGAGCTCGCGGTCAGCCCCGCGATCAAGGGAACCGCGCTGGCGGTCGTGACCGGCCTGCAGGCCGTCATCGGCATCGTGGTCCAGCCGGTCTCGGGCGCGGCAAGCGACCGCATCGTGTCTCCCTGGGGCAGGCGCCGGCCTCTCATGGTCGCCGGCGTGGTCATCCAGGTCGCGCTGCTCGGCGTGCTCGTGTTCGCCCACAGCTACCTCGCCGTCCTCGTCGTCGTGCTGCTGATCGAGACGGCGTCGAACACGGCCCAGGGACCCTACCAGGGCCTGCTGCCGGACCTCATCCCGGCCGGGAGGCGCGGCTTCGCGTCCGGCCTCATGGGCGCCTCGCAGCTCGGCGGCTCCGTGATCGGCGTCGCGCTTGCCGGCGTGGCCGTGGCGCTGGGCGACCTGCCGCTGGCGATCGTGATCGTGGCGGCCGCCGTTGGGCTCGGCATGCTCGCGACGGTCGTCGGCGTGAGCGAGTCGCAGGGCGTCGCCACGACGCCCGAGTCTCCCCGCCCGGGGCTGCGCGAGATGATGCGCTGGATCGGACGCCTCCCCGACTGGGCGCGGGCGTTGCAGGCGGTCGTCCTCGAAGTCTGGGGCCGCGAAGTCCTCGAGCATCGCGACTACGTCTGGCTGCTGGTCTCGCGGCTCGCAATCCTCATGGCGACCGGGACGCTCCAGCCCTTCGTCCTGTACCTGCTCGAGGATTCGCTGGGCATGAGCCCGACGCAGGCTGCGATCGCCGTGGCGCCTCTGGCCGGCCTCGTCGCCTTCGTGGCCCTGGCCGCGGCGGTACCGGGCGGGGCGATGACGGCCCGCTGGGGACGGGTGAACACGATCGCCCTGAGCGCCGTCTTCGGGGGCGTCGGCTCGATCCTGTTCGCCGTCGCCCCGAGCTACCTGTCGCTCTTCCCGATCGCGATCCCGTTCGGGATGGCGCTCGGCATCTTCCTCTCGGCCGACTGGGCGCTCATGGCGGACATCATCCCGCCCGAGCACGCGGGCCGGTACATGGGCCTCTCGAACACCGTCACGGCCGGCTCCGCGCTGCTGGCCGTGGCCTTGGGCGGACCGCTGGCCGACCTGATCAACAGCTGGCGGTTCGGGCTCGGCTATCGGGCCATCTTCGTGCTCGCCGCGGTCGAGTTCGTGATCGGCGCCGCGTGCATCCGCCGTGTGCACGAGCCGGACCGGGGAGTCGGATGAACGGAACCGCCGGAGCCCCCGGTCCACCTCGTGCTTCGCCTGGCGACGCGCGGGAGGCCGGGCGCTCGGTTGCTCCACCATGGCTCGACCCGATCCTCTCGCTGGCGGAGGTCGTGGACAGGCGGCGGCGCCACATCCGGGCGATCCGCCGGGACGGCGTGCTGGGACTGGAGACCGGGCGACACCACGGACCGTCGCTCCGCCTGTCCGACGGCTCGATCGTCGGGCACAGCGCGCTGGTCGGTTACCTCCATCTGCGCAACGACCGGGTGGAGGTGCTGGCCGCGCATGGCTGGCAGAGTTCGGGTTACCGGGAGGCGCGTCAAGACCTCGCGGCCCTGGTCCGATGGTGGGAGCGGCAGCCCGTGCCGGAGCGCCCCATCGCGTTCACGGCGACGACGGTCCTCGCGCCGTTCGCCCGTCGCGACGGCTGGGAGCTCCGCCCGCGGCCACTCACCCCGCGAGCGCGGCTGGACGACTGGTGGATGAGCTGGCTGCTGGTCCACTTCAATCTCGCAGGCCGCGGGCGGCTGGTCCGGGCGCACCACCGGTTGCGATCTTCAGAAGTCTGGCTCAGCGGCCCGGCACTCGCCGCCCGGTACGACGGCGGACCGCCCTCTTCGACGTAGAGACGATCAAGCCCGCATCGGACTCCTGCCCCTCCGAGGCGACCCTTCGTCCCGAGCGAGCGGCATGGACGGCCCGCCCAGGACGGTCCGCTCGGCCGTGGTCGGGTGTCGGTGCGGGCGACACACTTCGGGCAGGAGGAGATGACCGATGGATCTCGACGACGCGATTGCCGGTCGGCGCTCGACGCGCGAGTACACGACCGAGCCCGTGGATGAGCGGACCATCCGGCGCCTGATCGACGCGGCGGTCCATGCCCCGAGCGCGACGAACGGGCAGCCGTGGACGTTCACGGTGGTGCGCGACCGGAAGCTGCTCGACCGGATCTCGACGGCGGCGAAGGCGCACATGCTTACGACGCTGGACGCAAGCCCCCCGAAGTCGGACCGGCGCCAGGCGTCGCTCAGCGACCCGGACTTCCACATCTTCTACCACGCCCCGGCCCTGATCCTGATCTCGGGGGTCGGGCAGCGACCCTGGGTCGTCGAGGACTGCGCCGTCGCGGCCGAGAACCTGATGCTCGCGGCGCACGGGGCCGGGCTCGGCAGCTGCTGGATCGGCTACGCGCAGGGTTACCTGAACACCCCGGAGGGCAAGGAAGCCCTGGGCCTCCCCGGGACGTGCGCGCCGGTCGCGCCGCTCATCGTCGGCCACCCGTCGGCCGTGCCCGCGCCCGTCGCCCGCCGGGAGCCCGAGATCCGCTGGATCGGCTGAGCGCCCCAGCGTCGCGGCGCCGGCTCAGCAGGGGCGCGTGACTACGCGCCGACTTCGACCTCGACCTCGACCTCGGGGTATCGCTCGACGCGCGGCCCGGCGGAGGGCGCGGAGCATGACGCGCAGCGCCAGCCCTGCTGCTCCGGAACCCAGACCAGGAACGCGGCTGCTCGCCTGCACTTGGGGCACCGGACGTCGGGCGCCGACGGGATCCCGACCGAGGACTCCGCTCGCCTGCGTGTGGTTGTCGTGCTCATCGGTGAAACACCGTCCATAGCGTGGGACCGTTCGCCGGCCGGAGTTGCAGGCTCGGGCGGCCGAATGTCACGTGTTCGTGATTCTCTGGCCCGCCAGGCCACGCGAGCAGGGCCGATTGGCCCGCGCGGTGGACCAGCGGCCTCGCGAGCCCGACCGACCCCGGAGGTCTGCCCGCACGGCGGGGAGCGCGGTCGCCGGGAATCGGGGGCCGTTCGGCCCGGTGGCGCCGGGACTCCGTTCGAGGGATGTTCGGGCCGGTCGGCCTCGGCGGCCGGAGACCGCGGCGCGTCGACAGCCGCATCAAGCGGTGCACCCGGGCAACGGACCCATGGGAATTTCGCCGGGGGTGTGCTCGTACTTCCTTCCCACCCTCCCGTGGTGCCGCCGATCGCCCCCGAGTCGGCCGCACGGGAACCGGGAGAAAGCACAGGTGTCCGTTGGTCCAGATCCTTACCGAATGGGTCACCCGGCACGATCAGGGACAGGGCCTCGCCGAATACGCACTCATCCTCGCCCTCATCGCGATCGTCGCCATCGTCGCCCTGCTCTTCCTGGGCGGTCAGGTCAGCACCGTTCTGAGCGACATCGGCAACTCGATCTAGCGCCGGACGCATCCGCGCCGCCTGAGGAGCAAGCTCGGCGAGCCCGCGCCCTCTCGTTCGCCTGGGTATCAGTTCGTGATCAGCGGAGCAGCCCGAACAGCAGGTTCGAGGCGGCCCCGACGAGGCCGATCCCGAGCAGGAGCGCCGCGGACGGGAGCGTGTATGCGGGGAAGCGTCGCGCGACGCGCAACAGCGCGAGCAGCATGATCGCGACCGCGGCCGCCTTGAGCGCGGTCGGCCCCAGCGGGCCAGCCGTCAGGTAGAGCGTGCGCGCGAGCGGGTTGCTCTCGGCCCCGATGCCGACGCGGGCGACGGCGGGCAGGAACGTCACGAGGTCCAGGAGTTGGGCGACGGCCACCGCGGCGAAGATCGCGGGGTACCGGTTCGGCAGGACTCGAAGCACCGTTCGCTCCCAGGCATCGGACGTGGATTCGTCGGCCTCGAGCATCGATGCGAGGGAGCCCCGCGGTCCATAGGACCTCAGTCATCCACGGGCCATCCCGAGTACCGGTATGAGGCCCTGCCGGGAGGTGCGCCCCTGGCCACCCCGTCGGGCTGGCCGCGCGTCGCACGTCCGTGGGCGCGGCTACGCTTCGCATCGTGGAGATCCCCGAACTCGAGATCTCGGATCCGCGCTTCGAGATCGACGGCATCCGCGCGCTGACAGTGGCCAGCGACGCGCTCGGCGGCCGGGGCGACATCTCCCTGCACGTGCCGGACGACGTCGGTCCCGGGGTACCCCTGGTGCTCCTCCTGCATGGCGCCTACAGCAGCCACTGGGCATGGTTCGGGAAGGGCGGAGCGCACCGGACGGCGCGCCGGCTCGTGGCGGCCGGGAGGACCCGCCCGATGGTCCTCGCCTGTCCCTCCGACGGGCTCTGGCGAGCGAGCTCGGGTTACCTGGACCATTCGGGGGGCGGCTTCGAGACATGGATCGTGCGCGACGTCGTGGCATCGGTCCGCGGCCTCCTCGGCCTCGACCCCGAGACGTCGCCGCTGTTCATCGCCGGCCTCTCGATGGGCGGCTACGGGGCGTTGCGCCTCGGCGCGAAGCACGCCGGCTTGTTCGCGGGCGTCTCCGCCCATTCCAGCGTCACCCGCGCCGAGGACGCGGCGGCGTTTCTCGAGGAGGCTGCGGACCCGGCCGTGCTCCCGCGAGAGGAGCTTGACGTGCTTGCCTGGATGGAGCGAAGGCGCGCCGGCCTCCCGCCGATCCGCTTCGACTGCGGGACCGGGGACAACCTGCTCGCCGCGAACCGCTGGCTCCACGGGGCGCTCGATGCCGCAGGCATCGAGCACACCTACGCGGAGTTCGAGGGCGGGCACACCTGGGCGTACTGGGCGGCCCATCTCGAGGATTCGCTCCTCTTCTTCGAGTCGGTGCTCCGAGGCGGCCGACCGGCGCGGAGCTGAGGCCCAGGGCGCTGAGCGGTCACTCCTGGAGCGAGCGATCTCCGACGGAGAGATCCTGGTCACGGACGCCGAGATCGTCTCGGAGATCCTCCATCGCTACGTCGCGATCGATCGATACGACGCGATCGCCGCGGCCACGCCGCGGCTTCCGGCTGCCGCTCCGTTCGGCGACGCCGTGTGCGCGAGATGCACGATCGCGACGGCCATCGGGAGCGTCGATGGGCCTGGAAGTCGAGGCTGTTCGTTGGATGCCCAGGCTCGACGGAATCGCCGGCCGAGCCTGTCTCCGCACGCCTGCCAACGGCGCCCGGGACCACCACGAGCCGATCTGCCAGCTCGGAAACCCTCTGGGCGGGCCAGATCGAACGTCCAGCGCACACCGAAACCGCGTTCGTGCGCCAGACGTACGGATCTGACGGGCACCCCGGCGGCTGACCGCACGCCGGGGTAGCATCGCCACGGACCGTCGCGGCCGTCCGGCCGGACCGGTGGTCCGCGCACCGGGAGGCACGGGATGGGCGACCTGGCGGAGATCGGCGTCTTCGGCGGCTCCGGCTTCTACTCGCTCCTGGAGGACGTCCGCGAGATCAAGGTCGACACCCCCTATGGCGCGCCGTCGGACAGCTTCTTCCTCGCCGACGTCGGCGGCCGCTCGGTGGCGTTCCTGCCGCGCCACGGCAGGCGGCACACGATCCCGCCGCAC
>Ga0182011_10005055_pt1 | contig 10427 bp, 8 predicted proteins | sample 711E1DmetaG_FD_120481 | JGI IMG/M metagenome (GOLD analysis project Ga0182011, IMG submission 120481) | Permafrost microbial communities from Stordalen Mire, Sweden - 711E1D metaG | ecosystem: Environmental > Terrestrial > Soil > Wetlands > Permafrost | place: Sweden: Stordalen | collected...
CAATATAAAATGAAATGGACACGCACACACAAAAATTCAAAATACGTTTAGGGCTATTTATTGCCGGGGGATTGGCACTCTTTGTATTTGCCATATTTATAATCGGAAAACAAAAAAATTTATTTAATCCTGTTTTTAAACTTACCACTACTTTTTATAATGTCAGCGGATTGCAGGTTGGAAATAATATCCGCTTCTCAGGCATTACTGTAGGCACAGTTGACAGGATCCGCATCATTAACGATTCGACTGTCAGGGTAGATATGCTTGTCAGAAAAGAGGTTAAGAAATTTATTAAATCCGACTGCGAAGTGGCCATAGGTTCATCAGGACTTATTGGAGACAAGCTGTTAATTATTACCCAGGGAAACTCCGATGCTCCTGTAGTCAAAGAAGGTCAGCAACTTGCATCAGCCGAGCCTGTTGAACTTGATGCCATCATGTCAAATTTGCAGGTAACCTCAGAACAACTGGCAGAAATTATGTTCAATATTAACAACGGCAACGGAACACTTGGCCGGTTAATTAAGGATTCCACCATTGCAAACGACTTCAGCCAGACTATGATAAATATTAAAACAAGCAGCAAAGGGTTTAGTGAAAATATGGATGCGGCCAAACATAATTTCCTTCTGAAAGGGTATTTCAATAAGAAAAAAGCAGCTGAAGAACAAAAGAAGAAGGACGCTGAAGACAAAAAAGCTGCAGAAGTTAAGAAACAAGACAAGGAAGACAAAAAAGAAGCGAAACAAAAGGCTAAGGATGAAAAGAAATAAATCGCGACTCTCCCTGCCACAATGATCAAATGTGTGAATCATGTAACTTTTTTGGAAAGTTGTGTAACACTTTCTGTTAAAATGGTATTCATCTTTGTAATGTTACCTATAAATATAAAAGTAAAATGAAAAAGACATTCCAATCCCTTGTTTGCTTATCCTTGATTCTTAGCCTGATAGTTATATCATGTGTATCAAGTAAAAAATTTAAGGCTTCGGAAGCCAAAGTTGATAAGCTTCAAAAAGACAACACCAGTACACTTGGTCAACTGAACGAGTGTAACGCCCAGGTAAAAAACCTTAAAGACGAAAAATCAATCCTTCAGAATGAATATTCGCTGGTTCAGAATGATCTGAAGGCTCTGACCACCAAATCAAAAATGACTATCGCAGACCAGGCGAAGCGGTTAAAAACCCTTCAGGATATGATTCAATCAGAAAAGGATATAATGGCCAACCTGCAGAATTCAATTGCCCAGGCGCTGATGAATTATAAAACAGATGAACTGTCGGTTTACATTAAGGACGGAAACGTTTATGTTTCGCTTGAAGAAAAACTGCTGTTCAAATCGGGCAGCGCTGTAGTCAACCCTCAGGGAAAAGAAGCACTCAAATCGCTTGCCAAGGTACTGAACGACACCAAGGATATCACAGTGATGATTGAAGGCTATACGGATGATGTTCCGATTAAAACTAAACAATTTGCCGATAATTGGGATCTCAGCACTGCAAGAGCCACATCAGTTGTCCGTATACTGACAACTGATTTTGGCTTTGACGGAAATCGTGTTACGGCATCAGGCAGAGGTAAATTTCATCCGGTAAAATCGAATGAAACAACCGAAGGACGTGCTGCCAACCGCAGAACCGAGGTTATTTTGTCCCCGGACCTGAATGAGCTTTATAAGCTGTTGTATCAATAAGAAAGGATGAATGCATTATTAATATATCCCCATTACCCCGATTCCTTCTGGAGTTTCAAGTATGCCCTCCGTTTTATTTCCAAGAAAGCCGGAGTACCCCCCCTTGGTTTAATTACCGTATCTGCAATGCTTCCGGAAACATGGCAGAAAAAACTGGTGGATTTGAATGTTTCCTCACTCCAGGCCAGTGACATCCAGTGGGCCGACTATGTTCTGATCAGCGCCATGTATATACAAAAGGAATCGGTAAACAGGATCATAGAAGAATGTTTGAAATTCAAGGTTAAAATTATTGCAGGCGGCCCCCTGTTTACGCAGGAATACAATAACTATCCCCAGGTGGACCACCTGATACTTAATGAAGCTGAAATTACACTGCCTTTGTTCCTTCAGGACCTGGAAAGCGGGAAAGTTCCGCAAAGAATTTACAAAACCGATGAGTATGCCGATATTACGATAAGCCCGGTCCCTGACTATCATTTATTGTCGAGAAAAGACTATGCTTCCATGGTGATACAGGTTTCCAGGGGATGCCCGTTTTCATGTGATTTCTGTGAAATCACTTCACTCCTGGGACATAAGGTAAGGATGAAAGATACCCGCCAGATCATTAAAGAGCTTGAAACGCTTTACGACCTGAACTGGCGCGGGACTATATCCATTGTTGATGATAATTTTATCGGGAACAAAAAAGAAATTAAAACCAACCTGCTTCCCGCAATGAGACTCTGGATGCAGGGACATAAATACCCGTTTTCATTTACCATTCAATCCTCCATCAATCTTGCCGACGACGAGGAACTGCTGTCACTGATGGTTGAAACAGGATTTGAATCGGCTTTTATCGGGATCGAAACACCCGAAGAAGAGTCTCTCGAGGATTGTAATAAAAGCCAGAATAAAAACCGTGACCTGCTCAGGAGTGTGAAAAAAATACAACATGCCGGATTGCAGGTTTCAGGAGGTTTTATTGTCGGCTTTGACAGCGACACCCCGGGTATTTTTCAAAAACAAATCGATTTTATCCAGCAAAGCGGAATAGTTTCAGCCATGGTGGGACTGTTAAATGCACCAAAAAACACCAACCTTTACAAACGGCTTGAGGCAGAAAACAGGATCACAATCGAAGCTACCGGGAACAATACAGATTATTCCATGAATTTTGTTCCCAGGATGAATTCCCATGACCTGATCAATGGTTATAAAAACATCATTCACGATATTTATACCACGAAACCCTATTATAAACGGATCCGGCGATTGCTGCTGAATTACAGGCCAAGCTATTATAAACCGACAACAATCAATTTCGTTTCACTGAAAGCCTTTATTAAATCGATTTTTATTATCGGCATAATTAATAAAGGCAGGAGAGACTACTGGAAATTCATGGCGTGGACCCTTTTCAGGCGCCCGACCCTGGTGGTAGATGCGGTGACATTTTCCATTTACGGCTATCATTTCAGAAAAGTATTCGGATTATCACACTAATCTTCAGTTTCATAGCCGGGTCTTGTCAAGGGATTCCCTTAATTACCCATCCATAATAATTGCGGGTCTTTCTCCAGGCCGCACATCTTATTTCTTTGATTTCCCGGTGATATAAAATTTTATATCTTTGACCCCTCTAACAAATTGGTCAAATAGTAAATCGGGATTATGGTTGCCATTATCCACCATTCAGGAAATACAGACAAGACGGATATTATCCTTGCTGCAGCACAGAAAAGGCTTGGCCGTTACGGTTTTGAAAAGACCACAATGTCGGAGATCGCGGCTGATCTGAACTTATCAAAAGCCTCTCTTTATTATTATTTTCCCGACAAAGAGAGCCTTTGGTCTGCTGTCCTGGCCAAAGAGCAGGAAGAATTTTTCAGCCTGTTAAAAAGCCGCATGCAGGAGATACAGGACCCTGAGAAAATGATCAAAGAGTATATAACGCTGAGGCATGAATACTTCACCACTTTTCTCAACCTTGCAAAATTCAGGTTCTCCTCTTTTTATCAGATCCGTCCGCATTTCAAGGAGATGATCGATAGCCTGCGCAACAGGGAAGCCGAACAGTTCACCGGGATCTTGAAAAAAGGGAAAAAAGCAGGGGTCTTCAGGATTAAGAATGCTGAAGAGACTGCCTGTTTGTTCCTGGATATCATCCATGGGCTGAGGATGATCGTGATAGGCAATCGGCCGATGCTGGAGCTGACCCAGGAAGATTATGACCTGATGTTCGAAAAGCACCGGTATTTCGTTGAATTGTTCATCCGCAGCATAAAAAAATAAACCCATAGTACATACGATTAAACTGATAACAAGATGGCGCAAGAAAAAAAACAGGGTCCGTTGAAACTCAGGAAGCTAAGGGCCTATATTTCATTGGGGTTGGTCATTATCGCGGTATTCGCGGTAGGCTGGTACTATTACCTGCAATATACAAAATACTATTCCACCGATGATGCATATATTGATTCTGACAGGGTATCGGTCAGTTCGAAGATCCTGGGCAGGATCATAAAGATCCAGGCGCAGGAGGGAGATACTGTAAGAATGGGGCAGTTGCTGGTGGAACTTGACAGCAGTGATCTTGTGGCACAGCGTATACAGGCCGTTGCCATGCGTGATCAGGCCATGGCATCGGTCACCCAGGCTACAGCAAAATACGAGCTGGATCAGAAAAATATAAGAGTACAGGAAATCAATGTTGAAAAAGCACAGGAGGACCTGGACAGGGCAACTGTCCAGTACGATGGAAAAGTTATTACCAAGGAGCAGTTCGATCACACCAGCAAGGCATACGAGGCAGCAGCTGCCCAGCTTGATGCTTCACGGGCACAATTGGTGGTTGGAAAGACACAGATCGAGAGTGCATCATTGACCATCAAGACCGCCGCGGCACAGATCGGCATGATCGAGACATCACTTAGCAATACCAGGATCTTCTCCCCTGCCGGCGGGCGTATTGCCAAACGCTGGCTTTTACCGGGAGATGTGGTTCAGCCCGGTCAGTCAGTTTACACAATTACCAAAGACTCCCTCCTCTGGGTCACTGCATATTATGAAGAAACAAAAGTCGGCGGGATCCATGACATGCAGAAGGCTGAATACACAGTTGACGCATTTCCGGGAGTGAAATTTTTCGGGAAGGTATTTAACATAGGGACGAATACTGCAGCACAGTTTTCGCTGATTCCTCCCAACAATGCGTCGGGAAATTTCACAAAGGTGACGCAGCGCATTCCGATAAAGATCTCCATTGACCGATGCGACAGTAAGGACAGCACGGTAATGCAGCGCCTGGTTTCCGGGATGTCGGTGGTGGTAAAGATCTATAAATGAGTATGCGGAATATAAAACCGTTACGCGGGTTTAAGGAATTCATACGGTCACAGAACGCCACATTCGACACGCAAAGTCCCTCTTATAAATGGTGGCTGCTGGCAAATGTGATGATCGGGACCTTTATGGCCGTGCTGGACGCTACGATCGTGAATGTAGGACTGCCCAAGATCATGGCTTCGTTTGGCGTCGGGATCGACAAGATTGAGTGGGTACTCACTGCCTACATGCTGGCCATGGCAGTGATGCTGCCCACTTCAGGCTGGATGGCCGACCGCTTCGGTTACAAGCGTGTTTATTTCCTCGGGCTTTTTCTTTTCACTTTTGGATCCTTTCTCTGCGGATATTCTTCATCCGAAGACATGCTGATCTTTTCACGGGTGATCCAGGGATTGGGGGCCGGGGCCCTGATGCCCGTCGGGATGGCGATCATCACGAGGGAATTCCCCCCGGAGAAGCGGACACTGGCCCTGGGGTTCTGGTCGATCGCATCAGCGGCCTCGGTCTCTTTCGGACCATTGATCGGGGGGTACCTTGTTGATAACTTCAGCTGGCCCCTTATTTTTGATGTCAATGTGCCGGTCGGGATCGCAGGCATGTTTGCCACAGCTATCATACAGAAAGAATACAGGAACCCCCGTATACGGAAATTTGATCCTGTAGGGTTTTTCTCTGTCAGCATTTTCCTGCCGGTGTTCCTGTATGCTCTGACGGAAGGGAATGCTGCGACGAACTCCGACGGGTGGAATTCTCCCGTAGTCCTGGCCTGTTTCGGAATATCGGCCATCGCACTGGCCGTATTCCTGGTCACCGAGCTGACTATCAATGAACCGCTTATCGAACTCAGCCTGTTCAAAGAATTTAACTTTGCTGTTTGCAACCTGGTCATCCTGATTTTCGGGATAGGGATGTTCGGCAGCACATTCCTGCTTCCTCTATACCTGCAGAATTCCCTGGGCTATACCGCCATACAGGCAGGTTCCGTATTCCTTCCTGTTGGAATCATACAGGGCATAGCCGCACCGGCCGCAGGGATCATTTCCAATAAGATCAATCCCAAGATACCTATAATCATCGGAGCTATCATGCTGAGCCTGAGTTTTTATTTAAACAGTATGCTCTCATACCTGACCGAACACTGGTATATCATGATATCACTATATATCCGGGGAGTGGCCATGGGACTGATGTTCAGCCCGCTGACTGCTATAGCCACCCTGGGTGTCCCGAGAGAAAAGATGGGGCAGGCCTCGGGACTTATCAACGTACTCAGGCAGATCGGGGGAAGTTTTGGTGTGGCAGTGCTTTCAACCCTTCTGACCACCAGGGTAATATTTCATTCCCAGGTATACGGGGAAGCGCTCGACCAGAATTCACCGGCATTTAAAGGTGTCATGTACAATATCGGGCACTTTCTTGTTCAAACGGCAGGCAGCTCTGCATCCACCGCGATGCAGCAGGGAAGGATCATGATCATGTCGCACATCAGCCGCCAGGCATTCGTCCAGGCTATCAGCGACGACTTCCTGATCGCCGCGGTCATCACCCTCGTCAGCGCAATACCTGTTTTCTTTCTTAAAATAAAAAAGAACACTTACTGAAATGAAAATCAAGAATCTGATCTTTTATTTTGCCTTTGCCTCTTTGACCGGAGCTGCATCATACACCGACGGACAAACCAGGCAGCAGGGAACACCGTTTTCAATCAATGACTCGCTCTCGCTTCCTCAGATACTGAAGCAGGTTTTAACCTCATATCCTACGGTTGAGAAGGCCATGGAAGCTATCCATGCGGCGGAAGGCGGCATCGGCCTGGCTAAATCGGGCTACTACCCGAACATCACCGCCAATGCCGGGTATACCCGTATCGGCCCGGTTCCCGAGCTGACCATACCTAACCTGGGTCATTTCGTTATGGCTCCGAACGACAATTATGAAGCTACAGTCAGTGTTTTTGAAAATGTATATGATTTTGAAAAGACCAGGCGAAAGGTAGACCTTGAGAAATCATCCAAAGAGCTTTCGGAAAAGAACCTCGAACTTGTACGTCAGCGGCTGACCCTGTTAACGTCGGTGAGTTATTATACCCTGATTTATCTTCAGGAAGCGATAAAGATCAAAGAGAACCAGATCGCCACCCTGCAAAAACACCTTGATTTCGTGACACGGAAAGAACAGACAGGATCGGCTACACAATATGAAATTCTTTCCACCCAGGTAAGGCTTTCCAATGCCGAGAACCAGAAAGTGGACCTCGAAGCCTCCAGGCAGACCCAGCAAGCCATACTGAATTCTTTTCTCGGGATCCCGGTAATGACCCCGCTGAAAGTGCAGGGGAACTTCGTTTCTGCACAGCCAGGGATCCCTCCTGATTCCCTGATCGTATACGCCCTGAACCACAGGTATGAAATGGTGATGGCACACCTGCGTGAAACCCATGCCCGCCTGCAACTGCGGTCGGCCAGGGTCATGGATAATCCATCCCTCGGGGTTTTCGTGGACGGCGGATTAAAAAACGGATATTTCCCCGACCTCAACCAGATCACGCCTAATTTTGCCGCCGGCATCGGGCTGAACGCCTACATCTTTGATGCAACACGCAGGCACAACACGATTAAAATAGCTAATTCGGAGGTCAGCATGGCGAAAAGCGAAATTGAACAGACCTCCAGGGATATATCCACCGAAGTTTATCAGAATGAGACAAATCTGCTGGCATCAGTGAAAAAGATCGACCAGGGCGAGCTTCAGGTCAAACAGGCCAATGAGGCATTGAATCTTGCCGCAGTCTCTTATAAAACAGGCGCCATCACGAATCTCGACCTGCTGGATGCTGAGACGGCCCTTGAAGAAAGCCGTGTAAACCTGCTCAGGGCCAGGATTGAATATGCCATCAACGTTGTGAGACTGAATATTTCGGTCGGAAAACCAATTGAATAGCAGGCCGTTGGGACCACCCAAAAGGATTATATGGAATGATTATAAATTATCTTCCGGATATTGACTTATGGTAGAGATATTGTATATCTTTATTCCAGTCAATCATTAAATCATGTGGTCTATGGAGAATCTGCGTCCTTCATTTTATGAGGAACTCCGTGGGAAAGGTGTTTCCCGCCGGGATTTCATTAAATTCTGCACCACGATGGCTGCCTTCCTCGGACTGGAAGCCAGTGGTGTAAGCCAGATAGCCAAAGCCTTTGAGACGAAACCCAGGCTTCCTGTCATATGGTTCCATTTCCAGGAATGTACCTGTTGCAGTGAATCGTTCATCAGGGCGTCGCATCCCATCGTAGCCGATATCGTATTGGACAAAATTTCCCTTGATTACCAGGAAACGCTGATGGCTGTTTCCGGGGCTCCTGCCGAAGCAGCCTATAAAGCGGTCATGGCAAAATACCCTGGTGAATACATCGTCATGGTGGAAGGGTCCATACCAACTGAAAATGAGGCATATTGCTGTATAGGCGGCCGGAGTGCGCTGCAGATACTTCAAGATGCCGTAAAGAACTGCAAGGCGGTTGTGGCATGGGGTAACTGTGCTTCTGCCGGATGCGTGCAGGCAGCCAGCCCGAACCCTACAGGTGCAAAACCTGTCCACAAAGTAATCAGCGGGAAACCTGTGGTCAATGTCCAGGGATGCCCGGCCATTGCCGATGTCATGGCAGGGGTGGTCGTCCACCTGCTGACCTTTGATCGCATCCCCCAGCTGGATGGGATGGGAAGGCCGAAGGCATTTTATTCACGCAGGGTCCATGATACCTGTTACCGACGTGCCAACTTTGATGCAGGCCTGTTTGTTGAATCATTCGACGATGAAGGGGCAAGACGCGGGTACTGCCTGTATAAAATGGGCTGCAAGGGTCCCGTCACATACAACTCCTGCGGTATCATCAAATGGAACGACAGTGTGAGTTATCCCATACAATCGGGTCATCCATGCATAGGCTGTGCCGAAGAAGGATTCTGGGACAATGGTCCTTTCTACAAGCACCTTCCGGAAGTAGCCGGTTTCGGTATTGAAACAACTGCCGACAAAGTGGGATTGGCCCTGGGCATTGGAACTGCAGTCGGTATTGCCGGGCATGCCATAGTTACAAACATCCGCAAGCATAAAGAGATAATCAATGAACCTGAACAAGGTTCCAAAGTTGAAACCACGAAAGAATAACAGCCATGGCAGAAAGAATCGTTATAGACCCGATCACCCGTATTGAAGGTCATCTGCGGGTTGAGATCGAAATAAAAGATGGTAAAGTTACCGACGCATACAGTGCAGGCACCATGGTGCGGGGCATTGAGACCATACTGAAGGGCCGGGATCCCCGTGATGCCTGGGCTTTTGTCGGCCGTGTATGCGGTGTATGCACTTCAACACATTCCCTGACCTCTGTCAGAACGGTTGAAAATGCCCTGGGGATATCTGTCCCCCCCAATGCAGAACTCATCCGGAACCTGATGGCAAACGCGCTTTACATACAGGATCATGTGGTTCATTTTTACCAATTGCATGCCCTTGACTGGGTGGATGTGGTGTCGGCCCTGAAAGCAAACCCGGTTGAATCGGCAAAGATCGCGCAAAGCATCTCCTCCTGGCCCAAAAGTTCTGTGGGATACTTTACCGACGTCCAGAAAAGAATAAAAACCTTCGTGGAAAGCGGCCAGCTGGGTATTTTCGCAAACGGATACTGGGGGCACAAGGCATACAAACTTCCGCCGGAAGTCAACCTCATCGCCGTAGCACATTACCTTGAAGCACTGCAGTGGCAAAAAGAACTGGTAAAGGTCCATACGGTTTTCGGCGGAAAAAATCCGCATCCGAACTACCTGGTCGGCGGTGTTCCATGTGCTATAAATATTGAAGAAGCAAATGCCGTGAATGCAGAGCGGCTTGCTTTCGTAGGCAAACTCTTTGAAGATGCCAAAACCTTCGTCGACCAGGTTTACATCCCTGACCTCCTTACAGTCACTTCTTTCTATAAAGACTGGGGAGGAATCGGGGGAGGACTTTCTAACTACCTGGCTTTCGGTGATTTTCCCACCAACGGTTACAATAACCCCGACAGTTTCAAAATGCCGCGTGGTGCCATTCTCGGACGAGACCTTGGCCATATCCATGAGGTTAAAGCTGATGACCCGGAAGAGATCCAGGAATATATCAACAACTCCTGGTATGAATATTCAAAGGGAAATGAGGCAGGCCTTCATCCCTGGGCCGGGGAAACCAAATTCAATTATACCGGGCCAAAACCACCTTACGAGAACCTCGATTTCTCAAAGAAGTACAGTTGGGTGAAAACCCCGCGCTGGAAAGGGCATCCGATGGAAGTCGGTCCGCTTTCCCGGATGCTGGTTGGCTATGCATCCGGCCGCGAAGACTATAAGGAAGTGATAG
>Ga0182011_10005056_pt1 | contig 10427 bp, 9 predicted proteins | sample 711E1DmetaG_FD_120481 | JGI IMG/M metagenome (GOLD analysis project Ga0182011, IMG submission 120481) | Permafrost microbial communities from Stordalen Mire, Sweden - 711E1D metaG | ecosystem: Environmental > Terrestrial > Soil > Wetlands > Permafrost | place: Sweden: Stordalen | collected...
AATTTGGCATTTCAAGTTTGCAACCTCTTGCGGCGCAAGCTGAAACACAAAGTCGTCAGGGAATCGTTCGATGTTACGTTTGACCGCACGATTCAGAGTGCCAGTGTCAACGCCGTAAAGTTCTGCCAGATGACTGTCGAGCATTACCTTCTCGCCGCGAATCAGGAAAATGAAATTCTGAATCCGCTCCATCGGAATCAACTCGGCGCCCTTATTCATTGTCGTTTTATTGTTAGTAAACTTGAGGTCACAATTTGTGACTTCAAGTTTGAAATCGCTTATGGCACAAGCTGAAACAGTAAGTTGTCGTGGAACCGTTCGATGTTACGTCTAACTGCACGATTCAGAGTGCCAGAGGCTGGGATGCCTATTACACCATCCGCTTTCGTCCCGCCATAAAATAAGCAATTCGTTTCACTAGCATGTAATACCAAAATGTTCCACCAACCACGAAGAATACCAGATCAAATACCCATAACCATTTCAACAATGAGTGAGGTAGGATTAGCTGAAAAAGGACCTGGCCCAATACGTCTAACAGAGAAAACGGGAAATAAAAAAGCAGCATATAGAACCAAACCCCTCCATCGTTATGACCAAAAATTACATACATGCTGACGGCAAAGGCAAAACACAAATAAACAGTAGCCGCTATTTGTGCACTGCCTGACTTGAATTCCTTAAAGGTAGTCGGTCGCTTGGGTTCAATGTCAGGCGTCATACATATTCCTATGTCAATTGGCTCCTCACTTTTGACACTTCATTCACTTCACATTCAACTCGCGCTGGATGCCGAATTTTTCGATGCGTTTACGCAGCGTCGCGCGCGTGATGCCGAGCAGCTTCGCGGCGTGTACCTGATTGTCGTTCGTTTCCTTGAGCGCCTGGATGATCAGTTCGCGCTCGACGGCGGGAATGACTTTCAGTTTCGGATCGCGTTTGGCCCACTGGAACAATTGCCGGGCGAGCGCGGCGGCATCGGTGGCGGCGGCTTTGCCGGCCACCGCCGGCTGCGGCGGGGCGCCGTTGCCGCCCTGGCCGGAAATTTCCGGCGGCAGGTCGCCGGGCAGGATGGCGCCGCTCTTGGCCATGACGTGCGCCCGGCGAATGGCGTTCTCCAGTTCGCGCACGTTGCCCGGCCAGTGATATTTTTCGAGCGCCTTGATGGCGTTGGCGGCGACGGATTTCGGTTTCCGCTGCTGTTCGCGCGCGATTTTTTCCAGAAAATAGTTCACCAGCAGCGGAACGTCGTCGAGCCGCTCGCGCAACGGCGGAATGTGAATGCGCACGACGTTGAGCCGGTAAAACAAATCCTCGCGGAACTGCCGCGCCGCCACGGCGGCCTCCAGCGGCTTGTTCGTGGCGGCAATGATGCGCACGTCCACCCGGATCGGCTGGTTGCCGCCGACGCGCTCGAACGTGCCGCTTTGCAGCACGCGAAGAATTTTCGTCTGCGTCGCCGGCGTCATGTCGCCGATTTCGTCGAGGAAAATCGTGCCTTTGTTGCATTGCTCGAATTTGCCGATGCGTTGCGTGGTCGCGCCGGTGAATGCGCCGCGTTCATGGCCGAAAAGTTCGCTTTCGAGCAATTGTTCGGGAATCGCGGCGCAATTGACCGCGAGAAACGGCTGCTGGCTGCGATCGCTGTGATGATAAATCGCGCGGGCGACAAGTTCCTTGCCGGTGCCGCTTTCGCCGGTGATGAGCGCGGTGGCATCCGACGCCGCCACCTGGCCGATGAGCTTGAAGACCTGCTGCATCGGTTCGCTGCGGCCGACGATGCCGAGTTCGTAATCCTCGGATTCGAGCAACGGCTGATACGACACCACCTGCTGCATGTCGTGCGCGGCCTTGAGCGCGCTGGCGACGATTTCCTTGAGCTTGGGCGCGTCGAACGGCTTGAGCAGATAATCGTACGCGCCGAGTTTCATCGCTTCGATGGCCGTTTGCGTTGTACCGTAGGCGGTCATCAAAATAACGAGGAGCTTGGGGTTGGCGGCGCGGATGCGGCGAAGCGTTTCGAGTCCGTTTATGCCGCCCATGCGCACGTCCATGAGCACGAGGTCGGGCTTGAATTTGGGAATGACCCGCAATCCCTCCTCGCCGGACGAGGCCGTGGCCAGTTCGACTTCCGGCGAATCAAAAATCCGCTGGAACGAATACCGCACGTCCTCTTCGTCATCAATCAACAGCAGCTTGCTCATTTTTGCCGACATGAGCATAACCAATTTTAGCCGGACGCACAGTTGAATTTTATGGATTCGCTGTTTGACCTTGCCCGGGTCATGGCCTATACTCGCGCCCCTTTATATGAAAATTGTCATTTGTGATCCGGTTTCGCCGAAAGGCATCGCGCTGTTGCAACAGCGGCCTGAATTCCAAGTCGTCGTGCTGCCGAAGCGCCTGCCCGAGGCGGAATTGCTGCCCCTCGTCGCCGACGCCGTCGCATTGGTCGTCCGCTCCGAAACCAAAGTCACGCGCAAAGTCATCGAAGCCGCGCCGAAATTGCGCGTGGTCGGCCGCGCCGGGGTGGGCGTGGACAACGTGGACATCGAAGCCGCCACGCAACATGGCACCGTGGTGATGAACACCCCCGGCGGCAACACGGTGACCACCGCCGAATTGAGTTTTGCCATGCTGCTCTCGCTCGCGCGCAAGGTGCCGCAGGCGCAGGCCTCGATGGTTGCCGGCAAATGGGACCGCAAGCTTTTCCAGGGCGTCGAACTCATGGGCAAGACCCTCGGCGTGCTCGGCATGGGCCGCATTGGCACGGAAGTCGCCAAACGCGCCATCGCCTTCGGCATGCGCGTCATCGCCTACGACCCGTATCTCACCGAGGACCGCGCAAAGGCCATCGGCGCAGATTTTGCCGACAGCGTGGATGAAGTTTATCGCGTGGCGGATTTCATCACCGTGCACATGCCGGTGACGCCGGAAACCAAGCACATGCTCAATGCCGCCGCGTTCGCCAAGATGAAACCCGGCGTGAAAATTGTGAATTGTGCGCGGGGCGAAATCATCGTCGAGGCGGATTTGATTGCGGCATTGGAATCGAACAAGGTCGCCGGCGCGGCGCTGGATGTTTACGCCGTTGAACCTTTGCCCGCCGACCATCCGTATCGCAAGCAGGCGAACCTGATTTTGACGCCGCACCTCGGCGCCAGCACGGAGGAAGCACAGGAAAAATGTGGCATCGAAGTCGCCGAAGTCATCGCGGGATATCTGCTCACGGGCGAAGTCCGCAACGCGGTGAATTTGCCGTATCTGGACGCGAAGACCTACGAGCAGGTGAAGCCCTACCTGCCGCTGGGCGAAGCCCTGGGGAAATTGCTGGCACAGCTCGCGCCGCCGGGCGCCGACCGCCTCTACATCACTTATGGTGGCCATGCACAGAAGTTGCCGAACACCGATCCGGTGACGCGCTCCATTTTGCGCGGCTATTTGGAAAGCAGCGCGGTCAAGGACGTGAACAACGTCAACGTCCGCTCCGTCGCCGCAAGCATCGGCATCACCGTCGAGGAAAAGAAATCCGACGAGCCGGTGACGTTCAACGAATGGCTGCACGTGCAGGTTTTCAGCAACGGGAAAAAATTGGTGTCGGCGGGCGGAACCTTTTTCGGCTCGCCGAACAATCCCCGCATCGTGCGGCTGTTCAGCACGCCGGTGGAAATTCCCATCAGCGGCACCCTGCTGCTGCTCAACAACAAGGACCGGCCCGGCATCGTTGGCCATCTTGGCACGCTGCTCGCCAAACACAAGGTCAACATCGCCAACATGAGCCTGACGCGCGACACCGCCGGCGGGCTGGCGCTGACAGTGTTGAACCTCGACAGCGTGCCGCCGCCGGCAGTGCTCGCCGAGCTTCAGAAAGACCCGGACATCAGCAATGTGAAAGTGGTAAAATTGTAAAAACCGTTTAATCGAAAGAAGACAAAAATGAAAAAACAAATAAAATTAATTTTCCCCGCCGCGTTCGCCGCAGCCTTGTTCGCGCTGCCGCGCGTGCATGGTGCTTCCGCCAACGCTGCCGCCACGAACGCGCCCGCGCCCACCGCGACCAGCACCAAACCCACCAACGCGATGACCGCGCTGTTTGGCGACCCGGTGATTGCCAAGGGCAACGGTTTTGAAATCAAGCGCAGTGAATTGGACGAGGTGATGGTGGGTCTTAAATCCGCCGCCATCGCGCGCGGCCAGGTCATTCCGCAGGCACGGCTGGCCCAGATCGAAAGCCAGATGCTCAGCCGGCTCATCCAGGTTCAGCTTTTGTTTCAAAAAGCCACGGCTGCGGACAAGGCCGACGGCGTCAAAAAGGCCGGTTTGCAAATAGCCGCGTTGCTTGAACGGGCCGGTTCGCAGGAAGCGCTCGACCGGCAGTTGAAAGCCCTGGGCATGACGCCGGACGAACTGCGCTCCAAAGTCACTCAGGAAACCACGGCGCAAGCGGTATTGACGCGTGAATTGAACGCTACCGCGACGGATACCGAGGCGACCAATTTTTACGCCGATCATCCGGCGGAATTTGAGCAGCCGGAAATGGTTAACGTCCGCCATATTATTCTGATGACCATGGATCCGGTGACTCAAGCGCCGTTGACAATGGAACAGCAACAGAACAAACACAAACGGGCTGAAGACATCCTCAAGCGTGCCCGCGCCGGCGAGGACTTCGCGGTGCTGGCCAAACAATACTCCGAAGACCCCAATGCGAAGGACGACAACAACGAAATGATCCTCGTGCGCGGCAATCCAAGAATACCGGCAGAGATTGAAACGGCGGCGTTTTCGTTGACCAACAATCAAATTAGTGACGTCATTGTCACCTCTACTAGCTATGGCATCCTCAAATTGCTCAGCAAAACTCCGGCCAAAAAAGTGGAGTACTCGACCATGGCCGACAAGATCAAGGATTACCTGATACAGCAGAAAACCGAAAAGCTGGCACCGGCTTATTTGGACAAATTGCAGAAAGACGCGAATGTTCAAATTCTGGATGCGGATTTGAAAGCGGCGGCGGCGGCGGCGGCGGCAACTGCCAACGCACCCGCTGAGACGCCCGAAAAGTAAGGTGCGTTGAAGCGTGCTTGCCAAATTTGTCCGGCCGAGCCACTTTGGATGCCGTTATGAAAACGAAAGTGGGAATGGTTGTTCTCATCGTGGCTTGTGTTGGACTGGTTGTTGCCCTGGTTACGACCAAAAAGGCAATGGATGACCGGCTGAGAAAGGACACCGACGCGATTATTGACTTTTCCAACCAGTTGACGACGGCCACCGCCAATCTCGATGAATTGCGCCAGGTCAATCTCATGTTGACCAACGACCTTGCCTCCAGCCGCCAGGAGGCACTGACGTTCAGCAACCAATTCACCGAAACCACCGGCGCGCTGGCCGACACCAAAGCCTCGCTCCAAAACACCCGGGACCAAATCACCCGTCTCAACAGCCACATTGCCGATTTGGAAGCGCAAAATCAGGTGCTGGATCAGCGCGCTGCCGCGCTGACCAATGCCATCGCCAGCCTGAACGCGCAAATCGCCGACACGGAACAAAAACTCGCCGGGGCTGAAACCAACAACGCCTTTCTCGAAAAGGAATTGCAACAGCAAACGGCCGCCCGGGCCGAACTGGAAAGCAAGTTCAACAACCTGTCAACGGTGCGCGCCCAGATCAAAAAATTGAAGGCCGATTTGTTCATCGCCCGCCGCCTGGAATGGATGCGCAAAGGCTCCGACCCCGGATTGCAGCCAAAAGGCGGGCAATTGCTGATACAGCGCACGCCAGCCACCAACAGCACGCGACCGCCACACTACGATTTGAACGTCGAAGTCAGCTCCGATGGCTCCATCCACGTCATTCCTTTGCCGGCCAACGCGCCTGCCGCGACGACAAATCCGCCGCCGCAGTGACCGGCGCGGTTGAAATTTTCAATTTGAATTTGATTTGCCGCCGGGCGGGCCGTTCGCGAATCATCATGCCAACCTACGAATACATTTGTGAAAAATGCGGACGCGAATTTGAAGTCGTTCAATCCATTGCCGCCCGGCCGCTGCGGATTTGCCCCAAGGAACTTTGCCTCCGGAAAAAATGGGGCCGCGGCCGGGTGAAACGCAAGATCAGCGCCGGCGGCGGGCTGCTCTTCAAGGGCGGCGGTTTTTACGTCACCGACTATCGCAGTGAGGGCTACAAACAGGCCGCGAAAAAAGATTCCACCCCGCCCGCCCCGCCCGGCGGGGACGCAAAACCTGCGCCGGCAAAAACCGCGCCCAAAGCTGACAAAAAATGAAATTTGCGTTGCCTCGTTGCATCAGGAAATTGTTGCATCAGTTCAATGGTATGACGATTCAACGATTCAACGATTCAACGATTCAACGCCTGTCAATTTTTTGCGTGGTGATTTTTTCGATGTTCGCCCGCGCGCAGGTTCCGCCTCCGAACGTGACTTCGGCGCGCAGCATCTCCGGCCAGTTCATCGTCACCGGCGCGCCGCAAAGTTCGCGGCTGGCCGCCAGGCCGGAAGTCGCCACCAACACTGATTTCGTCCGGCTGGAACCGGCACTGCTGGCCGTCTCCGCCGAGCGCATCAAGGCATCACTGCGGCGGGAACTGGATCTGAACCCCAACGCGCCGTGGCATGGGAAAATTTTTCTGGCGCTGCACCCGGCGCAAACAACCGACGAGGACGTTACCATTGTCTCCGACTGCCTCGCCGGCGGCTGGAATTATCAAGTCCGGCTGCCCGACGTCCTGCCGCGCACCCGTTTCGCACGCGCGATGACCAGCGTGCTGCTGCTGGAATTTGCCAATCGCAATGCCCACACGCGTTCCGCGGAAATCCCCGCGTGGCTTACCGATGGTTTGGCCCGGCAATTATTTGCGGACGATTGGCAGAAAGCCATCCTGTCATCGCCGGGCAAAAAGGGGAACGGCCTGTCGGTCAGCCGCTCCGTCACCACCGCCCGCGGTCTTGACCCGCTCGCCGACACGCGGCGGATCTTGCGAAATTATCCGGCGCTGACGTTTGAACAATTGAGCTGGCCAACCGGCGCGCAGTTGTCGGGCGCGGATGACAGTGTGTATCGGGCCAGCGCCCAATTGTTCGTCAACGAACTGCTGGGATTGAAAAACGGCCGGGCGCATTTGCGCGCGATGTTGGAAAACCTGCCGGATTGCTACAATTGGCAGACAGCGTTTCAAAGCGCGTTCCGCGAAAATTTTCCCCGGCCGCTCGACGTGGAAAAATGGTGGGCGTTGCAAGTCGTCGGTTTCGCCGCGCGCGACCCCGGCCCGATGTGGACGCCCGCCGCCAGCCGTGACCGGCTCGACGAAATTCTCAGCGTGCCGGTGGAAATGCGCATGGCGTCGAACACCCTGCCCGCCCACGCCAATATTTCGCTGCAGGCGGTGATTCGCAATTGGGACCCGCCGCAACGGGACGCCATTCTGCAAACCAAAGTGCGCGATCTGGAACTCGCGCAATTGCGCATGGCCGCGCCATCGGTTGGCTTGACCGACGGATATCGCCGTACCATTGCGGATTTTCTTGGCTTAGGCAGCCGCGCCGCGCGTGTGTGGCGATGGGTCAAACACCCGCTGGTTTCATCGTCAAAAACGAACGTGAACGACACGCTGAAGAAATTGGACGCGCTGGATGCGCGACGGCGGGCAATCGAATCGGCCATCAAGCCGGACAATTTGCGCCCGTGATTTTTAACCGCGCTTGAACGCGGCGGGCGTGAAAGCGGTCAACTTGACAGGGCGCAATTTAAACTTATAGTTTTCATTGAAAAAAATGAAGGATGACAATTCACGGGCAAATGGCGGGGAGCCGCCAGGGGGGCACCGGCTCGAACATTTGAAGGAGTTCCACTCCGCCGGCCGCGGCTTCTGGCACGATGTTGCTGATTCCGATTGGAACAACTGGCGCTGGCAGCTTCAACATCGCATCACCACACCCGAACAATTGCAACGCTTGATGCCCACGCTCCTGCCGGAGGAATTCGCGGGCGCCAAACTGGCAAACCACAAACTCGCGCTGGCCATCACGCCGTATTTTTTCAATTTGATTGATCCGGCGGATGAACATTGCCCCATCCGCCGCCAGGTCATTCCGCGCATCGAGGAGACCCGCACCGCGCCGTGGGAAATGAGCGACCCGTGCGGCGAAGATTCGCATTCGCCCGTGCCCGGCCTCGTGCATCGTTATCCCGACCGCGTGCTGTTCCTGGTCACCGACCGCTGCGCCGCGTATTGCCGTTACTGCACGCGCTCGCGGCTGGTCAGCAACGCCAGCGGCTACGATTTTCATCCCGAATTTGACCGGCAAATCGCCTACATCGCGCAACATCCGGAGGTCCGCGACGTTCTGTTGAGCGGCGGCGATCCCCTGCTGCTCAGCGACGACAAACTCGAACAGCTGCTGGGCCGGTTGCGGGCGATTCCGCACGTTGAATTTTTGCGGATCGGTTCGCGCATCCCGACTTTCCTGCCGCAACGCATCACCCCCGAACTGTGCGCGATGCTGAAAAAATTTCATCCGCTGTTCATGAGCATACACTCGAACCATCCGCGCGAATTGACCACGGAAGTCCGCGACGCGCTCGGTCGCCTGGCCGACGCCGGCATTCCGCTCGGCAACCAATCCGTCCTGCTCAAGCACGTCAACGATGATGTGACGGTGATGCGGGCGCACATCCAGAAGCTGCTCATGTGCCGGGTGAAACCGTATTACCTTTACCAGTGCGATTTGATTTCCGGCTCGGCGCACCTGCGCACGAGCGTCCGCCGGGGACTGGAAATCATGGCGCAGTTGCGCGGTTACACGACCGGTTACGCCGTGCCGCAATACGTCATTGACGCCCCCGGCGGCGGCGGCAAGGTGCCCATCAATCCGGACTACGTTTTGAGCCACAACGCCGACCGCGTGGTGCTTCGCAACTACGAAGGCAAAATCTTCGAGTATCCCGAAGCCGAAGATGGCACACCCACCAACAAGCCGCCGAAAGAAATTGAAGAGCCGCAGATGGTATAACTTGGAATCGCAAATTTCGTGAACAAAGAATCGGAACTTTTCTATTTAGAAAAATTTAAGGAATTTTTCAGGCTTTCCCAAAGGAAACATTTTTTCTGATGAAAGACCTGATTTTTTAATTAAAGCTTCAAATGAAATTGTTGGAATTGAAATTACGAAGTTTTATCGCCAAACGTCTTCCAGCGCTCGACCTCCACTGCAACAAAGAGAAAGCGTAAGGCATAAAATCATTACTCTGGCTAAATCCTGTTATGACCAAAAAGGATTGCCGTCCGTGTTCGCAGGAATCCACTTTGGCCTTAATTTTCATTGCCGTAAATCTGAAATCCAGCCCATTGCTAAAAGACTTGTTGAATTAGCAGAACAATCGTTATCGAATCCAGTTTCAGAAAAAATCTGGAGAAGAGACGCCATTCAATTAAGTGGGATTGATTTATTGTCATTCAAAAAATGGAAGGCAGCAAAGAGCTATTGGTTTGCGCCACTGGCGAGTTTTGTGCCTACGGCAAACTCGCAGCAAATTCAGACTATTTTAGATGAGAAAAATGTTCTTTGCGCAGGTTATAGAAAAAAATGCGACAAAATCTGGCTTGTTATTGTTATGGATCGTTTTCAAGCCTCTTCATTTTCTTTGATTCCAGAGACAGCTTTGGAGCATTCATACACACATAATTTCGATTCGGCCTTTCTGTTTTTTTACGATTACACTCATTCGCAGAAGCCGCCTTTTCTTTTGCGAAATTCGTAGTCTTATTTTGAATTTACTTCCGCGCATTTTTCTGCCAGATTGTTTTCATGAGTGGAATCACTTTCATGGTGGATGAACGCGGCCAGAAGACGGCAGCCGTCATTGACCTGCGGAAGCATGAGCAGCTTTGGGAGGATTTCTACGACACGCTGCTGGCCAAGTCGCGCGCCCGCGAGCCGCGCGAAAGCCTCGAATCCGTCCGGCAACGGCTAAGATCCAAGCAGAATGGCTGATTACTCCATCAGCTTCGCCCGTTCCGCGCGTAAGGAATTGGAGCGGCTTCCCAGTGATATTGCGGATCGAATTCTCGCAAAGATCGAAGTGTTGGCCGGGAACCCGCGACCTCCCGGCGTCATCAAACTTCATGGCCAGAAAAATCTCTGGCGGCTGCGTATTGGTGATTATCGCGTGGTTTATTCAATAGACGATTTATCAAAAACGATTGACGTTTCAGTCGTTCGTCATCGTCGGGATGTTTATCGAGATTTGTAAGGAACATTGTGCCATGCGAATCGCTTGAAACCAAATCCGCGCGCCTGAAGAAAATCATTGGCGCGCTGGACCGGACTTATCCCGAGGCGCATTGCGAGTTGAATCACGCCGACCCGCTCCAGTTGCTCGTCGCCACCATCCTTTCCGCGCAATGCACGG
>Ga0182011_10005059_pt1 | contig 10421 bp, 9 predicted proteins | sample 711E1DmetaG_FD_120481 | JGI IMG/M metagenome (GOLD analysis project Ga0182011, IMG submission 120481) | Permafrost microbial communities from Stordalen Mire, Sweden - 711E1D metaG | ecosystem: Environmental > Terrestrial > Soil > Wetlands > Permafrost | place: Sweden: Stordalen | collected...
CAAAGACTTACGTGTTCAACATGGATACGCTTTATCAACTCAAAGAGTTGGGTTTCCTTGACTGTGACTTGAACTCTACGGTGAAGCTGTCTCACGAAATGGCCCAGCAGTGTGTTGATATTGCCGCGTCGCTTGGCTATAAAGCAGTGATCTCGCGTATGTCTCCAGGGGGCGGCAGCACTGATGCCGCCGCATTCGGCGAGGCCGGTATAGAAGCCATCAACCTGGCGGCCATGAGCTTCAACATCAAGGATTATGAGAAAGGCTTTGTCTACCATACGCCCAATGATGTCAGCAAATACATTGAGCCGGCGGTTGTTGAGGCTGCTTTAAAGATAGCGAGAGCTTACATTTTGAAGATGGATGCGGCAAAGGCCTTATAATATACGCTTGGAGCCGCGATAAATTGGATCAACATTACCCCAAAGGGGCGCTCTTCGACCTCGACGATACGATATTATCGATCAATGCCAGGGTAGAGCAATGCTGGTATAAGGTCAGCGCGGACTTTTCTTCCAGGTACGACAGCCTACAGGTTGACACGTTAATGGCGGCCATCGGTGAAGTCAGGGACTGGTATTGGAGCGATCTGGAAAGGCACAGGCGGGGCCGGCTTAACCTGGCCATGGCAAGGCGGGAGGTGGTTGAAATGGCCCTGGCACGCCTGGGCATTAATGACAGCAAAGCGGCGGGCGAGTTATCTGAGGCATACGGAGAGGAAATAGACAAACACATGCAGCCTTTCCCGGGAGCCATTGACACGCTTAAGCATTTCCGCCGGAATAATATACCACTGGCCCTGGTGACCAACGGTTCGGCCGAGGTCCAACGGCGTAAAATCCACAGGTTTGAGCTAGGGCCTTTTTTTGATTGCATTGTAATTGAGAGTGAATTCGGTTTTGGTAAACCCGATGGGCGCATTTTTCAACATGCTCTCAATCAACTTGGTGTCGATAAAAAGGATGCATGGATGATAGGTGACGACCTGGCACGTGATATGGCCGGGGCAAAGCAAATTGGCATTCTGAGCATCTGGGTGGACTGGCAAAACAAGGGCTTGCCTGCATCTTCTGCTGTTCAACCTGACAGGATAATTAGATCCATAACCGAGCTTGTCTGAAGGCCGGGTAGCCGTTATAACCTGTCGATTTAATGCTCATGCCGCAAATGTGATACTATATATGGCAGATGTCTATGCTTAAATTCAATTTCCGCACGCGGTTAAGACCGTCACACGCATAAACCGTCTAAGGGGTTACTTTGCAACAATTCCGTGAAGACATAAGAAATATTGCTATTGTCGCGCATGTAGACCATGGCAAGACCAGCCTGGTGGATGCCCTGCTTAAGCAGAGCAAGGTTTTTCGCGAAAACCAACAGGTTGGTGAGCTGATAATGGACCGTAATGCGCTGGAGCGCGAGAAAGGTATAACCATACTCGCCAAGAATACCGCTATCATGTACAAGGGCGTTAAAATCAATATCATCGATACGCCGGGCCATGCTGATTTCAGTGGAGAAGTTGAGCGTGTGGTTAATATGGCCGACGGCTGCCTGCTGTTAGTAGACTCAGTGGAAGGCCCTATGCCACAGACCCGTTTTGTACTCAGACAAGCTTTCGAAAAGGGACTCAGGCCCATCGTAGTTATCAATAAAATAGACAGGGAAAATGCCCGGATAGCGGAGGTTGTCAGCCTGACGCAGGACCTTTTCCTCGAGCTTGCCACCACCTCTGAACAGCTGGATTTCCCCGTGCTGTATGCCAGCGCCCGGAACGGCACCTGCACAACCGACCCGGCAATTGAGGGCACTGATATGGTACCGCTTTTCGAGGCCATCCTTAAGACTGTTCCGCCGCCTGCTATCGACGATGGCCCTTTCCAGATGCTCGTGTCCAACCTTGACTATGACAATTATAAGGGCCGGTTCGCTATCGGCAGGGTACTCAGGGGAAGCATTAAACCCAAGGATATTGTTGCGGTCATCGGCGCCGACGGCGACCCTAAAAAATATGCGATCGATGATGTATTCACTTTCATGGGGCTTTCACGCTCGTCAGTTGAAGAAGCCAAAGCAGGGGAAATCGTTTCCATAACCGGCCTCGAAACAGTAAGCATCGGGGACACCGTTGTTGACCCTGAACATCCCGACGCTCTGCCGCGTATTGTGATCGGCGAGCCTACTGTAAAGATGACCTTTGGTGTAAACGGTTCACCCTTCGCCGGGCGCGAGGGTAAATACTGCACTTCACGGCAACTCCGTGAGCGGCTTTACCGTGAGCTTGAAGTGAATATCAGCCTGCGCGTACAGGATACCGACAGTCCCGACCTTTTCCTGGTCTCGGGAAGAGGCGAACTGCACCTGGCCATACTGGTTGAGACCATGCGCAGGCAGGACTACGAGTTCGAGATTTCCCGCCCCGAAGCTATCACCCACGAGGAAAAAGGTAAGGTTATGGAACCGGTGGAGCAGCTAATCCTGGACACACGAGAGGACTATATTGGAGTAATTACAGAAATGGCCGCCAAGCGCCTGGGAAAGATGACCGATATGCACAACGACGGCAAAGGAAACTTGCGCATGGAGTATAAGATTCCCACCCGCGGCCTGATCGGGTTCCGCAGCGCATTCCTTACAGCCACTCGCGGTGAAGGTGTAGTAAACACGATCTTCCTGGGTTTTGAACCCTATGCTGGCGAGATAGTATCAGCCCGTAGCGGCACCCTGGTAGCCGCCGAGGCCGGTGTAGCTGTGACCTACGGTCTCAATAATGCTCAGGAGAGGGGAATCACGTTCATCGATCCGGGAACGCAGGTTTATGAAGGTATGATCGTGGGGCTAAACTCCCGCCCAACCGACCTGGCTGTAAACGTATGCAAAGAAAAGAAAATGACCAACATACGTTCTTCAACGTCTGATATTGCTGTAAGGTTGACCCCGGCGCTCAAGTTCAGCCTGGAAGAGTCGATGGACTTCATCGCCAGTGACGAGCTGGTTGAGATCACGCCCAAGAACATCCGGCTCAGAAAGCGGCTGCTCACTATGAACGAAAGGGCCAGGTCCAAGAAAGCAGCCGAGAAGGTAGGCTAAACGTCCCCGGCAGCTATTTTCGATAGCAGTTACTCCAGGTCTTGCTTATCGAATTCCGTGAAGAAACAGCTACGGTTACCTGTGTGGCAGGTGGGACCGGCAGGTTCAGCCTTGACCAGCAGTGTGTCGCTATCGCAGTCTTTGGCGATTGATTTTATTCTGAGCACGTTGCCGGATGTCTCCCCCTTGTGCCATAGCTCTTTCCTGCTGCGGCTATAAAATACCATCTCTCCCTTTTTAAGGGTGAGCCTCAGTGATTCCTTGTTTGCATATCCCAGCATCAGCACGGTGCCGTCTGCAACGTCCTGGACTATAACTGGAATAAGGCCTTTATCATCGAATTTCAACATAGTTTGCTCCTTCTAGAATATAAATGGCGGGGGATAGATTTGACTCAGGAGATGGCCAGGGCCTCAGCGAGGTCTATATCGCCGGTATACAGGGCCTTTCCTATTATGGCCCCTTCTACACCAAGCGCCGCCAGCTTCCTGATATGCTCCGTCGAAGAGATCCCTCCTGAAGCAACGACCGGTATTTTCAGGCTTTTCACCAGTTCGGCGGTAGTTTCGTAGTTCGGCTCGGTCAGTGTGCCGTCACGTTTGACATCCGTATAAATAATGCGTTTAGCGCCTATTGCCGCCATCATAAGGCTCAGTTCGAGCACCGTCATAGTGGATATCTTTAGCCAGCCGTGAGTGGTTACGTAGGAGTCACGTGCATCGATCCCGACTACGATAGCATCGCCGAACCTCTTGATAATCCGCCTGGTCAATTCGGTCTGCTCGACGGCAACAGTTCCCAGTATGACACGTTTTACACCCAGTTTAATCAACTGCTCGACTATCTCTTCCCGGCGGATGCCTCCGCCCAGTTCCACGTTCAACTGCGTGTTTTTCACGATGTTCAGGATGGCGTCGCTGTTGCGCACTTCACCGGCAGCAGCGCCGTCAAGATCTACCAGGTGCAGCCACCGCGCCCCCTTCTCCTGCCATTTAAGAGCCGTAGCTACTGGATCGTCTGAAAAGACCGTCTCTTTACTATAGTCGCCCTGATACAGACGGACGCACTTGCCATTTTTCAGATCGATCGCAGGTATTATTTCCATATTTCAGCCCTCTAAGATTACGCCCTTACCTGCAAATGAGTCAATTTCGATTTCAGTATACCCTTCTTCCAGCAAGATTTCCCGTGTGTGTTCTCCGAGCTGCGGCGCCCTCACATTCTTTATAGGGCCGATGTCCGTAGCCCTGGCCGGTATATGTGCCAGCTTGACTGTGCCCAGGCCGGGGTATTCCATGTCGAAAAATATCTGCCGGGCCTGGACCTGCGGATTCTCCATGATCTCCGGGACTTCCGCCACAGGGGCGCAGGGAACGCCGGCAGCCTCCAGTTTCCGGAGTATCTCATCGCCGGACATCTTCTTTAAGATAGTTGCCAGCGTTTCCACCAGTTGGTTGCGATTGAGGAGCCTGCTTTCACCGCTGGAGTAGAGAGGGTCGTCCGCCATCTTGTCGAGTCCCAGTGCACGGCAAAAGGCCTGCCAGAATTTATCATTTGTGACGCCGATAAAAACGTACCTGTCCGCCGATTGGAAGCACTGGTAGGGTGTAAAGGCCGGACTGGCTGATCCCATCTTGGGCATTACAAACCCCGTCAAAGCATACCCTGCAAGGAAGGGGGCCATTAAGTAAACGGCGGTATCGAAGAAAGAAGCGTCTATCAACTGGCCGCGACCCGTTTTCTCACGTGCCATGACTGCCAGCAGCACATTATAGGCTGCCAGGAAAGCTGTGGGGAGGCCGACTATATTCGGAGCGGACCTTATCGGCGGTCTGCCCGATTCGCCGGTAACAGCCATCAGGCCGGACATCGCATGTATCACGGGATCGTAGGCTGGTTTCTGACTATATGGACCGGTCTGGCCGAATCCCGATACCGAACAATAAATAATCCGGGGATTAATCTTACTCAGCTCGCTGTAGCCAATACCAAGGCTATCCGCTACACCGGGCGTGAAACTTTCCACGACTATATCAGCGGTGGATGCCAGCCTGTGTGCGATATTCGTTCCTTCGTCAGATTGCAGATTAAGTGCCAGGCTGCGCTTGTTACGGTTGATATTGTAGAAGGTAATAGCAGTGGCGCCGCGTCGAAAAGGTTCACCCTGAGGAGGTTCTATTTTGATCACGCCGGCCCCAGCTTCCGCCAGCATAAGTGCGCAGACAGGGCCGTCCCCATTTTGGCTGAAATCTAAAACTTTTAACCCTTTAAGTGGAAGCATGGGGACTCCTAATCTGAAAAGTACAGTATTTATACCACTATATATCGTAGTTTACAATGGTAAAAACACATTTTATGGTAATTGACTTACAAAAACTGCGACTGTATACTTTGGGCACTATTTAATTTGGGGGTATTCTATGAAGCTGTCGTGTCTGCAAGAGAATCTTAACAAAGGCCTGGGTATAATCGGCAGAGCTGTTGCTACAAGAACCACCCTACCTATTACTCAAAATGTATTGATATCCACCGACCAGTCGCAACTGAAGTTATCCGCGACCAACCTGGAAATAGCTATATGCAGTTGGATTGGCGCCAAGATAGAGAGCGAGGGGTCGATTACGGTTCCTGCGCGGGTATTCACCGAATTTGTCAGTTCACTTCCCAGCGATGTTATCAGCTTGAACCTCAAGCACCACACTTTGGAGTTAAAATGTGGCCGTTATGAAGCCAGGATAAATGGCCTGGACGCAGCCGATTTCCCGCCGATACCCCAGGTGGGCGATGGCTTCAGTACCAAGGTGCTGGCAGAGGAATTGAAGCATGCTATCACCCAGGTGGCTTTTGCAGCCGCTACCGAGGAGTCCCGCCCCGTGTTGACCGGCGTACAGACCGAGTTTGAGGGCGGCAAAATGACGATGGCAGCGGCGGATGGCTTCAGGCTGGCAGTGCACCGCAACAACCTGATAGAACCCGTAAAAGAGAAGGTCTCCATGATCATTCCTGCCAAGGCCTATCATGAGTTGAACCGCTTGATGACCGAGCCGGACCAGGAGATCGAGATCCACCTTAATGCACAGAAGAGCCAGGTGCTTTTCAAACTCAAGAATATCGAGATGGTATCGCAGTTGATACAGGGCACATTCCCGAATTACTCCCAGTTGATACCTCAGACCTATGGCACAAAAGCCCGCATAGACGTGGCTGAATTCCAGAGGGCCATTAAAATGGCCTCTATCTTCGCACGTGATGGGAGCGGCATAGCGCGTGTCATAGTTACTCCGGGGGCAACCGCTGAGACAGGAAAAGTGACCATCTCTGCCCGTGCGGACGAGATAGGTGATAACGTAGGCGAGATCGACGCTCTCGTAGACGGGGAAGCGGCCAAGATTGCCTTCAATGCGCGCTATTTGGCGGACGTACTGTCGGTCATTAAGCAGGCCCAGGTGTCGCTTGAAGTTACCACACCATCCAACCCCGGTGTTATCCGGCCCGTCGGCGTTGACAACTACGACCATGTAGTCATGCCGATGTTTGTCCAGTGGTGAATTAGGCCTGCAAGGTCTTGATGCAATCCCGCAGTTCAATGATCTCTATGTGTTTCGGGCAGTCCCGCCAATCGTGTTCCCAGCACACAATGTAGTCTATCAATGACTCGTCATGCCCGTGGGCCTTGAAGTTGCTGCTCTTGTATTCGAATTCAAAGTGTTTTTGTTCTAGCCCCTTTGCAGTCTGAATCCTGCCCACCATGTCAAATCCCTTTAGCGGTGAAGACTCGTATACAATGCCGAGGTCGCCCATTATCTTTGAGAACAACAGAACTACCCCAGCTTCATTCAGAGGGGAATATATCATTTGACGAAAATTGATGGGCTTGCCAGCCGGCGTGCCCCTGATAGACTTCTCAGCCGGTTTAACGTCGCCCCAATCGAGATTCTCTTCATCTGCGTTTGCGACAAGTACGGCCTCGGGCGTGTTCTCAACAACTGGTGCTGGCGCCTTGGTCAGCAGAGGGCCAAGCATCTCTCTCAGTACGTCGGACACCGGTTTTTGAATACCTGCATATGTAACAATGGAACTGCACTCAGCGGCCTTTTCTTTCAATATGGAAACTACATACCTTGCTATCTCACCTGGAGTTGGTTGCACTACGCCCCCCGCTAATCTCATCGCGGAAATCTGAATCTTTTCCGAGAATTTGGATGTTCCCGCGAAATCCTCGCTCATAGGACTGTCAAAATCAACTAACGGTTCAAACCACTGCATGTGAGAATACTCGGCATCAGTCCAGGGCAGCTTGCTAGGCTCAACGGATTCTTCTTCTCTGATAAATGACCATATGCCCATGACGCCATAGTCTTTCTGACTAGGAACAAATCGTCACGGGCGAACAAAGGATGGCGAGCGCCCTTACGTAGGCCAAATATGTGTCCGCGGATGCACGCTTCCCAGTTTTCCGGCTGTATATTGATAATGAAGACATTGGGCATGTTCGTAGCCATAAACACTGCCTCCCCTTGCGTTCGATACCCTGTTTTGTCAGTTCTTCAATGTGCCTAGTCTACTATACCGCGGGATGTTAAGCAACAACTACGGCAGTATCAGGTGCAGCAATGATAGATAATGGCTGGCCCTTGACCTAGTAGATTCTGCAGTATGTCGGTGGCTGGACTAATACTGGTAAACGCTAGATTGAAATGAAGAATGGCACAAAATAATCGTACGCGTGGCCGGATAGACATCCCGATGATTACGTGGCTTTAGTAGGAATGATTTTTAAACAGTTGGCTTTCTATAAATCAGAACGGCACCCAACATGAAAGCCAGTAAAAGAGCTCTGACCTCCATTGCCTGGACTACAAACGGAGCAAAAGAGCTCCGTTTCTAACGCTTATGGCCCTTTTCAGCAATAAACAAGTCACATATAGTTGAAGCCAGCAGTTTTCTGAATTTTTTTGCCTCATCTCCGTTGGTAATTCCGGGATAGTCTGGATAGGTGACTAAAATACCATTAAGGGATGCTTGAAAAAGGAGCGCATTAAGTTGCGGGTCGCCGGGGGCTTTGCTCTTTTTCATAGCTGCCTCAATAACGGCGTGCACATCGCGTCCGATAGCTGCAACTTTTTCCAGCGCTTTGGGACTGAACTGGGCGTGCAGGATGAACTGTGTGAACATGTTGAAAGTATAATAATCAATAAATGCATTGGCAATCTCTTTGAGGACATCAGTATCGCATTCCTTAACTATTTTTTTTGCCAGTTCAATTGTATGCCTTGCCCGCCGTTCAGATATCTCCAGGAATAGCCCTTGTTGATCGCTGAAATAAGTATAAATAGAAGCCGGTGAAATACCGGCCTCTGCGGCAATTTTGCGTATGTTTACCTCGTTAAATGGCGTAGAGATAAAGATCCTTTCAGCAGCATCGAGGATCAGGTTTTTCCGGCGTTCACGCTCTTCTTTTCTCAGCCTGCTGAATGTTTTGGTCTTCTTCATAATAATATTTGTCTTCGCCAATTTCTCATATTAATGGCCTCCATTATATACGAAACAAGTGTCAGGTGCTTTACAAAACTGCTACCACAAAAGCGAACTTAATTCTAATTTGCAACTTACATAATATGGACCTATTGACATTATAAACTATGTTTGATAAACTGAACAATGTTCGTCTAATAGTATAATTATACATGATTTGGCTGGCAAAAATAACGAACTTTTACTTCTCCGTGGTTGGACAGATCTTCAATTCACCTTATATATTTTATATCGGGTATAAAGGGAAAGATGATCTTCATCGGAGGTATTGAGCTGATGCAAAAACAGTGGAAAAGGCTAGTTACAATTATAGTATTATTTCTCCCTGTAATATTGACCCTGAATGCTTGTGTTGCAGCACCTGCTGTCCCTCGTGAAAGTAAGTTACTAAAGATTGGGTGGATTTCCGCGTTTACCGGTCCCGCAGCTAGTTGGGGGTTGGCCGCCCAGCCCCTCGTTGAAATATATCAGGACCTTGTCAACGGGGATGGAGGTATTGCCGTCGGGGATGAAACATATAAAATCAAGATAATTTCCGCAGACGGCCAATTTTTACCTGCACCAGGCGCCGCCGCCGCCAGGAGGCTTATTTATGATGAAGGGGTCAAGGTCATACTGGGTTATAACGGCACTGGATATTCGGCTATCTCACCAATTACCAATGTTGAAAAGGTTATTTTCATAACAAGGACCGGTAGTGTTGCATACGATCCAACCAGGGACCCATATGTTATTTTTGGCCTTCCATCGGCTGAAATAACCATGAATCAGATGCTTGCCGTAATGGAAGCGTACCCGCAATATAAGACGGTTTGCTGGACGGGTGCACGGTCAGATGAAAGGGCGGCGGAATCCATCATGAACATGGTTGACCAAAAGATAGAGGCGGATTATGGCATAAAAAGTGTGAGGGTGTATTACCCGGAGGGCACTACCAATTTTACACCATATATAACAAGGATGGCTGAACAAGGCACACAGGTAATTTTTGCTGGTGGAACTCCGTTAGAAATAGCATTAATGGCCAAACAGCGATGGCAGATGGGTTATAAATGGCCTGTGGCTCAAACATCGCCTCAAATTAAGCCTGAACTTTTTATAAATCTATGCGGCTTTGATGCTGCCCAGGGAGTAATCAGTGATTACCCTGCCCCCTGGGTATTAAAAAAGGTCGCTGTTGCTTCTCGGTATATAAGCATTGCGGAGAGAATTAAAAGCAAGTATCTCGAGATTAAAGGGGAACAGATTCCCGATGTAGGAATATTTGCCGGGGCAATCGGTCAAATGGGACAGTATTTTGAGGCAGTTCGCCAGGCCGGCACTCTGGATCCGGATTCTGTTATGAAAACTTTCAGAGGTGGGACCTTTGAGACCTTTCTGGGGAAATATACACTTTCCGGCCAGAAGACATATGGGTCTCCAGTGGTCTTTGGATACCCTTGTTCAATGGGACAGATACAGGGAAATGAAATCGTATATATTGGCGAACATCCCCTTTTAAATGCTGATCAGTGGTATGACTACTTTCACTAATTGATATTTGACGTACTCTATGGCAGATATATGAGATCAAAATATTATAAAGGAGGTACAGGATGGTTGTTGCAACTGACCTGGCCAAATTAATAGGCAAGGAAAATGTTCTGGATGGCAAGGATGTACTTGAAGCGTACTCAAAAGATATGAGCTTCGCAAGACCGATGCACTCACGCTGCGTGGTTAAACCGAAGACCATGGAAGAGGTGCAAAAAGTCGTCAAGTGGGCCAACTCGACTAATACCCCCCTGGTACCCGTA
>Ga0182011_10005060_pt1 | contig 10421 bp, 9 predicted proteins | sample 711E1DmetaG_FD_120481 | JGI IMG/M metagenome (GOLD analysis project Ga0182011, IMG submission 120481) | Permafrost microbial communities from Stordalen Mire, Sweden - 711E1D metaG | ecosystem: Environmental > Terrestrial > Soil > Wetlands > Permafrost | place: Sweden: Stordalen | collected...
CGCGGGTGCCGGGCAAGTTTCTCCACTGCCGCCGTCGTCGACTTGTGAGGCAGGCTCTCCTTCTTTCGCATGTTCGCGACTATGGCCTCCAGCGCGGCGGCCCCCGCGGCGGAGCGCAGCACCTTCTTCACCGGTGAGCCCTCCGGGTGCCACATCGCCGGCGGCGAGCCCATAGTGATCCCGCCGGCCAGCTGGTCGCGGCGGCGCTCCACAAGGGCGGAGTCGGAGACGACCTTGCCGTTTTCGAAGGCCGCGCCCTGAAGGAACATGTAGAGCACCTTGCCGCCCATGCTGTGGCCGATATAGAAGACCGGTTTGCCGGTGGCGTCCGCGACGCCGTCGACCAGCGCCGGGGCGTCCAGGATAGCCAGGTTGTCGATGGAGTGGCTCCAGTTGGCGCACTCGCTCAGGTAGGGCTCGCGGCCGCAGCCCCGGAACGAGGACACCCACACGTCGAAGCCCCCCCGCGCCAGGTAGACCGCCAGGTTGCGCCCCTGGCGGGGCAGGTCGAAGGTGAAGCCCGTGCCGCTGAACCCGTGGCACATCAGCACCGGCGTCCCGCCCGGATTGGCGTAGCGCTTGAGCCGCAGCTTCAGGCCGTCGGCGGTCTCGAACTCGCGCAGCTCGACCGCCAGGCCCTCCGCCACGTCCTGCTCCTGGCCGGGAAGAGGCGTGTCGAGGCCCATCTTGATGCCGAAGCCGTAGAGGCCGAGCGCGGCAAGCGCGGAAAGGGTGCCGGTGAATCTGCCCATGGATGTCTCTCCTTCATCGCGCTACAGATGCGGAGCGTATGCTGCGGGTCAATGATAAGGCACTTGAGCCGTCATGAGAATGTCGGGCCGGCGCTGTCTCGCGATACAATATGATGGCAGGCTAGCGACAGAAAGGTCCGGCATGGCGGATGGCTTTTTCGAGGTGCCCTCCGAGACCGTCCTCACCTCGGAGGGCCCGGTCGAGCTGCCCATGCTGTTCTACGACGTGTCGGTCAGGCAGCTCAACTTCCTGGTGGACTATCGCGCCGCGCTCTCCAGGCTCGAGGGGACCGGGCTGGCCCCCTGCCGCTTCCGCGGCCATGCGCTGGCGAGCCTCATCCTCTACAACTACCGGGACGTCTCGATCGGCCCCTACGACGAGGTGACCATCGTGCTCCTGGCCTACCCGCTTGCTGGCCGGGACCCGAAACCGTACTGGCCCAACCTGATCAAGCGGGACGGATATCGCTGGGCCATCGGCGCATACGTGCTGGAGATGCCGGTGACCATACCGGCCGCCCGCGCCGCGGGGCGCGAGATCTGGGGCTATCCCAAGTACCTGACCGACGTTCCTCTCCAGATCTCCGACAGGGCTTTCTCCTACAGGGTCATGGACGGGCCGGGAGGCGAGGAGGTGCTGTCGGTCGAGTGCACGCCTTGGCCGGGCCTCACTATGAGGGCCGGCGACCTGGTCACTCTCTCCAATCACGAGGACGCGATCATGAGGACGGTGGTGGAGGTGGACGCGGCCTACAGGAACTCCACCTGCCGGAGGCTTCGCATCACGGCCTCCTCGTCGGACCACCGGTTCGCGTGCACCGTACGAGACCTGGGGCTTGACCGAACGCGGCCGTTCCTGGTCCAGAGCACCGATTCTTTCCGCTCCAGGCTCAACCGCGGCTGGCCCGTCGCAGGCCAGCGAACGACGACGCCGCCCTATCCGGTTGAAGGTGAGGCGCCGGCCCGCTGGCCCGGGGGCGTCCGGGGCCTCTAGAGAGTCTTGCCGAACAGGAAGCCCAACTGCTTGAAGCCCTGCGTCTTGTAGAACTCGTGCGCTCCCGTCCTCTGGAATCCCGAGTCGAGCTCGATCGCCACGCAGCCGCGGTCGGAGGCGGCGCCGGCGGCCGTCTCCAGCAGGGAGGCCCCCACGCCCGTCTTCCTGTAGCCTTCCCTCACGATCAGGATGTCCACGTAGGCGGTCATCCCCGCGAACAGGAGAGAGTTCTTGATGTTCATGGCGCAGAAGCCGATGAGCTTTTCGTCCTCCATCGCGCAGAAGGATGCTTCCGTGCCGACCTCCAGCGAGGCGTTGAAGACCTTCTGGAGCCTGCTGCCGTCCAGGTTGGTCTCGGGCCACAGATGCTGGAGCAATTCGAGCACCTGCTCGAAGTCCTCCTCGCGGCAATCGCGTATCTCGGCAGCCATTTTTAATCTCCTCAATAATGCGCCTCCGGCCACTTCGCCGGCGCGCCGTGTCGTCTCCGAAAAGGATGATACAACCGTGCGGCTGCGTGCTCAAGCGTTGCTTGCTCGGCCTGCCGCCGCCGGCGTCGTTGTATCATTGGCGCAGTCACGATGGCGTAGGAGGAAGATGGAACCGGTCATCCGTGCCGCGTCGGCCGCAGACGCTGGAGCAATCGCATACGCCGCTTACCTTGCTGGGCAGGGCCACTGCCGCGCGTCCACCTACGACCTCATGATACCGGGTGGGCGGCCCGGGCCCACCGCCGAGAGGATCTATCTGATCAAGCGCCTGGTCGAGGCCGAGACCGTCTGCTGGCTCCACTACTCCCACTACCGCGTCGCGGTCCTCGATGGGCGCGTGGCCGCGTCCATCGGCGCCTTCCGCGCTGAGGACTCCGGGAACATCGATCTCATCAAGGCGCTGAGGGAGACCGGGTGGACCGACGAAGAGATCGCGCGGATGTCCACCGAGGTCCGGGTGTATGCCAGGGTGGAGCCACCGGTCCCCCGCGACGCGTGGATGATCGAGAACGCCGCGGTGCTGCCGGGGTTCCGCCGCATGGGGCTCATGACGGCACTGCTGGAGGCGGTCGTCGATGAGGGTCGCCGGACGGGCTTGAAGACCGCGCTGCTGGCCTGTCACATGGGCAACGAGGCCGCGCGGCGGCTGTACGAGCGGGCCGGTTTCGTCATCACCGCCGAGAGGACGGACACCGAGTTCGAGACCGTCTTCGGGTGCCCCGGGATGTGGCAGATGACGCTCGAGCTTCAGGGACCGACCCGGTAGACTCAGGCTGCGCGGCCGGAATCCATCAGACCGGTCATGCGGTTCTCGCTGGTCCTCCAGCCGGACAGCCTCCAGGCCACCTCCATCAGGATTATCCCCGCCACGGAGATCGCGACGGTCTGGATGATGATGGTCCACTGGGGTATGTCGAGGGCGAAGAAGTCACGCAGGTACGGCACAGTGAGGATGATCAACAGGCCGAGCAGCATGGCCGCGACCAGACCTTCCTTCCACCAGGTCCAGGGCTTGCAGAGGACCCCCAGTATCCACAGGCCCAGCACCACCAGCACCAGCGTCGCGGTGGTGCGCGACTCGGCGATGGCGATCCAGGGGTAGATGTGGGAGAGCGCGGCGGCGCTGAACGCGGCCAGGGCCGCAACGATCCCGGCGGGGATGGTGAACCGCATGACCCGTTTGACGAACCCCGGCCGGTAACGCGCCGTGTTCGGCGCGAACGAGAGCACGAACGCGGGGGCGCCGATGGTCAGGCCGCTCACCAGCGTGAGGTGGCGCGGGAGGAAGATGAAGGCCCAGCCCGCGAGGCCTATGGCGATCGAGAGCAGCGTCGCGTACACGGTCTTGGTGAGGAACAGGTTCGCCACGCGCTCCATGTTGCCTATCACCCTGCGGCCTTCGCCCACCACCGCCGGCAGCGTCTCGAAGCGGCCGTCCAGCAGCACCAGCTGAGCCACGGCCCTGGAGGCCGGCGAGCCGGTCCCCATGGCGATGCCGATGTCCGCTTTCTTCAGCGCCAGCACGTCGTTCACGCCATCGCCGGTCATGGCGACCACGTGGCCCCTGCTCTGCAGAGCCGCGACCATCGCCTCTTTCTGGTTGGGCTTCACGCGCCCGAAGACCGTGGAGGTCTCCAGCACCGCGGCGAGATCTTCCTGGTCGTCCGGGAGCGTGCGCGCGTCCACCGGCTGGCCCACGTCTATCACGCCGGCCGTCCTGGCTACCGCGCCGACCGTAACGGGGTTGTCGCCCGAGATCACCTTGATGGTGACACCCTGCTCGTAGAAGTAGGCAAGGGTCTCCGGCGCGTCGCCGCGCACGCGCTCCTCGAAGACCACTATGGACGCCGGGTCCAACGCGGGCAGGGTCTCTTCGGTGATGTCGCGCTCGGCGCGGGCCAGCAGCAGCACCCGCAGGCCGGTGCCAGCAAGCTGCGAGACTTGATCGCCCAGTTCCTCGTGTGAGCCGATCTCGTCCATCATGACCTCGGGCGCGCCGAGCACCCAGGTCCCGTTGTCCCCGAACGACTCCGAGCTCCACTTCCTCACCGACGAGAAAGGCACCCGGCCGGTTATCTCCCAGCCTTCAGGCGCCTCGAACGCCTCGGAGATCGCCTCCAGCGTGCTGCTCTTGGAGGCGGCGTCCATGCCGAAGCCGCCAAGGACCTGCTCAAGCTCCGCCTCGTCGTGGGCGCTTACCGCGACGGGGACCATCCTGTTGAACGCGAGCTTTCCCTCCGTGAGGGTCCCGGTCTTGTCCAGGCAGACCACGTCGACGCGGGCGAGTCCCTCAACCGCGGGCAGCTCCTGCACCAGCACGTTCTTGCGGCCGAGCACCACCACGCTCACGGCGAACGCCACGCTGGTCAGCAGCACCAGTCCCTCGGGGACCATCCCGACCAGCCCCGCCACCGTCCCGGTCGCCGCGCGATGGAAGGTCCCGAAGACCTTCAGCTGGCTCACCAGCAGCAGGATGCCCACCGGCAGCATGACCCAGGTGATGTAGCGGAGGATCATGTTGATGCTGTCGCGCAGCTCGGAGGAGACCAGCTGGAACTGGCGGGCCTCCGACGCCAGCTTGCGGGCGTAGGCGTCGGCCCCGACCTTCTGGGCCCTGAAGCTGCCTGTGCCCGCGACGATGAAGCTCCCGGACTTGACCTCGTCGCCCGGCTTCTTCACCACCGGGACCGACTCGCCCGTCAGCAGCGACTCGTCGACCTCCAGCCCCTGCGCCTCGAGCACGGCGCCGTCCGCCACCACCTGCTCGCCGGTGGACAGCAGCACCACGTCGTCGACGACCACTTTGCCGAGCGCTATCTCCTCCTCGCGGCCGTCGCGGACCACCCGCGTCTTGGCCTCGCTGATCAGGGTAAGCCTGTCCAGCGTCCACTTCGCGCGCACCTCCTGCACGATGCCGATGAGCGTGTTGACCACGAGCACCGCGCCGAAGAGGGCGTCGCGGGGGGAGCCGAAAATGAGGATCACCACGAACAGGGAGCCGAGGATCGCGTTGAACCTGGTGAAAACGTTTCCCCTGATGATGTCGGTGTAGTTGCGGCTCGACTTCTGCTGGACCGCGTTGGTCTCGCCGCGGGCTTCTCGCTCGGCAACCTCGGCCGCGGTCAGGCCCCTGGTGCCCCCGGGCGCTTCGTCTCGCGCGTAGATCTGGGTCGAAACCGGCAAGCGCCCTCCCATGGAGAAATGGAAACGTCGCGATTCTACGTTGTTAGGTTAGCAGCGGGCGTGACCAAAACGCAAAACGGGGACAGCCCCCATTTTGCACCATGGTGCGTCTTGAGCGGTCGCCGGCCCGGGCCTCTTGATATACTTTCAGCTACCACTTCCGACGAAAGGAAACGACATGGCACCGGACCTCGAGCTTTCGGACGAGCAGCGAAGGAAGGCGGAGGCGGACAACCAGAAAGCGCTGGAGCGCGAGGGACTGAAGCCAGGCGTGGTCGAGCAGTGGGAGGACTCCTACCGGACGTCCGGACGGCCCGACGCCTTCGAGTGGTGGTACTTCGACGCGAAGTTCGAAAGCGGGTGGACGGCGGTGGTCGTCTTCAGCACCAAGCCCATGACCAAGCCCGGCGCGCCGCTGAAACCCTCCGCCCAGATGATAATCCACGACCCCGATGGCAAGCGAATGAGGCTCGGCGCCGCCATGGGGCCTGACGATCTCGAGGCTTCCACCGATTCCTGCGAGGTGCGAATCGGTCCCAGCCACGTCAAAGGTGACCTGAGCACCTACGTGCTGCACGCCGAGGGCGAGGGTGCCGCGCTCGACCTGACCTTCGAGCGAGGCGCGCCGTCGTGGAGGCCGGGCGCCGGCATGAGCTACTTCGACAAGAAGAAGGATAAGTATCTCGGCTGGGTGGTGCCCATCCCCTACGGCACGGTCAGCGGGACCATCACCGTCGACGGCAAGGCGCACGAGGTCAAGGGCACCGGCTACCACGACCACAACTGGGGCAACATCAGCCCGGGGCTGGGGATCGACCACTGGTACTGGGGCAGGACCCACGTAGGAGAGTTCAGCATGATCTTCGTAGAGATCGTGACCGCGAAGGTGCCCGGCATGGGGAGCCTGAAGGTCCCCTCCTTCTACCTGGCCAGGGGCGAGGAGATCATCACCGACGACGCCATGCCCATGAGCCTGGTGACCAGGGACTACGTCGACGGGCCCGGCGGCAGGCCGTACCCCAGGGTGCTCGACTGGCAGTGGCACACGCCCGACGGTGACATCGAGTTCAGTATCACCAACCCGTCGCTGATTGAGACTATCAACGTCCTCGAGGACATGCCCAGGTGGGAGCAGGCGCTGATCCACCTGTTCGCCAAGCCCCTCTATTACGACTTCAACGCCGACATCGCATTCAAGATCGACTACGCCGGGATCAAGGCCGAGGTCGAGGGCTCGGCGCTCTACGAGATCATGATGCTGAGGTGATGGCATGAAGACGGTGACAGTGCCCAACCTGCTCTGGTACGGCAACGAGCCGCGCACGCTGGAGTTCCCAAAGCGATGGGACGTGAGCGTGCTGGAGCCGCCGGGCTTCTCCAAGCCGGCGCTGGACGACGCCGGCATCCTCGAGGCACTCTCCTCGCCCATCGGCTCGCCGACCCTGGCCGAGCTGGCGGCCGGGGCCAGCGAGGTTGCCATACTGTTCGATGACATCACCCGGCCCACCCCGGTCTCGCGGCTGCTGCCGCACGTATTGGGGCCGATCCACGACGCGGGTATACCTCGCGGGAACGTGCGGTTCATCCCGGCGCTGGGGATGCACGGCGCGATGAACAACCTCGACTTCCGCAAGAAGCTGGGCGACGAAGTGGTGCGCGACTACGCCATCTTCAACCACAACCCCTACGAGAACTGCGTCGATGTAGGGGTGAGCCCTTCAGGCGTGCCCATCCAGCTGAACCGCGAGTTCATGGCCTGCGACCTCAAGATCGGGATCGGGTGCATAACCCCCCACGTCCACGTCGGCTTCGGCGGGGGCGGGAAGATGATCATGCCGGGCATCGCCTCCTTCGAGACCATCAAGGCGTTCCACATGGAAGTGCCCGCGCGGGATTTCACCTCCCTGGGGCTCGGGAGGATCGAGGGGAACGTGATGCACGCGGAGGTCACCGACGTCTGCAGGATGTCGGGGCTGCAGTTCAAGGCCGACGCGCTCATAAACGACCGCGGCCAGATTACCGAGGTGTTCGCCGGCGACCCCATTGAAGCGCATCGCGCCGGGGTCGCGGTGGCGAAGGATCACTACGGGACGCCTCCGTCGACCGGCAACGACATCGTGGTGGTCAACGCGTATGCGAAGTACAACGAGATGGCCATCTGCATGATGATGGCGCTGGGGTGCGTGAACTTCGCGCCGGCGGGAACGGTCGTCCTCATCGTGGACGCCCCCGAGGGGCAGGTCTGCCACTACCTTCTCAACCGCTTCGGCAAGGAGTACGGCGGCGCCGGCTACATACCGCGCGCCGAGCCGCCGGGCGGCATCAACGGCATCGTCTGCACCGCCTATCCCAGCCGGACGATGTGCGACTGGTTCGTCTCGGCCGAGAGCGTGACCGTGACGGGCGACTGGCCGGCGACGCTGCCACTGCTGGAGGAGCGCTACCCGCAGGGAGCCTCGGTGGCGGTGATCCCCGATGGGACCATGCAGTACTTCAGAGAGGCCTGAGATGGAGCAGGACGTCATCATCATCAACGAGGCGGATAACGTGGCCGTCGCCAGGCGCGACATCCCGGCGGGGGAAGAGGTGGCTCTGCCGACGGGAGGGTCACTCACCACCGCCGCCGACATCCCCAGGGGGCACAAGGTGGCGCTGGTGGCGATCGCGGAGGGGGGGCGCGTGATCAAGTACGGTGAGTGCATCGGGGTGGCTGGCGCCGACATCGGACCGGGCGACTGGGTCCACACCCACAACATCGAGGCGGCGGATAAGCCATGAGGTCCTTCAAGGGGTACCCGCGGCCCGACGGCAAGGTGGGCGCCAGAAACCACGTCGTGGTCATGCCCACGGTCTCCTGCGCGAACGGCGTCGCCGGCGCCATCGCACGGCAGGTCGAGGGCGTCGTGCCTCTGTACCACGGCCACGGCTGCGGCAGGGGAGGGCGCGACCTCGAGCTGCACTTCCGCGCGCTGGCGGGCCTGCTGGCCAACCCCAACGTCGCGGCGGCCCTTCTCGTGGGGCTCGGCTGCGAGGTGGTGAAGGCGCGGTTCCTGGCCGACATGGCGGAGGCGGGCGGCAAACCGGTCGAGCACTTCGAGATCCAGGAGGTGGGTGGGTCGCGCCGCGCCGCGCAGAAGGGCGCGGCAATCGCGAGGTCGCTGCTGGAGACGGCGAGCGCGTGCGAGCGGGTCGAGGCCTCCCCGCAGGATCTGCTGCTGGGCCTGAAGTGCGGGGGCTCGGACTCGCTGTCGGGTGTCACGGCTAACCCGCTGGTGGGCGAGGTAGCCGACAGGGTCGTGGCGGCGGGCGGGACCACGGTGCTCACCGAGAGCACCGAGATGATCGGTACCAGCCACATCCTCGAGCGCCGTGCGAGCGACCCGGAGGTGGCCGCCCGCGTGAAAGAGATGATAGAGGCTGCGGACCGGCGCACGCACGAGATAATGGGTCCCATGGCCTCACTGGTGATCGCCCCGGGGAATCTGGAGGGCGGCATGAGCTCGATCCAGGAGAAGTCGCTCGGCTGCATCGCCAAGGCCGGGACGTCGCCGGTGATGCAGGTCGTCGATTACGCGGAGACGCCGCAGGCCACCGGCCTGGTCCTCATGGACGGGCCCGGCTACGACACCGAGTCGATGACCGGGCTGGCCGCGGCGGGGGTGCAGGTGATGATGTTCACCACGGGGCGCGGCAACCCGATCGGCTATCCCGTAGTGCCCGTCATCAAGATCGCCAGCAACACGCCACTCTTCCGGGCGATGGAGGACGACATGGACGTGGACGCCGAGGCCGCGCTCGACGGCGCAAGCCTCACAGGCGCCGGCGACGCGCTGGAGGAGCTACTGCTGCGGGTGCTCGAAGGGGAGCAGACGAAGGCGGAGCTCAACGGGCAGGACGGGATCATCTGCCTCTACACCACCAACCCCGCCTTCTGAAAAAGAGGGGTCAGGCACTTTTCGCCCGTTTTTTCTCACCTTGACGTCGTGCAGTCGTGACATTGATCTGTCGCGCGACCTTGAGATCGAGTGGCTTATGATCTTGGTTCCTCCCGTTGCTCACCTTCGACGAGCAACGTCCGTCACGGGGGGGTCGAAGGCGGAGAGCTTGCCCAGGTACTTGCCGAAGACGTCCCACACGGGCTGGCCGACCTCGACCAGGATCCTCTCCAGGAATATCTCGTGGTTCACCAGGTCCATGGCGTTGGTCACCAGCCCCTTGTTGAGCGTGAAGACTCCTTCGACATTGGCAGCCGAGAAGATGGAGCCGGTGATGCAGCGCTCGCTGTCGGCGACCAGCACGAACTGCCGGCCCATGACCGGCACCGCGTGGTGCTTGGAGCGGCTGTGCTGGACGGCCCCCGCCCCGCGCTCCTGCAGCTTCCTGAGCCCGCGGTGGGGGCTGTAGAGGATCATCGCGATCTCGACGCCGCGGTCCATCGCCGCCAGCAGCGACGGCAGCAGCACCTCGAACTCCTCCGACCACAGCGCCACGTGCAGCGTCTTTGCCGATTCGTCGGTCAGGCTCATCCCGCGTGCTATCAGGTCCGCCTCCGAGGTCACCCGCCAGAGGACCTCGACGACCTGCGGGTCCCTCTTGTACCTCTCCAGCGCCTCACGCGCACGCCCGCAGGCTTCCTCGGTCGCCTGCTCTATGCTGTCGACCAGTTCCTTGGGGTCGGTGGGGGCGAACATCCTGCCATCGTGACCCTTGCCCTCGACGCGTACCGCCGCTCCCCGCGCCACCAGCTTGTCGAGGACCTCGTAGATCTTGGCCCGGGGGACGCCGCTCAGGCCGGCGACCTGGTACCCGTTGGCCGGCGCCGCGTCCAGCAGAGCGCAGTACGCCCTTGCCTCGTAGTCGCTGAATCCCAGCTCCCCCAGCGTCTTGAAGGTATCACCGCTGAAAGCCTCTGCCCGTGCCAATCGCCGCTCCTCGTGCAGTCTCCGCCGCCGGCCGCGAACCAATGATACAGGGGTTGACGTTCCGGCAGCGAATCCAATA
>Ga0182011_10005062_pt1 | contig 10419 bp, 10 predicted proteins | sample 711E1DmetaG_FD_120481 | JGI IMG/M metagenome (GOLD analysis project Ga0182011, IMG submission 120481) | Permafrost microbial communities from Stordalen Mire, Sweden - 711E1D metaG | ecosystem: Environmental > Terrestrial > Soil > Wetlands > Permafrost | place: Sweden: Stordalen | collected...
TAGCCAACTGCGCCTGTAACTGCGCTATATTGGTCATAGACAAGTAAGAAAGTGAATTGGCGTAGTCAGTCCAGAAATAGGCATACGGGGCTGGAGCAATTCCATTAACCGTGTGCGCCCATTGTTGTCCACTTACAATGCCCCCGCCAGCATTGTAATAAAGACAAGTATTATATGCGTAATTCCCATTCGTTGTAACAGATGCGTATCCCTCATTATTTGCCTCCACTCCCATAGTTGCGATTCCATTAGCGTTTGTCCAGATATTCACTTGTCCAAAAATAGCAGTATTCGTGGTGTTCGTTGTGTAATAATATAGCCCACTTGTGTTCGTTACTCCGCCGCCCCACATGAAAATCAAGTTGGTATTTGCCGCTGTGGATGCAAGCAAATAAACTACATTACTGACTGCTGTTGCCACGGTCGAATTGATGTAGTTCGTGTTGCTCGCCAAGAAACTATTCGTCGCCATGATGCTCTGCGCTATCGAATAAGCATTGGTCAAGACTTGCGTCACGTTCTGGTATCCGGCAGGATTATTCGTCAGCGGGTAAAATGAGTTTGTTGACGTAATCCAGAGTTGATTTGTCGAGGCTATAATCTTCGTCCAAAAGTAATTGCTCAATACATTCATCGTCGTTGGGGTGACGAAGTTCGATGAAGTCAGATAGTTATTCTGAACCCATTGCAATGCCGCAGCGTAGGCCGCACTAGCCGCGCCAGAAGCGTCAAAGGCGTTGGTGGCAGCACCCCATAGATTGTTCGTGGCCGTTTGAATCAAGGAATTGACGGCGTTGGTGTTTACCCCGCCAGAAATTGCGGTTATATTTGTCCCGTCAACTGTCAAACCCGCACCGCCAGTTACAAACCTAACCCCTCCAGAGGCGTGAACTGCAAACTCGTTATTGTTGGCCGAATTGAAAAAGCCATTCGTTAAATTTCCAGAGCCATTTGTTCCCCCATAGCCATCTGACCACATGAATACATCGGAGTGTGTTGCGGAGTTATACTGTCCCATTTCAACAACATGAGATGCAACATTTATTTTGTTAGAAACTCCGCCAAGTATCGTGTCGTCATAATTTGTTGAAAGCGTTCCGCCTCCGTAAATATAACTGCCCAATGAATTAATAATTAATGCGTCTTTTAAGAGACCCTGAAATGCTGACGCCATTAAATTTCCATTCCCTCCAATAATTCCCGATTCAGAAATCCACCTGCCGGAATAAATCCCATCAGTGGGGAAGAGGCTGTTTGCGGTTCCCCCTATCAAGAAACTGGTATCACACTGTTGAAGTTCTAGATAATCCCCGCCTAAAATAAAATTGTGTGGCATATTCGCAAGCTCACTACCGCTGACGCCGGTAAGCATTGTGATTCCTTGTATGTTATCGTTTGTCGAACCTATAATAAATCCTTCTCCGGGTGCGCTGTTGTTATAGAACAAGGCTATAGGATGTGCAGGAGTGCCCGCGTTTATTATTGTATATCTTTGATTATATGCTGGAGAACCCGTAACGGAATTTGTTAGATAATTTCCGGGTAAAGCAATCGTAGCTGCTATGTTTGTCATTAAAGACAAATTTGTGGGTGCACTGATTATATTTGTCGCGTTTGCAAGCGTGATAAATCCATTGGTCAATGCTGGCAAAGCATTGGTCGAGATAAACCGATTGGTAGAGACAAAAGCCATCGTCCCTAAACTGCCAGCTAAAGTATTCGTTGCGCCCTGAACAATCGAATTAACCTTGTTTGTGAAAGCGTTGGTGGCAGCCAAGACGGTTGCATTTAGAGTGTTGACGAAACTGTTTGTTGCTGTCAAAGCCGCCGCAGTTCCCGCCCCCGCCAAGTCGAAGAAATTGGTGTTCTGAAACGCGGCTAGATGGCTTGCCGTCCCCATTGCGTTGGTAGCTGCCAGCGCGACATTTACCGCGTTTGTTCCAGCCGAATTTGTGGCGTTGATATAAACCAAGTTGCTGACCGTCACCGTAAAGTTTGTGTTGGCCGTTCCTTGCGCCAGAACCTTCGAGGTCGCGTTCGTGGCTGAATAATTCTCCGTGGTAGTCAGTAGAGAATTTGAAGATGAGTTGACCGCCGCATTAACTATGTTCGTGGCTGTGATGGCTGTAATACCATTCGTCGTGTTTTTGATTGCTGTTTGTAGCGAATTGCTTGAGGAGTTGAGTAAGATTATTGTCGCCAGTCCGTTTGTTATACTTGCTGTGACGTGTCCGTTGGTGGCTGTATTGACGTAGGCCGTACTCGCTAACCCATTTGTTAAAGCCGACGCTACATTCGTTGCCCCTTTTAACGTAATAAATCCATTGGTAAGTGAACCGGCAATGTTTGTCGCGGTTCCCATAAAACCGTTCGTAGCGGCTTGCGCCGTTCCAAAAGTATCGAAAGAATTAGGCGATACGTCGAATATATTTGAGCCGCCTTTCAACCGATAAGTGGTGTTTGTTCCTGAATTGAAATATACATTGGTCGCGTTGCCTCCTGTAAAAGTATCTATCAATGCAAGAATCTGCGCTTGCGTATAATAGTTCGTCCCCGGATTCGGCGGGACAGCCGCGCTGTTCGTTGTCAAGGCCGCCAGTTGCCACGCGCCGAGCGTATTCGTCCCGACATAGACCGTATAGTGCGTTCCAAGAGAGTCGTGAATCACGGCTTGGTATTTACCCCATATAACATTTGTAAAAGCGAAATTCCCGTTCACATCCGAGGATGTGAGCAACGGGTCGTTACTTATCTGAAGACCATTCCAAGTTCGATTAAGAGGCGAAACCAAATCCATTTCAACTGAGACATTGGTTCTGCTTGTCAGAGTAAAATCTGTGACTGTGCCAGTTAAAATATTAGTCTGCGCGCTGATTGCCAACGGCAATAATGAAAATATGAGCAATAAAAATAGCTTTTTCATTTTGTCTGTGTAGGATTTGCGAAAAGCGGTTCATTTGCCTCAATCATCTTGAATGTTTCTGCTAATGGCACAAACACGCTTGCGCCAGTGGACGACTCATAATAGCTGCCGCCTTTGGCGTGGCGCACCCGTCGCCAGAAACCTTTTTGCGCCTGTGTGTTGATAATATCGGTGGAAGATGGAGATGCTATGCTAGGGCTTGCAGCAATCTTTCCGGCAATAATGGGTTGTCCAGTTGTGGCGGGCTGCGTTGTGGCCTCGCAAGTCGCTATTAAGTTTGTAAGTATTTTCATATTATGAGCTTAAATAAAGTCCTGATACTTGAACGAAATTTCCATCATTGGATGGGTCACCTGTAAAACAAACTGATTGAGCCATGAACAACATCACATTTTCAATCGTGGTAAATCCACCGAAACCATACAATGAAAATGTAACCTCTGCACTATCACTAAAAGCGGTGATTGCAGTTGTCACTTTCACAACATCACCCGGATAAAAAACCATGTCTTGAATATCGTCATTATCCCAATCACCGCGATAAGACAATGCACCGCTTCCCCCAATGCTGCCCGGATGCCATATATTAAGTCCACTAACAGGATCAGGTGCCCAATATCCAGCACCGAACATCCCAGGCGGCCATCTGTTTAAAATATGATCAAAAGTTAATTGCCATACTGTTAAGTCGGTTGCGGAGTGCATCCCATCACTATAAATAGAAGTAAGAATTAAACTAATTGGAATTACTAATGGCGATGAATCTGGAAATGGTTGAAGTTCTGAAAAAAGATCATGGCAAGTTTTACCCATTATCCTTACATCAACATATCCATAATAATCTTGATCAGGAACAACTTGAACCCATATTGAAAAGCCGATTCCATTTGATGCAGGAGTTCCTGGGATAATCAATGTTGTTCCGCCTTCAAAATAATTAGCAGTGGTTGTTGGATCATCAAATTCTAATCCATTAAGATTTTGCGGGTAATTTCCATCTGTTCCAGACCAGACAAAATTATATTCCGAATAATTTCCCTGTAATTGTCCAACATCTGAAAAAAGTTGAATTACACTAAACCAAGGCCGGACTTCAACCAATCCAGTTCTCACATTCCAAAACCTCCACGCATCAGTTGTTGGGTTAATTGGAGGCGGAGTTGCCGCCCAAGTTCCGCCATTTGTAAATCCTGCATCAGTCGGCACAGTTGAATTAACTACCGCCGCCACTTGCGCCCCATTTGAATCAAAAGTAGTGACTGCCGTTCCATCTGGCGGCAGCGGGTCAGGCTTGTAAATCCGAAATGGGAACATCGGTTTTACTTGAGTAGGAATAATAGATGGTGCTGCTTGTCTCACTCTCAACCGATTCATTTGGCTTTGAATCTGGCGTAAGGCTTGATAAACGCTTGTCAGATTAAATCCCGCATCCTTGTGCTTGAAGTGTGAACGTGGTATTGAGTCCGAATCTCTCGGCGAACGCAACGTCGAGCTTTCGGAGAAGTGCGGCATTCCCGTTCTCGGTATGTTGTTATTAAAATACGCTCTCATTTTAATGCGGAGCAGTCCAAACTGCTAAAGACGCTCCAGCTAAAGCCTGCGTTATCGCTGCGTTGATGTCGGCTGCGGATAATGGCGGAGTCGGGGTATTGCTGTAATACGAGCCTCCGCCTATTGCCCACGGTGCGTTGTATTGATTAAACAAATCCGCGTCCCAGAAACCTATTGGCGAACCAATCCACGTTCTAGTAACCTTGAACCATGTTCTTTGATATTCGCATCTGTCCGCTTTCCTAAGCCATGAAATCGTCGCTGAACCATTTGACTTTCCGTTACCGGAATAGCATTGCGGATTTATCTCTGCGAGATGGTCAAAAACCGTATCGCGTCCAGGAGGGTCGTCCGGAGACCAGAAGTATGCAGGCAACTGCGGATTTGCATTGTAAATCGGGTCTTCAACGTAACCGCCGGGATTCAGATATTCTGGCCTGAAATAATATGCCGACCAAGTTATCTCGTAACCGACGATATACGGCGTCTCTTCATTGAGCCAGTATTTCTGCAAGATTTCCATTGCAGCATTTTTTGCAACGTCAGTACCTGCTAATGGAATGACCGACGATGTCTTGCCGTCGCTTGTCGTATAAGGAACTTCTGCGGCGTGAACAATCGTTCCGCTACTTCCATTTGAAAGCGTTCCGGGATATCCAATCGAACCTATCAACTGCGCGAGAACTTGGTCACGGTAAACGGGCGTAACATTTTCAAAGTAATTCTGTAGCGTGCGAATTACGTCCTGATTTAATTGCCTATTTATTACATAGTTAGAATCGAGAGTCGCCGTCGGAAAGAATGCGTAAAAGTATCTTGGATACTTTAGAATGTTCACGCCAAGCTCGCACTCGACAAGACTAAAATCATCCGGTGGAACGTCGAATGAAATTGACTCTGCGGTGATGACCAGTGTGCAAGTCTCTCCCTTCTCATGCTGAATTTTTGCCGTTAGAACACGCGATACAATTCCGCTTGAATCTGTTAAAATCGCTCCCCTTCCGTAGTATTGGATTTGCTGCTTCGCCTCATCCCAACTCATTCTGTAATGGTGAACGATTGTTGCCTGTTCTCCGCGTTCTATCTCTGGTGAATCCGGCAACTCTTCAATAGGAATCTCGTCGGTTCCGGCGGAGCTTTCCACGAGAATAGAACCGTCTGGTGTGGGAGTCCCAAGACGCCCATTCAGACCGTCTGCCCTGTCGAGACCGCTCGGCAAACTACCCGGAGTTGCTGTTGAAGGAACGCTCATGTTATGGTCAAAATCACTTCGTCGCTATTGGTTGCCCCGCTCAAATTAGTTACGGCGCATCGGAGTTTGATTTGTCCAGACACCGACGGTTTGCAAAGCAATGTCGCCGTTTCCTGTCCAGAGTAAGTCGGTTCATTGGTTGCTATCTCAAACCATTGCGAGTCACAAAATCGTTGCCATCTATAATTTAATGGACTCTCGCTAACTCCCACTTCGACTGATACTGAAGTGGTCTCCTCGACTTTGCAGCTTTTTGATTGAGGCTGCGTAACTATAATTGGCGACCACGACAGAGAAGGCTCAAGCGCACACGCAATTTCAGATAAAACTTCAACCATCCACGCCACTGACTTTGCGCCGTTTCTCAAAATTAGATAAGCCTCGTCCGTCAATTGATGCGCCCTCGACCATTTTGGGTTCGGTGTATATTCTCCGACGGTGATTCTCCGCGAAGGTTGCCCGAAGTGTTCGCTGCCATACTTTGCAACGATTGTGATGCTCCCTTTTTCAGGACGATCAACTGCGATTGAGGTTATTTCTCTAATGGTTTTCATGGATGGTTTTGTAATGAGTCAAATTGCTGCTGTCCTGTTCTTGGAACTCCTCCAATTGCGTTGGCGATTTTTTCAAGATGTTGCGCTGACTTTGCCGTGCTCTCCGCCGTCTTGCGTGCATAGTTTACGCCGCCGCCTTGTCCGATTACTAATCCCATCTTTTCCCAAGCTGATGCAGGCATACGCTCGGTTGAGATTGGAACTTCAGGAGCTTTGGGCATTGCGATTTGAGCCATCTTTAATGCCAACTGGAAAGGCGGGCTAAGTATAAGCCCCTCGAACATTCCTTTTAATTTTTCGACTGCTTTTGCCGCTAAACTAGCAGATTGAGCAAGCACCATAAATGCGGGCGCGATGTCGCTTGCAACGCTCGACCATATTGCTTTCATATTTTGCTCAAGAATTTTCCACTCCCAACTTAGTGCCGTCAAAGTCGGCGTTGTTTGCGTGAAAATCTTTGTCGAGAAAGCGAGTCTATCATTCAAATAACCGATTGCCATTCCGTATTGATAAACCTCTTTCTCGCCGACGCCAATCACTTCTGCAAGTTGAGCTCGTTGAGTAACGAATCCAGCCGCCATGCCTCCGCTTCTAAGTTGCTTCGCGTATAAGTTTCTGGCATTCTCTACCGCTGCTGAAAGTTCATGGAACGCCTTTCGAAGGATTAGAAGAATTGTCCCAATAGCAACGAAACGCAATGCCATAGCTTTCGCCGAGTCCATTAACTTTCCCATCAGAGACGCTGCACGCTCTTTCTCTGCGTCTTTTGCGTCGAGCTTTAGATTGCGTTGCGCTCTTGCTATTCTTTCGCTCTGTTCTTGCCGCTCCATGTTGGTCGGTGGCAATCCTTTTACTGACGACGCCAAATCAGACCTCGATTGCTGCCCGAAAGCAGTTATCTGCTGTCGAGCCTTGTCAATCTTTAGCCTTAATTCAACTTCAAGTGGCGTTGCCATTTTGTTTCAAAATCTTTTGTTTTTCTTGACCGATATATCCAGGTGTTTTTAACTCGTAATTTGCTCCGAGCACAGTCATCTCATTTTCCTTCGCCCAGTTGTAATAAACCCAACCCTGCGCACTGGTTATTTTCAATCTCACAAAATCCGGCGTCCATCCGTATGCCCTCATCAATCGGGCGCGTTTGTCGAGGAGGAATCCAAATCCATCACACGCAGCCCAAATTACGGGGGGCTGCTGGACGACGCCGCCTCCTTTTTGTTTTCTGCTGGCGCACCATAACCGAGCATCGTTTCCCAACTTTTATTCATCTGGTCAACAGCCGCCATGACCAATGCTATAATTGCGCCAGATGACAGCCTGTTTCCAAACTTCTTCTTGGCGGCAATCTTTACTGCTTCCGTTCCGCCCGCCCTCAGTATCGAGTCAACTTCGTCGGCGGGCGTCGTTAGAACGTAACAAATGTCCCAAGCGTGCTGGCCGTGGGACACTTTGCGAATTATCTTTTCGCCGTCTTCCTCGGACTTCTGGCCATCAAACGCGCTGGCAAGCATCTTGCACAACGGATTCTCTAGGAACTGCAGAGTCTCAAAGTCCGCATCGCAGAACGGGCGCACCGAGTATTCGCCGACTTCAATGTTTAGTCGTGGCGCAAAAGCATTTGCTGTTGCTCCCGGCAACGGAGTCCCAGCAGCTTGACGACCTGCCGTGTCCTCTGCGCGTTGCTCCTTTTGACGTTGAGCTATTTTACTCTCGATTTCAGTCATAGTTTTATGCCTTCAATTTTACCGCGCCGATTGCGAGCCAGTTGCCTGACTGTCAATGAGCAATAAGTTGTCGGCAATCAACGTGCGCTCACCAGCTTGCTTTAGAGAAGCCTCATAACGCGGGTCAACAATGCGCGCCGTGTAGGTCAACCCTTGCGTCCCGAACCATCCTGCGGCGTCAACAATGGTTATAGCGGTATTGATTTGAGGCGGCGTCATTTGAGAATCGTCTCTGACGACTATCTCGGTTGAAATGCCGTCTATCAAGATGATGTCCGTCGAAGTTAATCCGCTGCCTTGCGGTAGCTTCGTTCGTTCAAGAATAGGATTCTGCGACATCCTGATAACGGTGTAAAATCCAGAAGACGGATACGGCGATGCCAGCAATCCCTCTGTTCCCCAACGGATTGTGGTTATGCCTTGTGCTGTAAATCCCGGTGCGACTCCTGCTACTGGTGGCCATGTTTGACTCATAAGTTTCCTTGTTTAGTTAGTTTGTTAAATTGTTTCATGCGTTCAAATTTATGTCAGTGATTGCCGGAATATCCGAAGCCGTTCCGAATTTCACGGCGTATCCATCAATAAAAACATTCCCGCTTGCGCCGTAAGGTGCAATCGAAGGAATCGGTTCCATCCCTTTATAGTCAATCGGCGGCTCCTCTGTAATTGTCAGTAACACACGACACTTATCTCGCAAAATTTGGCACACTTTGTAGAACGGGTCTATGGCCGACGGAGTCCCTGTAATGCCTTCGCCTTCGGCCATTAAATTCTTGAAACCGTGCCCGCGCAGAATTGCAACAATCCACTGTCGGTCAACTCTGTGAAGCGTATTCGCTTGCTGAAATGCCCCTCGTGAAGTCTCGCCGTTGAAACAGACCAAGACTCTCGGAGCTTCTTCGCCAGTCTTGTAAATCTCTTCCCATAAATGCTTCGGACTTGGCAGAATCTTTGTGTAGCCACCATGCGGCTCAACCCATGTGTTCAGCCAGTTCTGAATTGTGATGGCCTGCCATTCGATTGTCATAACGCCGTTGACGTATTGTGCTCCGGGGTCAATCATAAAGTTGTCCCCCCAATCAACCGCTGAAGTTCATCTCTTGCAGCTTCATCAACTCTGTCTCGTGTGAACTGTGTTATTTCACCCGATTCATCCATGGGAAAGTAGGGTCTTGCGGGCATTGTATGTCCGCCGCTCTTGACATTGCCAATGACTCCGGGCGCACTACCGAATTGATGAATAAGAGCATACGGTACGTCCTCGTCCGACACTGATACCTTGCCGCATTCTTGGCTGCTCTCTAGCTTGATTGCCGACTGCAATGCGCCAGTTACGAACAGCGTTGCATTTGCTCGCCCCATCTTTTTCGAGTAAGCCGCCGATAGCGGTGCCCATGTAATTGGCCTGTCCATTCCGAAGTCTCCGAAGTTTGACTGCACTATTGCGTAAAACATACTTGCCATGGCGCGTTGCACCGGCTCACGCACTTCTTCAAAACGAGCAGCCAGCGCGTCCTTGAACTCGCTGAGCGCATTGTCCGTTATGGTTAAATCGTATGTCATGCTCTTTGAACCCCTTCGAGGTAGCATCCGCAGTTTATGCATTCGCCCACGCCGCCATTCGGGTCGCCAGGATATCTTTGACCAGACGAGAACAAGAAGCCAAGCGGAACAATACCCTGTTCCTCGTTGAGGTGATGGCTGTGGCGTTTCGTCGGTCTGTCCTCTTGATTCCAAAACACCGAAATAAATCCTGCGCGTCTCAGCCTGTCAAGATTCACGTTGCCGAAAGTGACCGTTGATTCAACGTCAACCATTCTGCGCGATTCTTTCGTTGCGGCCTTGCGAATCCGACGCGCCGCTTCCTTTGCTCCGAGTCCTTCATCTTCCGCTTCGGCCTGCGCGTCTGAAATGGTGTCGGCCAACTTACCCGCGAACTCTTGCAAATCAGCTTGTCTGCTTTCAGCGAACGCTTCGGATTGCTCGCTCAACTTTGCTTCGTCGAAATTTTTGAATCCTGCAAACCCGCCGAGCACGCTATAAACTTTCTTATATGCCTCTTCACCAGCCAAGAGCAAGAGCAAAAGAATAGCCGCGATTTCAAGCTCGCGCTCGCGCTTCACTTTCTCTGCGCGAAGTTTAGCAGCCGCCGCGATTGCTGCCGCTTCGTAAATGGCTTGAGCAGTTTCGCGGGCTTTAGCGTGGCTCTTTGGCGAATCTTTAACCTTAGCTTGTGCGGCGCAGATTATGTTTGCTGCGCGGTAGGCCAGCGAGGATGTGATGTCTGGGTCGGTCTTGCTCCACGTTCCCTTGTTGCCGATGGCGGACTTGATTTGGGTGGGTTCAAAAGCAACCGCCTCAAAATTACCCTTCTTATATTCCCGATAAACTCCATCATATCCATGTTTTTGCAAA
>Ga0182011_10005063_pt1 | contig 10417 bp, 3 predicted proteins | sample 711E1DmetaG_FD_120481 | JGI IMG/M metagenome (GOLD analysis project Ga0182011, IMG submission 120481) | Permafrost microbial communities from Stordalen Mire, Sweden - 711E1D metaG | ecosystem: Environmental > Terrestrial > Soil > Wetlands > Permafrost | place: Sweden: Stordalen | collected...
CCGTCCGACGCGTTCAATTTCGCCTGCGACTGCCACGCGCCGTTGGTGAACTTGAACACGTACGCCGAGCCGGGGTGCAGCGAGTAGTACGGGCCGGGCGCTCCGACCACCGCCGTGTTGCTGTCCAGCGCGACCGACCATCCGAACCGGTCGCCCGCGACGAGGTCGCTGGGTACCAGTTTCACTTCCTGCGTCCACACCAGGGCGGAGCGAACGAAGACGTACGCTGAGCCCGACTGACTACCGCGGTCATCGTCCGCCGGACAACCCGCCACAAGCCGGGGACCGCTCAGGCCGACGGCGCTGAGCTGGTTGCCGAACACCGCGTCGTTGCCGATCAGCCGCGCCTCCTGGCTCCACTGGTGGTCCAGACGGCGGAACACATACGCGCCATCCTGGCCGTCCACGCCAACCGCCGCGCGCGAGCCGTCCACCGAAATCGAAGAACCGAAATGGCCGTAGCCGGAGCCTGCTCGCGCCAGGTTCGTCGCCGTGATCCCTGCCCCGCCGGAACTCGCTCCGTCCAGCAGAATGTACTGCTTCAGCGCGTATTCCGTGGACCACTTCCACGTCAACGTCGAATTGGTCTTGATGAGGAACAGCACCTGGCTGTCCGGCCCGGATGTCGGGACGCTGCCCGCGCCCATCCAACCCAGCGACCGCTCGCGCACGTCGGGTGCCACAAGGTCGTACGTGTCGACGCTGTCCTGAACGGTGTCGTTCGACAGCATCGGGAACGTCCCGTAGCCGACCGGCGTCGGATGACCGTACGACCCGGGGTTGCCGAGGATCTGCAGCGTCAGCGATGCCACCGGATGCGAGGCCGCGTTCGTAGGGTCAGTGCCCTGCTGGTACTCCATGAGGTTGCTGAAACCGTCATGGTCCGGATCGTCGTTGGGATTGGCGGCAGTGCGGCTGCCGAAATACTGCAGTTCCCACCAATCCGGCAGGCCGTCATTGTCGATGTCGAAATCGTCATCCATCGCGTACAGGGCTGCCTGCTCCTGCGCGTACACGGCCCCGGTGCTCGTCTGAATCACGATGCTCACTCGCGCGCGGCCTTGCGCGTTGCGGTCCACGTAGTAGTTCTTTGTTTTGGCGCCGGTCGAATTCGTGGCCACGACATTTCGGCCCAGCGGAAGCGTGTAGATGTTGGTGATCGTGATCTGGCCGCCGGCGGCGATGCTCACGTTCGACCACGCCTGCTCCGCCGGCCCGCACAGGCGATTGCCTTCACGGGTGGCGGCCTGCGGCGCGGGTTGTCCGAAGGGCGACGAATCCAGCCACGTTCGCGTCTCCGCGTAGGCCTGCACGGTTCGGATCGTAAGGTTGGACATGGCGGAGGCGGTCTGGTTGCTGACGATGATGACGTTCGTCACGGTCTGGCCGGGGTTGTACAGAGACAGTCCCTCGAAGTCCACCGCCGGCGCGCCACGCAGCGCGGTCGTGACGCGGACGGGCGGGGCCACGGCCTGCATGCGGGAAACCCGCACATCGGAGGCATCGGAGCTCACCGGGGTATATCCGATGGCCGCGATCTTTGTCTTGTTCACGCTCGCGAAATTCGTCCACGGTATGCGCACGTCCTGCGGAATGGAATAAAGCCGCTGGACGAAGTTGGTCACGCGGACCGTGTTCGTCACGCCCGTGCTGTCGCTGACCCAGATCACCAGATTCGACGTGCTGTTCGTGCCCGCGGCCCTGAATTGCAGGTCGCGATAGGCGCTGACGTTGACGGACGTGGCCGCCCGCCAGTACTCATACTGGCGGGTTTCGACGTGCACGCTGCCATGATTCGTGCTCAGCACGGTGATGCCGTCGAAGTAGATGTTCGCCGCCGCACAATCGCTGCCGGAAATCCACAACTGGAGGTTGTCCGTCCCCGTGACCGGCGCAACCCGCGAGAAAGCGACGTCCATCCAGACCCCCGTCGTGACCGTGGTATCAAACTCCACTCCGCTCGTCGTCCGCCCATCAGTGTTGGTGCTTTCCAGCTTCAACCCCACGGACAAAGGACCGGCGCCGGTCATTCGCAACGCATCAACCCTCAGGCGCGCCGTGACCTGCAGCGTCTCGCCGGACTGGCATGGGATCTCCTGCCACACGGAATCGTAGCTCGATCCGCTCCAACTGCCCCGCAGGTTCAGCGACCATGCGCCGTCGCCCGCCGGATTGTTTGTGAGCGACACGGTGAGGTCCGGCGCGCCGTTGTGCCAGTTCGTCGCCAAGCTGTTCCAGTTGCTCATGCCGCCCGATTCGAAGCTCATGTCGTTGCCGACGTACGGCTGCCCGTTGGTGGTCACGATGACAGCCTGCGTCCCGCTGCGCGGGAAGCCGTAGAGCGTGCCGATCCAGAGGCGCGCGTCGGACACATCGAAGCCGACCCGCCCCGTTGAACCGGTCTGCACGACGGCCTTCACGTAGTACGCGCCCGGCGCTACGCCCGTCACGTTCCACGGATATGTTACGCGCGTGACGCCGCCGGTAATCCAGATCGGGCCGCCGGTGTTGATCAGTGTCCAGTTCGTCGTACGACCGTTTCCGTAATACAGGTTCGCCTGCAGTCGCCGGCTTTCCGGGTCGGTCGTCAGGAAATCGATCGCGTAGGTTTGATTGCTCCAGTTGTCGCCGCCATCCGGACTGTTGGGATTCAACACGGTGACGCCCGGCGCGTAGAGGGCGCGATAGCGGTACCGGTACGCAAGATGATCGCCCTGCGGGATGTTCTCGTCGACGGCTCCGGCGACGAAGATATTCTCCTGGTCGTCGAGCAGCACATGGGCGGAATAGACATCGAGGTTGACCGCCCGCGCCGGCGCCTGGAGCAGCGTCAGCTCAAAACCCGAGTCCTTCTGGTAAGACGCCGCATACGACTTGTTGCCGCGGTCCTGCTGCTGCACATAAACGACATCCCCCGACGACAACGTGCCGAGGCGGATGCGCGCGCTGTTCGTCGGCGGGTTGACGAGCTGATAGTTGATCCATTCGCCGTCCGCCCGATTCCAGAGCACGACATCCGCGCTGTGCGATTCGCCCGTCTGGTTCACCGCGTACGACAGGTCGCCGCGCCAGAATGTGGCGGCCTGTCCGAACACGGCCACCGATCCTTCGTTCGTCGCCGTCCAATTCCGCTTGGCCCAGAGGTCGGCATCCACGTCCATATAAACGCCGGTATTCGCCACTTCGTCGGGCACGTAATGGTGGTCGAGTTTCACCGTGCCGATGAACGACTGGTTGGAGGCCGACCGGATGAGCGCGTACGTCTGGGCGTAGCTGTTGTCCGGCTGGTTCGTCGGCGTCGTGCGAGAGACGATGCGCACATAGGATTGCGGAATGAGGAAGGTGTCCTCCGCGCGATATAGCCCCTGCGGGTCGGTCAGCATCGGCCGGAAGCGGCCGGCCATGTAGCTGTCGAAGTCCCACATGCGCAGATAGCCGCTGCCGCGGACTTCCAGGACCTCCTGGTAATTCGGTTCGCCGAACTCGTTTGTTCCGCTGGCGTGGCCCATGCGGAAACTGATGTCGTACGATGCCGAACCGGGTATGCGAATCTTCGAATCGTCATCGAAAATGGACCGGACCCCCGAGGCGGCGCTGGGCCAGAGGTACAGGTACTCCTCGTAAATGTGCTGAAGCCACGCGCCGTTCCTGAGCATGTACAGCGTCGTCGGCTCCACGTCGCTGGACCCGCGCGGCGATTGCTGGACAAACCAGCCCGAGCCGTCATCGGCGATGTTGTACTTCCCGCCCTGGCGCACGCCCACGGCGGCCAGCTCGGACGACTCCACGTTGGGATAATCGACCATGCCGCGCGCGTCGGCTTCGCTGGCCCAGCCCATGCGCACATCCCCTGAGGCCACCGACGCATTCGTCGCCGTCGTGGGATCGGACGCGTCCATGCCGATGTGGCAGATCTTCACGTTCGATGCGGGACCGTTCGTGGGCACCGTCGCGAGCAGGAAGAACAGGTCGCGTCCCAGGTTGTGCTGCTTGAAGTTCTGATCGAAAACAATCTGCAGCTTCGACGGCCAGCCGCCCGACCCATCCGTGGTCATGCGTCGCGGGAAGTTGGTGAGCGAGGTACCCACCACGTAAGTGTGCGTGGCCGGGAACGGACCGTTGCCGAACTCGGCACTGCTGTTATCCCGCTGGCCCAGCGTGAAGAACGGGGCGTTGGTGCCCACGTCGACCGGCGTACCGCGATCGGTGTGATAGTACTTGTCGACATAAGCATACTGGTCGAATTCGATGAACGCGTGACCGGCGCCGGCGATCTCCGAAATGGTGATCGTGTTGGTCACCCGCACGGAGACATCGTTGCTGAAGTGACGGAACGCCCATGTGCCGAACGGCACCTCCACGTACGCCGGGTAGTTCGTGTATTGGCGTCCGCCGGGATAACCGAACGTGAAACGATCAGGATAGACCACGCTGGGAATTGGCTGAGACGCGTCCGTGGCGATCGTTTGTGCGTAGCTCTTGAGCGACACCCAGGTGTCCGTCGGGGGACCGATCAGCGCCGTGGACCCGTACACGGTGAAGGCATCGGCATAGACATCCGCCGTGTTCGTATAGGCCGTGCCGCCGGAGTAGCCAAGATACTGAACGCCGACGGTGACGTTGAAGCTCGGGTTCTCGATTCCTTCGCTCGCCAGCGTCAGGTAGTCCCACGTGATCGTGTGGGTGTTGTACGTCTGGCCGACGGTGCGGAACCGGAAATCGTTGCGGCCCGTCTTCAGGCGGGATGACGGGACTGTCACCACGGCGTCGATAGCCGCGTTGACCCGGCCCGTACCCACCGCAATCCACTGCGTGTTGGAGAGTACATCCACCGCCAGGCTCAACGTTCCCGTACCATCCGCCCATGCCGGACTCATCGTGATCAGCAGATTCCGCGACGCCTGGGACGAGTCGAGATTCAGGAAGAACGGCTGCGTCGTCCACCACGAATCATTCACTTCCTTGGGAAAGCTCGTGGACGACTGGGTATCGAGATTGATCGCATTGGTCGCGTAGTTCGACTGGAGGAAATCGCTGTCCGAGTTGTCTCCCTTGCCCACCACCTTGGCCAGGTAGCCGGGCACCAGCCCCGCGCGCCAGACGCTGACCTGGTCGAAGTAGACCTCCGCGCTCGACGTGCCGTTGTTTCCGCCCATGACCGCGCACTCGACCCGGTATGGGCCCGCGCTCGTGATCGTCATGCTGATGGCAACATCCAGCCACTGATCCTTCATGACGGACGGATCGAACAACTTCTCCGAGGATGCGCCGGCGCCACCGTCCTTCTCGATCTTCAAGCCGGCGGCAACCCAGTCGCCCGTCGTCGTCAGCGTGTGCACGTAGACCCGCCCCTTGATCTGCAGCACATCTCCCGTATTCGCCGTGAATGTCTGGTATACCTGATTGTACGCCCAACCGTTCCAAGTCCCCTTGAGTTGCAGCGAATAGCGGCCGTTGTCCACAACGTTGGTCACGCATACCGCCGGCACCATCGGATCCGTCGCGGCGGTCCATCCCGCAAGCGTGCCCGACTCGAATCCACCTTCCGCAATTCCGAAGATCTCTCCGCTGAGGGTGAATAGCTTCCAATTGTCGTGCACCGAGGTCCAATTCGTCTGCACGTGGCCGAACGGTCCGTCGAGGAAAGCATTTACCTGCGCTGCAGCCGCAGTCGATGAACCGACCTGCTGCTTCCAGAACACGAACCCTTCCGCCCGAATATCGTCCCCGCCCTTTGCCTGGATCGTCTGAGAGAGCGTGTTCGTGATCCACGACCCCGCAGCGTACGACCCATTCATTCGTGCCGAGTAGTTCCGGTTGAACGAGGTGTTTGTGGAAACCCCTATGCCGAGGTACGAAGCGCCGACTGTCCAGTTTGTGAGATTCCCGCTCTCAAAGTCCGGGTTCTTCAATGCATCTGCCCACGAAACGCTGGAAATCAGCCAAACAGCAATGCACCCCAAGACGCTACGACCTGCAAACGAGATCATCAGGATACTCCTTGGCCAACCCGACCCTTGTTAGACGCTGACGACAACGCATTCAACGTACGCGCGTACGTTTATAGTGAACTCTATATTTACTGAGAGCGCTCTTGTCAAAGCATTATGTCATATATTTATAGTACTCGATTACTCACATTATCATTGAAGTGACGCTGACACTGAGCCTGAGACGCCCGTTGGAATGCTGCGGAAAACCTCCCCTGAAGCAGAAAACCGTTGCCAGAGAGCATAATTCATCGTTCTCAACAAGAATCGGACTTTACCCACTGCCTTCTCATGACCTATCTTTACGTACACGAGTACAAGAGATCCCCCTGTCAAGGATGCTTCTCACATGGCCAGAAACAAGGCAAAGGTTCAGGGTCAGCGCCAGAGAGCGAAGCGGGACGACGTCTGCCGGGCATGCGGCGTTTCATCCGCGACCGTCTCGCGCGTGCTGAACAACAAGCCTGGCGTCGGTTCCGAGGTCAGACAAAAAGTCCTCGCGGCAGCCCGCGATCTGAATTATGTGCCGCAGGCCGCCGCGCGCCACCTGTCTCAGGCTCGGACCGACACCGTCGGCATCGTCTTCCAGGACCTGACCCCTGGCTGGTTCCTCACGATCTTCCGCGGCATCGTGACGAGATGCAGCGGCGTCTACGACGTACTGAATTCCCTCTCCGTTCGATCTGGAGACGAGTTGGAGCTCCCGAAACGAATGCTCGCGGAGCGTCGGGTGGACGGTCTGATCTGGCTCGATCAGCGTGTCTCGCCCCGGATGATTTCGCGGATCCGCGAGCTGGGTGTGCCTGTCGTGCTGATCCAAATGCCCAACGACGATCCGAGAACCTCTTCCGTCTGCATCGAGACGCGCGACGGTTCGGCCGACGCGGTTCGCCATCTTCTTGAACTCGGCTACAAGAGGATCGCTCTGGTCACCGGCCCCAAGGGTGCGGTCGATTCCGACTACAAGCTCGCCGGCGCCATGCGCGCGTTTCGGGAGTTCGGCATCGAGATTCCTTCCCACGACATCCTCGAAGGGCACCACCTGGCGTCGTTTGCCGTGAAAGCCATCGGCGAACGCTTCGCAACACGGCCCCGACCCGACGCGATCTTCGCGTTCAACGATGAGATGGCCATCGCCATAGTCCTGTGGCTCAGGGAACAAGGCTTCCGCGTCCCGGAAGACGTGGCCGTGGTCGGATTCGACGGTATTCCCGAGGCACGACTCATGGGCCTGACCACGGTGGAAACGCCACTGTACGACATGGGCGTCGTCGCCGCCCAGTTGCTTATCGAAGCCATCAAGAGCCCCGCGAGTCATCAAAACGCCCGCCAGGTAGTGCTTAAAGGCCAGCTTTGCATAAGGGAGACCTGCGGGGCAAAACTCAAACAGGCCAGGATACGTCCATCTCCCCCAGCTTGAGTCGCAGTCAAAGGAACAAACGCAGTCCCAACCTCACAAGGCAAGGAATCATGAAACGTTCGCTTGGTCTTACAGCTTTCGTTTTCCTCATCGGAATGCCCCTTTCGAACGTCAATGCCGACGTCGCAAACGTCTCTCCACAGGACATTGCATACCTCCGTGACATCGCCAAAGAAACCTGGCATTGCATGGATTCCATGATCTCCCCGGCCACCGGTCTCCCCTACGACTCGAACCAGGCCCGTGACATCACCAACACGACGAACATCGGCCTCTACCTCGCGGCGCTCTCGATGGCGTACAAGATGGGTTACCTGTCGGAGACCGACGCCGTTGCCCGCGCCCAGAAGGTGCTCGACAGCCTGGACCGCTATGAGAACTGGCACCGCCTTTATAGCAACTGGCTCGACCCGGACGGCAAGTCATTGAAGGGCAAGCCGGGCGAGAGCAATATTTCGGATTACAACAAACTCCCCGCCGGCATCGTCGTCGTTCGACAGACATTCACTTCATTGACCAGCCGGTGCACGGCGTTCCTCGACGACATTCCGTGGGAGAAGTTCCACGAGGCGGGCAGCGACAAGATCTGCTACGCCTTCGACGTCGGCCAGCAGCGCGTGTTCAGCCCGGTGTATTACTTCGGCGGCGAAGACAAACTGCTCGGCCACTTCCTCATGATTGCCTCCGGCAAAGTACCCGCGTCGAGCTGGGAGCGGCATAACCTGGTCGAGGAGGAGCGGGAAGGCGTCCGCTACTATCAGTACGGCTGGCAGGGCGGCGGGCTCTTCATGCATTTCATCTGCAATCTCTTCCTCGACAACCGCGGCACGAAGGTCGGGCACTCGGCGGCGAATTTCGCGTGGGCGCAGATCGTCCACGCGCACCGGATCGGCGCGCCGGTCTGGGGCTGGTCGGCGTGCGTCGCGCCCAGCGGCGACTATCTCGGCATGGGACGGATCACGGACGAGGTGGTCACGCCCCACGCGTCCGCCCTTGCCATCAACCTCTTCCCGCGCGAGGTCATCGATAACCTGCGGCGGCTCGAAGCGCTTGGCCTGCGGAAGCCGTGCATAGTCAACGGGAAGCCGGAGCAGTACGGCTTCCGCGACGGTGTGAACTGGGTGACCGGCGAGGTGACCGACAAGTACCTGTTCCTCGATCAGGGCATGCTGTTTCTCGCGCTCGTGAATTTCTCGGAGGACGGCCTGCTGTCGAAAACCTTCGGCGGTGATCCGATGGTGGTCCGCGGAAAAGCTGCGATCCCTGAATACCGCGATGCCACCAACCACCTCGCGGAGGAATCCGCCTACGTGCGGTCGCTCAGCGTGGATGACCCGGGCCTGTTCTGGCTGACCGAAGGTACACCCGCGCACTGCCGGCCGGGCCAGCCGATCCGTAAGACGCTCTATGCGCGATCCCTCTCGTCGCACTCGATCACGAACTGCGCGGCGGAGTGGGACATCCATCGGGGCGACGGTTCCGTGCTGCACAGTGGACGCGATACCGCCGACCTCCGTCCGCACCAAACGAAGAAGCTGATCGGCCTTGAGATCGCCACCGACGACGCCCGATTCGGCGATTCCTGGACGCTCCAGAGTCTCTGCATCCAAGGAGCGAGGACGTTCACGGCGCACAAGGAGTCGTTTGTCTTCTACAGTTATCGCGACCTCGCCGGCCTCTGGCGAATCGCCAAGGGTGATGACACGAATTGGATCGACAGTGCGTTCGACGATCGAGGTTGGATGCAGGCGATTGTGCCCATGCGCTGGGAGGACAGCGCATTCCCGGATTACGACGGTATGGCCTGGTATCGCCTGCGGTTTGAAGTGACGCCGGAAGATTGGAGCCACTGGGAGGGACACCCGTTGGCGATCGCGCTGGGCGCGGTGGACGATGCCGACGAAACGTACCTCAACGGGAAGTTCATCGGCCGCACGGGCAAGTTCCCGCCGGAGAAACAAACCGCGTACAACACCCCGCGCCTCTACCCTGTCGACCGCCAGATCCTGACCAACTCGAATGTGATCGCCGTACGCGTGGACGATTTTGGCGGTAACGGCGGCATCTGGCGCGGACCCGTCGCCGTTGGCCCGGAGACGGAACTCAGGCAGCTTCTGGGCATTCCGGAAACCGCTCCAGCCGCGAAGTAGAGAATAGTCGCGGACCGCGATCGGCCCATCTCAAGAGCCGAATATCTCCTTGAAGAAGACCGCCATCGCTTCCCACGAACGGCGAGCCGCTTTCTCGTCGTAAGCGGCACCTTTGGACTTGTCGCTCCCCGACGCCGGATTCGAGAACGAGTGCACGGCTCCGCCATACGAAACAAACTGCCAGTCCACACCGGCGTTTCGCATTTCGTCCTGAAATGCCGTGATTACCTCCGGCTTCATCGTCGGGTCATCCGCGCCATGAAGAACCAGAACCTTTCCTTTAATGTTCCGCGCATCCTCGGGCTTGGGCGAATCGAGCGCCCCGTGAAAGGTGACGACGCCGGCGACATCCGCGCCACTGCGCGCCAGTTCCAGCGCAACCATGCCGCCAAAACAGAAACCGATCGCGGCGATGCGTTGGGGATCGACCATCGGCTGTTGCCGGAGCGTGTCCAAGGCCGCCCGAGCGCGCTCCCGGGTCAGCGGCCGGTCTGACTTGTACTTCGTCGACTCGGCGCGATATTCGTCCATATTCGTAAGCCGCATGCCTTTTCCGTACACATCGGCCACGAACGCCACGTAGCCCATTTGGGCCAACTGCTCGGCACGGCTCCGCTCGTACGAACTCGGCCCCTTCCACTCGTGGAAGATCAATACGCCGGGCCGCTTGGCGGTCGTTGAATCGTCGTAGGCCAGATACCCCTGCAATTCGACCTTCCCGTCCTTGTAATCAACGTCTCGCGTCTGGACTTTCGCAAAGCTCTTTGATGTGAACATCGCCATAACCGTCAGGAACAGTAACCATTTCATCTGATCTCCTCCCATGATGATCTATCGAGCCATCGGTATTTTGGTGA
>Ga0182011_10005064_pt1 | contig 10414 bp, 11 predicted proteins | sample 711E1DmetaG_FD_120481 | JGI IMG/M metagenome (GOLD analysis project Ga0182011, IMG submission 120481) | Permafrost microbial communities from Stordalen Mire, Sweden - 711E1D metaG | ecosystem: Environmental > Terrestrial > Soil > Wetlands > Permafrost | place: Sweden: Stordalen | collected...
GCCCTTGGACAGGTTGACGGTCACGATCATGGGCAGCATCTCGGGGGTCAGCCCGACGGCCACGGCCATGGCAAACAGGAACGCTTCCAGCCAGTTGTGCTTGCTGAGTCCGTTGATCAGAAAAACCAGCGGCACCATCACGGCGATGAAACGGATCATCAGCCAGGTGAACTTGTTGACGCCCAGATCGAAGCTGGTGAGCTGGCGCTGCCCAACGATGCTGGCGGCCAGCGAGCCAAAGTAAGTCCGGCCCCCGGTGTGGATGACCACGGCCGTCGCGGAGCCGCTCTCCACGTTGGAACCCAGGAAGCAGAGGTTGGGCAGATCGAGCGGATTTTGAACGTCTGCCGGAGCCGGGGCGGCTTTCTTCTCCACCGGCAGGGCTTCGCCGGTGAGGGCCGCTTGATTCAAGAACAGGTCTTTGGCGGAAAGCACACGCACGTCCGCCGGCACCATGTCGCCGGCGGCCAGCCGGATGATATCGCCCGGCACCAACAGCTTGAGCGAGACTTCTTCTTCCTTGCCGTCGCGCACCAATGTCACGGTGTTGCTGACCATCGCCTGGAGCTTCGCGGCCGCGTTGTCGGCACGCGTCTCCTGGAAGAAACGCAACACCACGCTCAGGACCACCATCGCGAAAATAACCGCCGTTGCCTTCAGGTCGCCGGTTAAATAGGAAAGCACGCCCAGCGCCAGGAGCAGGAGGACCAATGGATTCTTGATGTTAACCAGGAGGCGTATCAACGCCGATTGACGCTTCTCCCGGGCAATCTCGTTCATCCCGACCTGTTTCAAGCGGGAATCAGCTTCCGCCTGGCTCAGGCCGGCCAGTTGCGATCCAAGCTCCTTCAGGACGGTATCGGTATCGGCACGCGCCTTCTCCAACAGTTCAATGGAAGACTGCGCCCCCTTCCCGCCGGGGACGGGCACGGAAGCGATGGCAGGGGGCTTGGCGTCTGCCGGCTTTGAGGGCGGGCTTTCCTCTGAGGGTTCCTTTGCGGCCGTTTGCATGGTGACTATGCTCTGCGGGCCGGCCGCCTGCCCGTGGGTGGGCGCATCTTGGCCAGGCCCCACTTCCAATTTCGGATCTCCTGCAGGTCCTGGCCGGGTTTATCAATGTATTGCTGGTGCTCGATGAACTTGTCGCAGCGTTATTTAATCCACCACCAGCTTGACGGAGGTGTCGCCGCGCAGAGCTTTGGAATATGGACAGGTTTTGTGCGCTTCGTCCATGATGCGTTGGGCCTGGATGCGATCAATTCCAGGGAGTTGCGCATGCAGCTCCACTGCCAGGCGGTAGCCGCCCTGGTCATCCTCGATCAGGCTCACCAGCGCCCGAACCGTGGAATCCTTGACCGGGGCGCCGAGTTTTTTGGCCGCGTTGACCAGGGCGCCGTGGTAACAGGCGGAATACGCGCCCGCAAACAACAGCTCGGGATTGGGGCCGCGTTTCTCGATGCCTTTCTCCAGCGGATTTCCCAACGTGACATCCAGCAGCCCGTCCGGTGTCTGAATGGTTCCCGAACGTCCGCCCTTGGAAATTGCTTCCGCCGTAAACAAAGTTTTCATAATGGCAAAGTCTTCGGCGGAATGGCTCAACATTAACGGAGCAACAGAACCACAACGATGATGACGAGAAGGAGGCCGACCGAGCCTCCGCCAATCCAGATGGCACTGGCAAGAACCGGCGATAATAGTAATAGATGCATGGTTTGTCTTTCGTTTTTGACGGCAATTCACTTGCCGTCATTTTCCGCAGTGACGCTACGCGACGGGCCGGTCTTTAGCTATGGGGTATAACCCTACCGTGAATTTGGAGGGCGCTCCTTAAAAAGTGGACGCAGCGGCAGCCCAAGCGCATTGATGGTTCATTTGGCTGTCACATTCCGATGTTTTCTTTGCTCGAAGTTGTATTGAAGCAGCACGCCCACGCTCTGCGCGCCTTCGTGGCCGTCGCGCAGCGCATTGAACCCGTAGCCGTAGCGCACGATCACCCGCCACACCTCGCTCCGTGAAGTGAAGGAGAGACTGGGGCCCACGCCCGTCTGCCAGTGGCTGGGCTGCTCGAACCCGGGCAGGTAATCAACATACGCACTGGCGACATCCAGCCGAAGTTGCCACCGATGATCGGCGGACAGCGGTGCGACGTAACTGGCGTCGAGGTGAACGAACCGCTTGGCGGAAAGCTCCTGGTAGTAATATCCGGGCAGCGTCAACGGAAACTCGGCAGCCAGCGGCAAGACCCCGCCCAGTCGCCAGGCATTGAAGCGATCCGCGTTGTCCGATCCGCCGGACGTCAGCGCAAACGTGAATTGATTTCCGGTGTTGGTCCACGCGTAGCTCAAGCCGGCGTAGAGCCAGTAGAGATCCGTCGTGGGCTGGACCCGCCGGGGATCACCGGCGAAACCGTAAGTGCTGTCGTCCAACCGCCACTGGTGCTCGAACCAGATGGACGCCTCCATCGCCAGATCGGGATAAAGCATCGGCTCCTTGCCCGCGAAACGCAGGCCCGCGCGAGCGAAGGTGCTCACGCGGTCATCGGGAAGCTTGAATTGGTCACCGGTTTTGTCCGTTGCGGAATACGTCGAATAATGGGCGCCGCCTTGCACCACGACGTTGAGAGGGATGAGTTGAGCGGGGTTGATCAGGTGGTAGATGTTGAGCGAAGCGCCACCCCCATGACCGTCGAAACTCTCACCTTCGAGGTAGCGGCCTTGGCGCACTTCGTAATAGTTTTCGCCGTAGCCGCCGCCGTTAATGCCAATGCCCACGTCTGTGTGAGGTGAGAGAAGTTGGCGAAAGCCGATCTCGCCGTCTAAATAGACCGGGGCCACGGCCAGATGGAGCGCCATGTTGGTGCGCAGGAACTCGGGATTGTTGTAGTAATAGTAGGCGTAGAGCGATTGGGGACCTTTGCCAGACATGGACTGGTCGTAGCCGAGTTCAAGAAGGCTGCGCGGATAAGGATCAATTTGTGCCAGGGCTACTGAAGCGCTGCCCAGTACCAGGCCGATTGCCACGGGAAGAGTTCTTCGGAGCATGACCACAAGAAGTCGGTGTTAAGCGCGCGCGTTGGGGTCTTTGTTTTCTTGATCGTAACCTTTCGCACGAAACGCAAGCCAGAGGGTGGAAACCATACCCGCGCCTTTGAGAATGGTTTGGAACTAGGAAGGTTTCATGCCGGCGTCCCCAAACTTGCCGCACCGGAAGGCCGCCAGATCCGCCACCAGCAACGCGTGCGCATCTTCGGCCAGCTGGCCCATGTCACTACTGATTGCTTGTTTGTTCATGCTTTCTATTTATTCTATTTATTTACGTTTTTCAATGGCAAATTTTCCGCGTCGTCGCGGTGGGCTGCTTCCGGCGAGCTGGCCACCTTCAAAATTGAGTTTCTCCCGCCGAACGGGTTGGGCACGGTTTCTCTGGCCAGCGGGTCGGGCATCCAACGCCCATCCACCACCAGGCAGTATTCGTAGGTGCCGGGCGCCAAAGCTGTTTCCTTCCACCAGCGACCGCCTCCTGCGGGATGCAGGGTTTTGGCTTCGGGTTGCCACTGGTTGAATGTTCCCGCAATGCAAACGGTGGTGGCCGTCGGATGAGTGAATTCAAAGCGAACCGGCACGAGTTGGGGGCCGGCGCTGCGGGCGTTATCATGGTTATGGTTGTGTTTCATGGTTGGTAATTCATCAGGATAGAGACCCTTGATTTGGAAGAGCGCTCCATTTCCCACCACTACAATGCACCCGAAGACCTTGCGGGAGCTATGGGGTGTTTACCCCATGCCAGACTTGCTGAATCCAGTCCTGCCCGCACAAGTTTCTGACCGCGCGGATCGGCTCATTGTCTGTCTTCGGTCGCTGGGCGGAAATGTCGCGCGGGCGAACGTGACAAGACGGCGAGCGCCGAGCTTTTGCGGATGTCAATAAGGGGTGATGAACGCCCGGTAGAAGCGCTGAGTCACGGTTGCCATTATGGTGTTGTCGGTGAAGGTGCAGGAGCTGGTGATCGGGGTATTCGTCGCGATCGTCGTCCAGTTCGAGGGGGACAGGCCCGGGCTGGTTTGTAGCGTCAGGAGAAAATTCGGCGTGGTGCTGAGGACGACGGTTACGGGGTTGGTGGTCGTTCTGGAGATGTCGGTAAAGATGGGGGCCGCCGGCCATGATGGCAGACTGCCGCTACTGCCATTGTATGTAACCGCTCCATTCTGTGCCAGCGCTCTGCCGTCCATAATGGAATAGTTACCCATCGTGATTGATGTATAAGCCATTATGGTTCCCTCGAAGACGGAGTAGGTTCCGAGAGTTGCTGAACTGCCGACCTGCCAAAAGATGTTTTTGGCCTGTGCGCCGCCAGCCAAGATAACCTGGCTACCAGGGGCACCGGGGGCACCGGCTGCCGTGGTCAGCGTGGATCCTATCTGAAATATCCAGACAGCATTCTGGTCGCCACCGGCGTCGAGGGTGAGATCCCCTGTTATCTGAAGTGAGCTCGCAGACCAATAGAGGCCGGGGGCAAGCGTTAGCCCGCCGATATTCTCCCCATCTGTCAACGTGATTCGATTTAGAGATCGGCCCGCGGCGTCGTTATACGCGCTGGTCAAGTCGAGTTGGGCCTGGGCGGCGATCGGGCCGCCGTTGTATATATTCCCATTAATCTGTGCCGGAGGGATTCCCTGCGAACCAGCTGGAGATAACCCGACATCTCCATTAATGGTGCCACCCCCCGTGGTGGTAACTGTGGTGGCGGCTAGAATCGCGAAAGTGGAGCACGATCTAAGGTTTATCGTCGCCGGACCTGCCGCAGTCAGCGTCGTGAAGTTCGTCGTCGCACTGGCCCACGCCGCTCCAGCCGAGTTCTTCGCGTAGAATCGGTAGTAGTACTTCTGATTCGGCACCAGGTTCGTCACTGTAATGCTCAACGTCCCCACCGCGTTCGTCCCCAGATTGTTCACATGACCCCAGTTCCAAATGTTCGTCACCCCGTCGGTCTCACCCCAATACACATACACCTGCGTCGGCACCCCGCCCGTCGAGGTAAGCGTCCCGTTCAGTACCGCGCTGACCGCCAGCACGTTCGATGCTCCGCTGGCATTGTTCACCGTGGGTGCCGTGGCCAATGTTCGGTGCGGGGCCATCACGGCCACCGCAAGGACAAGGCCCATAAGAATTCGTTTCGTTCCATTCATTGCAAGGAACCATGGATAGTTCGTTTTCATATTATTCTTTTACTGCTTTCTGTTGTTCCGGGAATGACTGTTGGTCTTCTCTATTTTCACTGGAAGCAGGTTATATCATGGGCAGACATTGGCTATGGGGTATAACCCTACCAGCATTTATGAATCCAGCCTTGGCGGGCAGGCTGGGATGATTACAAAAACTGAATGGGAAGTTTCAGACCGGCCGCTGGCGGTGGCACGGTGAAGATTTTGCGCAAGGCGAGGTGGGTAGGGAGAAAGGCGACGAGCCACAGCACGCCAAGCCACAGGATGACATAGAGATTTTGATTGATCCAGTGTTGCGGCTGCTGGTCGTTGAATCCGTAAAGATAATTGATGTTGATGGGGGTGTTGGGGTTGGCCAAATGCGCTCCAGCAGGCGGAGTAAAAAAGTAGCAGACGAACCCAAATCCAGCGGCCAAAGCAGTCCAGGCAAACAAAGCCCGTTTATCATAGCCCAGACGGAACAGGAGCCAGACGAGCAGCAAAGGCAGCCAGCCATGAAAAAGTGAAAGCCCGCGGGTGAACAGTGGAAGCTGGTGGCTGAACATGTAACCTGTCAGGCCCAGAAGGTGAATCCCAAAAAGGTTGCTGCCGAAGTCCGCGAGCCAGAGGCATTGCGGAAGCAGAATGCCCACGGAGCACATGCTGATGAGCAGGGAGCTTTCCAACCACATGCCCGCCACTGTGAGAACGAGGGCGGCATCACAGAACCATAAAAAGTTCGTGGGACCATAGGTGTGCAAATAAATAGGAACGAGGATGGCGAGGAAGATGGTGCCGGCCACTTTAGCGGCCAGTGGAATTTTGTGGTGAGACATTTTAAAACTGGACTGCCATTGCCCATTCGAACGCGAGCTATCGCACGATGACTTCCGGCGGGCGCACGACCACTTCCGGCACGCGCACGACAACAGCCGGAGGTCCCACTACGACTTGGTCATGATGTTCGTATCTCGCGTGCTCGCCCCGTCCGCCTTCGGAAACAAGACAGCCGGTGGTGGTGAGGAGGGTGATAACGCAGGCAAATAACAGGATTTTTTTCATATTCAATTTATATCGCTTTCCAGAGTGACGTTATGCGATGGGTGAAGACTTCTCTATGGGGTATAACCCTACGTTCTGGCGAAGGCGACAGTCGCAGGAATTCCAGATTTTATGGGTGTAAATTTTCCGGTGGCTCTTCAGGTTTGGGATCGGGTGGCCTCATGGGCGTCAGTGCTGCCAGAATGGCCTTTTGCACCGTCGGATTGGAAAGATTTCCCAAGTGACCGCCTTGCGGGAAGACTGTTAATTGTTCCGGGGTAAACGTGGCGTGGAGCCAGGCCATGTCTTCGTCCGTCAGGAGAAAGTCGTTTTGATTGACGATGATACGGATGTCGGGATTGGCGTGCAGACCAGCTTCATACGTCCGTAAATCACCAGCCTTTTCCATTTCTTCCGCCGCTCGCCTCGGCGAAGCCTCCGGCACAGCCTGGGTCAGCGAGTCATGTCCCGGAGTCTGATAATACGGAATCGCAAACTTCTCAAAATAATCCTGGTAGGAATACTGAAGGATTTCCTGATACAAGGGGTTGCGTCTTAAATTCCTGATCCGGTGTTGGAGGACTCCCTGATTATTTCGCCGCTGACTGCTGAAAATAATGTCCCGCAGCATGAATCGAAACGTCATTCCGATGAGAAACTTGGATTCGATGGCGCTGAAGGGTAGCGAGGTTTGCGGTGTGAGGGTGAGTTTGCTCAAGGCGGCCACCTTCAAAAAGGTGTTTTCGAGGTCGTCGGCTCGTTCCGCAACCGGCCAGTCCAGGGGCGCCCGGTAAAATTCGTCCAGCTTGGAAATCCCATACGCCATGCGAACGGGCGTGTTGATGGCGACGACCCGGTCAAATTTAATCAATGGTCCGCCTTCGCCGGGGCTTTGGCGGACAGGCAACTGACTTGTCGCGCCGACTCGTCGCGTCGTAACTTGGTGAAGACGGAAGTCAGACGGGGGCGGATTCGTCGGTTCGGTGGCCGCGACGAACAAAGATTGGAATGCACCCATGGAATAGCCCATCAACGCCCGGTTGCCCAACCGATCCGGATACAGCGCATGCAAGCGGTGATCAATTTCCGTTAACGCGACGTGCAAGTCGTGACCGTCCACCGGCAGATAAGCCGGCATTGCCGCGGTCGAAGCATGTTCCATGAATTCGGAATTAAAAGGGCTGCTGATGCACACGGCGGAGAAGCCATTGCTATAAACCAACTCGGCCAGCGCCAGGGAGGGTTCGGCCAGACGATGCGAACCCAGCCCGGGAACGATGTAAACCACGTTCGCTTTTCCCGGCTGCAACCAAAACGTAAATTTTAATTTCCGGCCCGTTGCCGGAATCAAGACCGACCGAGTCTTGCCCCGGCCCGGGAATTCAGGGTTTTTAAAGGTGAAGAAGACGGATTCGAGGGTTTCCAGCGAGGCTTCATCCTGTTTTCCTTTCACTTGGAAATTCGCCACCTGGTTCTCTCGTGCGAACGTCCAGGCGTATTGGATCTCGGAATAGGGGTCCATTTCGGCCTGACTGAATCGCACATATTCGCCCACGCTGTCGGAGAGATCGTTATACATGACCGCGTAGGTAAAATAGCTGTAAGGACCGAGATAGGTCAGCGGATCGTTCGCGACGAAATCGTAGGGAGCGATATAGAGCAGCGGATTGGCAGCCGTGTCGGCGGCCAGGCCGACGGTATCCCGTTCATTGCTCGGTCCATAAAGCGGCAGCATCAAAAAGCACTGTGGCTTCCAACCCCACTGGCCAAAAGTCTGGCCAAAATCCGCGTCTGATTTCGGAATCTTCCATTTGGTCGCCGGATCGAAGAACCCGGCCACACCGACGGTGGTATTGCAAACGAACCGGTAGGATTCATCGCGCGCTCCGCGCCACTTTCCCTGGAGCAGATTGTTGATCAATCGTCCCGGGTAAGTGAGGTTCCTGCCAAAATGTCCAATTCCGGTTCGGACCGGTTTCACAACGACAAACCGATAAACCCTGCTGGTCGGCTTGATGATGCCGGTCATAAGCCCCTTGTTGAAGCCCCACATCACTCGATTGAACGGTTCGATGGGGTCGGGGACGGATTTTGGCAGAACGACGGTTTCCGCGCTGGCATCGTACGAAGTCGTTCTGCGCGGCGGCTCGGTTGAAACTGATGATGAGATTTGCGCCGGGGAACTCGCAGCCAGGCTACAACCCAGCGCGATGGCCAGGACGACACGAACGAAAAATCCTCGCCCGGGATTTCGATGTAAATTCATTTACTGATTTTATCCGTCGTCACAAGCCCGCCTGCTGTGAGATTAAGTCTCCCGGCCATCCACGCCAGCGGCTTTCCGGGAGGCTTGGCGACTTTGATCAAGCTCCGCGCTAGCCATGCCTTCATCAACCAGTCGCTCATTGTCGCTGCGCCCTTCGTCATCCTCATCGGCACTGGGGGCCGCCGGCACTTTGTGTCCGGTTGAGCCGGGCACCGGGTCCCAACGTTCGGATTCGGGAGCTGATTCGAGGGCCGCCTCATTCGGGTCCGTGTTCGAATCACCCGTCAACTCCCGTTTGGCCTGCTCCCAATCGGATTTCGACACTTTCTGCGCCGAACGGCCGTTGATGATTGCCAGTTCAACCGCGCGCTTCCGCACCATTTTGCTGGTTACCGTGCCGATGCCGGCGGAATTTTCGGTCAAGGTACCTTCCTTCAGTGGATTTGTTTTCATACGTTAAAATAATCAGTTTGATGCAGTCACTTCAGGTGCAAACCCAATGCCGTCCGCTTTCAGGTTTCTGGCGCGCGGGAAGGTGAACGCCGGAGCTTCCGACGCGAGGGCGAGACCGAAATTGAGCATCGCTTCGTTGCCGGCGGGTTCCACCGGGACCGGCTTGATGAACAGATTCGCCGTTGTCGCCTTCAGGCCGCCCATGAAGTTTTGCCAAAAATTGTCGCCCGCGTCCTTCCGTTTCACCGACGCCACCGTAATATCCATTTTGGTCGGACCCGGTTTTCTTCGAAAAGTCAGGGTGTTGACGCGGGCAACACTTTCATTGCGGAGCCTGAATGCGCCGTCGAAATACCCGATGTCGTGGAGACCAATGGTCACAAGGCTCGGCCGTCCGCGGCCATTGAATCGCAGCCGAACTTCAGTGACGGTCGGAACGCGGCCGGTCATCGTTCCCTCCACTTCGATGCTGACTCTGCCCGCCCCTTCGACGTTGATGGAACCGAGCTGATGGTCGAGCGAGCCGCCTTCCTTGAGCTCCCGCTCGTGCCGGCGGACCTTGTCCGTGTGGTCAAAAATGTTTTGTTGATTGCCTTCGCCGACGAACTCGAATTCGCAGGTCACCAGAAATGACCCGGCCGTGAAGGACCGCGTGGCGGACACCATCCGTGCGCGCTGTGTGTTGCCGGGACTCTCGACGACGGAAACCGGCTCCAGCGAGATCAGCGGCACGAAATACATGAATTCGGCAACCGGATTGCCTGGCGATTCGCCGCGACCATAGTCCAGGTAAAGGGTTGGCCCGGCCGATTCGGGCGGCGGGTTGACCCCGCGTTTGTCCGTGAGTGGAACCAATGGCGCGCCCGCCAGCCGCGGGGCCGGAGTGAAACATCCCATCAACAACAGCAGACCGAGCAGGATTGCGCCAAAGCCCGGTGGCTTTGAGCCGCCTCCAACCCTGCAAGCCCCCGGCTTTGTCGAAAGTCGCTGACTGGAGGTTTTCATCAATTGATTCTTCAAATCTGTCTTTCTTGATCATCGCGTGGACGGCTGACCGGGAAGATAACTCGCCCGGCATTCGATCTATTCAACTGCCAGCTCTTGCTACCGACGGAAACAGCCCATCCCGTTCAAATTCTGCCCAGCAAAAGCAGGATAATCAGAATAACCACGAGCAAGCCCAGACCGCCGCTCGGATAATAACCCCAATTCCGGCTGTGCGGCCACGTAGGGAGTGCGCCGAGTAACATAAGAATGAGTATAACCAACAGAATAGTTCCTAATGACATAATGTTCCTTTCAATGTGCGAATATGGTTCGCTTGTTTATCTTCCGTTATTTTTCCCGTGATCATTATTTTGCCCGCGATCATCGCGCTGGTCGTCCTTCCGATTTTGACCTTGGTTCGATGCTGGCGGCGCCCAATTCTTCGGATACTGCTTAACCACGGCGGC
>Ga0182011_10005065_pt1 | contig 10413 bp, 10 predicted proteins | sample 711E1DmetaG_FD_120481 | JGI IMG/M metagenome (GOLD analysis project Ga0182011, IMG submission 120481) | Permafrost microbial communities from Stordalen Mire, Sweden - 711E1D metaG | ecosystem: Environmental > Terrestrial > Soil > Wetlands > Permafrost | place: Sweden: Stordalen | collected...
CCCTGTTCGGGCACAGTGAAGAATAATGTGGAAGCGGCACCGAGAACCGGGGCGGCTGCGTCTACGAGAAGCCATTTGAAAGCTCGTCTCTTGCTGGTCGAGTCGCCTGCTGTTGCGTTTTTCAATATGAGATTGACCGTATTTATGCCATCCGAGAAGTCATGAACGAGAACCGCGATGGCGACGATGGCACCAATAGACGCCGATATTTGGAAGGCCAAGCCTATGGCTACGCCGTCGAGGAAGCTGTGGATGGAAAGGCTGCCGGCACCGAGGAGGCCGCGGCTATTATTACCTTCGACATGAACTCCAATATGCATCTCATTGCCATGATCCGTCGGATCATCGTGCGCATGAGCGTGGAGGAATACGACGCGATCAAGTACCAAATAGATCAAGAAGCCCAAAGCGACAAAAGCCGGCACTGTAGCCGTACCCCAATATTTGCCGCCGATATTTATCGCCTCCGGCATGAGGTCAAAGAATGCCACAGCGATGACCGCGCCGGCCGAGAAGCCTAGGACTAGGTGGAGCTTGTCTTTGAGGCGTAGCGCAACAAGGCCGCCGATAAGGGTGGAGACGAAAGCGCAGAATGAGATGAGGATGATCATGTTATTTTATGAGCATTACTCATACCTTAACGCCTCTATCGGACTCTTCTTCGACGCCTGCCTAGCCGGATAGCCGCCGAAGATCAAACCTATGGCGGCAGAAACCGATATGCCGAGCACTGCTCCTGACCATGGGAAAACGAATGCCCAATTGATAGCCAGGAAATGCGACAAGGCGTAAGCGATAACGAAAGCCAATCCGGCTCCCAGAATGATGCCCACTACGCCGCCTATAACGGTCAGCAAAATCGCCTCTAGCAAAAACTGTAACAAGATATCTCGATCCTTTGCGCCCAGAGCTTTGCGCAATCCAATCTCACGGGTGCGTTCTGTCACAGAGACAAGCATGATATTCATTATTCCCACGCCTCCGACGAATAACGCGATGGACGCGACCGCCACAAGGAACCATGTCAAAGCACTGGTGATAGTGCCGAGCCTATTGGCCAGATCCTGCTGTGTCTGCACGGTGAAGTCGTCCTTGGTCGGATCGGTGATATTATGCGACTCGCGCAAAGTGAGGGCAATATCGTCGGCCGTGACCGCCACCGCGGCGTCATTGATAGCCTGGATGATGATGCGATTGAAATATTTCTGGCCAGTGACGTATGTCTGCGCGGTCGTGTATGGCATGATGACGTCCGCATCGAAATTGAAAAGGGAGCCTCCACCGGATTTCGGCAGGACTGCCACTATCCGAAAATTTCGTCCTTTGATCTTTATATTTTGGCCAAGCGGATCCGCCGTGTCAAAAAGATGAGTGGCCACATCCGCGCCGATTACCACATTGCTCGACATAGAGGCCACGTCGCTAGCATCAAAGAACTGGCCTTCTGCCGGCACGAGATCAAAGATATCGGCGATATGGTCTGTCGCGCCGAATATGGTCACCTGGTAATCATTCGAGCCGTACGAGGCACCGCTCGCGCCGAAGACCGTCGGCATGATAGAGGCAAGCCCCGGCACATTTGCTTTATTCTCCAAGGCGACGACGTCCTTTAGCTTAAGGCTGTCGCTGTAAAGGGCGCTCACATCCGACGGACCTGTCGGTTCGCGGCCCGGGATGACGGCTATGGTATTCGTGCCGAGGCCCTGGACTTCGCCCAAGATCAGATTCTGCGCTCCTGCGCCCAGCGACATGACCAGCATGATAGCCGTGATGCCTATGACTATGCCGAGTATGGTCAATGACGACCGCGAGCGATTCGTGGTTAGGCCGGTCAGAGAAGTTTTAAAAAGATGTTTATAGGTCATTTGTCTTTTGCATTACTTCTTGAACTCATCATCCGCCGTCAAGCGATTGCGGACCTTGACATCGCTCTCTATCTCGCCGTCCATGAGATGAATGATCCTCTCCGCGTGCTCCGCAGTGGAAGTCTCGTGAGTGATGAGGACTATGGTCTTGCCATGCTCGACATTCAGGCGCTGGATGATGCCCATGACATTCTTGCCGGACTTGGAGTCTAGGTTGCCTGTAGGCTCGTCGGCGAATATGACTTCCGGGTCGGTGACCAGGGCGCGAGCTATGGCCACGCGCTGGCGCTCGCCGCCGGAAAGCTCGGCCTGTTTGTGGAACATGCGGTGGCCAAGACCCACATCTTCTACCGCTTTGCGGGCCTTTGCCTCCCATTCATGTTCAGGAATATTCGAATAATACAGCGGCAATTTCACATTTTCCAAAACGCTCGTGCGAGACAATAGATTGAAAGCCTGAAATATGAAACCCACTTCGCGATTGCGCAGGTCCGCCAATTCATCGCCGGAAAATGAGGTCACGTTCTTGCCATTGAAATGATAGCTTCCGGAACTCGGCTCATCAAGCAAACCGAGCAAATGCAACAGAGTGGATTTGCCTGATCCTGACGGACCCATTATGGCCAAGAACTCTCCCCTCCTCACATCGAAAGATACTCCGGCCAGAGCCGTCGTCGAGGTGTCCCCTTCGTGGTAGACCTTGCGCAGGTTTTTGACGGAGATGATATTTTCTGGAGTAGTAGGCATGTATTCGCTTTTACGTTTGCCCTACTGCCCCGTCACGTAAGTCACTACTTTATCGCCGACACTCAATCCGGAGACGACTTCGATAGTGCCATCCGAGCCTTTGAGTCCAGTCACTATCGGCACGGCCGCGTAAGACTTCCCGTCTTTGCTGACCAAACGAACCGTAGTAGAAGTAGCGTTAACGGCGATGGCGCGATACGGGATCTCAAGTACGCCGGCGGCCTCATGCGTTAATATCTCCAGATTGGCCGTCATTCCTGAACGAATGCGAGCGTCAGGCACGATGAATTGCAGGGTGACCTTGTATGTCGGCACGCCTTCGAGGACGGTCTCGGCCGGATCTATCATGACAACTTTGGCGGGAAAATCCACATAAGAGCCATAGGCATCGAGGGTGCTCGAAGCCATGTCGCTAACTGCAACTTTGGCTATGTCAGCTTCGGGTACGAAAGCCTCGACTTTGAAGCCGCTATTCTGCACGGAGAAGCCGGATTGCCCGGCGGCCGCAAATTCGCCGACATTGGGATCGGCCCTAGTAACGATTCCGTCTATGGGCGAAGTGATGGTATCTTCAGCCAACAATGCCTGGGCCTGCGCGACTTTGGCGGCTTGGGAGGCAATGGATTGCGATGAATTGCCGGAAAGCTTCAGATCATAATTCGATTGCGCCGTCGAAAGCTCTGTTTGCGCCGCGGAGACGGAATCGATAGCGGCGTTCAAACCGGACAAGCCGTTATTCATGGCGGCAGTGGCGACATCTATCTGTTGTTGAGCCAATCCTGAATTGCCCGGATTGAGAGCGTTCACGGTAGCGGATAAATCATTCATGAAAGCCTTTATCGTCATGAGACGAGAATGAGCGTCGCCGATCAATTTGACCGGATCAGCAGAGCTCGCGCCGGAACCGGTCACCGCCAACTCGGCGGACCATTGATTCAAAACATCGGTGATAGAAACACGCTCACTATCTATGGCGAGCTGTATGTTCGCCGACTGCGTGCGCACATTGATGACCGGATTGGCACTCTGCGGATTGGTGAAGAAGGTGTCGGTATAATTGAATATGGCGCCTTGGGCTTTTACCAAACCGTCATGAGCCGCGTTCAACGCGTCTTTCTGCGCGTTGGCCAAAGCCGTTTTCTGGACGGCTAATTCCTCCGGCGTAAGGGAGCGCGAAAGATCGGCCAGAGTCGCTTGAGCGGAAGCCAGCGCCGCCGCGTCACTAGCGCTGTCCAGCAAGGCTATAGAGTCACCGGCCTTGACTGTATCGCCGACTTTCACGTAAATCTTTGAGATGGCGCCGCTCTTCTCGAATGCAAGGTCGGCCTTATTCACCGGCGAAACCGTGCCGGTGACGCTCACTTGTTCCATAACATTGCCTATGGCCGCCGCGGTAGACTGGAAAGTCGGAGCCGAGCCACGATGAGTAAAGTAATAGCCGACTATTATAACGACGATGACGAGTCCAACGATGACCCATTTATTCCTCAAATGCCTCCATCGGGATTTTTTCATGCATATTATTATAGCATATTGACAAATATAACGGTCGTTATAGGATACAAAACGGTAGGAAAATTAAAAATATGAAAATGATCAATTGCGAAGGCAAGGAAGGCCAGCACGCCATTACGATAGCCTATGAGATCTACGACTGTGACAGAACGACGGTCGTATTCACCGGCATCCCGAGACCCGGTAGCGAAAAAGCCGGTACGACCGAAGATCGCGCCATGGATATCATCATGGCCATCGCCAACGACGCCGATATCAACCCGAAGTTGGTTGATTTCTTCGACTTGGAGACGCATAGCCTTTATCCGAATATTCCAGCCGGAGAAATTGTCCTGAAGCAGATCATCCTGGACTGGAAAGAAGGCGGACCATTCACCGGCCTCGTGCACAAGGTTAGACCGTCGCCACAAGTGAAAGTTCTTGAAGATTTCGGAGGAGCTATCTTTGGCGGCTTCGGATCCATGAACGAGCGACGGGAACGAGAGCTGCCGAGAAGCGCCAATGCACGCTTTGACACTATCCTGTCAGTCAGGGAGAATCTGCTTCTGGCTAATGGAATTGGGCGCTAATTCGTTTTAAACCACGCCACGGCAGCGCAAGCGCCGTGGTTTTTTTGTAAAGCATTAAGTATTATTGTCCTTACAGAGCCGCGAATGCCGCTCGGGTAAGCGGACCGACACGGCCCGCGGCCGGCGTAATATTGTGAGCTGTCTGGAATCTGATGACTGCCGCCAGAGTGGCCGGACCGAAATAGGCCGTCTCATTGCCAGGCGAGCCGCCGCCGCTAGTCGCGACCGCATAGCCCTGGGCGTTCAATGTTCTCTGAAGGATGCGCACATCTTCACCGCTAATACCCTGATACAGATCGCGCGAAAATACCACGGCAGAGCCGCTCACACCGGGACTGCTCGTGACAACGGCAACGGGCTGTGATGTCCCCAGAGGATGAGCCGCGATGAAAGACCTGGTTGTGGCCCCATAGTATCCGGTTGGCGGAGTTATGCCCACTGCCAGCTGATATTCCACAAGAGCCGCTTTGGTAAGCGTCTGAAAATTGCCGGTAGCGCCCGCACCAGCAAGGCGCGCGGCGGCGGGACCGGAAGCCGCTTGTATCAGATAATTCTGAAGCGTTATAACCGCGGCGCCGGACGAGCCGACATCGAGGTCGCCGGCGGGAAGAGAGCTTCCTCCGCTTGTCGGTATCGTATTCGCCGGTATGGACGCCAGAGCATTGGTGATGGACGTAGGCAGCATGACGTTAGCGGCGAGAGCAGCCGTAAATGTGCTGCGGAAATTCGTCACCAGAAACTGCGATAGTGATACTGGATCAGCGGTCTGTGTCAGGATCGTCGTGAGAAAAGATACTTTTTGTGCCGGCGTAAATTCGGAGGTGAGCCTAGGAAACGGGTCAGTCGGAGTGCCGGAGCTATTGTGTATCTCGAAGTGCAGATGCGCCGCTCCTCCGGAGGCATTGCCTGTATTACCCACATAGCCGATGAGCGAGCCTTGTCCTAGAACAAGTCCGGAGACCACGCCTTCACCGAAATGGTCCAGATGCATATAAACAAAAGTCTCTCCTCCAGGATTGGCCGTATAGACCGCATTGCCCTCGTCTACTCCCGTCTCGGTGCGCAATACTACTGCCGGCGTAGGTGAGACGATGGGCGTGCCTTTGACCGCCATGATATCCTCGCCTTGGTGGGTACGCGTTCCGTTGTCACGCGGGTCACCGAAGTTCGGCGAAATGTCATTTATCCCGACGCCGAAGAGGACAGGCATCAGGACCGATGCATTAGCTATGCTCGGCAATGCGGAGATCTTCTGCTGCAAGCCGCTCGTTTGGCGCCAGCCGCTGATCATCTGCTGCTGCGCGGGAGTGGTGCCGGAGCTGTCGTATAGCGCCGTAGATGAAGTCGCTGTGTAGTGATTGTAATTATGAGTTCTCTGTGCCGCGACAGTAAATGGAAGAACCGATATGATGCAGATCGTTCCGATAAGCGCTTGAGTATATCGAGAAAAATGAGTCATGTTATTCTTATAAATGAAGCCGTGATATAGATATTTTCCTTACAATGAGTTTCTACACGGGCCGCCGGCTTTGGCCTGCGTCTTCTTTCTCTATCCCTTGTTCGATGTCTTCTTTTATCTCCACGATATCGGTCTTTTTCTTCATTTTTTGCAGTTCCGTATCAGTTTTCGCTTTGGATATGCCGAGCTTGACGTGCAATTCGTCCAGCATGATGAGTATCTTGGTTATCTCATTTTCCGCGCGCACGTTCACCTCGAAATCTATCCGTTGGCGTATATCCTCCATTCTGCCCTGCTGATTCTGATTGATCAGGACCACGATGGCCAGGAGCATGGCGGAGAAGGCCACTATCATGAGAAGTAGGGGGAACGGATATGGATCGAACGCTTGCACTCCCGGTATCCACCCGAGGTTGACGATGATCCAGACAAGTATGACGACGACGTTCGTATTCAGGAACCATATACTGCCGAGAGACTTGGTCAGGAATCGCGACGAGACGTCCGCCCAGTGCCGCTCAAATCCCACGTACGACTTAAGGTGAGTATCGAAGAAATTGTTTGCTTTGTCTGGTTGTTTTTGGGTCATACTTATATTTAAGTATAGCATTTACTGCTTGGATAAAAATCTTCATCGTTTCTATATCGGATCTGTCATTCCGTGTCCCAGGGGTTCGATTCCCTTAGCCGGCTTAAAAATGCTTGACAAGAAAATGAGTAGCTTGATAAGATACTATCAATGACAAACCCGGTCTCGCGTCGCTAGATGGGACATGGAGGAAAGCCGCCGAAAGGCGGTTTTCTTGTGGAAATAAAGTTAAATAAATATTTTTGTCCGATCTTTTTTATCAGGACATCATACGAGCACAAGCATCTTCTTTATATAATCAATCAAAATCTTTCTGGATTCTCCCTTGAAATTATGGTCGCCATCTATATCTACGACCTTAATCGTCTTATCCAAGCCGTCAAAATCGACGCCATCCAGAATGTGATCTTGGTTAGCGTTTATTATGATCAACTCCGTACGCTTGCTTAAGCTATTATATAGTTCGATTGGCCGTATATCCTTACGCTCTTTCCAATATTCCGCAGGGATGATCGTGACACTGCCGTCCGCTCTAGCCAATCTCGATATACCATCCATGTCTATCTTAGAGTCTGGACGCGACCGGAAATGAGATACGATCTTAGCTAGATTCAAGTTGGTCGGTGGTGCGGTGAGAATAATCTTATCTATTCCGACCGGATCAGCCATGGCAACGACCACTGAACCCTGAGAATGGCATATGACATCTATCCTTGCTCCAGGATTTGATTCTTTTGTACGGTGCAAAACATCGTTGAAAATATCAACCTGTTTTGTAAAAGAGCAGACCGTCATCGTGTTGTCGACTTCATTTATCTCGTTATAATCGAACATCACCGTCTCTATTCCCGGAAGATCCGCGGCAATGTCCGTAAAAAGACCTCTATCATCTTTGCCCACGCCAAATCCATGAGAGAATATGATGATGTGTTTGTTCGGTTTCATGAGAATAAACTTACACCCACTCTTCAAGCAAATCCGCCGGCCGAGCGTCAAATTCTTCGTAATTCACAGTCAACTCCTCTCCAGCTTTTATGTCTCTATTCGCCCTGAAGAAGGGCTCTCCGGAAACAGATTTATCGAAGACGACTGACTGATTGCTAGTCTTGCTATGATTAGTGAACAAAGCTGGGTCGTCCTCGGCCGGATATATCCAGCAGTTGGAAGTCGGGGAAAGATACGCGACACGTAATACCGATTCTTTAGTCTTAGCGTCCAATGCTTCGAATTGCTCCGGGGTCAGCACCATGTCGTGTTGGGGATCAAATTTCCATGTTATCGAATCTTTCTTGATGTCTTCAACAACAAAGACTCCTTTACCTTCGATTCCAGATTTCCCTACGGAGACTTTTATTAGATACATATCTACTATTCTACCCCAAAACCAACCACTTTCCATCACCTTCCCGATGTAAGAAAAACACTCCATTGCCGTCAAATAGGCTATAATACCCCCATGAAACCCTTGCACCCCCATCAAAGATCCACCTTCATCGGATTCGGCATCATCGCCGTCGTGATCATAGCCGCGGGAATATATTCGTATGCCCGCATGAATTCACTGTCGTCGAGAATAGACGCGCTGTCGACAAGTGTCTCCTCTCTGGCGGGCAGCCTCTCATCCACCACGGCGGCCCTCCAATCCACCATAGCCCAGACGAACACTTCCCTTTCAAACGCCCTTTCATCCCAACAACAGAATCTGGGAACTATCCAGCAGCAACTAGGCGGAGTCCAGAGCCAGGTCGGCGGACTTTCCGGCACGGTCTCGACCATACAGAAGCTCTCGCAGATAGACCCGGAGCTATTGAAGAAATACTCAAAGGTCTATTTCCTGAACGATAACTACGTACCGGCGCATCTCTCGGAAATCCCGAACGCATACGAGTACAGCGACACCAAGCAGCTCCTATTCGTCACCCAGGCTCTACCATACTTGGAGTCCATGATAAACGCCGCCGCCTCTACGGGAGTCATCCTCTATGTCGACTCGGCTTACCGCTCATTCGCCGAGCAGAAAGCTCTCAAAGGAGACTACACCATGACTTACGGAGCCGGCACCGCCAATTCATTCTCCGCCGACCAGGGCTATTCCGAGCATCAGCTGGGTACTGCCGTGGACATCATCACCCCGGGCCTAGGCGGCGTCCTCGACGACAGCTTCATCCCGACCGCCGCCAACACATGGCTCACCGCTAACGCATACAAGTACGGCTTCGAACTTTCATACCCCAAGGATAACGGATATTACGTCTATGAGCCGTGGCACTGGCGCTTCGTCGGCGTCAAGCTAGCTACCGATCTCCACAATCAAGGCAAGAATTTCTATGACATGGATCAGAGGGTGATAGATACTTATCTGGTGAATATATTTGATTAGGGAGTTTTCTGTCCAAAGTACCCAAAAATCGCCTTGATGCCCGCCAGATTGCGCGTCCACTCTATGGTGTCATGAGTCTGAAGCTCTACGGTGATCGCAGGCATACCTATAGAAGCCATCCAATCATCGGCCGCGCCGGTGGTTCCATAAGCAGCGAATGTCTTGACTGCCGGATATCCCGTGGCCTTGGAATAAGCATTCATGATATCTATCGTGCCGGGAAGGATGCCGTGGAGGCACTGCGAGGCGTATACGGCATTGGACTGGCTATGCCAAAAGATGGCGGCTGCGGGATGATAGTCCAGAACAAAATCACGGATAGCCATAGTCTCCGGTTCGGAGAAAGCCGCCGTTCCGCCGCTTACCGTCTTGGTCTGCCAAGTCCCCTTGGCCTGCCACTTACAATCAAAATTGCGATTGAGGTCCACATCGTCCGCGTTGAAACGACCTGACGCCAGGATCTTGCTGCTGGTAGACACATTCGCGAAAGTAAAACGACCTTCTTTGCCTGTCACCAGAAATACCCCGTCAGGATTGGCGTCGGGAATCACCGTAACAGTGATGTTGTCCGGAATCACATCAGGATTTGCTTCGAGATAATCCATGAATGTGTACGCCAGGAGAACGCTGTTCCATTCGTATCCTCCATGTATGCCACCGACGAATAGGAGATGTGTGGCTCCCTTTCCATAAGCATAGGAGTTGATATCGCGCCCTTCTACGGACTGGCCGATTACCGTATGTTTGGGACCCGTGACTACAGGCTCTGTGGTCGGCAGGACTTCAGGCGCCGACTTGCGCGAGCTCTCAAATATGAACACGCCAACGCCGATGCCAACTACCGCCAGAATAATAACTATAGCGACGATCCATTTCCTAAGGTTAGGTCGCATTATTTATGCATTATCCGTTATTTGGCGTAGTACTTGAGCAAAGCTTGAATGCCGGCTAGATTCTTGGACCATTCAGTGTCGGTGTGATTAGTGAGAAGCACGCTTATGGCCGGAGTGCCGATCTTGGCAAGCCAATTGGTCATGTCGCCGGTAGTGACGTAGAAGTCGAAGCTCTCATTGGCTGAATAACCGGAAGCGTCCGCGAAGGCTTTGGTGATGGCATCGGTCTCCACGGAAACGCCGTTGTGACAATTTGAGGCATAGACACCTCCTGCGGCGCTGTACCATACGACAACCGCGGATGGTTTGTTAGATTGGACATAATTTTCCACGGCATGGCTTTCCGGCTCTGAAAATGCCGCGCTGCCACCGCTCACCGTAGTGTTCTGCCATTTA
>Ga0182011_10005066_pt1 | contig 10413 bp, 13 predicted proteins | sample 711E1DmetaG_FD_120481 | JGI IMG/M metagenome (GOLD analysis project Ga0182011, IMG submission 120481) | Permafrost microbial communities from Stordalen Mire, Sweden - 711E1D metaG | ecosystem: Environmental > Terrestrial > Soil > Wetlands > Permafrost | place: Sweden: Stordalen | collected...
CATGTCCAGGCCCGAGCAGAAGCCTTTCTCTCCCGCCCCCGTCACGATGATGACGCGTGTGGCGAAGTCGCGCTGCCGCGCTATCCAGAAGTCGTAGAGCTCCTCGAGCATCTGCTTGTTGACGGCGTTGACGGTCCTGGGGCGGTTGTAGGTGAGAATCCCCACCTCGCCCTCTTTCTCGTAGATCAGTGTCTCATAGTCCATCGTGCCCCCCTGTCCTCCGGCGTGCGGCGTTCGGTCGATCTGATTCTATCGCAGGAACGGTGCCATGGTTAACGCCGGCCGGTTGCTCGAGTCCTCAACTGTTCAAGCGTCAGGCGCCTTCTTCCGAACTGATGATATACTCGAAATCCAACTCCGCTTCAAGGCAAGGAGGTCGCCTTTGAGGGCCACCCCGAAGCTTCGCAGCCCGATGAGGACCGTCTCGCTCACCATCGTCTTCGCAATCGCGGTCTCACTCGCCCTCCTGCTCTTTGCTTCCGCGGCGTCCGCGGGTACGCGCTGGACGGTCAACGACGTGCCGGGCATGGGCAACACCGACTTCTCGACCGCCGTTCACAGCAGCATGCCGGTGATCGCCTAACGATCGATGTACTGGGACAACGGCACCGGCGAGGCGACCCACGACTCCATCGGCATGGCCGCGCCACACACCACCTTCTACCTGCCCGATGGTCAGGTAGGAAGCGACGTTGAGACCTTCACCCTGGTTCAGAACCCCAACGCCACTCCCGTGAATGTCACGGTCACTTATCTCCTGCCGGCGGGGGCGCCGGTGACCTTCAACGGCACCGTGCCCGCGAGCTCCCGCAAGACCTTCAACATGAAAGACAGCGGGGTGAGCGACCAGGCGGGCATCGTCGTGACCTGCACGACCGCGGGGAAGAAGATTATGGTCGAGCGGTCGATGTATTTCTTCAACAGGGGAGCCGGCGCCGACACCATCGGGGGCTACTCGGACTAACAAAATTCTAGAATACGGTCAGACCCCTTTCTTGAATTTCCTGTTTCGATGGCGCGGGCGGACTCCGGCCCGCCCTCGTTTTTACTCTCCCGGTTAACGCTCTGACCGGGTGGACAAACTGTTCTGTCGCATTGTAATCTTTCCATTCAGTACGAAACTGACAGCAAGCGAGGGACCCGATGAAAAAGTATGACGTTATAGTGGTTGGCGGAGGCCCCGGAGGCTCCGCGGCCGCCAAGACCGCAGCCGAATCCGGGCTCAAGACCATCTTCTTCGAGCGCGGCACGGTGCCAGGCGAGAAGAACGTCTCAGGCACGGGGCTAAGCCCCAAGTGCTTCCGGGACTTCGACTTCATGCGCGCGATGGACCTGCCCCACGAGCGGGTCGCGACCATGGCCACGCTGCACCTGTCCGATGAGCGCAACGTCGAGACCAACATGTTTTCCTTCACCCCATCGACCAACGCGCCTTACCCTGAAGCGGGCGAGTACCTGACCAGGAACGTCTATCGCAGCGAGCTCGACCCCTGGCTGGCGGGGCTGGCCACGGCCGCGGGGGCGGAGCTTCAGACGTCTACCAAGGTCACCGGCGTCACCCGAGACAGCGCCGGCAGGATCGACGGCGTGAAGACCGACCGCGGCGAGGCGTTCAAGGCCGACCTGGTCATCGGCGCGGACGGGGTCATCTCGACCGTGGCCCGCACCGCCGGGATAAGGGACAAGTGGGACCCCTCGGAGGTCGCGATGATACTGAACGTCGACTTCGGCGCCGCGCGCAAGGACATCGACGCGGTCATCGGCGGCAACGCCCTGCACTACTGGTACTCCGCGCTCTTCCCGGTCGGCTACAGCTTCTTCTCCGCCGAGGGCTGCCATATCGGCCTCGGCTGCTACATGGACTGGTGGAAGAAGAACCCGCACTACTACCTGGACAAGCTCTTCGCATTGGAGGGCGTGCAGCAGCAGATCAAACTGTGTAAGGCCAAGGCGCGCGAGTTCCAGAACCACATGGTCACGTTCCTCACGAACCCGACGACGACTTACTCCGACTCGGTCATGCTGATCGGCGACGCCGCCGGCTTCGCCTGCCCCTTCGAGGCGGAGGGGGTGTACTACGCCATGTACTCGGGCATGCTGGCCGGGCGGGTGGCGAAGAAAGCGCTGGAGCGCGGCGACGTGTCGGCCCGCTCGCTCGCCGAGTACGAGCGCCTCTGGCGCGACTCCCCCATCGGGGAGGAGTTCATAGGCGGCGAGGCGATAGAGGGGTTCGTGCGCGGGATCGGCTTCAACCCCGACGCCGGGCGCTGGGTGATCCCGATGATAAACGACGCGATGTACGGGCTGCTCAACGTCGCCGAGTCGCACACCGAGAGCGCCCGCAACCTGCCGGCGCTGCTGACGCCCTACCTGCCGGAGCTGGTGGAGACGCTCGCCAGGGACCTGGTCCCGCTCGGCATCAACATGTCCAAGCCGCCGTCCAGGCCGCCCGACGCCAGGGTCGCCAGGGCCTTGAAGTGGCTGCTCCCCAAGGTGCTGCCTTTCATAGCCAGGCGCGCGGCGCGAACCGAGAACAGGTATTCCGAGGTGACGACGCCTCTGCTGATGGAGTATTTCGCCAAGCCCTTCGTGCAGGCGAAGGCTCGCCGACTGGAGGAGAACGGCCGATGAACACTCGAGATTTCACCCGCCTGGTATACAAGGACGTGCCGGACGTCGACTTCCTCTCCGCGGACAGGGGGACCTGCGAGGGCTGCGGCAACTGCGTCATCATCTGCCCCATGTTCCTCTGGAAGCTCGAGGGCAAGAAGGCGTTGCTGGCCGAAGACTACGAAGAGAAGTGCCTGGAGTGCGGCGCGTGCTGGCAGGTCTGCGAGTGCGGCGCCATCTCCTTTGACTTCCCCGGCGGCGGTAAGGGCATAGTGGTCAAGTACGGCTAGCGCGAAACGCAACAAAAGGGGTCAGACCCCTTGTGTTGCATTCAGCCGGTTGCGCGCGCTGACAATACCCAGGTGGGACGCCACCTTGTCCCCCCTGCCGAGGGGCAGGAAATATTTCTCTCTCAGGTCCCGCGACGTGACTTGCTCTACGTTGTCAAACCCTCTCTCTGACAGAAAAAGATGGACTTCGTCGGCGGCTAGCGCGAATGCCGGGAGCTCGCCCCATCGCTTCAGCACCTCGCGCGACTGGCTGGCACCCTCGAACTTCGACTCGTCCTTCAACACTGACGCGTCCAGGTAGTTGAAGGCGATGGTGCTGCCCGGACCCGAGCCACGGGCCATGAACCGGAGGACTCTGTCCACGGAGTCGGGTTGGAGGTACATGATGACGCCCTCCAGGATGAACAGGGTCACCGCGCCGGGGTCGTATCCGCGGTCGATGAGCGGCTCGCCCGGGTCCTCCGAGTCGAGGTCGGCGGGCACGTAGACGACGTCGTCAGGGACGGACCCGAGCGCCGCGGCGACCCTCTCCAGCTTGAGCTCCCGGGTCGAAGGGTGGTCGACCTCGAAGACTCTGGCCCCGCGCAGAAGATCGTGGAACCTGTAAGCTCTGGTGTCGAAGCCGGCGCCCATGATGACGAGCTGCTCCAGGCCGTCGGCGACGCGGGCGGCCAGCAGGTCGTCGAAGTATCTCGTGCGGCCCACGACCTCGCCGTAGACCGGCCCCATTCCCTGCTTGATCATCTGCCTGTATGCCGCATTCGCGAGGACCCTGCTGTGCCCGAGCATCAGGAACCTACCCCTGACGAACTTCCTCGCGAGCCAGTCGTTGCATACGCGCTCGCTTTGCGGCCTCATGGATTCGATGGCCCTGAAAGCGGTCGTCGCTTCCGCGGTGAGGCTCGAGGTGTTTTCTTTCATGCAGCCTTCCTTCGTTTGACGTGCTGCCCTCCGAGTAAACCACCCGCGCGTTCGGGGCTCCCCACGTTTTAATAACACAAATTAACAGTAGTTAACAATACTTGACATTTCGGCGACGAGATCAACACGCCCCTGGCGTCCCGCTCGCCCTTGATCGCGAAGACCATCCTGAGAAAGCTGCCGCTCCTGTTCAAGAAGGTCGACGCCAGGCTGCCGCGGATCCCTCTGGACTGAGCCGCGCCTGCGGGACCCGCCCACCCGGGCGTCATTGACACCGCAGGTCACCGCTTGTAGCATCAACGGCTACTCGAGTCGAAACCCTGAGCAAAACGAGGTGGTCACAGATGTTTGGACTGGGACCGACAGAACTGATCGTTATCCTCATCATCGCGCTGGTCATCTTCGGCCCGTCGCGCCTTCCTAAAGTCGGTCAATCAGTGGGACAGGCGCTGCACGCGTTCCGTGAGTCGACCGACAAGGTGCAGGAGGAAGTCCAGAAGAGCCTCGATTCGGCGACCGCTTCCCCGGACGAGACCAAATCGTAGAGAGCGGCGGCTTGAAGAACGCATTCATGAGAGCGGTACTCGCGGCGTCACTATGCTTGGCAGTCCTGGCGACGCTGCTAGCGGCAGGCTGCGGGGGCCAGGGAAAGCCCAGGGTCATGGTCTTCCTCGGAAAAAGCTCGAGGTCATATGGCACCCTCAAGCCCATAGTGGATAGTGTAGAGAAGAAGTACCGGAGCAAGGTCACTTTTGTGAACGTGGACTACGACAACCCGAAGAACAAAGGCGTTCTCAAGAAATACAGCGTGAGCATGGATCCAACCATCCTCATCGTCAACGCCCAGGGCGAGATCAGACAGCAGTACCTCGGCTCAGTCGCCGCTGAGGAGCTCGATTCGGCGGTGCAGAGCTTCATCCCCGCGCCGGGCGCCAAGCCATCAAAACCCTCGTCGATTCCAAGCAACCTGCATTACTGATGCATTCGAACCGCGCGGCCAATGCCATATTGATCCTGTCGCTCGCGCTGCTGTTGCCTGTGATGCTGCTCGCAGGTTGTGGGGGAACAGGAGCGCCTTCACCGCTGTCCGCTGGCTCGGCGCGCCAGATGCTCGCGCAGGACGGGAAAGAGGTGGGGGCATACCTGGCTGACATGGAAAGCATCCTCTCGTCCAAAGCATCTTCCATACAGCAGCGGAGAAACGCAACGGCCTCGGTCGCGAGGGAGTACGAGGTGTTCTCGCCCGGGACTTTCGAAAATCCGACCGCCTCGGCGTGGAACAAGGTATTAGATACCTCAAAGCGCAAGAAGGCCATCTACGGCACGCTCTACGGCCTGGCAAATAAGAAGCTCGTCGCCCTGAACGGGCGCCAGTTCAACGCGAGTGCCGTCCCCGAGAACGTCTCGGGCGCCGCCGAGAAATACTACGTCGCGGTCGACAACCTCAACAGCCTCAAGGATTTCGAGGAACTGCTTGGCGAGCACACCACGGGAAACGGAACCGTGGTCAACAGGAGCAATCCCCCACCCCAGGGGGCCTCGGTCGGCCTGGGTGCCTTCGGAGGGGCGTTCGTCAGCTTCGACTGGGACCATGCCACTGGAAGGATCAAGCTGTTCAGGTACGACGCGGACCCGCAGTTGAGCACCTCTGGCGCCCCCGTCACCGTTCCGGAGATGGAGCAGTACTTCATCGGCCTGGCGAAGGCGCGTATCGCCGATGCGGAAAGTCTGATCAAGGGGCGATAAGCTCAGCCGCCGGCCAACGCGAATATCACCAGCAGCTCGTCACCCTCACGCAGCGTCTCGTCGGGATCGATCGTTCCCGCGTCCACGCGCGCAAGGCGCATGCTGCGGTGGAACTTGAGTGACTCGTCGTCCCAGAGTCCGTCGGGGAGGCAATGGCCGTAGGTCTTGCCCAGCAGGACGAGCAGGTCTCCGGCGGTCGAGCCGTCGGGGATCTCGAATTCGGCTTCACGCTCTCCGACGTAGCGCCGGAACAGGCCGGCGAAGCGGACCTTGACCTTCACCTCGCAGCCCTCCAGGAAATCAGAGTGACCGTTCTAGACGCCCAGCTTCTCAGCCAGGTAGCCCAGGCCGTACTTGTCGAGCGTCTCGCGCGTCGGCTTTCCATCGGCGTCCAGGCCGCGGAGCTCGTAGAACTCCTTGAGCATCCTGTCCATGTCGGGCACCGACCCGGCGATCATGCCGTCATCGACAGGAGTCATGATCCTCTCGCCGATCTTGTCGTCCTCGCCCCTGGCTCCCCAGATGGTGCCGAGGGCGCGCTGCAGGAACCAGATCCGCGTCCCGGCCTCCATCATCGATTCGATGGTGTAGCCGTAGCCGGCGACCAGGTTGAACGCCTCAACCCACTGAGTAAGCGTGAGCGAGCTTGCGGGAAACTCGCACCAGCAGGCCGAGTTGCAGATGCTGCCGATGTCTGTGGTCACCGCGGTCCCGAACGCCTTGTGCTCGGCGGACATCGGCTGGAACAGCATGTCCAGGCCGACCTCCGGGTACTCTATCGCGCCCCACTCCCACAGGAAGGTGAGGTTCGACACGTGGCAGGCGCCACGCACCCCGATGGCATTGGCAAGCCCGTCTCCCCAGTTGCAGCGCGGGTCGTGCATGGCCGATTCGAGGCCCTTGGAGTCGGTGAGGAACTTCTCGCTGCCGGCGCCGACTTCCTCCGAAGCCTTGCGCGAGCCCTTGGCCATGAGCTGCGCGAGCTTGCCTTCCTTTTTCGCTATTTTCGGCAGCAGGTCGAGTACGGTGTCGATGTCGCCCCAATCCAGCTTGACGCCGTCGTAGTCCTCGGGCTTGAGGATGCCCTCCTCGAAGCAGCTCATCGCCCAGGCAATCGTCGAGCCGCAGGTCATCGTGTCCATCCCCAGCCGGTTGCAGATGTCGTTGGCCTTGCACACCGCCTCCAGGTTCGGGTTCATCATCATCGTGCCGAAGACGGCGATGGTCTCGTACTCCGGCCCCGGTCCCTCCGCGAACGCATAGGGACCCTCCTCGACCTTCACCACGGGCTTGCACTTGACCGCGCAGCCGCGGCAGGAGTCGGTGTCGGTCCGGATGGTGTCGGACATCGCGATCCCGCTCAGGGTCTCCGGGCCCTCCATCCAGGAGCCGATCGACCAGTTCTTGGTGGGCACGTCGCCCTCCATCATCTTGAGCTCCATGTTGCAGGCGGTGCCGAACGCCTTGAGCGCGTTGCAGAAGATGTTCTCCTCGACCTGCGGCCTGACGGTGTTCTGCCAGAACTCCTTGAACCCTTCGGGGTCCGCGAACTCCGATTTCCTGCCGCCCTTGGTGACGAAGGCCTTGAGGTTCTTTGAGCCCATCACGGTGCCCATTCCCGCGCGGCCGAAGTGGTGGCCGTAGTCGTTGGTGATGCTGCCGAACGGCACCCCGTTCTCGGAGGCCGGCCCGATGGCGCAGACCTTGTGCTGCTTGCCATGCTTCTCCTTGAGCGCGTCGGTGGTCTCGAATACGTCCTTGCCCCAGAGATCCGGCGCCTCCACCAGCTCGGCCTTCTCGTCCTCGAGCAGGAGGTAGCAGGGGTTGGCGGCCTTGCCCTTGAAGATGACGGCGTCGTAGCCGCACCTCTTAAGCTCGGGGCCGAAGTTGCCGCCGCAGCTGGCCTGCCCCCAGATGCCGGTCAGGGGCGAACGCGCACCGACGGACAGGCGGCTGGTGCCGTACATACCGGTGCCGGCCATGGGGCCGGTGGCGAAGATGAGAAGGGCATCGAGGTCCAGCGGTTCGGCGTCGAGGTTCCCTCGGTCGAATATAAGCTTCGCGGCGAGCCCCACACCGCCGACGTACTGCTTGTAGATGTCTTCATCGAGCTCGAGCTCCTCGACCTTCCCGGAGGTGAGGTCGACGTCGAGCACCTTGCCGGTGTTACCGTGCATTTGAGGTCCCCCTGTTTGCAGTAGAAAGAAGTGTCTGACCCTTTCGGGGGCTTTCTTCTACTTTACCGACAGCAACTTGGTCATCCGCGTCAGGGCCACGGTGTGGGCGAACATCCCCTTGATCTTCAGCTCCTTGCTCATGAGCTTCTTGATGACCATCCGACCGGTCTCGTCGAAGTAGTACGGCATTCCCATCTTGATCTCTATGTTCGCGAGCTCGAGCAGCGTGGTGGCGTCGGTCTCGATCGCCAGTATCGGCGTGCCGACCTTGCCCTTGCTGACCGTCAGGCTGCTCCCCGTGAACTCCATCGTCATCTCGGTCTCGGCGTCGCTGGCCGTGATCCAGATCGTGCCACGCAGCTTGTTGAAATCTTTCATGCGCTCGGGCTTGTTCTTGATGTTGGTCTTGATCATGTCCGCGATCATGGACGCCATACCCGCCTCTTCCGCGCCGGGCGCCATCGTTATTTCTGGCTCGCCACCCGCCATGCTACCCCCTAGTTTCTCGTGTGCCTTCCGGCCGGATCACCACGCCTTCTTCAGGACGTCCATAATCTGATCGGTCTCGAAGACCATCGTCGGGTTGTATACTATCGCGCCGTCCGACAGCGCCAGCTCAGCGACCTCGATGAGCCCTTCCTCGGGCACCCCGGCGTCGCGCAGCCTCTGCGGGATACCGAGCTTCTTGGTGAACTCGGCTATCGCGTCGATCGCCAGCTCCGCCGCCTCGGTGTCGCCCTTGCCCCTGGTGTCCAAGCCCATGGTGGTGGCGATGAGCGCGTAGCGGTCCGCCGCGTCCTCGAGGTTGAACCTCATGCAGTGCGGGAGCACGATGCTGTTCGCCAGGCCGTGCGGCACCTTGAACACGCCGCCCAGCGAGTGCGCCAGCGCATGCGGCAGGCCCACCTGGGCATTGTCGAACGCGACGCCCGCTATCGTGGCGGCGCACTGCTGCTGGCCGCGCGCGAGAAGGTCGGAGCCGTCTTCGACGCACCTGGGGAGGAACTCGTAGATAAGCCTGATCGCCTGCAGCGCCATCGCGTCGGCGATCGGCGAGGCCTGCAGAGTGTGGATCGACTCGACGGCGTGGGTGAAAGCGTCCATGCCCGTGGTGGCGGTCAGCCCTTTGGGCAGCCCCGCGACGATCGTCGGGTCGAGTATGCCCACGTTCGGGATCATGTTGGTGTCGGAGAACAGCAGCTTCCGGTTCCTGTCCCAGTCCTTGACCACGGCGGTCATGGTCGCCTCGCTGCCTGTGCCCGACGTGGTCGGGACGACGATGTGCGGCGTTTGCGGACGCGTGAGCAGCTGGAAGCCCGCGTAGTCCTCGAGCTTGCCGCCCTCCTTGAGGAGCACGGCCATGCCCTTCGCGGTGTCGATGGTGCTGCCGCCTCCGACGCTCACCAGACAGTCGGCCCCTGCTTCCTTGGCCAGGGCCGCGGCCTCGTTGATGATGTGGACGCCGGAGTCCTGGATGCACATGTCGTAGATGCCCACGTATTTCTGGCCGAGCGCCTTCACGACCCTCTCCACCAGCCCGGCGGCGACGACGCCCGGGTCCGTTACCACGAACGCCTTGCTGCAGCCCAGCTCGGCGACCTCGATCCCCGTGTCGCCGGCAGTCTTCTCGCCGAAGACTATCTTGGTCGGGTTGCGGTAGATGAAGGCAAGATCTCGATCGTAAGCCATGTTGACCTCCTGTTTGCGCGGCTGCCCGTGCGCCTCACTCGAGCCCGGATGCCGCCAACCCCTGTTATGTTTCGCCCGGCGCCGCGCGCCGTCTCATCTTCGTGTGGCTAGCCCAGCACCTTTGCAAGCGCGTCCATGGCGATCTTGAACTCCGCCTTCTGCTCGTCGTTGAGCTCCGTCGGGAAGAAGCCGCCGACGTCCGCGCTAAGGTCGGTCAGGCGCTGTGACGCCCGGACCGCCCGCACGATCGTGGGGAGGTCGCCCTTGAGCTTGAGCTTGCCCTGCATCATTCCCTTGGTGCTGTCGAGCTCCTTCTTGGCGACCTGCTCCCAGCGCTCCAGCGAGCCCGTGATCACGAAGTCGCCCGCCTCGCCGGCGTCGTTCGGGACTATCCTGATAGACCGGCACTCGCCGTGCCAGAGGTCCATGAAGACGTAGACGTCGATGTCGAGGCCCCACTCTGGCGATTTCTCCACGTGAAGGACTACGGTGCCCTCCCAGGTCTTCGCCGCGTCCTTGTAGGGCTCGTCGTTCTGGATGGTCTTCTCGTAGAGGGCCGCCCACTCGGGCGTGAAATAGATGTAAGGCGCCGGATTCTTCATCCTCTCCGCCAGCATCGCCTGGTACTCGGCCTCCCACTCGTCCGTTCCATACTGAGCCATCGTGCTCCCTCCTCTTTCCGACCGTGGTCACTGCATGTTGAGACATGAATCCTGTTACCGCTCGGGCAGACCGGACGGCTGTCTCAGACCAACAGACCGGTCATGAGAAAAACTAACACTAGCGGGCCGAAAAGCCAATAGTTAAGGGGCAATCGAGCGGTGGCGACCGCACCGGTCGAACCGGACCGGAGGGGTTGTGCAGGAATTGCCGCTCGCCCGGCAAAGGTGACTTGCGTACTGCAAGCGGCGGGGATCACCGGGAATAGTCCCACGACTACCCGCCAGTGTGGCTTTATGCTCTCTTTATCCTTACGTGCA
>Ga0182011_10005067_pt1 | contig 10412 bp, 9 predicted proteins | sample 711E1DmetaG_FD_120481 | JGI IMG/M metagenome (GOLD analysis project Ga0182011, IMG submission 120481) | Permafrost microbial communities from Stordalen Mire, Sweden - 711E1D metaG | ecosystem: Environmental > Terrestrial > Soil > Wetlands > Permafrost | place: Sweden: Stordalen | collected...
CAGGTCTCCAATGCCGGCTTGGCGAGGAGCTTCAAGATCGTCGTGACGCTCGGGTACTCGGTCCCGGTGACCGGGTCGAGATAACAACGGCCGTAGGGACGTGACCGTGCGAGCGCCGGGGCGGAGCTGCTGCGGTCGGACGGTCGCCCGAAGGTCGTGCCCGTTGCCCCTCGACGACAGCCGCCAGTGCGCTCGGCCGCGGGGATCTTGGTCATTGTGGAGACCTCCTGTTGTCGGTCAAGCGATCCGCCCCTGCCGTCGAGCCCGCCTGATCTTGCGGGCGGCGTCATGGGCAGCGAGGACATCGCTGAGCTGTCCGCTCGTGAGCGACCGGGCGGCGTCGGGATGGATGCCGACGTGGCGGGCGAAGGCGACCTGCTTGTCGGTGGGCGGCCGATGCCTCCACGGTGCGTCGACACGGGCGATGGCCGTGCCGTGGAGGTGAGCGGCCTGTTCTCCGAGAGCGGTCGCCTGGTCGAGGTAGAGGTCGGTGCCGAGGGTCTCGACGGCACTGGCTTTCGCCACGACGTGGACCGCCCAGCAGTCGGGCTCCTGCTCGATGAGGACGACGTGGCCGGCATCGCCGAGAGCGATCGCATAGCACCTGTCGAGCCCGGGAAGCGACAGCCAGCGCAGGTGGCGTCTGCCGAAGAGGTCGACGCTCTCGGCCACGATGCGGTCGTGCTCGCCGAGGAGCACAGCCAGCCGCTCACGCCGGGTGCGGTCCCGTAGCGCTGTGTCGAGGAGGGATGCCCCGTCGTCGAGGGCAACCCCCGCGAGGTCCCCGAGGGTGACGGGCGGGCGATTCCCGACCCACCTGAGGCGAGACAGGTCGTGCAGATCAGACGCCCCGACGAGGTCGATGATCAGGCAGTCGTCCTTGTTCGGGGCGACGCGGGTCCCTCGCCCGATGAGCTGGGCGTACAAGAGCGAGGACAAGGTGGGTCTGGCGACGACGATGCAGCTCGTCTCGGCGTGGTCGAAGCCCTCGGTCAATATCGAGCAGTTCACGACCACCTGAGTCGTGCCGTCCCGGTAACGGTCAAGGACGGCCTGTCGATCGTCGAGCGGCATGGTGCCGTCGATGGCCTCGGCCGGCACGCCTCGCCGCCACAAAGCGGCAGCGGTGTCATGGGCGAGCTGCACGCCGGCCGTGAAGACGATGGTCCGGCGGCCTTCGCCGTGCCTGCACCAGGCCTCGGCGACGATGTCGGGAGCGCCGGCCCTGCCGAGGGCCCTCGCAAGGTCTCCCTCGACAAAATCGCCATGGGACCGGCGCACCCCCTCGGGGGAGAAGTCGATCCCGACCCGGAGGCCCCGGAGGTCGCAGAGCCAGCCGAGGCCGACCATGTCGATCAGATCCCGTTCGTAGACGGGGGCACCCCACACCTGCTTCATGCCCTCGCGGTTTGGGGTCGCCGTCCAGCCCGTCACGAAGGTCTCCGCTCCCGAGACCGCGTCGAGAACGGCGACATAGCTGTCGGCAGGCGAATGGTGGGCTTCGTCGATCACAACTGTTCGGAACGGTCCGGCGGTTGCGAAGGCCTCGACGAGACGGTGTCTCCGGTTCGCCCGAGCGAGGGTCTGCACGCTGGCGACGACAACCTTGGCGTCGACCTCGTCACGGCCTGCCTGCACGCGCCCGATGGACTTGGGCGGGATGCCGGCGTCAATGAGCTTGGATTCGGCCTGAGCGAGCAACTCGTCGCGGTGAGCAAGCACGAGAGCACGGCCGCCGCGCCGGCGGATGAGTTCGGCGAAGCAGACCGTCTTGCCAGTGCCTGTCGGCATCGGCACAAGGGCTCGGTTCTGGCCAGCGGCGGCAGCCAGCTCGCACGCCTCGACGGCTTCTTGCTGGTAGTCACGGAGCGTCGGCGAGATGGTCATGATCGGCGGTAGTTCCGGCTGCCTGGATCGGAGACGTAAGCGACCGAGCCCCGGCCGTAGAGCCCGGCGAATGTGGTCGCATCTCGTTTGAACCGGAGCGTGTGCTGAAAGCCAAAGTCACGCAGGGCGCCGAGGATGCGACGCAGTTCCTCGCCCCCGGCGGTGTCATCGTCAAGGCAGTAGCAGCAGATCGCGTAGTCGCCAGAGCGCAGAGGGTGTACGTCCTTGCCGAGAGCAGTCGAACACTTGGAAACTGGACCGAGTGACCGCTCCTCAGTCGCCGTGGCAATGAGCGACCAAATACGGTCGATCTCGCCGGGTGAGACGAAGATGAGCCATTTCCCCGAGTACTCGGACTCGGAGAAATCGTGCAAGGGACCGTCACCCGAGAAGTCGGGATGCTCGGCGAAGAGCCACGGTCTGTTGTAGGTCTTTGACGGGCACGCGACAGGGACTGTGGTCATGATGCCGCCTCCACGTCCTGGCACTTTTCGGCTGAAGCCTTCTCCCGTTGGCGGCGCTTCTCCTCACGCCTGCGGCAACGGACCGAGCAGTACCGAGCACCAACACGGAAGACGGGCCGTTTACAGGGCTCGGCCGCACATCTCCGCGGGCTGCCGTCGTCAACCCGGAGCGCCCGGAGCGCCCTGTGAACGTTGGCCTTCGAGATCCGCTCCCCTTCGGCAGCCCGTCCGGCGACCGTGGCCTTCAACCCAGTGCGACGGCTGAAAGCCCGCTTGCCGAGCGCCTGCGCGTAGTCGATCACCGCTTGCAGGCGGGCGCCGTCGTCGTAGACGGGGCGGCGATCTCTCAGGTCCCCGGCCAACCCGTCGATGTCTGCATCGAGAACACCCGAGACGCGCCCGACATGGCGGAATAGCGCCGGCACGACCCAGACCTCCTTGATCGGCTCGTGTTTCGGCGCTATGGACCAAGCGATCGCCTTCTCGTCGAGCGTTGCCAGCACGACTACATCGATGTCCCTGCGGTCCGTCGTGGCAGGAACCCGAGCGCCCGTTCTCAGGTCGAACCAGGCAAGCTCCCGCCAGCCGGCGAGATCGTCCCCCGGGTCGATGGCGACGACGGCGCCTTGATCCTCACCGCCGTACAGATTGTCCCGGGACGCCTGGACGAATGCCGTCCCGGGCCTGGCCCCGAGAGACCGAGGCAGAGAGTCGAGGACTTCGGGCGAGACGACCGACAGGAGGTGGAAAGCGGGGAAGGCGGGCGCCCGGCCGGCGTCCCATGGCGCTTCGGAGCGAACAGCGTGCAGAGGGTCACATACCCGGGCGAGCGAATAGTCGACTTCCCGGCGGACGGCGGCGAAGGACCATGCCCTGCCTTTGCCGTCCTCGGAGCGACCTGCCATGGCCGGCGGGTCGGCGTACGTCCCACCGAGATTCGCCTCCGTCCAATCCTCGATCTCCGGTCCCGCCGTGCCGAGTGTGCACTGAACATGACGCTTCGCCCCGTAGACGATCGAATGGAGAGGTTGCTCGCTGCTGCCCCGCTTTGTCTTCCAGACCGGGATGTCCTCGCCGAACACGCCGAGCGGGGCGAAGAGTGCCAGCAGGTCGTCGACCTCCGCCCACGACAGCTGCCGGGCGGACGACTCGTCAGTAAGGTCGATGTTGCCGCCTTCGGGTGAGGAGAGAATGACCGAGGAATCGGTGTCCCGATAGGCGACGATTCCGCCGCGGTCGGCAACAAGCCGGTTGACGACCGCGAGGAGCAACCTGGCGCCGGCAGTGACGGAACTTGCGATCGGAAGGAAGCTCCACGGCCCGGGCCGCTCCCCGATGTCCGAGCCCTGTCGGGTCTCGTCGTGGCGGCCGAAGATGCCGAACACCAGCGCGTTGACGATTACCCGCAGCTCGGCGCCAAGGACGGGGTCTTGCTCCTTCACCTTGTGGCGGTGGCGCACGAGGGCGATGGCCGGGTCGTCGCCGATACCGAGCACGAGATTCGGGAGAACAGGGAGCTGCCGGCGGAGCCCGGCTTGCCAGCCGACCGGGACGAGCCTCGTCGCTCTCAGAATGGTCGGCACCCGGCCGGAGACGACGGCGGCGGCCACGACATCCGGCCAGGCGAAGAACATCCGCCGATCGGGTGAGAAAACCGGGACGACCTCCATACGGCCGTCGGGGCGATGCTCGTCCTCGACCTCGATCGGCCACGGTTCGCCATCGGGAACTGTCTCGACGAGGGTGAACCCGAGTCGGCGCCAGACAGCCGGGTTGAGGACGACGGTCGGATCGGCGATCGCCCGTTCACAGACTGCCCGCAGCACGCGGGTCATGTCTTGGGGCCTCACCGAGGCCGCGGTCACAAGGCGCCACCAACCGAGGAGGCTGGCGCACATCGGGAAAGCCGACGAGAGATCCGAGAGCACGCAGCCCAACAGGAGGCCGAAGAGTCGCTCATCCCCAGAGCACCAACCGCCGTGAAAGGACTCGGCCCATGCCGCCAGCTCGGCGTCGGTGAGCTTCAGCTTGGCGATGGGCGCCTCGACACCGAACCGTCCGACGATGGCGGCGGCGAGAGCGCCGGGTGAGATGGTCCGAGCGAGGTCGATTCGACCATTTCCCTCAGCCCGGTCATCGGCCGTGGTGAACCAGTCGCCTGCCTTCTCGTCGAGGGCGAGCGCTGTCTCGTGCACCGCCCGGACGGCGGCGGCAACCTGTGCGGCGCCCGTCGTGTTCATCGGCACTTGCAGCGGCAGATCAAAAGCTGGTAGCCCGACGTTGCGACGGTGGTCGCCGAATCCGGCACTCCGATCGCCATCGAGCGAGTAGGCAAGGGAGAGCAAGTCGACGAACGCGCCCCGCCAAAGCCGTCCGTCCACGTACTTGCCGCAACCCTTCTCGCACGGGCCGAAGTCGACCTGCCAGCCGACACGGCGAGCCTTCAGGCGGATCGATGGGCGATGCGGCGAGGCCCGTCGCCACCCATCCTCGCGTTCGATCCCCCAGCCGGGCAGCCAGACCTCCCACATCCCGGCGGCCTTCCCCCTGCGAGCGCCGAAGTGCTCGGCAGCAAGACCGAAGAAGCGCCCAAAGTCAACGCCAAGCACAAATGTCCGTCCGGTGTAGGCGTTCGGAGCGAATGCGAGGTGCCCACAGTCGGTGCTCGCCTTCGGGTCGAAGAAACGGGAGAGCGTGAGCACCTGCCATGGCCTCGGGCCGAGTGTCGTCGGGAGCGGATTCTCCTTCGCCCATACCCTGATCGCTTCCAGTCCGGCCGGGTCCCGGTCTTCGAGATCGTCCGGCACGAGGAGCGCTCCTCCGACGATGGACGGGCCGGCGGCCAGCAGCGCGCCGCCGAGGACGAAGGCTTCCTGGATGCCGCTTACCGCCGCCGCAGCGAACAGATAAAGGCCGTTGCGCTGCCAGAGCCGATCGTGAAAAGGACGAGGCGGAGACGGAGGTCTCCAGCCGTCGAGACCGGGCCAACCCCGGACGTTCACGACACGACGAGGTGCGCCGGCAGGAATGGTCTCGCTCCTTGCGGCACGGCGGTACTTTGCCCGCGCCTCACGGTCCCCGCTGCCCGGCTCGACGCAGGCGGGGTCGTCGGCGTCCGCTACCAACACCATGTTCTTCCCGGTCACCGTGCTCTTCATGCAGTTGCCTCTTCGCGGGCTGGTGCCAGGGTGCCGACGGCTTCGAGCAGCAGCACATGGAGGCCGGCTACCGCGTTCCCCTTCGGAGTGCATGGTTCGAGGACCAATGGCCGCCCATGGTCAGCACAACGACCGATGAGGTCGAGCACCCGGGCCAGTCGATGTCCGAGCGGGTCGGCACCGACCGGCAGGAAGTCCAAGCCGTTGCGACGCAGCAGCTCGTGCTCGCGGCCGTGATGCCGCCTGCAGAGAGGGACGACGAGTGACTTGTCGAAGTAAGACGCTCCCGGCACAGCACGGCCTGTGACGTGATGCCAAGCGACGGCTGGCCGGCCACAGAAAAGGCACCGGGTGGTCATGATGGCCCCCCGCTGTGGGAGAAGGACAAATCAGCGAAGCGAGCGAGGGTCGGCAGGAAGGCCAGCCGGACCATTCCGGTCGGTCCTGAGCGGTTCTTCCTGATGAGGATCTCGGCCGTGCCGGCGTCAGCCGAGGCCGGGTGGTAGTACTCGTCTCGATAGATGAACATCACGACATCGGCCGCCTGCTCGATGCCCCCGCTCTCGCGGAGATCCGAGAGGAGCGGCCGCTTGTCCACCCGTGCTTCGACGCCTCGATTGAGCTGCGCGGCGGCGACGACGACGCATTCGAGGTCCTTTGCGATCACCTTCAGGCCCTCCGCCGTCTCGCGGATCTGGATCTCACGCGGGTCCTTGGACCGGCCGGCAACGAGCTGGAGGTAGTCAAGAACAAGGAGCCCAAGTCCCTGTTTCGACCGCATGGCCTTGGCGACAAGGCGAATCTCGGACAGGGTCGGACTGCTCCGGTCGTCGATGACGAGAGGGAAGGTCGCCAGGCGGTCTCGGGCCTCATAAAGGCGCGTCCATTGAGCCTCGGTGAGCCGACCCGAGCGCTGCTCGTCGACCGAGACCCCGGCCTCCATGGCGAGCAGCCGCGCTCCAATCTCATCACGGGACATTTCGAGCGAGCAGAACAGAGTTGGAACCCCGGCCCTGGCGTTCGCGAGCACGATCCCTAGACCGAAGGCGGTCTTACCCATCGACGGGCGGGCTCCGACGACAACAAGCTGGCTGTGCTCCATCCCACGAAGCCGCTCGTCGAGATCGACGTGGCCGGTCGACAAACCGGAGAGGCCACCCCCACGTAGTTCTGCGGCGTCTGCTCGGGCAAGAGCGAGATCGACGACGGCGTCGACGGACCCCGGTCCCCTATCGTCGATCGTCTCACCGGCAGCGAGGACGAGCCGGGACTCGGCCTCGCTAAGGACCGAGCCCGCATCTCGTGTCGGATCGAGCGCAGCCTCTACAATCTCGTGGCCGGCACCCGCAAGTCGTCGCTTGCGGGCCAACTCAGCGACGATCTGCGCATGTTTGCGACCGGCGCCGGTCCCCGGAACATTCGCCTGGATGCCGAGCAGGTCGGAGCGAGCGATCCCATCGGCCAGCCCGAGCCGGCGGAGCTCATCGAACACCGTCACTGAGTCGGCCGGCTCACCCCGGTCGTCAAGTGAACAGATCGCCGTACAGATGCTGGCGTGCTGCGGCTTGTAGAAGTCCTCCGGCCTGACGATCTCACGGATCTCAGCGATGGCGACCGCAGACAACATCATGTCGCCGAGCACGCACACCTCGGCCACGAGATCGTGCGGCAAGAAGCGCGGCCGAACCGGCTGGTTGCGATCCGTCCGAGTCACGCCAGCACTCCTGCTACGAAATCGACCAGGCGGTGCAGCTCAGCTTCAGCCTCGGCTGCATGGAGCGGATCGGCGAATGCGAGTCGTAGCTCGGCCTCCGCCGCGTCGAGAGGCAGCCCGTCCGCCACGAGCGAGGCCAACTGCGCGGCACGGCGACGAACCCGAGCGTCAACCTGCTCGACGACGACCCGTTGGCGCTCTGCCGCTCGGGCCGGCAGCATGCGGAGACGGAACAAGACGGCACCCCATCTCACGCCCTGCCGTTGCCCGCTTCCACCGTCCACTGCGGCGACGACCTCGGCGATCGACATGTGGAGGAGCGCAGCATCGAGCGCCTGATGGAAAACCCATGGACAGGCGATGTCGACCGGGTCGAGGCCGAGCGCTTGTCCGAGCTGGCCGAGCACCTTGTCGCTCATGCCCGGCGCCCTCGCTCGTAAAAAAACAACTCTTGATCCCCGGCACGCCGGACTTCGAGGAGGGCAAAGACCGCCGTCGGATCTGCCAAGAGCCGCTCACCCCGGAGCGGCTGCCACGACGAGACCCGACGCTGAAAAGTGAGCGGAGAAAGCCTGCCCGCCGACAGCTCCTTAACGAGGTGCCAGTAACGACCAAGCCGGCGCGCTTCAGCACGAGACAAGTTGTCAAGGTCGACCCAGCGGGGCGGGTCGCCGAACAACGCAGGCATCGAGCGCTCGGTCGGGACGACGCCAAGCCGTTGCCGGGCGGTCTCGCCGGGAGCGCGGTCGGCGACACGGGCGCGATAGGTGACAGCGTCAGCGGCTTGTCTGCCCCTCGTGCCCGGCTTGGTGTTCGATCGCGTGAGCAGCCCGCGCTGGGCGGCTGTTATGAGATTGTCTGGCGGTCGCTTCCGAGGCGTGGCCGCCCTGTCGGCCTTCCGACGGAGATCCCGAGGAAGCGGGTGGTCTTTAAGCGCCGGCATCGCTCGACGTGCCCTTCATTGGGACGTCGAGCTGTATGCTGTTGCTCGACGAGGTCTGGAGAAAATCGTTCAAGGTGCCCCGGTGAACTACCGGGGCACTGCCATTTGCGGAAGCGGGTTCGACGGGGCAGCCATGAGCGGCGGTGTGCTCCGCCGCCAGTCGGCCCATCCGGTCGAGCTTCTCCCGTGCTAACTCGGCGAGCGTCTCCGGGAGCTGGCCGGCGACAACATCGCCGAGGAAGTCGGCAAGCGGCACGCCCCGCTCGTCGGCAGCTCGCTGCGCCTCGTCGACCGCGCCCACGGGAAGGCGTGGGCGGACGACGATCCGATGATCGGGCCGAATCATCGGTCCCTCCCCGCGAGTGCACGACGGAGGATGGCCGTCACGATCAGGAGGACGTTCGCAGCACCGAGGATCGAGACAACTCCGGGGGGCAGGGCCACGTCGACCCGTCGGGTCGGCTCTGTTTCTGCCTGCCTTCTCGTGAGCTGCTCCGATGTCACGAACCCCAGTATGAAAATGGGAAGCGCCTTTTCTCCTTTTAATAGGGTATGGGGCCATTCTCCCTAGTGAATGCACAGAGACACGACGTAATGGGGTACACTTTGGGATATGGCCAATCCAGGACCAAGAGCGAAGATGATCTTCGAAGCGATCGGCGAGACCATCCCCGCTGCCACAATCCAGGCTCGCCTCGACGAGCATCTCGGCCCCCGCGTGGGTGCCAGTCGGGCCGAGCTGGTGGAGTGGGCTGAAACCCTCAGGCCCTACATCGTGAAAGGGCGAAAGCGCGGTGGTCCCGACAGGGACGCCTACCGCTTGGGCCGTGCCGGCGTCTACTGCGACAGAGTGCGGGAGACCCTCCTGGCAACAGGCGAAAAGAGACACGACTGGCGAGACCAAAACGGCACGGCCGACACCGTTGTGAACATGATCTTCGCAAGGGGCACACCGATGGACCCGATGGCAGATCGCCTTGTCGAAGGCCTGACTGCAAATCCTCAGTCGAGCGACAGCGCTCTACTCCGCTCGGTCTACGACGTGCCACTCCGAGAAGGCAAGAAGCTCGACGAGGACGGCGAAGCTGCCCAGCTCGACGAGGCCGAGCGTTATGGGGAGCTGCACGCCGAGCGTACTGAGGAGCCGGCGCTCGCGGCTGAAGGGACGCTGCTCCCCCTCGCGGACTTGGCCGCAGGCGAGGATGTCGACGATCTCGACTTGGCGACGTCAATCTCGGGGATGGCTCAGATGATGATTGGACCGTCGTCTCAGGTACCGAGGGAAGCGCTCGAAGCCATCGAGCCGTTTGAGACCGATTTCTTGCGAGCCGTCATGGCCGAGATCGACGTCATCGACAACCCACAAGCACTGATCACGGAGGCCTCCGACCAGGACCTCGCACGCTTCGTCAAAGCTGCGATCGCCTTCGCCGAGGGACCGGATCGGGAACCGGCTACGTGGATGCTCATCTATACGAGCACGGTTTCCATGTTCCTGACGGAACGCATAATGCCGGCTGTCGCCACTCAATATGGCTTCGATCTCACATCGATCCCCGGGCCGTGGGGACAACTCCCATGGGTGCAACCCGACGAGCTCAATCCTTCTTCGGGCGAGTCTGAACGATGAAGTGGCTCAAGAGGCTCGCTATTGGTGTCGTACTCCTAATCCTGTTCGTGCAGCAACGATCGCAGGAACGCCGAGATCATGAGCGGGCGCTGGCGAGACGAAGACGATGGGGCCGGCGCGGTGCTTGAACCCTTCGCCTTGGACCTGCTCCGCCCCTCACCACCCACGTGCTGGTCGAGACCGGCGCTCCAACCCATGGCATCCACCCGCTGCTGGTGAGCCGCTGAGCATGGCCGGCAAATCCGCCGAGCCCTACCTCCCGTGTCCGGGACGCATCGTCACCTGCCGGCGTGGGGGATGCATGCAAGCTGCCACCGACCACATCGTCCAGCTCTGCCCGGTCCACCTCGCCGAATACGAGCACGAGTGCGGGCGGGTACTCGCCCTCGCCCACAGGGCCTACCCCAGCACGCCTCCGCCAGCCACAGCCTCTCGAATCACCACCTGACCCACTTCCGCCTCTCCGCCCCCACTCCGCCCGTAGCCCGCTGTCCCCCTGACCTACCACCCGCCGGCCGCAGCCCCTCGTGGGCAAACGTGGGCGCCTGTGTGCCTCCGGCCGGCCCTCTGGGGCCGTGCCGCCCTAACGGCGGGTCCCTCCCGTCTCTCCGCCGGG
>Ga0182011_10005069_pt1 | contig 10411 bp, 6 predicted proteins | sample 711E1DmetaG_FD_120481 | JGI IMG/M metagenome (GOLD analysis project Ga0182011, IMG submission 120481) | Permafrost microbial communities from Stordalen Mire, Sweden - 711E1D metaG | ecosystem: Environmental > Terrestrial > Soil > Wetlands > Permafrost | place: Sweden: Stordalen | collected...
CTGAAGCGCGCGTACGTCCCAGAGGCTCTGCCGCGCTACATCATCAGTGGAGCGACTTCGGCTGAGGACGTGCTGCATGTGCTGTGGCTGGCGCGTCTGGCCGGAGTTCGCGTGGAAGGATGCGGCAGCCCGAACGGTTGTCCCGACAGCTCCGACCCCGGGCTGCAAGTCGTCCCGCTCTTCGAGTCCATCGACGACCTGCGCCGCGCGCCCACCGTCTGCCGCGAGCTTTGGTCGTCGACCGCCTACAAGCCATTGCTCGAATCTTGGAGCCAGCAGCAGGAGGTGATGCTGGGTTACTCCGACTCGAATAAGGACGGCGGAATGATCGCCAGCACATGGGAGATCTGGAAGGCTCATCGCGCACTGCACGAGGTTGCGCGCGAGTACGGCGTCACGCTGCGCCTCTTCCACGGACGCGGCGGAACGGTGGGACGCGGCGGCGGGCCGACGCATCGATCGATCTTTGCGCAACCGGTCAACAGCTTCAACGGCGAACTGCGCATCACCGAGCAGGGCGAAGTCCTCAACTGGAAGTACGCCGACGTGGTGCTGGCCGAACGCAACCTGGAGCTGATGATCGCCGCCTCGCTCGACGCCATCGCACGTCCTGACGCCACGCTGCAACACAAGGCCAACCAGAAAAAAGCACAGCAGAAGCCGAAATCTTTGTTGCCATCCAATAGCGAATTCTTGTCATCCCGCAGCGATCATGTCTTGTCATCCCGCAGCGATCATGTCTTGTCATCCCGTAGCGAAGCGGAGGGATCTGCTTCTTCCCCAGAACCCGCGAACTACATCCCCCACCTCACCGGAGAAATCCTCCCCGAGTGGGAGGCGGTGCTCGACCAGCTCTCGGCTACATCCTACAAGTTCTACCGCAAACACATCGTCGACAACCCGGAAACGTTTACCTACTTCGAGCAGGCGACGCCGGTTGCGGAGTTGGAGAACGCGCGCATTGGCTCACGACCCGCCAAACGCACCGACGCCAGCTCGGCGAAGAAGCGCAGCATGGAAGACCTGCGCGCCATTCCATGGGTCTTCGGATGGATGCAGTCGCGCCACGTCGTGCCAGCTTACTTCGGCGTCGGCTACGCGCTCCAGCACTTCATCTTGCACAACGATCCTGATGCGGCGCGAGGATCGGCGACCGCTAAGAAGCCGAAGAACGCCGCTGTGCAAGCCGCGAATCTGGCGCTGTTGCAGACCATGGCTCACGACTTTCCACTATTCCTCGACATCATTCGCAACGTCGAGATCGCACTGGCAAAAGCCGACTTCGCCATCGCTCGCCTCTACGCCGATCTGGTCGAGGATAAGGCTCTGCGCGACCGCGTTTTCACCACGCTGCACGACGAGTTCGAACTGACGCGGCGCATGATTCTGGCCGTTACGCGACAGACTTCGGTACTGCAAACCAACCCAGTTCTGGACCGCTCGATTCGTCTGCGCAATCCGTATGTCGATCCAATGTCGCTGATTCAGGTAGAGATGATTCGCCGCAAGCGCGCCGCCGTCGCCGGCGGCCAGCCCGTTCCGGCTGAGTTGGATCGCGCGATCACGGCAACGATCAACGGCATCTCGGCGGGGCTGCGAAACACGGGCTAATGGCGCGACTTGGTTGTACGGGTGAAACCGCTCTAGGTCTCTGACCGCATAATTTTGTTCTTTCGGTTCACTCCCAGGTGCCCAAATGCGAGGCACCTGGGGCACCCGTAATTGTTACAACTTCAAGCGGTCAGAGGCCTAGTAGAACAGGAGTGAGTGGGGCCGTTTGTCGAAGAATAGGGTGGACCTTTGGCCATTGCCGAACCGAATGGCGAGTTGCGCAGTCTGGGGACGCTTGCGAATCGCGCCGAGTCGATTCGCAAGCGGGTCAAGAAGCTGGACCCGGTCGAGCGGTTGAAGGCCTGCTACGAGCATTGCGGAGTTGTGCAAAGTGACCACGCTGCGGATTGACGCGTATCGCGCGGACAGAAAATATCGGATGATGGAATCAGCGAGGTGCGCGTCCGATGTTCGATAGCATGTTTCATCTGCCTTTGCCGTGGATCGAGAAGATCCTACGGCCCGTCATTGTCTACCTGTTTCTGGTGCTCTTTCTGCGCCTCTTCGGCAAGCGCGAGCTGGCGCAGTTGAACCCCTTCGACCTGGTCGTCCTTCTCAGCCTCTCGAACTGTGTGCAAAACGCCATCATCGGCAACGACAACTCGGTAACGGGCGGCATCATCGGCGCGTTTTCGCTGCTTGTCATCAACTGGGCGTTGACGCGAATCCTCTTCAAGATGCCCAAGGTCGACGCTGCGCTCGAAGGCACAAAGTCCGTGCTGATCCACCACGGCGTGGTCGACGCCAATGCGCTGCGCAAGGAGGCCATGACCGAGTTGGAGCTGCTCACGGTCATCCACAAGCAAGGCATCGACGAGTTTGCGCAGGTGGAGATCTGCGCCCTGGAGCCCAACGGCAGCTTCTACGTCGAGGCGATCAAACCCACGCCCGACGAGACCCAGATCGCCGCGCTAAAGGGCGCGCTGGACTCGCTTACCGAAGAGGTCCGAGCCATGCGCGCGCAGCTAGCGAGCGAGTAAAGCGGAGCGAGTCCGAATGGATGCGGAGATTCTGGCTGCGCCAGAATGACGAGCAAGAACAACAGAAAAAGCAGATTCCTTCGCTACGCTGCGGAATGACAAACAAGTAATTCCTAAAACGCTTTAGAAGCGAATCTCATCGCGGGCAATCTCCCGGCGATCCTCGGCCAGAATCGTTGCGCGCTCCAACACATGTGCCAGTTCGCGCACGTTGCCCGGCCAGTCGTGCTCCATCAAGCGCATTGCGGCACCAGACGAAAGTCGCTTGACCGGCATCTCCTCGCCCATCTTGCCCAGCAGGTGCGAGGCCAGCGGCAAAACGTCCTCCATGCGGTCGCGCAGCGCGGGAACATGGACCGGAAAGACCGCCAAACGATGGTACAAGTCGAGACGGAATCGGTTCTCCTTAGCGCGTTGGCGCAGCGGCTCATGGGTCGCCGCGACAACGCGAACATCGACCTGTATCGTCTCGTTGTCGCCCACACGTTGCAGTTCGCCCGACTCCAGAAAGCGCAGCATCTTGGCCTGCAACGCCAGCGGCATCTCGCCGATCTCGTCGAGAAAGAGCGTTCCACCGTGTGCGGCTTCAATGCGCCCCGTGCGCGACTGCACCGCTCCGGTAAACGCTCCGCGGGTGTGGCCAAACAGCTCCGCCTCCAGCAACGCCTCAGGGATCGCCGCGCAGTTCAACACCACAAACGGCTTGTTGACGCGCTTGCTCAGGCAATGCACAGCCTTGGCGATCAGCTCTTTGCCCGTACCGGTGTCACCTTCGATCAGCACCGTCGACGAGCGAGGCGCGACCAGACGCACCAATCGCGCCAGCTCCAACATTCCCTGACTTTCGCCAACCATCTCCGGCAGCGGCTGGGTCAACGGACGATCCGGCAGCAGATCCGCGTCGAAGATCGAAGCCTGCACCGGAACCTGCACTGAAACCTGCGTCGCAACCACCGAGAGCCCGCTCGTCTCACTGGCAGCCGACTTATCGGCCTGCGATCCTTCCGCCTGCGCCTCGTTCTCCTTGTTCCCTGCCCCACGCCAGTTTGCCTCTGGCCAGACCGCGTTGCGCGAGCGCAACAGTTCAGCCACCTCCTGCGCGGCAATCGCGCGCTCGCCCTTGGGTGCCAGCCGCTCCATCGCGGAGGATCGCGACACCATCACCGGAGTCTTCGCCCACACGGTTCTGTCGCCCGCGCCAAGCTCTCCCTGCACAGCCTCCTGCGCCTGACGCACTGCGTGCAGCAACTCATTGCGCCGAGGACTTCGCACCCCAGCATCGTCCGACACTCCGTCGATGCGCAGCAGGTCCATCACCGGATGCCGCACCCGCATCTCGATGGCGAACTCGCCCACCTCCAGATCGGGCAGCGCGCTGTCCAACACCATCGCTTCGGCGCCCTGCTTATCCAGCAGAGCCATCGCCTCCGCGCCGCCCGCCGCCTCGCGCACCTGCCAGCGCATCGCCGTCAGCTCCTGCCGCAATCGCGCGCGGAAGTGGACGTCCGCACTGGCCAGCAAAACAGTCCGCAATGCTGCCTTGCCCTCCACGCCACGCCTGCTATTTTCCAAGCTGTGCCTGCTCAATCCGTAGCCCATGAAATACTCCCCCCGACGGTTGCCGCTGTATATTGGCGACCTGCGTTTCTACATTGCCAATCTGTGTTTCAAAGTCGCTTCGGTTCCGAAGCCTAAGACGCAATTGCCGCAGACTCAGCGTCCGCCCTGTGCGGTCGAACAAATAATTATTTGGACGATGCCGTTGAAAACAATGCGCAGCCCGTCCCGAAATCTCCTTCCGGGGCGAGCCAGCGCCTAGGCGTACGCGACCCGGGCGTCCGGTGCCGTCCGCCCCAGTTCCCTTCCCATCGGCTTTCGGCCCAGCCCACCCAACCGATAGCCCGATCCGCGCACCGTCTCAATCAAACCGTTATGCAAGTCGTGAACCTCACCAGCATCCAGCTTGCGCCGCAGATAGTTGATATAGACGTCCACCACATTGGTTCCTGTCTCGGTCGGCATCTGCCAGACCTCAGTCAGCAACTGACTGCGCGAGACGCTCTCGCCACGATGCAGCATCAGGAACTCCAGCAGAGAAAACTCCTTGGCCGTCAGATCGATCGACCTTCCCGCGCGCATCACCTTGTGCTCGATGCGGTGCAGTTCCAGATCGCCATGACGCAGCACGGGGTCGGCGAACTGCTGACGCCGCCGCAACAACGCTCTGCACCGCGCCGTCAGCTCATAGAAGCTGAACGGCTTCAGCAGGCAGTCGTCGGCGCCCAGATCCAGACACTGTACTCGCGCGTGCAAGTCATTGCGGCCGGTCAGCACCAGCACGGACGCGTCGTCGTGACGCGCCCGCATCTCTGCCAGAACCTCCATGCCATCGCGCTTCGGCAGGCTAAGATCCAGAATCACCAGATCGGGCCGGTCGGCGGCGGAATGGAGCAGTGCGGCCTCGCCATCCTCCACCCACTCCACCCGATGTCCTTCCAATTCCAATCCCGTTTTAAGGAACGCACCCAGAGAACGATCATCTTCGACAACTAGTACGCGCATTGAATTCCCCCCCAATGAATCGAGCTGCAAAATGTGTAACTGTCCGTCAGCAAGCGCCTGAAGCCCTTGCAGCCGCCCCAAACAATATCAAAAACGAACAGGACATTAGAATCCACTATGCGGAGCACATTTCGCCATGAATTTGAGTACCTTCGTTGGAACAGGTTCCAAAGTCGGAAAGTTTTCCACAACAGGGATAAACTTTCCACCGTTGCCGTAATGTTAATTATCGTTAAATATGAGTAAGCTGTTTATTACAAACGACTATCTCGGCATCGTAAAATTTGTAATTCAGAAAATGCCAGTAATTGCAACGATAAAAAGCAGTTTTATTAGATATTTTTTATAGGTACCCTTTAATCTATTGCCTCAAATCCAATAATTGCACCACCTCAGCTTGATTTGTCTCCATTAATATCCACACCCACGCAAAATTCTTTCCCCATCTAGCGAATCCAGCCCATCTGCCCCCTCCGGCATCACTCTTACGGGGTTTAGTCCTTTGCAGGCAGCGGTTTCCAAGCCTCTGTCGCAATTTCCATGTGTTACACGCGAGATCAATCTTTGTCCACAAAGCTGAAGATTGCCGCGATTTGGTCGATACCTGAAGAAGGAAGTCGTCCAGAGGTCTTGGATTCGCAAGTTCCTCTAATGAATTCGCGTCGCACAGAGAAGAGAGACGATGGCAAAGAAGATACTGATGGTCGATGACTCCGTGATGGTTCGACAGATGGTCTCCTTCACACTGAAGGAAGCTGGCTTCGACGTTGTCGAGGCAGTACATGGCGAGGACGCGCTGAACAAGCTCGGCTCCAACACCGTCGATCTGATCGTCACCGATCTCAACATGCCGGTGATGGACGGCATCACATTCATCGGTAACGCGCGAGCTCTGCCCGCCACCAAGTACGTTCCCATACTTATGCTCACCACGGAGAGTCAGCCCGAGATGAAGCAGCGGGGCAAGGCCGCCGGAGCCACCGGATGGATCGTCAAACCCTTCGATCCACCAAAACTACTCGCCGTCATCGCTAAAGTACTTCCATAACAGACCGGCAATGAAGCTGCTGCAATGACACCCCCCTATGAGCTCAATTCCAACATCCCTCGTAAGCAGCGGCCCGACAGGTCTCGTTCCAACAGGTGCGTTTCTGTCGGCCAGCGCGTCCTCGGCGGCGCTAACCTTGCTGAGTCGTCAGATTGACTCGCTCAAATCGCGTGTCGCCGAGGAGTTCATGGAGCTGGCCTCGGTTCTACAGGCCAACTCGCAGCACGCCCGTGAGATTACCACCGCCTCGCACCGCGCCACCGGAGGCGAGATTGCGCAGCAGAGCAGCCACTCCATCTCCGTCCTCGAGCGTGTTCTCACGGACTCGGCCAGCGTCACCGAGATGGTCGAAACCAGCACGCAGAAGATCTCCGAGATTCTCGGCTACGTCAATGAGGTTGACGCGCCTCTTTCTCGGCTGACCAAGATGAGCACTCTGCTTCAGGTCGTTAGCGTCCTGTGCAAGATCGAGGGCGGAAAGATCACCGACAGCACGGTTGACACATCGAGCCTCGCCACCGACATTGACCGTCTCGCCGCCGAGGTCACTCAGCACGTCAATGAGATCGTTGACGACGCCTCCTCTCTCGCCGACCTTCTACATGGTGGAGCAGCCGATCTGAAGCGCTTCAATCAGAAGGAGCGCGCCGATTCCAGCGACCTGATCGCGCGTACGCAATCCCTGCTCGGGCCCGCTCTCAGTCGCGCCGAAGCCTCGCAGGACGCCGCGCGCATCATTGACCAGCAGTACACCGGATTCCATCGCGCCACCGACAAGATCGTCATGAGTCTGCAATCGGAGGACCTGGCCCGCCAGCGCATCGAGCATGTACAGGAGGCGCTGCATCTGGCCGCCACGCGCCTCGACTCTGGCGACAGCGCCGCCTCCTGCGCCAACATTCTCACGCTACAGCGAGCCCAACTCGCCAGCACACGCGACCTTCTTGCCGACTCGCTCAGCAACATCCACACCGGCCTTGAGTCGCTCATTCCACAGATTCAGCAACTGCGCGCCAAGACCACAACCCTCGCCAAGCAAACCCACGAAGAGGGCGAGAGCTTCGCTACGCTGATTGACGACGGAACGCATGCCGTCGCCGAAGTCTTCCGCCAGTGCTCCTCTTCGGCCAACTCGGTTGTCTCCATCGTCAACCGCGTTCTTCCTTCGGTAGAGAAGATGTCCAGCCGAGCCAGCGCGCTGGAGGCCATCGAGTCTGCCATCCGCCTCATCTCGCTCAATGCCACGGTGAAGACCTCGCTGCTAGGCGCTGAGGGCGCGGCCATGGGTGTGCTCGCCAGCGAACTACATCGCATCACCACCGAGCGAGGCAGCGACGCGACTCTGGTCCTCACCGCGCTGCACGCTATTCATCAGGCGCTCAACGGTATCAGCAAAGAGAAGTCCGCAGATAACGAAGGCTCCGTCCTCACTGCCGGCAACGACGTAGTGGTCAGCGAGGAACTGTCTGGCCTGTCTACGGCCGTCCGCAGCGCAAGCCAGCAGGCCACGCTTGGCCTCGAAGAGGTACAAAAGTTGGCCGACTCGCTCTGCGCGGAACTGGCTCGCGGAGCCGAACTGGCCCAGCGCGCCGCCTCTCTGCGCGACTCCTTCGACCAGCTACTTACCAGCTTCAACGCCACCTGCGAGCAGTTCGGCTTCAACGCAAGCGCTACGCCACAGAACTCTGAGGCCAACGTTGTCGCACAAGATCTCTCCAGCCTCTACTCCATGCACTCGGAGCGAGTCCTCCACCAACAGACCTTCGGCGGCGAGGCCCCAACCGAGTCGACCCCGAAGCCTACCGCCGAGCCCGTTGCTGTCGGCGAGTTTGGCGAAGATGTCGAACTCTTCTAAGCCCGGACTAGAGAATTTCCTGAATTGCTATAGACCGATTGTTTGTCATTCCGCAGCGAAGCGGAGGAATCTGCTTTTCTTGTTGCGCGACGATCTGCACCATTGCGAAAAATGTTCTGACTAAGCCTTCCGCCGACGGGTAGCCTTCCCTCCTACGGCACATCCGCCCCATGCCTAGGATGTGGAAAACAGCCGACCCGTTGAGCACGCATGAAAATCGCAAAGGTCTCTCCTTCTGACTCACTTTCAGGCACCACAATTGCGCCCCATTCATAACTCTTGTGTTTCTCTCGCGTCTGAAATAATCGCGGTTTTTCCTCGTGTGTAAAAACGATGCACTTCGTTCCATAATGGGCGGAAATCAGTAACGGTACGCGCTCTTTGCATGAAGCAATATGGAAGCTGGTCGATAAGGATACCAAGTTGCATTCGGCCCTTGATCGATTTGGTTGCACTGTCGTGTCCGCAATTTAGTGAAATCGAAGTCAGCAACAAATCGCACCAGTGCGATGCAACAAGAGGATGAATCTATGCCGTTGTCTCTCGACCAAAGCAATTCACCATCTCTGATCGGTCTTGAGGGTGAGATCAACATCCGCTGCGCGGCGGAGCTGAAAGAACTTCTGCTACAGGCTCTCGCACGCGAAGGCGCACTGCACGTTGACCTTAGCGCCGCCACCGAAGTTGACATCACCGCGCTACAGTTGCTGTGGGCAGCCCAGCGCGAGGCCCTACAGTCGGGCCGGGAGTTCCTGCTCACCGGTACCATCTCCGAAATCATTGCCGCCGCCATGGACCGCTCGGGGTTGCATCTCCCGGTAGGTGCCGCATGAGCCAAACCGGGGCAGCACGTTCCAGCGAAAACACAATCGACCGCTACAAACAAGGTTTTCAGGAAGAGGCGCGAGAGATCCTCGTCGAGCTGGAATCCACTTTGCTCGCACTCGATCAGAGCCGCACGGACACCGAACTGGTCAGTCAGGCCTTTCGCGCCCTGCACACCATCAAGGGTTCAGGCGCAATGTTCGGCTTCACGGAGCTGGCCGCTTTTACTCACAACTTGGAAAATGCATTCGACGAGGTTCGCAACGGAAGGCTACAAGTCACCGCCAACCTCATCGAGCTCTCTCTGGCCGCGCTCGATCAGATGAAGGCGATGCTACAGGAGGCCGCAGGACAAGGCACCGCCGACGCCACGCGCGCAGGCGAGATCCTCTCCCGGCTGCAATCGCTCACCGGTCACTCCGCAAACCCAGTACCGGCAAGCGGTCAGAGCGCAAGGAATCCCGACGATGCACCCGCACCCGCTCTCGACTCCGACCAAGTCTTCGGCGACTGGAAGATTCGCTTCGTTCCCGGAGCCGATCTTCTGCGTAGCGGCAATGATCCGATCATCCTTCTGCGCGAGTTGGCCAAGCTCGGTACGCTCCAAGTCGAGACAATCACCGAAGCCATTCCGTCGCTCACCGAACTCGATCCCCAGCGATGCTACATCACATGGCAGATGCATCTGACGACCAACGCCGCCGTCGAAGAGATTCGCGATGTCTTCATCTTCGCCGAAGATCTCTGCGAGCTGACCGTCGAGCTCATCGAGCCTCAGCCGCTCGCAACGATCCCGCAGCCTGTAGACGCAGCCCCCTCTGCGATGCCAGCGTCAGAAGCCCTCGCTGAAGCTCCCGCGCCCCTACAGCACCCCGCACCCGATCAGCCCGTCACCTTTGGTCGGCGTGCCGACGACCGAGCCGGTGCAGCCAGCATTCGCGTCCCCACCGTCAAGCTGGATCAGTTCGTCGACCTGGTCGGCGAGTTGGTCACCGTACAGGCGCGTCTGGCCGAGATCGCATCGCGCTACGAGGATAGCGACGTCGCCTCGGTCTCCGAAGAAGTCGAGCGTCTCACCTCGGCTCTGCGCGAGAACTCGATGAGCATTCGAATGCTGCCCATTCGCGGCACCTTCGAGCGCTTCCGCCGCCTCGTCCACGACCTGGCACGCGATCTGCACAAGGAGGTCGAGCTCACCATCGACGGCGCCGACACCGAGCTCGACAAGACCGTCATCGACCAGCTCAACGATCCCCTGATGCACCTGATCCGCAACAGCATGGACCACGGCATCGAGTCGGCTGAAACGCGCGCCGCCTCGGGCAAGCCGGAGGTCGCAACCGTTCATCTGGCTGCGCGCCACGCCGGTGCCAACGTCCTGATCGAGGTCTCCGACGATGGCGGTGGCATCAACGCCGCAGCCGTCCGCGCGCGCGCCATCGAACGCGGTCTGATCACCGCCGACGCGCAGCTCACCGAGTCCGAAGTCTTCTCGCTGATCCTCGCCCCAGGCTTCTCGACCGCCGAGAA
>Ga0182011_10005070_pt1 | contig 10411 bp, 12 predicted proteins | sample 711E1DmetaG_FD_120481 | JGI IMG/M metagenome (GOLD analysis project Ga0182011, IMG submission 120481) | Permafrost microbial communities from Stordalen Mire, Sweden - 711E1D metaG | ecosystem: Environmental > Terrestrial > Soil > Wetlands > Permafrost | place: Sweden: Stordalen | collected...
GGATGAAAGTTTTTTAAACCGACCGGTGAATGAAGGATTTTCCGGCGGTGAAAAGAAGCGCAACGAAATATTCCACATGGCTGTCCTGGACCCGATTTTATCGATTTTAGATGAAACAGATTCAGGCCTCGACATCGACGCACTCCGAACCGTTTCGGAAGGTGTGAACAAGCTTCGTTCAAAAGAAAATGCAACAATTGTTGTGACTCATTATCAGCGGCTGCTCAATTATATTGTTCCGGATGTGGTGCATGTTATGAAGGATGGAAGAATAGTAAAATCCGGCGGTAAGGAACTTGCGCTGGAACTTGAAGCTCGCGGGTACGATTGGGTGCATGAAGAAGTCGAGCAGACGGCATAAATGAAGATGAGAGAAAAATGATGCAGGGAACCGATCAAAATATTCAATGGTATCAATCACGGTTCGATGTATTTGAACAGAGTTTAAACGGTGCGAAATCAACATCCGTGCATGCAATGCGACGCGGTGCGATGCAGCGGTTCAAGGAACTTGGCTTTCCAACGACACGGCAGGAGGAATGGCGCTTCACCAATATTCTCCCAATCACCAAAATACAATTCCAGCCGATTCTACGCAATGAATTACATGGAGTGACAAAAAGTGATCTTCAACCGTATGCTTTGGATCATGCATTACGGCTCGTGTTTGTTGATGGGATGTTTTCACAGGAACTATCGGATAGCAGTTCGCATCCAGCTGGATTAATAGCCGGAAGTCTGGCGGAAACATTAAAGAAGCATCCTGATACAATTCAGTCGTACTTCAATTATTTGGTGATGGGAGAAGAGAATGCCTTCACGACCCTCAATACAGCATTTTTGTGGGATGGTGCTTATATTTCGGTACCACAGGGAGTTATTCTAGAAAACCCGATTCAACTGCTTTTTGTCGCGACGCATCGCGAGCAGGTCTATGCCGCTCAGCCCAGAAATCTTATCATCGCAGGAATCGACAGCCAATGTAAAATTATTGAAATGTATGTCGGTCTTGCTCAAAATACATATCTGACGAATACGGTTACGGAAATATCGCTTGGTGATAATGCTGTTGTCGAGCATGACAAGTTTCAAGTAGAAGGTGTCAACGCATACCATATTGGAACAACCCATGTGCAGATGAACGCTGCAAGCCGCTTCACATCGAATGTGATCTCGCTCGGCGGTTCCATTGTTCGGAATAACCTTACTGCACGTTTCGATGCTGAAGGCGCTGAATGCATACTCAATGGATTGTCGCTCGGCAGAGGAACGCAGGTCGTTGATAATCATACCGTCATTGACCATGCAAAGCCGCACTGCACCAGTCATGAATTGTACAAATCGATTCTAGACGGTGCGTCGAAGGGCATTTTCAACGGGAAAGTATTCGTCAGAAAAGATGCACAGAAGACCGATGCGAAGCAGACGAATAAAACACTGCTCCTGTCCGACGATGCGACGATGAATACGAAACCGCAATTGGAAATATTCGCGGACGATGTAAAGTGCACACACGGCGCCACTATAGGACAGCTGGATGATGAACAAATATTCTATTTGCGTTCACGCGGTATCGGTCTCGATGCTGCACGAGACATTCTCACTTCGGCATTCGCAGGCGACGTGGTGAATCGGATAACGATTGAACCGTTTCGCCGGCAGGTAGAGCGAATGATTCACGATCGACTCAATAAGAATCACAGAGCAAACGAATACGTATGAATACTCTCATGACGATAGAAAAACAAACGAGCATCGATTTTCCGGTGGAAGAGACTCGAAGAGATTTCCCAATTTTATCCACCAGCGTCCATGATCACCCATTGGTATATCTCGACAACGCCGCAACGACGCAAAAGCCACAAATGGTACTCGATGCAATCGACCGCTACTATCGTGCAGAAAACTCCAACGTGCACCGCGGTGTGCATTTTCTGAGCGAATTAGCGACGAAAAAATATGAAGCAGCGCGCGGAACGGTGAGGAAATTTTTAAATGCCGGATCAGAACGCGAAATTATTTTCGTGCGCGGTACAACGGATGCAATAAACCTTGTCGCAGCAACGTTCGGCAGGAAGAACGTACAGGCGGGTGATGAAGTGCTTGTCACCGGATTGGAGCATCACTCGAATATTGTTCCATGGCAGATGCTGTGCGAGGAAAAAGGAGCAAAACTTCGTGTTGCACCGATCAACGCTATAGGCGAAGTCCTCCTGGATGAATTCGCTGGTATGCTTTCCGGTAAAATCAAGATTGCAGCCATAAGCCATGTATCCAATGCGCTCGGCACCGTCAATCCGGTGAAACAGATGATTCAGATGGCACATCAGCATGGTATACCGGTATTGGTGGATGGAGCACAGGCGGTTCCGCATATGCGCGTCGATGTGCGTGATCTTGATGCGGATTTCTATGCCTTTTCAGCCCACAAAGTTTTTGGCCCGACGGGATTGGGAATTCTGTACGGGAAAACGAGACTTCTCGGATCGATGCCTCCGTATCAGGGCGGAGGTGATATGATCAAGTCGGTGACATTTGAAAAAACAATCTTCAACGACATACCGTATAAATTTGAAGCAGGAACTCCGCATATTGCCGGTGCGATCGGTTTGGCGGCGGCAATCGATTACATGAATCATTTTGATGGGAAGGCTCTTCAGCAGTATGAGCAAACTCTGCTCCGTTCAGCGCATGAGAAACTCGCTGCAATACAAGGACTGCGGATCATCGGGGATGCACGAGAGAAAGCAGGAGTTGTGTCGTTCATCTTGAAAGGAATTCATCCTCATGATATTGGCACCATTCTCGATCAGGAAGGAATCGCAATTCGCACGGGGCATCATTGTGCACAGCCGGTGATGCAGAAATTCGGCATTCCGGCAACGGCACGGGCGTCGTTCGCATTTTACAATACGCTGAATGAAATCGACGAACTGGTAAACGCCATACACAAAGTGAAAGAGGTTTTCGGACATGTCTGATCTCAAAGCGCTCTATCAGGAAATTATTCTCGACCACAACCGGAATCCGCGCAACTTCAAAAAAATGGAAGACGCGAGCTGTTCGGTCGATGGATACAATCCGCTCTGCGGCGATCATTACACCATTTATCTTAAACTGGTGAATGAAATCATCACGGAAATTTCTTTTCAAGGATCTGGCTGTGCGATATCAAAAGCATCTGCGTCGGTGATGAGTACGGTACTGAAAGGGAAAACGCGTGCAGAAGCCGGGGTCTGGTTTGAAAATTTTCATCATCTTGTGCGGGGTGAAAATAAAAATGAAAAGAGTATTGAGGAATTTGGAAAGCTGGCAGCATTTGCCGGCGTAAGCGAGTTTCCTGCACGGGTCAAATGCGCAATTCTTCCTTGGCATACCATGAAGAATGCCCTGGAAGAAAAAAAGGAAACCGTCTCGACAGAATAAATGTTCAATAAACTATAAATAAATAAAGGATGAGTGTTATGAGCACACAGGAAACAGAAATCTCGACACAAGAGATCATCATTACACCGGAAGCGGCGGAACAGATTCGGAACATTCGTCGGGAAAATCAAATTCCGGATACTCACGGCTTGCGGATCGGAATACAGAGCGGCGGATGCTGCGGATCATCGTACTCGCTTGCCTTTGATGATAAAGTTGAAGCAACAGACCGGGTATTTCAAAGCGAAGGTGTTTCCATTTATGTTGACGAGGAAAATCTGGGAAGTCTTTCCGGAACGACACTGGAATTTGTCGATGGTCCGAACGGAAAAGGATTCAGGTTTGATAATCCCAATCAATCAAAATCGTGCGGCTGCGGCGATAATCCCGAAAAGGATAAATCTTGCAGCTGCGGCGATCATTAACAAGGTGTTGCGATGATTGCAGAAGAAAAGGGTGAATCACCGATACACGTTGAATCGGGAACAGGCGGAATTACGGTCGAACCGTTACAGTTGGTTCCGGAAACGCATGTGTGGGATGCATTGAAACAATGCTACGATCCGGAGATCCCTGTCAATATTGTCGATCTCGGTTTGGTCTATGAGGTGAAAGTAGAAGAAGAATTTCCTGGCAATGCAAATGTGTATATCAAAATGACATTGACGGCGCCGGGATGTGGCATGGGACCGATGATTGCAGCGGATGTGAAACGGCGCGTTCAACAAATTCGCGGTGTGAGTAATGTACTGGTGGAGTTAGTTTTCGATCCTATTTGGAATCCGGATATGATGACCGAAGCGGCGAAACTTACGCTGAATATGGGCTGATGTGTAAAATATATGTCCATTCTCAAACCGCAAAGGCCGTCAAATTCCAATATTGAAATTCTATGTTGACATTCGAACTATGAAATTTGTTTGAAGTTTGATCTTTTTCATACTTTGCATGTATTCTTGGAACTCTTTTCTTCTCTCTATCGTTCTATACTTTGAATTGAAACAACACTGAACCATACAATTATAAAGGATTAGGCTATGGCATACGAATGGAAGTTCAATAAACGACCATACTCAGATGAAGAGGCGAAGAAACTGCTCGCCAATGTTATGAGTCCGGAGACAACCGACTGGCATTACAATACACACCAGAAGGGATATGTCACCGCACTGAACAATATCGAGAAAGCTCTGGAGACAGCCGACCGCTCTGCCGCAAACGGCAACTACAGCGTCATCGGAGAATTGAAGCGGCGGTTCAGCTGGAATCATTCCGGGGCACTTCTGCATGATATTTACTGGGATGTGCTTGGCGGAGACGGCGATCCTTCGAAAGGTCCGGAAATTAAGGCGGCAATCGAAAAAGATTTCGGTTCGATTGACCTCTGGAAAGCAGACTTTAAAGCTACGGCAATTTCAGCAAAGCTTGGCGGATGGGGGTTGCTGCTGTACGACCGTCTATATTCCGGCCGTTTACTGAATGCGCTGGTTGATGAACACCAGTACGGCGCGATCTGGGGTGCCGTGCCTTTGATTCCGTTGGATGTATTCGAGCATGCGTATTATCATAAAGATGGTCCTGCCCGCGCAAAATTCATCGATAACTTCATTGCGAATTTGCATTGGGGAAGAATCAATGAGCGGTATAAAAAGCTTGTGAAGTAAAGATATCTTCCGATAAAGAGAAGTCCGGCAATGTTCTTTTAGGCTAACAGAATAGTGTCGGACTTTTTATTTGCAGGATGAACTATGTTTGCGAATACGACAGAGAAATTACCCTTGATACGCTCATCATTCGCAAATATAAACATGAGACTCTTCGCCATAATTTCTCATACTCAGGTATTTCTTTTAAAGAATCCCAACGTCTGTGATTTTCGTATGCTTAACGACTCATAGACTCAAATACTCATTCATTCAATTCATCCATTGCTCCTCTCGGAAGATTTCGGTATTATTTCACAGCAAACTTTTTAATCGACATTATCGGCTCTAGCTGAATGACACATCAACGCTGGTTTATTTCCATACTGATATTTTTTGTTTGTGCTTCTTCACTTCTTCAAGCACAATCATTACCTGAAACAAAATTCATTTCTAAAGTTTCCCAAAAACGCCTTCAACAAACCGTACACGATTTGGTAAAATGCGGCAATCGGCTTGGGGGAACAAAATCCGGCGACAAGGCCGCGCTGTTCGTTTTCAACAAATTTAAAAGTTACTGCTTCAAACCGGAGATGATAAGCGATCCTCAAAAGCTCGTGTACTCCAATAATGACTGGCAGCTAAACATTGAACAGCCGAAACGCCTGAGCGGACTTATACAACATGAGTGGCTCGCAGGGTATTCGCCCTCCGCAAAACAGGACACCGTTCGTCTTTCGTTCGTCAAATCCCTTCATGATATTGACGAGGATAGTATCGCCAAAGGCGCCGTACTGATAGACCAGCATCCATCCGAAGATTTCTACGAAAAATTAGCAAATGCCGGAGCACGCTGTATCGTAAGTTATGTGACTGTGAACTCACCGGCATATTCCAATTGGGCAATGATCTCCACTCTGAAAGAATCCAGTAAGAATCCAATACCCGTGTTCGATATTCCTAATATTGCGGGTCAACGGCTGCGCGAAGAATTAGGGAAAGGAATATTCGTTTCAATAATATATTCATGCAAGACAACGATAGAGCAGGGCAGTCCAAAGACAGTCGTTGCGACGCTTCAGGGACAAACGGATGATTATTATATTGTGTGTGCGCATGGCGATTCTGATTCCGGCGGGCCCGGCGCAGATGATAATGCCTCCGGGGAATCGGGAGTGTTGGAAGTCGCACGTATTCTCAAGATGTTGGTGAATAGTAAAACTCTTCCGCCGCCGAAAAATAGTATTCGGTTTATTGTATGGGGCAGTGAATATTATTCGACAGGCAGTTATGTTACCCGGCACGCAAAGGAATTAAAAAACATCCTCGGCGTTATCAACTATGATGAAATTGGAATCGGGAAAACCCGGAAGTGTCTTTATTTTGAAGGGAACGATGTGCCACACAATTACAACTTGCTGAAACTCTTTGAAAAAGTCGGCGAGGAATATGCCGGCAGAAAAGGATTTTGGGAAGAAGCGACGACGAATCCATCTCAGGGCGGAACTGATTCCTATGTCTTTCTGCCTCAATATCTTGATCACTTGGATATGCCTGAAGAAAAAATTCCATCGATGACAGTTTTCACAGCGGCATGGAATGAACCTAAAACCATGCGGCAAACACGCGGCTGGTCGTCAAAAGCGTGGAAAGGGAATCCCGACTCTGTAACGATCGACTACTCACCGTATTATCATTCATCGTTGGATATTCCGGTGTTCACGACAGATAAGGAACCTGCAAATATGATTTGGGGTGTGAACGCTGTCGGCATTGCACTCATCCGATTACTATGGTAATGCTTCGTTGTTGATGAATAAGAATTTCAAATATCGCTTTGGCACAATTGAGTACGATCTTTCATCGCGGACCCATGTGATGGGTATCTTGAATCTAACACCGGATTCGTTTTCAGACGGAGGGCGTTATTTTGATATCGAGCAGGCAATAGTGCATGGGCAGAAATTAGAAGAGGACGGAGCGGATTTTATCGACGTCGGCGGAGAATCAACGAGGCCGGGTTCAGAATCGGTTTCGATAGAAGAAGAAATTCGGAGAGTTATTCCGGTCATCGAATCGCTGGCAAAAAAAATAAGCGTTCCCATTTCGATCGACACATGCAAATCAGACGTTGCGGAAGCCGCGTTGCAAGCCGGAGCTGTCATCATCAACGATATTAGTGCTATGACATTTGATACGAAGATGCCATTGGTTGCGGTGAAGCATCAGGCAAGTGTTGTCTTGATGCACATTCAAGGCACACCTAAGACTATGCAGATGAATCCAAGTTACAAGAATGTGACCGAGGAGATAAAGCAATTTTTGCAGGAGCGAGCTGAAGCTGCAAGGAAAGCAGGCATCGCACAAATAATGATAGATCCGGGAATCGGTTTTGGGAAAAAGTTTGATCACAACATTCAGCTTCTCAGGGAATTGAGATCATTTACATCTCTTGATTATCCATTGTTGGCGGGAGTATCGAGAAAAGCATTCCTTGGAGCGATTATGAATTTACCGCCGAACGACCGGGTAGAAGGAACTGCCGCCGCTGTAACAGCATCTATCTTGAACGGTGCCAACATCATTCGTGTGCACGATGTTAAAGAAATGAAACGTGCGGCACTGGTCAGCGATGCATTGAAATCTGCTTATGGGCCGGAAAAGCCTTGACATGGGATTCACAGCCAAGACAGTCGCGGTTCTTATTCCGGCGCTCAATGCGGAAAACTCGCTCGCAGAACTCGTAAGCCGTTTACGCAAAGCAATCGGTGATGTGAAAATCATTGTGGTCGATGACGGCTCGACAGATCGAACAAAAGAAGTTGCTGCTTCCATCGGAGCGGTTGTTCTTCGACATGAAAAGAATCGAGGTAAAGGTGCTGCACTTCAGACCGGCTTTGAATTTGTGAACAAACAGAGTGGTATCGAATTTATTCTGACGATGGATGCCGACTTGCAGCACCAGCCGGAAGACGCTCCAAAATTCTTTCTTGCTCAGCAAAAAACCGGCGCGGATATTGTCATCGGCTGGCGTGAAAGAATCGAAACGCGGATGCCGGTTCATCGCAAACTCTCCAATACCATCACCTCGGCGCTGGTAGGAATGCGAACCGGTATAAAGATCAAAGACAGCCAATGCGGTTTTCGGTTGATTCGCCGGCATGTTGTTGAATGTCTTCGTCTCGAAGCGGCCGGCTATGAAGCAGAGACAGAGTTCCTTATCAAGGCGGCTCACCGCGGTTTTACAATAGATTTCGTCCCTGTGCAGACAATCTATGGAGCGGAAAAAAGTTATATGACGCACTGGGCAACAACAGTGAATTTTATCAAGGTTATTTTTCGGAACTATGAATGAATCGATTTGAAAAAGAACGCGCAGAGATGATCGATCTACTGCGCCAGCGAGGCATCACGAACGAACAATTATTGGAGGCGATGCGGCGTGTAGAGCGTGAACAGTTTATTCTGCCGGCATTTGTGACTCGAGCGTACGATGATAGTGCTTTGCCGATCGCGAGCGGACAGACAATATCCCAGCCGTACACCGTTGCATTTCAAACAGAGAAACTTCAAGTGGGAAAAGATTCAAAAGTTCTGGAGATTGGAACCGGATCCGGATATCAAGCAGCTGTCCTTGCCGAGATGGGATGTCGTGTATTCACCATCGAGCGGCACATGGAACTGCATCTGCAGGCACGCAAGCTGTTGGAGAAATTAGGGTACCATGCAGCGGCGCGATGCGGAGATGGAACTGTGGGATGGAATGAATATGCGCCGTACGACGGCATCGTTGTGACCGCAGCGGCACCGGATGTTCCCCAGCCATTGCTCGACCAGCTTGCCGACGGCGGACGACTTGTCATTCCGGTGGGAGATTTAGAAGGGCAATCGATTCGGGTCATAACTCGTTTGGGCAATACCTATGAATCAGTGGAGGCGCATGGATTTAAATTCGTTCCGCTTATCGGGAAAAAAGGATGGAGTGAAAAGTAACAGCCAATTGCCGAATGCGCGACTTCGCCATGGACAGCAGTTTGGTTGGATGAGAATCTTCTCATGATGAATCAATTTGTTCTTGCTATCGTAGGACCAACAGCATCGGGCAAAACTGCACTCTCAATTCTTCTTGCTGAAAAGTTAAAGGGAGAAATCATCTCGGCAGACTCGCGACAAATCTATCGCTGCCTCGATATCGGTACGGCGAAGCCGGCACCGGACGAACTGAAACGAACAACTCATCATTTTATCAATATTCTTAATCCGGATCAATTTTATAATGCCGGAGAATACGGTATACAAGCACGTACGAAGATTGAGGAACTTTTGAAACAAAACAACCAGCCAATTCTTGTCGGTGGTTCCGGTTTGTACGTACGCGCTGTCATCGATGGATTCTTTGAAGGGCCGGGGAAGAATACGGAAGTTCGCGAACAACTTGAAAATGAAGCTCATACGCTCGGTGCTAAGATAATGTTTGAGCAGTTGAAAACGATTGATCCAATTTCAGCGGCGAAGATGGATGCAACGAAAGTGCGGCGGGTTATTCGGGCGTTGGAAGTGTATTATACGACCGGGAAACCAATTTCCGATTTGCATTCGATACAAGAATCAAAAATTCCATTTGAAACCGTACAATTCGGATTGGAGTGGGAACGAAAAGACCTTTATCATCGAATTGAACGGCGCGTCGATGAGATGATAGAGAATGGATTGATTGAGGAAGTGCGCGGGCTGATCGCTCAAGGATATTCGCGCGGCGCAAATGCGCTGAACACGGTCGGGTACAAAGAGATATTCGATTTTCTCGACGGGAAGACAACAAAAGAGGAAATGATCCGGCTCATCAAACAGAACACACGCCATTTTGCAAAACGACAATTGACGTGGTTCCGAGCTGACAAACGAATCAGATGGATTCCAGTACATGATGAAACAGACTGGAATGAAATAGCGAAACATATACAAAAAGAATTCCTATCAGTCCATAAAAACCTTTCAACTCCAAATTGATTTTCCTGCATCTGTTTGTTATATTAACATGATAATGTTTTAATCGGGGCATTGTCCCGCCGGTGGCGGGATAAACTCCGCCTGAACTAGCGCGTGGCGCCAAGGTCGGAAGTTCAAGAAGTAAATGTGGTTTGAGCTATTCTATTAATGAGGAGTTGTTGTATCGGGGCGTAGCGTAGCCTGGCTAGCGCGCTTGGTTCGGGACCAAGAGGTCGGGAGTTCAAATCTCCCCGCCCCGACAATGTTTTTCACCTATATCCTTCAAAGTAAAAAAACAAAACGATACTATATTGGTTCGACAGATGACTTAAAGAACCGTCTGGAGGAACATA
>Ga0182011_10005071_pt1 | contig 10410 bp, 8 predicted proteins | sample 711E1DmetaG_FD_120481 | JGI IMG/M metagenome (GOLD analysis project Ga0182011, IMG submission 120481) | Permafrost microbial communities from Stordalen Mire, Sweden - 711E1D metaG | ecosystem: Environmental > Terrestrial > Soil > Wetlands > Permafrost | place: Sweden: Stordalen | collected...
CGTAGACGATGCCGATCACAGCCAGCGCAATCATCAGCGGTGCGATGCGGTGCGACTGCTCAGGGAAGATGGTAAACGAAAATCGCAGCATCGAATACAGCGCCGTCTTGCCAGCTAGAACCATCACTGCGGCGGTGGGTGCTTCGGCGATGGCATCGACCAGCCAGCCGTGCAGCGGGAAGACCGGAACCTTCACCGCGAAGGCCAGCAGGAAGCCCAGCGATGCAATCCACAGCGCGGCGGAGTTGGGCGAGATGGCATGTTGCGCGGCCAGTGTGGCTAGCTTCGGAAGTTCAAAGGTCCCGGTCTGCGCGTAGAGCCAGAGCATCGCAACCAGTAGCAGCGCAGATGGAATGAATGCGTAGAGGAAGTACTTGATCGCCGCGCGTCGTCGCTTTTCACTACGGCCAAACGTGGCGATCAGGATCGACATCGGCACTAGCGACATCTCCCAGAACGCGTAGTAGAGGAACAGGTCGAGCGAGACGAAGATGCCCATCATCGCCACCTGTTGCAGCAGGAAGAGAACGTAGAAGAGCTTCTTGCGTTCGCCGATGGCGCGCCAGCTAATCAGGACTCCGAGTGGTGCAAGTACCCCGGTCAGCACCATCAGCCACATCGACAGACCGTCGACGCCAAGATGGTAGAAGATCTGCGGCGCAGCGATCCACGCGTGATTTTGTTCGAACTGAAAGCTGCCCGACTGCGCCGCATACGAGTAGTGAAACGGCAGGTGCAGCGTTAGCCCAAAGGTCACGAGTGTAACGCCGAGCGCGGCCCACTGCATGATCTTGCCGCGATCCGGCAACAGCGAGAGCAGAAGCGCTCCGGCCAGCGGAGTGAAGACGATGAGGGTCAGAATGATGTGGTCGAAGTTCACAGTGTCCCCCAATGCAAGCGGCCGAAGATCATCACCGCCATGACGACAGCGGCTCCGATAGCGAGCCATCCGGCGTAGGAGCGGATGTTGCCCGAGATCTGCTTGCGCTCCAGCCATGCCAGACCACGAATGGTAGCGCCCGCAGCCGCGCCCGATCCGTCGACGATGCCGCGATCAACCACCAGTTCCAAAATGCCGCGTGTAAACATCAGCAGCGGCGTGACCAGCGCGACGTTGTATAATTCATCGACCCAGTACTTGTTGCTGACCAACGCGTAGGCTGGACGGTTGCGCTCTGCAAGCGCTGCGGCGGTTCCCGGCTTCTGGTAGTAGAAGAGGTACGCGATGTAGAAGCCTGCGAGCGCGGTCAGAACGGAAATAACAGCCAGTGCAAGTTCGAGGCCGTGGCCGCTAGTCGACGCAACAACCTCTGCGGCGCCGGGGTTTGCGAATACGGGATCGAGAAAATGCTCGATGTGGTTGCTGCCAAAGAGTACTGAGGGAACGCCGATCCATCCACCAACAACGGAGAGAAATGCGAGAACCACAAGCGGCAGCAACATAATCCACGAAGACTCGTGGACACTGCCCTCCTGTTGCTCGGCGCGCTGCTCGCCGAAGAAGGTCTTGAACCACAGACGAAACATGTAGAACGACGTCATGCCCGCCGTTAGTAACCCGACGATCCACAGCGTAATATGCAGTGGATTGGGCGACGTGAAGGTGCGATAGAGAATCTCGTCCTTGGAGAAGAATCCGGCGAAGGGGGGAATGCCCGCAATGGCAAAGACGCCCGCGCTCATCGTCCAAAATGTGATCGGCGTCTTCGTGCGCAGCCCGCCCATCTTGCGTAGGTCCTGCTCGCCAGAGAGTGCGTGAATCACCGAGCCCGCCGCAAGGAAGAGCAGTGCCTTGAAGAACGCGTGGGTCAGCAGATGGAAGATACCAGCGGCGTATGCCCCAACTCCGCAGGCCAGAAACATATAGCCAAGCTGAGAGATGGTCGAGTAGGCCAGCACGCGTTTGATGTCGTGCTGCACCATGCCGATCGATGCCGCGAAGATCGCCGTAACCGCGCCGATAATCGCAACCACAGTGAGCGCGAGTGGCGAGCTGTTGAACAGGACGTGGCAGCGCGCAACCATGTAGACGCCCGCTGTCACCATCGTCGCCGCGTGGATCAACGCGGAGACAGGTGTGGGACCTTCCATCGCGTCGGGCAGCCAAATGTACAGCGGAATTTGGGCGGACTTGCCCGCCGCGCCGAGAACCAGCAGAAGGCAGATGGCGGGCAGGAAGTGTGCGCCCTGCGCCTGCCACTCGGGATGCTGCGTGATGGAGTCGAAGATCTGCGAGAAGTCCAAACTGCCGAAGTGGACGATGAGCAGAAACATCGCCAGCAGAAAGCCGAGGTCACCGATACGGTTAACAACGAATGCCTTCTTGCCCGCGTTGGCTGCGGACTTGCGCTTGAAGTAGAAGCCGATCAGCAGGTAGCTTGAGAGACCGACCCCCTCCCAGCCGACAAAGAGCAGCAGAAAGTTTGCCGCCAGCACCAGCACCGACATGAAGAACATGAAGAGGTTGAGGTAGGCGAAGAAGCGCCAGTAGCCCTCCTCGTGCGCCATGTAGCCGACCGAATAAATGTGGATCAGGAAGCCGACGCCGGTGACGACGGCGAGCATGATGAGCGTAAGGTGATCGACGTTGAAGGCAAAGTTTACGGTTAGGCCCGTGATTGCGATCCACGGACGACTCACTACTTCAATCGCGTCAGGTGCACCAGCCGAGCACATCGTCACCCAAAGCCACGCGACGATTGCGGCAGGCGCGGCGGTGAACAATAGTGCGACGGTACTGACCACGACACGAGGCAGCTTGCGACCCAGCGTCCCGTTGATCAGGAAGCCAGCGAGGGGAAGCAGCGGAATGAGCCAAAGATAATTCTCTTGCACGGCGCTCATGATTTCATCCGATCCAGCGCGTCGACGTTCAGCGTCTGTCGGGTGCGGTATATGGAGATAATGATAGCGAGTCCGACGGCAGCCTCCGCCGCAGCCACCACCATCACGAAGAAGACGAAGATCTGTCCGGCCACCTGATGCCACATATGGGCGAAGGCTACGAAGGTCAGGTTCACGGCGTTCAGCATCAGTTCGATTGAGATGAAGATTGTGATGACGTTGCGCTTGATGAGGAACGCGGCGATGCCGATGGAGAACAACATCGCGGCGAGGATGAGGTAGTACGCAGTAGGCACCATGCTATTGCTCCTTCCGCGCGAGAACGACAGCGCCGAGAATCGCGACGAGGATCAGGATCGAGGTGACTTCAAAGGGCAGCAGTTGCCGAGTGAAGAGCATCGCGCTGACTTCGGCAATATTGTCCAAGCCATTGCCGAGATCGCCGCCGATGTTCGAGCTCATCAGCGCGCCACGCTCGGAGAGAAAGACAAAGCTAAGCAGGCAGAAGATCGCAGCGGCTCCGGGGATGCCGACGGCGTAGGCCGCTCGACTGCCGCGCGTGTGATGTTCGGTGCCCGCATTCAGCAGCATAATGACGAAGACGAACAGCACCATGATCGCGCCAGAGTAGACGATGACCTGTGCGGCGGCGAGGAACTCCGCGCCCAGCGACCAGTAGAGCACCGCTAGCGACATCATCACGACGACCAGCGACAGTGCGCTGTGGATGGGGTGGCGTTGGAAGAGCAGATTCAGTGCTCCGCCAAGTGCCAGTGCTCCGAAGATGATGAACAGTGCAAGTTGCATGAGCTTCCGTTGATCCTTCGTGCCGAGTGATACGTGAGTATCGCGTGTGTAGCGATTGTAAAGCAGCGAACCTATCCCCGCAGCGCGAGGATGAGGCTGGTTGCAACGATGTTGGCCATGGCGAGCGACAGCAGAAACTTCCAGCCGAAGCTCATCAATTGGTCGTAGCGGAAGCGCGGAAGCGTCGCGCGCACCCAGATGTAGAGAGAGAGAAATCCGAAGACCTTCGCGACAAACCAGCACACCGGGAAGATCGCGTTGAAGACCGGCGTGTTGAGGAAGCCCGCGAAGATGTGCCCGAAGGGGCTGGTTGCACCGCCAAAGAACAGCAGCGTCGCTAGGCAGCTTACCGTAATCATGTTGGCGTATTCAGCCATGAAAAACATGGCGAACTTCATCGAACTGTACTCAAGGTGATAGCCCGCGACCAATTCCGCCTCAGCCTCGGGCAGGTCAAAGGGCGAGCGATTCGTCTCGGCGTACGCGGCCATTAGGTAGATAAAGAAGGCAATAAATTGCAGCCCGCCGAAGAAGTTCCACGAGCGCAGCCCGTGCGCCGATTGGCTCTCGACGATGGTGCGCAGGTTGAGCGACTGCGCGCGCAGCACCACGCCAACCAGCGAAAGCCCCAGTGCCAGCTCATAGCTGACCACCTGCGCGGTCGAACGCAGCGATCCGAACAGCGAGTATTTATTGTTCGACGACCACCCCGAAAGCGTGATGCCGTAGACGCCAATCGACGTGACACCGAGAATGACCAGCAGCCCAATGTTGACGTTGGCGATCTGGAACAGGTCAACTCCATCGACGCGTGTAACCGCGCCAAACGGTACCACCGAGACCGAGATCAGCGCGCATCCCAGCGCGATGATCGGTGCCAAAATAAACAGCGGTCGCTCGACGGCCAGCGGAATCATATCTTCCTTCAGGAAGCTCTTGGCTCCGTCTACCAGCGGCTGTAGCAGACCGAACGGTCCCACGCGGCTTGGTCCCCAGCGGTTCTGCATACGCGCCAGCAGCTTGCGCTCTAGCAGCACCGTGTAGGCCACGCCCATCAGCGTGATGACCAGCACGACCGCAACCTTGAGTACGCTCAGGAGCAAGAAGACTTCGATATTGGTTAGATGGCTCATAGAGATATTCCTGCTCCAGCAATCGTTTGCCTATGCTTTGCGAGCGTGTGAAGCAGCCCATTTGAGAGGAGGAAAATAATGCTGGAATATATTGTTCCACATAAGACGATGAATCTAAACTCGCCAATGGGATCGTGGCTGAACCATTTTGCCTGAATACTCGATGGCAGGGAGTAAATAACAGAGCTTAACGGCCAAGTCAGAATATCTAAATCCAGACCCCAGAAAAAGCTACCATAATGCGTTAGATCAATTACAAAGCTAATAGCCAACACCGAGCTGTATATACCAGCACACCAAAACGGAATACGTCTCCCTGTTCGTTTACTAACCAGAAACAGCGTCGTCAGCAGGACGACGAGCCAGACAGCGACGAAGGTGTTGGTTAGGGATATGTCCATATCAGTCCGTAGCGACCTGACCTGTGATCTGGATCAGGGGTTGTCGTGGTTTATATTTTTGCAGCTCGTTGAGGCTCGCCGAGTAGCGCGTAAGCGAGCCGGAGGTGAACAACGTATTGTCTGTCGGCAGCACCAAGTCGCGGCGGTTGGCAATCTGTACCAGTCCCGCAGGCGCTGGTTGCAGATGCTGATCGTTGCCCGAGAGTAGTTGTAGGCGCAGCATCTCACCGTAGCCGGGAACCAGCCGCTGAATCTCATCGAGAATCGCCGATGGATCGAACGGGCTGAGGCGGGGCTCCAGATTGTTGGCCGTCAGCCATACCGCGTGACGATCCGCTTCGCCGGATTCCGCGCCGCGCGTCTGGCCCATATCTGCGCGTGTGCCCTCGGTGTTGGAACCCTGCCCGAACGGGACCAGCTTGCGAACGTCCGCGCCCATCTTATCCGCGATGCGCACGATCATCTCGAAGTCCGTGCGAACACCTGCGCGATCAGCGGCCTTCTTTACCTGCTGTAGATCGCCGTAGCTGTTGGTCACCGAGCCCGACTTCTCGTAGAGATTCGCCGCAGGCAAAACGACATCAGCCACCGCAGCCGTCTCGGTAAGGAAGAGATCCTGCACTACGACAAATGTATTTTTTAGAGTCGCCACATCGACATCGTATCGCGCCACAGGGTTTGAACCAACAACGTACAGCGCAGAAAGATTGCCCGCAGTCGCAGCGTCGAAGATCTCAACGAGGTCGAGACCGGGGGTGGTTGGCGAGCTGTACTCCAATGCGGTGCGGCTCGCCGGATCCTCCGTATTGATCGGCCCAATGGGCGTGTAGCCCGGCAGCAGATCGGGCAGCAGTCCCATGTCCGCCGCGCCGCGCGAGTTGACATAGTCGCTCAACAGCGCAAACTTCGCATTCGGTAGCGTGAGCCCGAAATCAATCAGCCGCTTTAGCTCCGCGCCACGCAGTTCGTTGCCAATCAGGATCAGCAGTGACTCTTCGGCCTTCACTGCCTCGCGGAAGCTGGCCAGCGCTGTAGTGTCCGCAGCAGCGGTTGAAGCGGCTAAATCATCGCCCACAAGGTAAGCGGCAAGCGGGCCGTAGCCATACTCGGCCAGATGTACGAACGCCTTGGCCTGACGACGCAGCTTGATCTCCGCCGTATTCGCGATGTAAAGCTTTGCACCATTGTGACGAACATTGGTGCGCAGATTCCACGCCGTCGCGGGGCTCTGATTGGTCGGATCGCCGCCAACCAGCAGCACAGCCTTCGCCGTCAGCGTCTCGCGCAACGACGCCGCGCGCCCGGTCGTTCCAGCCAGCGTCTGCGTGAACGTGACATAGTCCGCCGTGCGATGGTGGTCGATGTTGTTGGTGTGCAGCACCGAACGCGCAAACTTCTGTAGCAGGTACGCCTCTTCGTTGGTCAGCCGATTGCCGCCGATCACGCCAATTGTCTTTCCCCCGCGCGCATCGCGCAGCTCGGTGAACTTCTTGCCGACGTAGGCGAGCGCCTCTTCCCAAGTGGCGGGCTTCAACTCGCCATTCGCCTGCCGCACCAGCGGCTGCGTAATTCGCGCGTCATTATTGGCGAAATCAAATGCGTAGCGCCCCTTGTTACAGAGGAAGTCGCCGTTGATGCCGCTCTTATCGCGATTGTCTCCGCGCACAATCTCCGAGCCATCCGCCGTCGAGCGCACACCGAGTGTCGTCTTGCATCCATCGCCGCAGTGTGTGCAGATGGTGGCGACGTGGTTCATCTCCCAAGGCCGCGTCTTGTAGCGATAGGCTCCAGAGGTGAGCGCGCCGACCGGGCACACATCGATGCACATGCCGCACTGCTCGCAGTCGAGGTGAGCGAGATTGTCCGGCGAAATCGACGCGGGCACGTTAGGCACTATGGTCGATGCCGAGCCGCGATTCTCCACCGCCAGCGCGAAGACGTCCATCCCCTCGCCGCAGGTGCGCACACAGCGGTAGCAGAGGATGCAGCGCGGGCGGTCGAAGTAGACCACCGGCGACCACTTCTGCTCCTCGCGATGGTTCTTCGGTTCGGCGTAGAAGCTCGTCGCCGCGCCATACTTAAAGGTCATGTCCTGCAACTCGCACTCGCCGCCCGCATCGCACACCGGGCAGTCCAGCGGATGGTTTCCCAGCAGCAGTTGCAAGGTCGCCTTGCGCGCCTGAATCACCTCGGGCGTATTGGTGAAGAAGACCTGCCCCTCGGCGATCTGCGTGGTGCATGCGGTCTGCAGCTTCGGCACCTTCTCCTGCCGCACGACGCACATGCGACAGGCCGCCTGTAGCGCAAGTCCGGGGTAGTAGCAGAACGCCGGAATCTCAATGCCCGCGTTCTTGCAGACCTCAATCAGCAGCGAACCCGCAGGTGCTGTGAGCTTCTTGCCATCAACGGTAATGGTTACATCTGCCATCAATAATCCTTAGGCTGCCTGCATGACGCGGCGCTTGGTGGTGATCTGCTTTGCTCGTGCGAGTTTTGTCTTTGTAACTTTCTCGGCCTTGGCCTTCGGTACTGTGATGTTCAATCTTTCAACGATGACGTAATAGCCGCGAGGTTGTGGGAACTCAGCATCGGGTTCCATGTCTACGGTGACAGTATCGGATACGTCGGGAATCGGATCTCCGTCGTCACTCATCCATTGCAGGTGCGACTCCAGCGCGCCCTTCAGCATCTCGCGTATCAGCGGAAGTGTCTTGGCAGTCGCAAAACAACCGGGAACGTCTGGCGCATAGCCCGCAAAGTTCTTGCCCGCCCACTCGTAGATCACTGGATATTGTCTCGTCATCGTAATCCCGCCTGTTTCAGAATACTGATTAGCGTACTGGGTGCAACTTCATCGGACGGATGTCCGCAAAACGTAACCTTACCCTTCTTCTTCGGATGAATGTAGTGATCGTGACCGCCTCTGGAGTAGCTGTATTGCCATCCATCTTTCGTGATGATTTTCAGTAGGTCGCGATTCTTCAATTGATCCTTCGCTCCATCTTACTTCTGTGTAACTACTGCTACTGCGCTCTTCTAAGCAAAATCTCCTGATCGGTGCTTCTGTGGTGCATCCTCGTTTGAATCAAAACGCCGAGAACAAATACTGCAAGGGCCAGAGCGAGTGCTACGACAATCCGCAAACTGCGATAGCTCAATGCCCTGCCCCGACCAAATCCTGCACAGTAATCAGCGGCGTCCCGGCCTTCTTGCCTTCAATGTAATCCTCAAACTCTTTGCGAAACTTTTTGACGAAGCCGAGCGTAGGCATCGCCGCTGCATCGCCCAGCGGGCAAAAGGTACGACCCATCATGTTCTCGGCGAGATACTGCACGTTGTCGATGTCCTTCTTCTGCCCACCGCCCTCGTAGACGCGCGTCAGCGTCTTCTTGATCCAGTCCGTTCCTTCGCGGCAAGGGATGCACCAACCGCAGCTCTCGTGCTGATAGAACTTGATGGTGCGTAGCGCAAATTCGACGATAGAGACGGTCTCATCCAGCACAATAATTCCGCCCGAGCCAAGCATCGTCCCCGCCTTCGCCATCTGGTCGAAGTCAAGGCCAACGTCGATCTCGTCGGCGCGCAGCACCGGGCAAGACGCTCCTCCCGGCACCACAGCCTTCAACTGCTTGCCTCCGCGAATCCCCCCCGCAACCTCGTAGATTGCCTTACGCATGGAGTAGCCCATCGGCAGCTCGTACACGCCCGGCCGCTCGACATGCCCGCTGATACCAAACAGCCGAGTCCCGCCATTGCGTTCCGTGCCCAGCTTGGCGTAAGCCTCGCCGCCCATCAGCAAAATGTGCGGCACATTGGCGATGGTCTCGACGTTGTTGATGACCGTCGGCCCGCCGTACAGCCCAACGACCGCCGGAAACGGTGGCCGAATTCTCGGCACTCCGCGCTTGCCTTCCAGCGACTCCATCAGCGCCGATTCCTCGCCCACCTCATACGCGCCCGCACCCGTCTGGGTCACGATGTCGAAGTCCAGCCCCGAGCCAAAAATATTCTTCCCCAGATAGCCGCGCTCGTAAGCCTCCGCCACCGCGCGCTCCACAATCTCCAGCAGGTAGCGATACTCGCCGCGAAGGTAGATGAAGCCCATCTTCGCGCCGATGGCGAGCCCTGCAATCATCGCGCCCTCGATCACCGTGTGCGGGTCCTCGCGGAAGATTACGTGGTCCTTGCACGTCCCCGGCTCGCTCTCGTCGCCGTTCACCAGCACATACTTCGGCTTGGCGGAGGTCTTCGGCACGAAGCTCCACTTCAGCCCGGTGGGGAAGCCCGCGCCGCCTCGCCCACGCAGCCCGCTAGCCTTCATCGTGTCGATGATCCAGCCCGGCATCGCCTCCGGCCCTTGCGCAATCGCCTTCTGCACGGCGGCGTAGCCCTCCAGCTCAACGTACTTGTCGATGGAGGCCGCGCCCTGACCAAACCTGCGCTTCAGCACAATCGCTTCATCGGGATGGGACACAAGTCTGGGCATTATTTCCCGTCCTTTGCAGCCGGCGTCCGACCAGCCGCGTAGTCGTCGAGAATCTCGTCGACCTTCGCGGGCGTCAGCTCGTCGTGGAAGTCGTAGTTCACCTGCATGGCCGGGGCAGAGCAGCAGTCACCGATGCACTCGACCTCTTCCAGCGAGAACTGTCCATCGGCTGTCGTCTGCTTGTGCCCAATGCCCAGCTTCTGCTTGCAGTGGTCCAGAATCTCGTACCCCCCGCGCAACATGCAGCTGATGTTGGTGCAGACCTGCACGTTGTACTTGCCCGCAGGCTTGGTGCGAAGCATCGAATAATAGCTCAGCACGGAGCGCACATCGAGGTCGATCAGGTCTAGCCTCTCGGCGACCTCCTGAATCACGGCCTCCGAGACGTAGCCCACCTCATCCTGCGCGTAGAGCAGCATCGGGATCAGCGCCGAGCGCTTGACCGGATAAATCGTCACCAGCTTGTCGAAGCGCGCCGCAAGCTCCGGCGAAAAGATCGAATTGGCAATCGTGCTCAATGCATCAGCTCCCTAATTACCGCCGCCACTTATTGCTTGTCATTCCGAGCGAAACTTTGCTTGTCATTCTGAGCGAAGCGAAGAATCCCCGCATTTCGCTTTTGTTGTTGCCTGTTCTTTACTGCATCAGCTCCCGCGTCACTCGTTCGGCTGCAAAATCCATTGCGTCCATCTTACCGCCCAGCGAAACCGTTCCATCCTCATTCAGCGCGAAGGAAATC
>Ga0182011_10005077_pt1 | contig 10407 bp, 7 predicted proteins | sample 711E1DmetaG_FD_120481 | JGI IMG/M metagenome (GOLD analysis project Ga0182011, IMG submission 120481) | Permafrost microbial communities from Stordalen Mire, Sweden - 711E1D metaG | ecosystem: Environmental > Terrestrial > Soil > Wetlands > Permafrost | place: Sweden: Stordalen | collected...
CATCCGCTCCGCCCAGCACACCAGCTTGTATCCGAAACCGCGCCGCCGGAACTTCGCCTCAAAGAGCTCCGGATTCAAATCATGGTGATCAAAAATGAAGCGCACGCCGAAAAGCTTGAAGAAAAGTCCAATTAGAAACATCGTGTCGGGGGGATTGCAGGCCTGGAGAATGCGGAAGCGGGTTCGCGCATAAACACGCAGAGCGAGAAGAAATTCCGCGGTGAGGGCCCAACCGTACTCAAGAAAATAACCGAGCGGGCCAGAAGCCTCCCAGATGCTGTGGCGGTAGATCTCAATCCCTTCCAGGGTTTCGCGACTTTTTTCGAAGCCACTCCCTTTCGGGCAGATCACGGAAACCCGATACCCGGCGTCGCGCAGGGCGCGGGCTTCCTGCCACACTCGACGGTCGATAGGGACCGTGAGGTTTTCAATTACGATGCACACCGCCGGGCGCTCATTTGGCATGCCGGCACCACAACTCAAAATTTACCAACGCCCAAAGTTGCTTTTGGCGGTCACGGACGCCATCAAAGTGTTCGCGAACAAATCTCTCCATGCTATGGGCATTGAAATACCCACGCGTCGTGGCTTGGGGAGAAAGGAGCAGATCCCCAACCAGGGACCGCAAGGGCTTCTTGAACCATTCACCCACGGGCACGCGGAAGCCGACCTTGCGCCGGAAAAGCGCCTGCTGTGGCACATAGGGCCGAAGCGCATCCTTCAGCAAGGCCTTGGTCTTGAAACCACGCGTCAGCAAACGGGTGGGGATTCGCGCCGCCATTTCGACCAGACGATGATCGAGGAAGGGTCCTCGCTCTTCGATTGACGCGGCCATGGTCATCTGGTCGCCGCGCAAAAGCAGGTTATCCGGCAGCCATACTTTAAGATCAGCGTAGAGCATGCGCTTGAGGGGCGAGCGATCGCGAACTTTTTCGAGATAGCTTGCAAAGACCCGGGCAGGATGCGAGGGGTCCACCTGAGCTAGAAATTCCGGAGCGAAAAGGTTCTCCCGCTCCTCCCGCGAAAAAGAGGCAAACCATGTTACGGAACGCTCCGCCTCATCGCGGATCGAGAGGGCTTCGAGGGCGGTTTTCACCCGATGCTGCCGGTAAGGCAGCCAGCGGATGAGGGCGCGAGTGACTTCAGACGGCAACGCTGAAACCAAGCCAGCCAGCCGGTCAGCGGCATACTTGGGGTAACCGGCGAATAGCTCGTCGCCGCCTTCACCGGCCAGAACAACCTTGACGCTCTGGGCGGCCAATCGCGATATCAAATAGAGCGCAACGTCCGTGGGTTCGGCAATGGGCTCATCGCGGAACGCCACCAGACGTGGCAGCTCGTCACTAATGTGCTTTGGCGTGACGATGAGTTCGTGGTGTTCTGTTTCATAGCGGCTGGCCACGGCCCGCGCATAGGGCAGCTCACTGTGTTCGGCTTCGCCAAACCCCACCGTATAGGTGCGCAGCGGGCGGGCGCCGAGCTCTGCCATTAAAGCCACAACAGCGCTGGAGTCTGTTCCCCCACTCAAAAAGACTCCCAAGGGAACGTCGGCAATCAACCGCAATCGCACCGACTCGCGAAGTTGCTCAACGATCTCGGCGGCAATTTCCTTGGGATGCTTCGCCGTTTCCTCCTCCGGCGGAATATCCCAATAGGCGTGGGTGCGCACGCCGGCAGGATCAGCGACAAGGTAATGGCCGGGCAGAAGCTTTTCTACACCTCGATAGAAGGTACGTGGAGCGGGGACGTAACGGAATCCAAAGAAGTCGTAAATTGATTGGGGGTCGATTTCAGGCGGCCGCAGCAGCAGCTCCCGCAGCGTGCGCAACTCGGATGCAAACGCCAATCGGCCCGAGTCTAATCGGTAAAAGAGAGGTTTTACCCCCAAACGATCGCGGGCCAACAACAACCGCCGCTTGCGGCTATCCCAGATGGCGAATGCGAACATGCCTCGCAAATGGCCGAGGGAACCGAGGTCGTACTCCTCGTAAAGATGCAGGATGGTTTCGGTATCGCTGTTGGTGCGGAACTTATGGCCCCGCATTAGAAGATCCGGGCGCAGATCACGATAGTTATAGATTTCGCCATTGAAGGTAATCCAGACGGACTCATCCTCGTTGGCGATGGGCTGATGGCCACCCGGCAGATCAATAATACTCAGCCGCCGGTTCCCCAGGCCCAGCGGCCCGTCCAGGTGAAAGCCCTCGTCATCAGGTCCGCGATGCGCCATCGCGTCCGTAGCGCGCTTGAGCGAAACCGGATCGGCGGGTTCGCCCGTTCCGAAATTGTAAACTCCACAAATACCGCACATAGGAAGAGCAGGGGTTAGTGGCTAGCCGGAGTTCAATATTTCGACGGCAACGATGGTACCAATTTTCGCAGCTCGCGACTCGTGGGAAGGGACTGCAACACTGGTTCTAGCCACTTGCCACTAACCACTAGTAACTGTCCTTTCAAATCCATTTCCACACGCCGGGTAGAGCAGGTGGAATAACGTCATCGCCTGCGGTCGAGGGTACGATCGGCTGTCGCGCAGAAGGCCGTAGTCCCCCGTAGTATAGGCAAAACTCCCATCGGGCCGTTGCCTTTGAAGGAGGCGGGCATAACACCGGTCGCTTCGCTCTTTTGCTTCCGATTGAGGATTGACGAATAAGGATTGACGGTTGGCCGAAATCGGCAATCGCAAATCGGCAATTGGCAATTTCTGTGCCTCTCGCAGCGCTGCGGCCAGAGCAGCGGTGAAGTAATCCGTTTCCGGCTTGGGGTGAAAGCAATCGGCCGCGCTCGCGCCGGTTTTAGTAACGCCTTTGGCAAGAAAGCCTGCCAGTGCCGGGAGGATGCGATCCGTGCGGGGATCGGGGCGCAGCGCTGCCGCCCAGGCGAGCTTTAGAAATTGAAATGCATTGTACTGGTAGCAGAGGTAATGATTCCGGCCTTTCTCATACGGGCCTTCCACGATGTAGGGCAACTCCCCGGTGGGAAGCTGTGAACTCGCCAGAAAATCCAGCATGGCGTCTACGTGCCCCACGAAGCGCGCATCACCCGTGGCGTTCCACAACTGCAAAAAAAGCCATGCCGCCTCTACGGAATTGTTCGGTATCTTTCCTCGAGGCTTATCAAAGTAGTTAATGGCCTCTCCGTTGGTGTGAGGTTGAAATCCAATGGTCCCCACCAGATAATCGTACCAGCGAATCGCCGCCGACAGGAATTCTTTTCGCGGTTCGCGGGCGTAAGTGGCGAGCAGTCCAATCGCCGCCCAATTTCCTTCCACCGTGGCGATCAGATGCTTGCGCTCAGGCAGCGGGTAAAGCCAAAAACCTGGGGGCTGCTGCAATCGGAGAGTCGCTTCCGTGCTTTCCAGGGCGACGACGCGATACGCTGGTTCCCCCGTCGCTTTGTGGAGCATCCAGTTGGACAAAATCCAATAGCCCTGCGACTGCATGAAGACATAATCGTCACTCCACGGGACAAAATCGAGGGCGGACTTGAAGAAACGCCAGAGGCGCAGTTGGAAACGGACGCCAGCGTCAGGTCCGTGAACCAACCCTCGCGAGTAATGGTGTTTCAGCAGGTACGCGTGCAGGCGCTCTGCGGCGTGGATGAGTTCCTGGTCAGTAGGCATTTTCTTTCAATCCACAGATTACCCAGATAGCACAGATATTCCAACTGCGAAGTTAGGATAATCTGCGGTTACTTGAATGTACCAGCCCGCCTATCGACTTACAGTCGCCGCGTAGACATCCACGATCTGTTGCGCCACCGCCTCCATTGAAAGTTTGCTAATCCACTCCCGCCCGTTCGTGCGCCCGCCGCGGCGGCAAACCTCCACGATCTTTTCTGCCATCGCCGCTGCCTCACGCCGCACCAGGTGGCATCCGGGGGTGGGGCCGATCAGATCGGCAGCGTCGCCCACATCAACGGTAATCACTGGCAAGTTTGTCGCCATGGCCTCTTTAACCGCGTTGGGCGAACCTTCCGACATGGAAGCCATCACCAAAACATCGGCAGCGTTCATATAGAGCGGAAGTTGTTCCTGGGGCAAGCCGCGAGCCATCAGGAGCTCCAATCCGTCAACCTGATTACGCGCCAGGAAAACCGCAGCTTCAATAAGATCAAAACGCTTGCGGACTTCGTTCGGATTGTAAGGAAATAAGACGAATTTCTTCCCGGGGTCCAGACCCAGCGTTTTGCGTGCTTGCGCCTGGTCCACGGGCCGGAATAGATTCAGGTCAACGCCGTTGGGAATGACATGCGCGGAGGGCATACGCAGCTTGGAAGCCATTTGCCGCGACTTCACGATCACAGTGGTGGCCAAGCGCGCGAAAATGAATCCCGAGATTTGCAGGAAATGGCCGCCAAGGGTATTTCGCCCGTTACGTTTGGGCCGGCCCAAAACATCATCGCCCATGAACGAGATGACAACCGGCACGCGAAATTGCCATCGCGCCACCCACCCGGACAGGCCAAAGTGTGCGTGAATCAGGTCGTAAGGCTTCGTTCGCAGTTGCTTACGTACCTGGCGGATGCCGCGGAGATAATTCCATTTGGATTCCCGGCCATGGATGAAGAGAACATCAAACTCAACGCCAAGTGGGCGGAGAGACTCCATTTGCGCCTTCACGAAGCTGCCGAAACTCGGATCAGCTTTCGTCGGCCAAAGGTTGGTAACAACCAGGATGGTGTAGGAGGCCATTTCCGCCTGGAAAGCTGGCTTCAAGCCAGGTCTATGGATGCGCGACGCGCTGTTCCATCAGGATGCACTTTCACGTGACCAGAGCAACGCCAATTGGGCCATGGGAAGAGCGTGCAACGCCGCCAGCGTGGCCAAATACGCCACACTGCCCAAACCGCAAGTGATGCATAAGAAGGTGAAATCCTGGGCGGACGTGTCCGGCCGTGGCAACCCAAACCGCAGCACTCCCACAGTGATGGTGGCAGAAAACGCGGCGAGGAGGTTCTTTACGGCAAAGCGGCCCAGGACTCGATTCAATGTCACATGCAAATCTCCGAGATTCCTTCGGATCGCCAAACCGCACACCAGCAGCGAGCCGGTAAGGAAGCCGAGGGGAATTCCTTTCGCTCCGAATCTGAGAACCCCGACATAGAAAAGATCGAAAACCAGAACCAGGCTGTAATGAAGAACGGTAAGGCGAAAATAGACGTTGGGTTCGCGGCGTGCAAAAAGGCAAAAACTCAGCAAGCGAACAAAAGCAAAGGGCAACAAGCTGAGGCTGTAGTAAAAGAAAATCGTGGTCATGAGGGCCGTCGCCCCCGGAGTGAATTGCCCGCGCTGGAAAACCAGGCGGATGATGTTATGGGGCACCATGAGGCAGAAAACCGCCATGGGGGTTAGAAGTATCATGCTGATTTCAAGCGTGTCACGAAAGGTTTTATTTTCCTCCTCACGGTTTCCTAAAGCCACGGCGCGTGAGAGCATGGGTAAGGAAGCCGTTCCGACGCTTCCGCCAAGAAGTTCCGCCAGCGTACCGAGAATGCGGAATCCGTAATTCAGGGCAGTCAACGTGCCGGCTGGAAGAAAAGAAGCAATGATGCGTTCAGCGATGACCACGCCCTGCCAGGCCATTGCCCCCCCCAACTGCGCTGTTCCCGCGCCCCGCAGGTTGCTGAAAGATTCGCCACTGGCAGTCAAGATCAAGGAATAGCGTGGGCGAAATGACTTGAGAATCTGAAAACCCAGCACCGCCAACTGCAACAGGTAGCCGGCCAGATATCCCAGAAAAATGCTTTGCGGACCGTAGCGATGAAATCCCAGGAGAATGACGAGGATGGAAGCTACGTTGCGAATGAACCCTGAAGCTGTGGAGAGCGCGAAATAATGCCGGCTGAGAAGGAAGGAACGCAGCACTTCTCCTATTCCTGCGGGAACAATAATAAGGAAGAGCCAGCGTGAGAGTTGCGTCGCCAGCACATCCTGTTGGTGGGTGAACCCCGGGGCAATGACGTGAATGATCACCGGTGTTGCCAGTACACCGATTATTGAGACGGCCCCCAACCCCAACAAGAGGAAGTTGGTAACGTAACTGAAGCCATGCCAAAGATCCTTCTCGTCCTTGCTCGATTCCAGCGAAGAAAAAAAGGGCACCAGTGAAAATTGCCCCGTTGCCGTGAGCAAATTGGTGATGATGTAGGGGATTGTGTAGGCGACGTAAAACGTGTCTGACCGTGAGGAGAGCCCCAGGTTGGCGGCGATGCTGGTTTCCACAAGAATGCCGCTCAGCCCGCCCAGCAGGTTGAAAAACGCCACCACCACCGAACTTTTCAACATCTGCTGCTTAGGGTTCATTGGAGAAATAGTGTATCTTGAAAAGTGCCATTCATTGAAAAATACGTTGAATGGTAGTCATAAGACCTTCAGAACAGTGGCTTCGTAACCCCAATTTTCTCCGACTCTCCGCCGGAAGCAGCAATCTTCGCCGCTATAAAGGGCGTAGAAGTAACGAAAAGAAGCGCCATGAGCACCGGCGAAGTGCCGAAATTAAACTCAAAGCAGCCTTCCGCCAAGAATGCCATCCAGGCCGCAAGTGACGCGTCGGCAATCCACCTTTGCGTGGAAAGCTGCCGCCGAAGCTTCCAGGTATACCAGCCCAGCGCCGCCATCAGCCAGACCCACGAGACCAGACAGGGCAATCCTCGTTCGGCGCCGAATTGAAGGAAGTCGTTGTGAAAATGGCTGTGATAGCCCACCTCGGGCGATTTCCCCTGTGGCAGATAGAGATCGTAAACTTCTTCGATGTTATTGGGGCCGACTCCTGCCCAAGGGTGGGCTCGAATCATTTTGATCGCGACGCGCCACATTTCCAGGCGAATAGATAGCGCCGGTTCGTGCGTAGGATGCATTGCCAGATAGAGCCTCTCTCGAATCAGGGACGGCGCCCCCACATAACCCATCGCCAACAGAATCGGCAAAGCCAGAAGCACCCTGGGCTTCCATCGAGCCACAAGGTAGATCGCCGCCAGCGAGCAGCCTAACCATACCCCGCGGGTGAAGTTCAGAACAATGGAGACGACGACGAGGGCGAGCACACTACACCAAAAAAACGAAACTCGAAATTTAAAAGTCGAAAATTTGCGCTCAGTTTCCAAGTTTCCAGTTCCGATTTTCGAGTTTCGCTCGCTCGAGAGCAGCAAAAACGCCACTAGGAAAGCGAAAACCAACATCTGCTGTCCACCAAAGTGCATCCAGTGCCCCATAAAGCCGTGAATGCGCGTTGACGTCAGGTAACGGTAGAGCTCCTCGGGATGATGCGCTCGTACGTCGCGGTATTGGATTACGAATTGCCCGATACCCACGATGCTCGTCACGAAGGCGACGAGAAACAGACCTTGGATAAGGCGGCGCAAGTGATCCGCGCTGACCACCAGGTTTATCGCCAGCAGCCAAATGAGAAACAAAACAAGTTTTCGAGAGGCAAACCATCCCGTTGTGGGATTCGTCGCCAGAAGGATCGAAACCACCGAAAGAATGCAAAAGAGCGCGAGCGGAAGTTTGACGGGCAGAAAAAACACCGCTGGCCGCGCTTGCACAAGGTGGATCACATAGAGGATTCCCGCAACTGCCAGGAAGGCCTGGGAAGCGGCAATGGAGATTTGAAGGGTCACAACAAAGAGAGAAAAGAGAATTGCGGCCCATTTTGCAAGAGGGGCCCTCGGCAGTTCACCACACGTTCGTCTCAGGACATTCTCGAAGTTAATCACAGATCACTTGAAACTGTATTGGAATTGGGGAAGGAATTCAAGACCAGCGACGAGGTTCCAGGGTAAGCAGGCTGCCTTTAGCGTGACTGACATTCTTTCCTCTTGACAACGGCAGGAAGATAGCCTATGATAAAGTGGACGATTTGCCCTCGTCCTTTGCCACGTGGACAGGCGAATGCGCCGGCAAGGCGCAAGAATTAAGAAGGCCTTCATGAAACTGATTTTCACGCCCCAACTCCGTCAAACCGCTGCCGACATTCTGTCCGCGAATCATGCCAAACTTCAAAAGAAAACGAAGCCTTCAGGTTACTGATAACAAAGGATCGCAAAGGCACCCCCTCGAAAAACAAAGCCACCAGCACTCTGAAAACAAAGCCAGTTACTAAAAATCATAGAAAACTCGATTGGTCCAGATAAAGTGTCACTTTTCGAGGCTCCAAACCCCCTACGCTGGGGCGATGCAATTGGCACGATGAGGTCAAAAATCTGAAATAACCATAGGAAAAGACCGCACTCGGAAGATCTGGGCCACCCAAGCTCCTGACCACGAGGAGTGATCTTCAGGTAGAATATTTTACTTGAAGCATTGAGAAAGGCAGGACGTGGGATGCAAACGCTTTATCTGATTACAACCGGGGGAACGATTGAAAAGGTCTATCTGGAGCGCACCGGATCCGTCGCCAATCTGGGTAGGAAGATTGACAAATATCTCTGCAAATTGCGACTCCCCGGCCTCACCATCAAGACCGCCCACATCATGAACAAGGACAGTCTGGAGATGACCGCAGCCGATCGCGAGAGCGTGCTGCGAATCGTGGAGCAGAAAATGAAGCACCCGGCCCCCGTGGTGATTACTCACGGCACCGACACACTGGTGGAGACAGGGCTGCTTCTGAAAAAGCGTCTGCGGGGTCTGAAGTTTCCCATTATTCTTACCGGCGCCATGACGCCGTTGGGATTTGAGAAGAGCGATGGACTGCAAAATTTGACGGAGAGCCTGCTGGCAGCGCGCTTGCTGCCGCCGGGCGTATATCTGGTGATTCACGGCCAGGTCTTCCCTATCGATCGCGTGCGCAAGGACCGCAAACATTCCTGTTTTGTATGGACTGCCGCCCGAACCAAAGGCGCGAAGAAGATGCCGGTCGTTACTCCGTAACCGTGACATCAATCGGGGCGGTGAGTGCCAGGGTTCCCCACGCCACGGTTAGCGAAAAGATCAAGCAGGCCCCAAGGGCAAAGCGAATGTTCATCGGAAAACTCCTGATGGGGTTTCCTTATGGGTCAGAGGGAGATACTAGCATGAAAGCCAGGGACGAGACGCTCGCGAAAGGTTCGGCAGGGGGACGGCTCGGTATGGCAGGTCAAGCCACCCTCTGGTACCTTGCCCCCGAGGGTGGCTTATACTGATCGTCAGCGCAGTTCACGCTAACTCAATTCGGCGTCCCCGCAGCTGCGGGGGTCAGCGCCACATCGCGAGCCGGCTGGCCGCTCATCACGGGCACAGGGTCTTTTTCAAGACCCTTCTCCACCACTTCCTTGATCGTCTTTACAAAGTGGAGGGTCAATCCCTGGAGCATTTCCGGGTTTAGATCCTCGTGGACGTTCGACTCATTGTCGGCAGGCAAAATCACTTCCACCACGCCCGCGCGTTTGGCGGCCAGCACTTTTTCCTTGATCCCACCCACCGGAAGCACTTGCCCGCTCAGGGTAATTTCACCAGTCATGGCGAGCCGTTGCTTGGAAGGCCGCCGGGTGAGGGCGGACACGAGCGAGGAAACCATGGTAACGCCCGCCGACGGTCCGTCTTTGGGAATGGCCCCCGAGGGCACGTGAATGTGAATGTCCTTCGACTGGAAGAAATCAGGATCGATGTCGTAATCTGCCGCATGTGAGCGCACCCAGGCCAGCGCAGCCTGCATGGACTCCTGCATAACCTGGCCCACGTGCCCGGTCATAGTGAAGCCCTTGCTGCCCTTCATGGCGTTGGCCTCCACATACAGGACGTCTCCGCCCGTGGGCGTCCAAGCCAGTCCTACCATCACGCCGGGTTCGCGCGTCCGCTCCACGATTTCGGTTTCCAGGCGATAGCGTGGGATTCCCAGAAAATCCCGCAGATTGTCGGGCGTAAGCAGAAGCCTTTCCGGCTTTCCCTCGGCGATCCGGCGCGCCTGCTTGCGGCACACGGTAGCGATTTCTCTCTCCAGATTTCGTACCCCGGCCTCACGCGTATAGTGCCGGATCATGCCAGCCAGCGCTCCGGTGGTGAATTCAATCTGCTCGGGAGATTTGATTCCATGTTCCTCGGTCTGCTTCAAGATCAGGTGCCGGTAGGCAATCTGGATCTTTTCCTCCTCGCTGTATCCCTGAAGCTCCAACACCTCCATGCGGTCGAGAAGCGGCGGAGGGACGGTGTCCAGCACGTTCGACGTGCAAATGAAGAGCACCCTGGATAGGTCGAATTGAACGTCCAGATAGTTGTCACGGAAATGCGAGTTTTGTTCGGGATCAAGAACCTCCAGTAAGGCCGAAGAAGGATCCCCACGAAAATCGCGCCCAATCTTATCCACCTCATCGAGCATAAAGACCGGATCGCGGGTTTCAGCCCGCCGTACGCCTTGGATGACCTGGCCGGGCAGGGCACCGATGTAAGTCCGCCGATGACCGCGAATTTCCGCTTCGTCGTGAATGCCG